>Ga0163217_1036474_pt1 | contig 11757 bp, 12 predicted proteins | sample SynspAceP_FD_185933 | JGI IMG/M metagenome (GOLD analysis project Ga0163217, IMG submission 185933) | Saline lake microbial communities from Ace Lake in Antarctica - Synechococcus sp. Ace-P (PacBio error correction) | ecosystem: Environmental > Aquatic > Non-marine Saline and Alkaline > Saline ... | reverse complement strand
ACCGAGGTGCTGTCGGCCACCTTCGCGGATGGGGCAAGGAAAGCCTAAAGCAGGGGCCAGGCCTGTAACCCAGCAGGGGTGACGACCCAGCCTTGCAAGCTGATCAAAACATCGCACGATTAAGAGTGTGCCTGTCAACAAGGCATTCCTGTCATCAAAGTGTCGATGTCATCAGAAACACTATCTTCAGGGGGCTCATTGCTTCCATTTTCAATGAAAAAACTTCCGGCATCTCCACTGCTGCCCAGCGCCATTGATGCGCGGCGCCTCTGCCCGCCAAATCTTCATTCACCGACGAGACAACCCTGGGCGGAGATCCACACCTTGTGGCGCTTCTGGACCAACCCAGTCACCGTGACTAACGTTTGGTTCAGTCGGTCGCGTCCCTATCTGATGGACCCAGCTCCACGATTCGAGCTGCGGCATGCTGGTGCTAGCAGGAAAGCGAGCGCATTCCGCCCGCTAGCCAGCCCGCCGAACTGGACCTTTCTGTGGTGCAGGCACGCTGCCTCTGCTGGTTGCCCTGCTCTCCGAAGCCCATGAAGATCAGCCCTCAGAGGCGAAGCGTCATGGCGACATGGGGCAGGCCATGGGGTTGGTTTGCCGATTCGATGCGTTTTGCGGGGACGTTGCTCCATGGGGTGAGTTCGATCGAAATCCCTCTGCCAGCCGCCCAGGAGGAAAACTCCCACCACCGCTTGGAAGAAGGAGAGTGGAGCGATTCTGCTAAACCTGGTCTGGGCCTGATCGCTGAAAGCCTTGCACGCAATTTGGCCATGATGGAACCCGAAGGGGAAATAGGGAGCTCGGTGCCTGAAGAGGCCCTTGCCAATGTCCGGAATTGTCAGCGTTTTTATCGGGACATGGGACCGACTAATCCGCGAACATGCACGCTGCGCAGCAGCAGGAGCTCCAACTGGGCTGCGTCTGCAGTCGCTTCGCACCCTGCCAGGCCGGGATGTTGGAGGAGCTGCAGAAGGGAACACGGGGAGGATGAAAGTGAGGCCACCGCGCGCGCTCGATCAATGCAGCGGAGGTGCCGGCCGGCTCCGGCGCTGGTTGCGCTTGCCCCTGGCGCAGAGCCCCTGCTCCGCCAGGCAGCACAGCGCGACGGAACCGACCGAGGCTTCAGCAGGCGATTGGCGATCTCGAAAACATCAACGCCCATCTGTTCTCGATCGAAGCGCGATGAGCGCATCTTCGATGTGGGGGTTTACCGGAGGAAGTGAGCAGAAATTCCGCGAGGTGGCCGGCGAACTGGCACCCGATCCGGCTCAATGCTGACCGCTTTGCAGGGCTCATCGCCTGGCTGCATCAGACCCCTTGACCTGCCTGATCGTAGGTTAGCACCGCCGGCAGAAGGTCGAATTGATCATCCCTCCTCGTCGGCGGGAACCACACCAAAGCGAAAAGGCTCCAGCCAGGGCCAGCCGTTCGGCCAGTTCGGACCTGATCATGGTGTCGTTTTCGCGATCCACCCGTCAGGGCGATCAAATCAACAACCGCCCAGGCTTTGCCGCCAATCGCGCGTCCCTGCAGGCAGCCTGCTGCAGGAAAACCTCCAGGGCCAGCGCGGCCCGGCATGGTATTGTTGCTTGCTGCCTCGCGCAGCTGGCGCATGTCACCGCTGAAGACCCCGAGAGGCCCCGCAGCCCACTCTTCCTTCTGCAGCTGCGCTCCCAATTTCCTCGACCGTCAGCCGGCGCGGAGCTGGATGCAGCAGCAACCAGATCCACTTGAGCCGCTGCGATGGCCTATCACCAGGCCCTTCTAAAGGGGTGGTAGCCCATCGGTGGTGTCGATGTGTGCTGCGCCATCGCGGATCGCCGCAGCGAGCAGCCGGCGCCCCACGGTGCAGCTGATCAGCCTCAGGCCGGGAGGATGGTTGATGGCCGTTGCTGGGGCCATCACCCACCTCCGCTGATGTGCTGTGGTTGAGGCCATGGAAACGAAGCGGCGCAGGCCCGCCCAGCGCCAGGACTCCGGCACCGACATAGGTGAAAGCAGCCGGCTCCAAGGTGCTGTGAAACCGGTGTCGAAGCAGCGCCCACTGAAGCAGGCAGGGCGCGACGCCACTGCCGCAGCCAGCGGCATTGCACGCCAGGGCGCCGCGTTTGTGGAGCGGCGCCAGGGGGATGAGGGGCGCTGAGCTCCTCTTCCACCGCCGGTGTGATCAAACGTCGGGGTCGTGAACAGTCGCCGCCATGCACCACCGGTGGGCGGGCCAGACGATCCGCGTCCAACCAGGGCGCCAGGCTCAGGCAGCCAGGCATTCCAAGCAAAGCAGGCGGCCGTCACCTCCTTGCCGGAATTCGAAGCTGGAGCTCTTTGCTGCCAGGAGTGTCGCGCCGCATCGATCAGGCGGACCTGAGGTGGAGCTCCCCAGATTGAAGACGAGCACAGAATCCACGCCGGATTCAGGGCTTCTCCAATGCGTGTCCGCTGTTTCCTTGCTGTCGCCATCCCCAGTCGTGGCAAAAACTGATCGTGACGAGGGAAGCATCGGCCTGCCAGATGCGCGTTGGCGTACTCGCGGGATCGAGCGGTCAGAAGGAGAAGTAGCCCTGCGGGCCGAATTCAGGCAGCGACATCGATTCCATTGCCTCCGCTGGCCGGCACAGGCGAGCGCTGACGCGTCCTTGGGCGCGAAGTGTTAATCGGCGAAGTCGGCGAAAAAGGAAGAAGGGATCGCGGCCGGTGAGGTGTCAGGCAAGGGCGTTGAAAAACTCCACATCGTCCATTTGCTGAAAAATGACCGAGCTTGATTCAAGTGCAGCACCTCCGCAATTCGGGGATCTCAGCCGAATTTCCAAGCTCCCAGGGGCGGTAGCCGCCATCCCCGAGGGCTTTCGATCTCATCGGTGGTCTTGCCGAACAGGAAGAGTTCTTCCGCTCCCACTCTGCTCGCGATTTCAATTGCCCCGTCGAGGTACCGAATCGTCGAGCGGCACATTCATGGGCAAATTTCATATTCGGTGCCGAAGCCTCCAGGCGGCGGTGGAGATCTGCTCGGGAGAGATCCGTGGCCGGATCAGAGACCGCTCGCCAGTTGACACGTGTAATCAGTAGAAAAAACAACCGCAGGCGCCCTTCCATTCAGGAATCGGAGTTCACACATTTCGGCGACGCCGTTGATGAAGCGAATGATCATTGGCAGGAACATAGCCAGGTGCTTGCCTTACCACCGAAGATCACGGGTGCGGGGGCTTGCATCGCCGTGCCGTTCTTGTATGCGCAGGTACTGAACGATTCACCTGCAGGGCATGAGGTGGCTGGCGCTGTGTATTCGTGGATGCGCTTTGAACCTGCACATCGAAACAGCGAGGAGGGATCCACACACAGGCGCTCTGGCGGTGAATGTAATCGGAAAGGCCGCGTTTTAAACAGCCAGTTTGGTCTGGTCCCAGCGCATCCACAAAGCCTGGCAGCAGCGAAGGGCTCCAAGGCTTTCTTTCAGTTCGGACAGATCGCGATCCAGTTGGTGCCGATCGAGCCATCCAGCAGCTCGCGCAGCAACGGATTTGGCCAGGGCGATCCAGCGCCTGGCGGACGCCATTGGTTGACGTTGATATGAATTGTTCAGGGCCAGAGGGTGGCGAGTTCAGGAAACAGCTGGAGTGCGCACGAGTTCGTGTGCAGGGCCGCCACCCGGTTGACGGGTGAGAGCCCACCGTGGCCAAGTTGCCATCCGCAGCCGCCTTGTTGCGCCTTCGTCGAATGATCGAACACAGCTGCGCAGGAGCCGATCATTTGACCGGGGAGTACTTGAGGCGCACCGCTTCAGGAAGCGTCGGTTGATCTCAAAGATCAACTCCATGGGGCGGGGCAGCAGGGTGCGAACAGATCAAGGCCCCATTCTCAGGCTCCGCAGCAAGGTGTGGTTGGTGTAAGGCCAGCGAGCGGGTGGTGATCGACCAGGCCTCCTTCCAGCTCAGGTGCTTCTCATCGAGCAGCAGCCGCATCAGCTCGGCGACGCGATCGAGGGATGGGTGTCGTTGAGTGCCCGCACCCAGTGATCGGGAAATTTCGCTGAAGGGCAAATGGGCGCAGATCGAGGTGCGCAGCATGTCCTGGAGGCTTGCAGCTCCAAAGAAGTGCTGCTGCTTGAGCGCAGGGCGCCGCCCTCCGCGGTGCCGTCATATGGAGGTAGAGCACTTGAGAGGTTTGCCATGCTCAACCTTCTCCTGCACGGGCGCCGTCGTAATCGCCGATGTTGAAGGGCGTAGAAATCGAAGTTCTCGGTGGCTTCAGCCCGCCACCAAGCGCAGCCGGTTGCAGGTTGTTGACCTGGTAGCCCAGCACCAGGCACATCGGTGGGGCGATGCCGATCGGCATGTTCGCGGGAATCCAGCGCACCCGCTCGTGGCCCCGTCAGCGCGGTGACCTCGGTGTGGCCGCCGAAGCCAACATTAGCAGGCCTGGACAGGGTGCGGCAGTTCCCAGGGCCAGGCCGCCTTGAGCCATTATTGTCGGTGACCTCACTGGCAAGCCATCACGACCTGATCGAAGATGCCGAACTCGTTAGCGGATGCCGTAGCCCCGTGGGCGGGGATTCCAGGGCTGGAGAGGGATTTCGAGGATAACAGGCCGCCAGACGGCCGGACGCCGCCGTTCCCAGCCCCGGCTCTTCTTCCAACTCCAGGATCGACTCAAAAATCGTGATGGCCGAAGCGTTGCACGCCTCGAAGCCGCTCGCGGATGCGGGCATCCAGCAGGGGTTTGTTGCCCAGCTTTGCGGACGATCAGGACTCGGCCGGAGAATAGGCCACCACCGGGTGGGCGTGGGCTAGATCGCTTCGATTCCCGCGAGGTAGCGGGTCATCAGCCTGTTCGCGAACCGCGTAGGCTGAGCGACCAGGTAGAAGTCGTTGGTGGGTGGGCGTTCGGGGCGAGCTTGCCGAGGTGAACAGGTGCTCGTCATGCCCTCGAAACACCGTCGGCGCTGAGCCGATGGCGCTCCTCGTCCTTGAGGCAGCCCGGCGTGGGGCAGGAAATCAGTTGACCGGTGAGCGCTATTCGATAGGTCATGAGAGAAACGGGTGGCAAAGGAGGAAGGGGAAAACGGGCCGGGTAAGGACTTAGCCGGCGCCTCGGTGCAGAAAGGGCCTTTTTTCCCCCCAGCCCCCTAGCGCCAAACGGATGATTTCGGTCAGAGTCCATTCCATGGATGTGGGCATGGGCAACGGGCCGAAGGATCTCCTCCTTCAGTTGGCTCCTTGACATGGCAAGCGCGGAGACCCAGCGGATGGCACCGGCGAATCACGGTCGAATCACCAGGTTGAAGCGGTCGATCGGTTGTTCATCCGCCAACTCCAGCTGGGTGTTGATGTTTGCCCTTTTCCCTTGTTAGCCGCGCACATGCAATATGGCCAACGTGGTGGGTGCGCGGTAGGCCAGACGGTGAATTCAGCCACGGATAGCGTTGGGAGTTTGAAGATCACCGGCTTGTCGGTGGTGAACAGCGCTGTCGAAATCGCGATCGACAGCCCAGTGGGATGCTCGCTCGGCTCGCAGAGGGCGAAACAGGCTTGACCACGTTCAGCACCCGGATCTCAGGTCGGGGATCTTCGCGTTGGCAGGATCTCCACGGCCGCCAGCAACCTCCTTGGTGGGAATGTCGCCGGCGCAGCCTCACCACATTCGGGTTCATCCGGCTCTTCGCGCGGTCATTCGTTGCTGGCCCACTCCAGAGGCGATCCCTTGGCCACATGGGCTGCGGGGCCTGCTCGATGTGAGGTATTGGAGGTGCTTCTGGCTTGTATCAGAACAATGATGTTGCACACGTTCGTTTCCAGGAACGCCTCTTCGGCCACCGCTAGCAGGCTGTTGGCATCGGCCGGGCCAGATACACCGCCACCAACCTCGCCGCTCTTGTTGCCGCCAGGTCGATGAAGCCCGGTGTCTTGGTGGGTGAAGGCCGTTGTGATCCTGCCGCCCAGACCAGTGGGAGGGTTCAGGCCAGTTTCAGGACGATCGGGTGCGCGCCAGGTGGCGTGGTGGTGGTGCAGGATTCAGCCCATTTTGGCGTTGCTGGTTGAAACATCGAGCGGATCACGTGGGCGAAGGCTCGTAGGTGTGGGAAGAAGCCCTGGCGACCGGTGAGCAGTAGCCCTCCTCATTCCCACCAGGGTGTGCTCCGAGAGCATCTCCACCACCCGGCCGTTGCGGGCAGCTCGCTTACCGACCGGCATCTTTCCGGCCAGCAGCTCCTGTCCATCCACACCTTCTTGCTCACCTCAATAAAATCGCCTGTAGGCGCATTGGAGGCGGTTTCATCGGGGCCCGAACACCCAGCATCCCGTCGGGATGCGGAACGATGGTTTGTCGGCAGCAGATTCACCGAGCGGGTAGTGTTTTTCTCGTGCTCGCTCATGGGCCGGGTGCTCCACCGCCACCGCATTGGACCTCGATCGGTGGCAGGCGCGGCTTTGCGGGCAGCAGCCGCCCGATTGGCATGCGGCTCGATCCCATCCGCCCTGGAGACCCTTGGCGAAAAGGGCTCTGGAGCTCGGGCGCATCAGGTGCCGCCGGCATCGAACAGTCGTCGGGCAGTAGCTCCGCCGCCAGGTCTCGCGCTCTGCAACATGCTCGGGAATCCTTGTTGGGCGCCGGCAAGCGGCACGGTGCGAGCGCCAGAGCCCTTCCAGTTCTTGCCATGCAGTTCGCTGTGGGCCCCCGTCCAGCCCTTGGGGGAGCCGCGCTCACGATCATCGGCCAGGCGCCGGCACGGCCTCACCGCTACGGCTGGGGCCTTGGATGGCGGATCGGCCGGATACTTTGGCTGAGGCGTATCCATCGCGCGGGCATCGCTGGATGCATCGCCTTCGGGCTCATGCCCCCGACGAACAAGCGGGATTCCAGCGCGTAGCCGCCCATTAGATGGCTCAGCCTTCCTGGTGGGCCGATCCGGGCGAGCAGGCTGGGGTTGGCGATCTTGTACCGTTCAGGTGCAGCACCGGCAGGCACGGCGCCGGCTGATCGGGTTGAGGAAACTTGTTGATGTGCCGGAGGTGGCAAAGGCCGGTTTTCGGCCTCGCATCACCGACGCAGGGCCCAGGGCGATTCAGGTCGGGGTTGTCGGAAGACGGCGCCACAGGCGTGGAGACGCACGTAACCGAGTCACCGCCCTATGGGATCGAAGCCGGGCGTTTCCCGGGGTGCAGTGGCTGCCGAGTTGTGGCCGGGGAAGGAGAACTGCTTGAAAAGATGCGCATTCCCTTCCGCGTCCTGATTTGGTCGGGATAGATCTCGCTGTAGCTTGCCGTCGAGGTAGGTGGAGTCGAGCACGCCGGGGCACCATGGCCCAGGCCCGACAGGTAGATAATGTCGAGATCGTCTGGCTGGATCAGCGGTTGGCGTGGGCCCAGATGAACGGCCTGACCAGGACGGTCGAGCACCCGTGGCCGAGCCGCGGTTCGTGATGTGTCGGACAAGCGTTCGCAGGGGGTTGATCCTGGAGGTAGATCCTGCCCACACGCCAGGTAGTTGGGCCGCGCGGCCACCCAGAGCATCGACAGGCTGAGTTCCTTCGTGTGCCCCAGGGGCCGTTCGCGGGGAAAGATCCGTGGTGAGGCTTTTTTGTCATCGGAATGGCGGCAGGGGAGACGTTTTGAATCAGGGCTTGGCTGGCTCAAGCCCTGATCAAACTTTGGCAAAAACGGCGTGAAGCATCAGCATTCCCTGGCCTGGCTCTTGGCTGCATTGAAACATTTCAGCTTTTTTCGGACTGGGCAGCCGATCACGGCGGATCCATCGCCGGCGGCGTACCGCTGCACTGAGCCATGCAGGGCAAGCCATCAAACACGCCCATGGCTTGTTCGCAGGGCTGGACGGGTCAAGGCTCGTGGCAAACACCCTTAAGGTCCGCCGCATTTAAACTTCCACCAGAAAGGTGTCAGCTGGACTGAATGATCGATCCTTCCCTATTGCTCGAATGGGAAACCACCAATAGAGTGGCCAAAACCCTGTTCGGGGTCGTCGCCTTTCTGGTTGATCTTTGTGGCGGCCCGCGCCCTCGCTGAACTTGCTTGGTGCGCTTTCCAGCTGCCCAACCATCCTTGGCGAATTAGTGGCGGGTGTGTTGATCGCGCCTCCGGGCTCCATCTGGCTGGTACCACTGGAAACCCACGCGAAACTGAACAGGGGTCTGATCCGGCTGGTTGAGCCACCCTCTCCGCCAAATTCCGCCTGACTCGGGTCAGCCGAATTACGACGAGACTCCGATCTGCAGGGGTTTCGACCCTCGGCCTTCTACGCCCTGCTCTTTTCTTCACGGCCGTCGAAAGTGAGCTCGATGAACTGTCGCGTCGGCGCCACAGGCCTCGACGGTGGCCCTCGCCGGTGTGGTGTTGCCGTTTGCCTGGGCACTTCGGCTTGATGCGATCTTCCAGGTGGATCTGATCCGGCGGTGTTCGCCGGCGCCTCGATGACAGCGACGAGCATCGGCATCCACCGCAGCGTCTCGGCGACTCAAATACCTGAAAACCCGCGGAGGGTCAGGATCGATGATCGGCGCCCGCGTGCTCGATGACATCCTCGGCATTCGTCATCCTGGGCGTGGTTGTGGCATGGCGGTGGCGGCCAGCTGGAAATCGGTCGATCGTCAAGCTCTGCATCGCAGCGGCGTTGTCAGTTGGTGGTGGCCGGGCCTGAGCCGCACCGACCGCACGGCCTTCGGACCTGGGTGCTCGATCAGCTCAGGCACCGGCGAAGTTGCTCGTGGCTATCTTCCTGTGTGTCTGTTCTGTGTTGCTTTCGCCGCCACGGCGATCGCCTGGAGGCCGCCCTGCGCCTTCCGCCGCCTGGCTTGATCCTGAGTGGCTCGAAGCGCACCCACGCCATTCAGGACCGCCGTGGTTCCGCTGTGGTCGCTATTCGCTGACGATTTTTCTTCGTGCTGATCGGCACCAGCATGGATCTTTCCGGTGACAACCCGCCGGACCCCCGCCAAGCCGCTCCGGGCTGGTGATTGCGGCGCTTTCGCTGTTCGTAGGTGGCCGTTCTCGGCAAGCTTGGCGTCGGGCAATGGAGCTTCGTGAGCGGACAGGCCACCAATCGGCTGGTCGGTGGGGCTGGGATGTGCCCGCGGCGAGTGGGACTGATCTTGGGCCTGGCACCAGCGGCTGGACTGCTCACCCCGTCTTCTGGAGGCGGCCGTTGCTGCTGATGGTGTATCGGCACACCTTCTGGCGCCGGTTCTGATCAGGGGACTGGTCTTGAGCCGCAAGACGGACGTTGCCAAACAACCTGCTGAGGCCTTTCAATGGCTGGAGGCCTGAGCCTGGGCAGGCTGCGCGACAAACCGCCAGGGGCGAATGGATTGGGCTGGCCGCCCAGGGGCGTGCTCATCCTTCTCAACTCTTGCCGGCCACCCCGCGCCGTTATTCGCTGGGATTGGTGTGGCCCTGGCCCCTGGCGATTAGGTGGGCTGGAGCCTGCTGGCGATCGGCCTGCTGCTGCCGCCGCAGCCTTCCTGCGCCTGGGGGTCAGCCTCAGCACCGTTGCTGACCCGGAAACCCGGCGCTGGCCTGGTCACCAGCGGCGGCTACGGCCGCTGCCGCCACCCGCGTGTATCAGCGGTGCTGATCTGCGGCCTCGGGTTTTTGAGCCTGGCGCTGGGCAGCTTGCATGCACCTGGCCCTGTTGCTCGCCCTCATTGCGGTGCTCGGCGGCAAAGCAGGCGCGGGAGCGGGGTCTGACGCGCAGCATCGCCTACGCCAGCTACAGAGCGAAACCGCCCGCGATCATTCCCGGCCTTGCCTGGCTCGACTAGCGCCATTGAGCCGGATTTCAAATCGTCCTGGCTTGCGGCTGGCCAGGCTACAGAAAGCACAGCCAGCACAGCCATTAGTCGAGGCTGGCGCCCCGGCTGGACCCAAGGCAGCCACGCTCAGGGCCAGGCTGGTGAGGGGCACCCCACCGCCAGCAGGGCCAGAGGGCACGCTGCTGAAGCAGCAGGGCGATCTGGCGCAGAACCCTTTCGCTGAGCGTGCCTTCCTCCAGGGCCGCTCCAGCCGCTTCAATGGCACGGAAAGCGGGCAGGTAGAGGCCAGGGCCAGAGAGCCGTTCCTGGGCAACAGGACCTGGACAATCGAGCAAGGACGCACCCCGGGGATGGATCACTTTAGGCATCCGGGACCGCCCGACCTGGCCCGTGTGTCCATTTCGATCTGTTGTCATTCGATTCGGTTGTCCATTCGATCGAGCGGGCAGGGCTGGACCTTCACGGGCCATTTCCCGTCCACAGCGTCTGCCAGGGCACCGGCCCAGCCCGAAGGTCCCGGCCGTCCTGCTGGTCATAGGCTTGGCGCCTCCACCGACACTGGCGCATTCCAAACTTCCCGTGCTGGCGAGCAGCACGAGGTGCATTGCCATCGGACTGATTCGCTGCGGCGCAAGTGCCAAGCCTGTGGGTTCGCCCTACGGCGGCGGCTCTGGCGTGACCAGCTGGTGGCCTATGTGACGAGCGGATCGCCAGGCCCACCGTGTTGGGTGGGTAATTCCCTGGGCGGCTTCGCCAGTGCTCGCCGCCGTTGCCGCCCTGGGCCCCCCCAAGCCGCCGGGTTTGGTGCTCGATTCAATGCCGCCGGGACCGTTACAGTGATGAAAAAAGCCGAACCGGGCGGTGGGCGCCATTCGCACGCCGCACGATTCGGCGGCGCCCCTGCCTACGAAGCCCGGTGCTTGCGCGAGTGCTGTTCGAAACCTGCGGCGGACGGCGGACGATCCGCCGGCACTTTGAACGCAGGTCTATATCGATCGCACAACGTCTGACGACGCCTGGTGGAAGGCGATCCGGGCGAGCCGTCACTTCGAACGCCTGGGGCCTTCCGGTGTCATTCCGCACCGTTCTTCGGACATCCCCGCGCCACGGCCGCTCGATGACACTGTTCGGCCGAGCTGCGGCCCCCCTGCTGTTGCTCTGGGGGCCATCCGCGATCCCTGGATCAATTGCGTTGGCCGGGCGCGGCGACTTCCAGCGCCACGCCCCTTGCCGCCACACCCGAGGTGGTGCTTTGGAGGCGGCCATGCCCCCACGACGAGGTCCAGATCAGGTGAACGCCGCCCTTGCTGGAGTGGCTCGCCAAGCTGGAGTTGGGCCTGAGAGATCACGAGGATTCACCGCGAATGGCCGTTGCTCCAACGCGACCACGCCATATCCCCACTGGCAGTACGAGGATCCACTCAGCGGCGGACCTGCTTCCCGTCGCCCGAGCGGGCGGGGCTGCTGAGCGGCTGGCGCTGCCTGGCCATGAGCTTTGGCTCTACCTGGATCAGGCCGCTTCGCCGAGCCGGCCCTGTCGGTTGCGGGGGGGAAATCCCGGTCTATTCCGAATCTGCGGGCAAACCTACCGGCGACCGGCTTTTGCCCCTTACCCCAGGGCCGGATTTGAAGCTCAAGCAAAAAACACGGCTTTGCCCGGGAGGATCTATGCCTGGCAGCCCGCCCGTTTTGAGCCCCAGGTGGCAAGGGGCGGTGGGGTGGAGCTGAGCCTTCACTTTGGGACACAGCCCGCGACCTGGCCGCTTTTCCCGTTTTTCGCTTTCCACCTTGCAAACTTGGGGCCTATCGCTCGAAGCGGGCGGCCGGGCGAATCAAGGTTTTTTTGCGGGGATCGGAAAAGGGGGAAAAACTTTTGGCGGCGGGGGGGACCGAAAAAGGGCCCCGAATTTATTTTTGCCCCCTTTTTTTTACCCCCCCCAAGGGGCTTTTTTTCGGGGGGGGGCCCCCCACCCCTCTTATCTCTCTCTTGTGGT
>Ga0163217_1105839_pt1 | contig 11758 bp, 10 predicted proteins | sample SynspAceP_FD_185933 | JGI IMG/M metagenome (GOLD analysis project Ga0163217, IMG submission 185933) | Saline lake microbial communities from Ace Lake in Antarctica - Synechococcus sp. Ace-P (PacBio error correction) | ecosystem: Environmental > Aquatic > Non-marine Saline and Alkaline > Saline ... | reverse complement strand
ATTGATCACCGCCCTCGGTCAAGGCATAGCCCCCCTACTCGCCTGGTTATCTTGGTGACGATGACCGGCACTATGTGCTCCGGTTTTAACGTGTTGTCGCGGCCTAGCGATCTTTGGGGCGCTGATTCTTCTGGTTAGCCAAGCGACCCGAAGACCGCCAGGCAACACCCTAAAGCCCGAACAAGGCGTTACCCCTGAATTGTTCTTAGCCACAGAGAGCCGCTACTGGCGTGCCAATCACTGCATCTTGGTCCTCCACTGTGCGTTAGCAAATCAGAGATTAAATTTTTCAATCTATTTTTAACTTTTCTGGAATATGCCTTATGTCCGATAACGATTTTACGCGTGCTGGATGGAAGGAATCGATTTTTATCAAGTACTCAAACGCGGCAATGTCAAACAAGTGGGCTTACGTACCTGATCAGGTCCACGCCCCATGTGCATTCAACCGCCAGCCACGATGACCCTGACATGAATGCCGTGGTGCTCACCACCGAAGAAGAAGGCGTGGCGCTTGGCTGTGGCGCTTGCTCGGTGTCAGCCGCAGTGTACCTGCTGATTGCCAAAGCAAGTAGCGTTGGGCAACTGTGTGAATATTGTTTTCTTTTGTTGCATAGCTGTTTTCCATTCCGTTTTTCTAACCTTTGATCACCATGCGCGGCGAATTTGCTGAAAATTCAATGCCTGGCAAACGCCAATGAGCCAAGCCAACAGAAGGGGTGCTTCAAAGCCATGGTTTAGAGTCGTTGCGCGTGACCCACCGCTCGATGAGTTGAAGAGGTCGTGTCGAGCCGCCTTGGGACTCGGCGTTTGTCGCTGGCGAAGCAATCGCCGTTGCTGATCTCCCAACGACTTGATCGGGTCGGTGCGTAAGAAATGGATCAAAGATTGATGGGGCCTGCCTCAATTGGCCGGAGTGATCCTCAACATCAATCCCACACGCATAAAAGGAATACACATGAACCAACCCAACGCATTCGCCGCAAACATTGACCGACGTTGAATTCCGGTCGCCTCAACTGATGAAACACTGCCCACCAATGCCTTGGTCATTCCAGGCCTTGGCTCCTCTAACTACGATCCTCTTCGCCGCGGGTGATCGGCCATGAAAACTTCTACATGTGGGGCGCCATGGGTGGCGCTGCCAATGCATCGGACTGGCTTGGCTCCTTCGCCACAACCTCCTCGCGTGAGGGTGATTGTGCTCACGGGTCGATGGTGAAATGCTTCATGGGAATGGCTCGCTCGCGACGATACGGTGTCCTCCCAACCAAAAACCTGACGAGTTGTAGATCCCTCCGATAACGGCCATTTTGGTGAAACGGGGATGCAACGCAGCCACACCAGTCTGGGAACAGACTTGGTCAGATGGTCGCCAAAGGTTTTGCAACATCACACATGGCCTCACATTCTAACCGGAGCTTGAGCAAGTCAGCGACGTTCGCCCCGTGCGGTTCAGCGCCAAAGCGGACCCACTGTTTTTCAGGTGAAGGGTCAAGGCCATGATGACGTCCAAGGGCCCACTGCCGACACGCGATGGTGTCTTTGTCAAAAACGCTTTCCGAGCGCGCGCGCTGGGGTTTGAGCCGGTTTGAGCGGTTTGAGGCCAGTTTAAGCCGCCTTTGATTATTGATTAAGTCCAAGAGTGGACCTTTTACCTTTCGACCGGGTCCGTAGCCTCAATAACGGAGACGGCCCCCTCTTGGAGACAAAGATGAAATCCGATTAGCGTGGTTCTAGCGCTGACCGGGTTGTTTGCGTTTCTCTGGCGCCAGGTGATCACGAATTAAAAGCGTCACCACACTCAGTGGAATCACAAAAACTCAACATGCCGTAGAAAACACAGGTGATACCTCGTTGATCTTGCGGGCGCAAGATCAAATAGGCCACGTAGGCGATGTAGTAAGCAAAAAAAACAAACCGCCCTTCCCAACGTCGGCAATCTCGCAGACCAGAAATAAAAACCTCGGTAAACACGCCCACAAAAAGCGGCAACAATCACCCACAAATCAAAGTTCAGGGCCGATTGGTGCCACGGCCATGTCAAGGCAGGCCAGCTGCTCAATCCCTGCAAGCCCGATTGCCACGAGCGTTATTGGAAAATGCCAACTTGCCAACCACCATTTCCCACCCGCCAGTCACGTCGCGCCCTTCGATCAGCAGCAGCCACTGAAAGTGAGCCACCTCTGCGTCAGGGATGCTTGCCGAGCGACGCAACAAGCAGCCGATCACCAGCTCACCAATCCAAAATTAGCGCGACGCCAAACCACGACGGACTCTCAACTAACCAGTACGATCCAGTACAAGCATCACCAGTCCCAAGATAAACCAGTAGCTTTGCACGACAACGCGACAGCGTTGACCTAATCAGCAGGCTGATTTTATCGTCGAATTCATGTGAATTCCTAGTCCTGGTTGCCCCGGTTGGCCTGAACAAGTCAAAAACACCGTGTAGACAAATGGAGCAAGAGCCAATAAGGACCAACCCTCGACCCGGTGAGATCACCCGTTCAAACTCATTCAGTAGCAAAATAATCCCAGAAACCCAACATAATGGGGCATTCCGCCGTATCAGTGTGTGTGTGTCACGGACAGCCGGAAATAAACCATTGGCGCCCCTGCAACCCCAGCACCACCGGATATTTAAAACGCAAAACAATCCGATTTCAACGCTCACTAGCCACACAAATTACGCTATGACACGTAGGGCCAACACACATGCCCCAGTCAGAGCCACCCCCAATCACCCTTCAAGCGAAACCCCACCCGCAAAACAGACACTCACCCGACCTGTCCCCCCGACGGCACCGCAATATCGGATGCAACACTAACAAAACACTAGTAAACCCGCCACCACAAACCGCACAACGACCGTCAAACCATATGACCAGAAGGCGGAAAACGGTCACACACCCAACCACCGAACAACAACACGATACAGACCCGGAAAACCTTGGTAGCGCCGCTCATCGAGCCGCCCGCTAGCGCCCCCAACAGGCACAAAAAAAACACAAACCCCACAACCAACACCAAAAGCCACACAGACCACGCCCAATCGCCCGCCAAGAACATGGACCCAAAAAAGAAGAAAACAGTAAACCAACATATTGAAACAACCCAACAGCCACAAACACAACACGATCGAAAAAGCAACTATCATAGCTCTCGCATAAAAAATCGGAGCCGACCTGCAACAGAAAAACACCTCTGCCCGCTGCAACGACAAACCAAACGACCATCCACCCCACACAAAAAACCCCACATACACACATAGCATTTACCACAAACCCAAAGCCCACCACCAAATTACCCGCACTCTCTGAATCCATCAACCAAACCCATAAGAAAACAAACACACTACCACTATGCACAACCCACACACAACCACACAACCTACAACTCCTCAGACAAACACAACAACATAACATCCCCCCCCACACAACGCACGAACTCAACAGAACTCCCACACCTTAACAAACAACCAAGCACCTCAGACCAAAACATGCACACACATCATATAGCCATACAACAACACACCTATATCCCCAACAACCCCAACAAGACAGCACGCAAGATCAAGAGATCGCAAGCGCGCATCACCTGCACCAACAACCAACAGCACAAAACAAAGAAACATAACTCCATCCTACCCGACTCCAATGAAATGAAACCATACGCCCATCTACATCCCAACACGGACAAAGCAGACGAAACACGAACCACAGACCTCGGCGTACGCACGATATACAAATCAAGCACAACAGTCCGCACGAACACCATCAATAGCCCCAACGCAGCGCGACCACACCAAACACAACGAAAACGAGCACAAAGACGATAGCCTAACGCACCAACACCGCCACTACTCAACACCCAAAACAAGACACAACAACAACATACACAACCACAGAACACCAACGCCAACAAAGACCTCGACATACCCACCACCAACCACACCCAACACCCCAACACACACCAAAACACACAACACACCATACACAACACCTATCAAGCACCCACCAAAACACACCAAGCAATACAACCCTCACAACCAAGAGCACCAAACCACACAACCACCACCACACCCCCCCCCACACACCCCCAAAACCCACGACCACAAAAAACCAAACCACACAACAAAAACAGCCACGAGGGCAACAACCCTGGCGCAACCAGTCCAGACCCACAAAGTCGTCCCAAAGCCGCGGAACACAAACCCATCCGCCTTGCGCGAATCTACACTACACCCCCCAAGCGAATAGCGAGACAACCGCCACCCACAAACACCACCACGAAACACCCGCCCAAGACCAAACAAGCCACAAAACCCAGCGCCAACCAAAAAACCCCAAACACAAACGAACAAGCACGCCACACACACTCACCGAACACATCCCCCACAACCGAAAAACGGCCCCAGAAAACAAGCCCACTCCCACACTACGGCGAATCCCAAGCACAGACACCACGCGACACCCCAACGCGGACGCGATCACCCGAGAGAAGAGCGCAGACAACCGACCGAAGACAACAATAGCCACACAATGCGGTGCACGCAACTAGCCGACCCGCCAAACGCACAAGTCCAAGCTCAAGCACCAAATACACCCACGCCCGAACTCACGAACACACAACCCTTACAGCCAAATGAACCAGGCGAGACGTATAAAACAACCACCACCAACTCGCGCAACAAACTACCAAAAACAACCACCGTCAAAATTAGCACGCCGCACCCCCCACCCCTGTGGCAGCAGGCGCGACAATCCAATCCAAGGCTCAAATGGTTGATTTTGGGTATAGCCTGAATGATCAAGCAACAAAGCCAATGGCCGAGAAGCGATGGCCCGCCAACACAGGCCACTGGCGGCTTGATGAGTGGTTGATGGTGGTCATGCGGTAAAGGGGGGGCATGGTCGCGTCATGATGAAGACCACAGCCACTCCAAACAGCACACCACGACAACTGAACCCGTAGCTCTTTTACTTGTGAACTTTCCCGATTTACTTGCTGAACTTGCCCGTTGTGATACCTAATTCGCTACCTTCTGTGTGAGCGTCGATGCGCGTATCGAGCTGTGGAAAAAAACCAAAACCAGCAAGCCGCCTTCGGGCTGCTTGCGATAATTCGATCCGGCCCCCGTGCCGCTAGGGCAAACCGTTGACCGAACTCAATCCCAAACCCACGCTACCGGTTCCGTGTTCGAGCCTTCATCTAAGCGTGTCAAAGGGCCTCTTGTTGCGCGCGAATATCACGGGCGCAATTGCCAAGCTCCGGATGATTCCGCCCAACAGAAAGCAGACCGCCTTCGGCCATTTTGCCGATACCAAATCAAATCACCACAGGGGGCTTGCCAATGACTGAGTGCGTTTATCGACATGACGATTGGCCAGAGACGCGACAGTGCAGCACGAATCGCCTTGATCGGCAGTGCTGGCAGTGCCCCCTTTCGCTTTCACCGCTAATCGCTTTACCCAATTGTTGACTGTCACAGTATTTTGCCTGTGGCAAGCCACTTGAATCAAGCCGCCACAGAGTTTTCATTACCAACTCGGTCAGGTGTTCTTGCCCCCTCCCGGAAGTCACAGAAATTGCTCCACCATTCCGTTGCCATATCCTTCAAGTCATACGTCTTAAACCGGCCTTTAACTCCTCATCCGCGCCTGCATCTCTCTATGCGAAGCGTCCATGCGCGATTAGCGGTCCCTTTAGATCCGTGGGGCAGCCCCGCTTAGCAAGGTCTGCCCATGCACTTGACGTGATTGACGCAACCCGATTGGAGCATCGCGGTTAAAGCGCTCCCCAAGACGCTGGGTCTCTAAATTGGCCTGCAGGGGATTACGGTTGAGGGTGGCCTTCGGCCAATTGATCGGTCGCTTGACCAAACCAATGATGGGTCGCGCCCCCCCTGATGTGCCATGAAACCAAACAGCCACCACTAACAGCACCACCAAATGCCAAGCAGCAACCAAACCAATCACGATTTGTGGTGATTGGGGACTGATGCCGATCGAAGCGGAATCCGAAGCCACGGGTTGCCAGCATCCCTGGTCACCCAGAGAAACATACAAAAAAGGCGTGGGCCCGGCACTCACCGCCCATTTGGTTGCGGTGCCCCAGCCTTGTTGGATTATGAAGCGATTAGACGCATGCAAACCATGACGCATTGCATGCGCCCTCTGCCATCAATAGCAGAGGAGGGATCCTGCGCGTGATAAGTAGCTGCGCCGGTTGGCCGGTTGTTTGGTAACCAGTAGCCACTTGCCCTTTGGAAAGCAAGCGTCACGAACGCGAGCGTCGCTTCAATCCGTTCGTTTCGCTCAGCCAACTGCTGACTCTAGGGTTCGATGATGTTCGTCACCAAATAGAGTTGGGTGTTGCTGACTGCCATTCTTGACGTTGCATAAACGGGCAGTGCATACAAAGTCAGGCTTGCGTTTAACGGAACGACAGCCGATAAAGACCAACCAAATCAGTCTTGACCGTAGGCTTAGGGTGCGTCGGCCAACAACCAGCCAAAGGTCGTTTATGTCTGCCTCACGGGTGAAAACGATTTACACCCAAACCCCACGACCGTCTGTATCCAGCCGGTGACTTAGGGTCATCTCCATTCGCGCGAGCAAACGTCAAAGATCGCAATGCGATTAGCCCAGATCATGGCGTTGACCACTGTCATCATTACGGGCCAGTGCCCAACAGGCCTTTCCTTTAGGGACAAAGGTTTAGCCCGCGTGCTCGATTCAACACCTGCCCAATAGATTGATCTCGCCGCCAGTTAGCTTGATGGCGACGTTGTCACGAAAAACTTGACGCAGAATCGGGTCGAAAAGACGAACGAGCCAAAACGATAAGGTTCGATCCGCAAGCTCTTTGGCTTTAACGCCGAAGAGACCCGCCTTTCGTCTTCTTAACACCGCCTTCAATTCGCGGCCAACAGTTCACGTCGGATCAAAAGGCTTTCCAACATAATCATCAGCACCCGACTCAAGACCCATGATACTGGTCACAGCCGGCTTCGTCTTTAGCCGTTAGCAAAAATGACGGGTATGTCTTCCGGTCTCGTTCGCGTAGACTCCGGCAAACCTGTAAGCCGTCGCGTCCTGGCATCCATCCGATCGAGCATCAATCAGATCTGCGTGAAAATTAGCGATTTTGCTCTCTAAATCCAGTGGCGCATTGCGGGCCAGTAGCGTATCGAATCCTGTAGCTTGTGAGATATAGCTGCGCCAATAATTGGCGCAACTCAGGTCATCACGACGAACGAGAATTTTCTTTGGAGCTGTCTCGCCTCAGTGTGCCAACGCACTGTAAAAGAGCCAGTTGCCCGTTTTAATATCGATATGAAACAAACTCTCTGATGCTGTCCCATTTCACTCTCGCGCCGCGGCTCGCCGATTGACTCCCCCACATATGTCTCTGCGGTTTGTGGGCCGTAGTCCGCTGGCCCAAGAAAAACTTCGCACTGCCATTGAGTGCCACCCGTTGATGCCCACCGTGGAGGAAAACCGCGATGGCAAAGCGGCCCAAAGGGTTATCTCAGCACCCCGCCAAAAACTCGCCACCTAACCACACCAGGATGGCATCAGTGCCGAAAGGAAAAATGAGTGTGAGATCTGCCAGTAATTGAAGACAATGGGGGCTAGCGCCCTGCGCTGATCAGGTGCGAGCCACCCCAGCCACCCAAAACATACAGCAGCAACCATTGCTCGCCATGTGGGCGCGCGCCCAGCGAGCGCGCCAATGACTTTTGGTGCGCTTAAATGCCATAGATGTTTGCAATCAGATCACACCATCGTGATGGCCGCCAGGCCATAGAGCACGACCCTTCCAAAACCATCACCGCCCAGCCACTGCCAGCCCATGAAATGGATATCCACTCAAATGTGGCCCTTTCCGTTTGACCGAACTGACCCGTGAACGCCCAAAGAGCCATACCAGCAACCACTAAATTAAATGGCGGCTTTCAACACGGGATATACATGCACAAGCCCCCCACCCTCATATTACCGATCGCGTCCTCTGGATCGGCGTTTTGAGCCAACGTAGGATCAGCAATCAATTTGCCTGCAGATAATGGCCACAATCGAGAGGAAAATGACATAGCCGCGAGTAACACGCCAACGAGATTGTAGACGCAACACCCCTCGATAAAAACATGATACGCAAGAAAAAAAACCAAGAGGGCCAGGAGAAATGCAACTGCATGGGCCAATCAATCGACAGGACAGTTAAATAAGCTAGGCACCAGTTTAGGTGACCTGCCTCGCGCCCAATTGCCCAAGCGGAACCAGAAAATGCAATGCCCGCACAGAAGATCAGATAAGACGGGTTGTAGGAGCAAGCTGCTCGAAACAGAAGCCATGGGATTGAGCCACGCAAAGCACCAGAAAAATACAGCCTGACTTGCCACCGGTTCACACAAGACTATGGCGGATCACATTGGTCTAGCAACAAAAACCCAATCATTCGCAGCACCAATAAGAAAAGCATGGCGGCCATAAGGCGTAGTCCAGACAATTACCGGTCACCGACTAGCCAGCCATACAGAACCCGCCGTACATTTCCAAACCACACTAGCGGCTGTTGCCCACGCTTAAGACCACACACCCTGATAGGCGCCTAGGATACCCTTCTTTTGGATCATCTGCCAGTTGATCCCCGCCATGATTTGTTGCGAGGCAATACCAAACAGACAACACAAGGCCCCCAGCGCCACGCCCATTCCAAAACAGTTGGCAAAGCTTCAAACGGAACGGCGGCTAGGGCATCATAGGAATTATCGAGAGATTTGAAAGCCAGAACACGAAGCTCGCCCTTTGCTACGATGGGCCTGTCTATTGGGCAAGTCCGTCATCATGGGGAAACATAAATGAGTGAGAATTATTCGACTTAAACGCGCCACACGGCCACGCTAGACGACAGGGGAGCTGCCTGCCTGACGCATTCAAACAGAACCATTCTGAATATCTTGGGTAGCCCAGTGGTTGCTGACCTAAAGAGGCCTTGCGCCAATTGGCACAACGGGGCAACGATATCGGCATCTGATATTAAGAGGTCAAGGAGATGTAAGGCTTTTGATCGCCGGCGCCCAATATCAAATGAGATGGCCAACCTTAGAGATCGACAGGGTGCTCAAGCTATTATCACCGGTTTGCGCTGACCTTTAGTGCAGGGCTGGTGCGCCACTTCCCGGCACCTGCTCGTGGCACTATTTCCGGGCTCGGTGTTTGGGCGCTGGCTTGGAATGGCCCATGGCCTGGACCTGCGTGATGCTGCAGATGCCCGGCCACAACCTTTGCGCATGCCGAAGTACAAGAGTTTGCGCCATCTTTTCCGTCATTTCATGCCACGCTCTGCCGGTGCGATTATTAGTCCGACCCACGCGTGTGGCCAGCTGGATGTTGTTAAGCGCGTGAACTGGTCAGCACGACCAGGCGCGTCTTGGAGGCTGCGATCAACGATCAGTCCCGATTGACACACTCGATAGCCGACTGGTAGGCATCACCACGCAATTTTATGCATTTGCGCCCCAGAAGCGTGTTGAGTTAAACAACAAAATACGTCTCATGCCGGCCTGTTGGGGAAAAGTTACCTGCTCACTGACGCTCATCAACGACACCATTGTGTGAAAGTTTGGTGCAGCATTTGAAACGGGGGGGAACCCGCCCCACTACATGGGTCACGATGGGTGGCGCAGAGCAAAAATAACACCAAACCGCATCGTTGCATGCGGTTGGCTTGGGATTACTAAAAAGTAGCGGCTTAAAAGGGAGCGACCAGGGGGCTAAGGCTTGGTTTGTAGCTGTTCTCATTTTGATTTCTGATACGATAGCCATCCAACATCACACAGGCAATCACCGAGCCCAACTCCAATCCAATTTGTTAGGGCCTGAGTCGGATCGACCATGTCAGCGATCTGCCACGCCCCACCAGAGCGGTGCCTATCGCCTTACTTCACCCAGCGCTACCGAAGCCGGTGCCCAACGCAGAATGGCCACGCCCACATGCTTGTTCTATCGAGTCTCCACATTGCATAAAAATGGGTATGCAAGTTTGGCGACGCAGGAAGCCCAAACCCAAACTACACCCAATGGCCATCGTCAGCAAAAACCCACCAAAGAAGCGACCATGTTATGCCCGGTGAATGTACAGCGCTAGCAAGCAACCACCCCGCAGCAGCACCCTACCCTAAACAGCATAAAACGTTGGGGAGAATTCGGATTTCTCGCCGTTCGGCACACACCGTACAGTGACATGCTCGGGCTCAAATTTAATGATGTCCCCTCCCGTCAACCACAATATGAGTATGTCCCACCGACCGAGAAACCAAGTGTGCTCGTGATCCGAAGTCCACGAGACCGAACACCAGCCCTCCCACTACATTCCAGGCCATACTAAAGAGCCAATCAAAGACGCAAGGCCCGATGGCGTGCCGTGGTAATGGCTTGCCGAGAATGCGAACGGTGTACGTAGAGTCCAACGAAAGGCATGAGCAAGAACATGTGTTATCTGGCACCCCACACGATAGAGCAGAACGCTGCGCACATGGCCCGGACTAAATATCCTCAGGTAAGTGATTCTGCGGCTTGTTGTGTCGAACCGCTGCTGTTATAGCGCGATGCCAGCGACCGCTACGCCCCAAATCCTCGGTGCACCAGACAATCGGCCGGGTTGACAAGTGTTTCACGCACGGCAGACGCGCCATCCCATACTCCACTTTTTTAAAACGGAAGTACCCTGAAACCACGGGTTGGCTTGACGATTCACAGCGAGCGCCATATGGGAAACCGGCCACACCAGCAGTATTCGTGAAGATGAGCAGCTCAGGTCTGACACGAGCGGGCCGCGACACAAACCGCTCAACAGCCATCAGGAAGGCAACCCACCCAATCCATTCGATGCTTGACGGATGGCTTTCATTAGAAATCCCCGCTTGCATAACGATCGGTGGGGGAAATAACCGGCCAAAACCCATGGCCAGAAGCACCCTGCGAGGACCCTGCACCAAGGCTGATCACGCTCACATATGAATGCAGCCGCTCTTCGCTCAGGCGAACAAAATGAGCCGCTAGCACGCTCCCACCTAACACCCGCCAAGGAAACAGGACCTGATTGCCCACTTGCCATCGCCATAGGGTGGACGACGCACAACAAAGAGTACCATCCAACGCCACCCGCCTGTTTGGAGGAGGATTCAGCGAAAGAATATCTGCAGGGGGCGGCAGAAGGCAGAGTGGCAATCATCATGCCGACCACCAGAAACCCTGCAAAACCCTAAAAAAACCCACTAGTTGGGGCATGCTTTGAGACAGGCCAGAAGAAACGACCCCCAAAGATTAACGAAGCACCAGGACAGCAAACATCAGGGGCTTACGCCCAATTACAAAATTCCCCCAACCGACCAAAGATCTATGATGGGTGACCACACACGCGAAAAAGTTAGCCCGTTGCCAGCCAAGCGGTATAGACGAACATTCCCGCCGAGTGAGCCGAGCCACCTGGTACAGAAGTTCGTGCTGATGATGGTGGGCCATTCAAAAGGCCACGATGGAAAACGGGTTCACAGCCATACGCCCCCGCCATAGGCTAGCGCGCAAGAACAGTTGCCTCTCATTCTGCCTACGGACCAAGCCCGCGCCCTGAGTCTCGTGTAGCGCGGATTAGGACGACTGGGCTGCAGACCAAGGTAGTGTCGCAGCGCGTAGAGAATGCGAGTGTGCCTTTCCGCATGGCTGGCGGTGGCCTATTCCTCTCGTTT
>Ga0163217_1081984_pt1 | contig 11758 bp, 9 predicted proteins | sample SynspAceP_FD_185933 | JGI IMG/M metagenome (GOLD analysis project Ga0163217, IMG submission 185933) | Saline lake microbial communities from Ace Lake in Antarctica - Synechococcus sp. Ace-P (PacBio error correction) | ecosystem: Environmental > Aquatic > Non-marine Saline and Alkaline > Saline ... | reverse complement strand
TCGCCCACTTATTGCCCCCTTCACCGATACGGCGTTTGTCATGGTTGGCGACGGTTTGCCCAGATAATAAGCAGGCGCTGTATATTACTTGCAAAACTCGTGGCTGAGTCGCTCAAAAGCTCAGTTGATGCTCAACTTTGGGTTTTACTTAACGAAGTTGATTGATTTAATGCCAAATGCAGCGCTAGCGGAGGGGTTCTCCTATATTCGGTGGAGCGATTTTTCGCAATGGAGTAAGTATAGCCAGAGCTAATGAGTTTTCTGATATGCACAATCCTGTAGCGCTATCGTGCGAGCAATTTCCAGATTTTGAAGCGTCGACTTGATGGAAATCCATTGAATTTACCTCGCAATGCCATGCAACGGACTCAAAAACCGCAATTGTTGATCGATGCATTGGTTGATTATTATTCGACATGTAATGTTCGAAATGTTCATCGTTGGTGGCCATCGCCTTGCGGGATGAACGACGGTCGTTTTGAGCGGCTCGCGATCTCGTTAAAAGACCTTTATTAATGCGCCGAAACTGAAGAAGTCATTGTGGACAAAGGTACCACGAAGGAATCACATAGTCGCCAACGGCTTGAGTCAGTTATTGTCGACAGAGCGGATGAGGTGATTGCTACTGGTATGGAAGCATATGCTAATTTTGGTGGACGTTGCAGCAGGCTTGCAAAGGTAGCTGGTGCTATCTTGAAAATCGTTCGCGTGACAGAAGATGGTGAGCTAGATCAAGCAGGCTTATGACGCGTGCTGAACGAACCGTACTAAATTTGTGCCTTACTCATGTGTTAATGCGCTCGCGTCTGGTTACCACCATTAAAGAAATGACCGCGGAGGCCAAAGTCTTGGTTGCTTGGGTTTTGGTTGATGTGCACAAGGAGCGGCTCACCGTAAGGTTGATTGTACAAGATATTGGTTGTGATTTTAGTTTTCAGGGCATTAAATTTACGCTCGTCATGTGAATTGGCTACTTTGCGGAGAGGATCTCGATCTGGCGACTGGCCCTGTTTTGGCCTCTACGGCGGAGAATGATGTCACACGTGACTTACAAGAGGCTACATGGAATGATACTGCTTATGTTTTGAACTTGGGACACTAATGTAGGCGATGGCATTGCAATGGGCGAGCGACTTCGCTTGGTTTGATGGGGCATTGGAATCATGCATGGTCTTCAAGGCCATGAAAAGCCTTGTTAGACCGAGCGACGGCAGCTTTGCTGAAGCTTTTGAGGCCTCAAAATAATGGGAATATGCCAAAGAGAAAAATTGGCGACCGTGTGAGGTTTGTTATGGACCACGGCCATCCTGCGGATATCGGTTCTTATTACTGGATGATCAGGTATCGCTTGTTCGTACCGGTGATCATTGTGCTCAGCCTTTGATGCGCGCGTTTTTAAGTGCCGGAAAACGGCTCTGCGTCATTCTCTGTTTAAATACATTAGAAGAAGTTGATGCATGTTTGGTCGCGCTGAAAAAAGTGCGCCGATGTTGGCCTTAGGAGATATCTATGACGCAACCAACATTTTGATCCTGTTCAAGCGTGTACTTTTAACCGCTTCTTGCCAGAAATATTTCACCTCCAAAACTGGTAAAAAACAGCCTGGTGAAAAATTGATTCGGTTAAGTACTAAAGAAAGCGCTGTACGGGTTTTTCTTATGTGCTTGATATCGTGATGTCCTTTGGAGGAAGGGACACCTCTTGTCATTTTGGGAGATAACGCTTTCGGTTAGAATTCACAGTCTGTCCACCATGCTCAAGGGAACAGAAATTACTTGGTGCGCGAAAGGTGTTAACGAAGTCGTGAAGTTTAATAAACCCTAACGTTCGTAGCGAGTGTGGCTGTGGCGAAAGCTTTAAGTGTGAGTTAACATTCATGCAAAAAATTGGTCATGTGAACACAGACCGTGGCCTGTCCGGTCACGACGCTACCAACGGTAGCCGGCGTGCAGTATTCCAGACAGACAATTTATAACGATCAATCAGGAGTCTTGGAGCATTAACTGTTCACTTGGCCAAGGTAAGCATGCTTCGAATTGATGGAACGATGGCAGAGGCGATCGGCAGAAGCCAGAAAGTTCTTAATTTTGAAGAACCTTGGTCTGGCCGATAAGTGAAAGATCAAGTTTGGCAGGCGTTGGATACGATCTATGACCCTAAATTCCAATTAGTTTTGTGTCTTTAGCGTTTGGTTATATACGGTATTCCTGGATCAAGAAACGAATCTTGTTTTGATTGAACATGACGTTAACCGCACCGGGTCTGTTGGTAGGGGCATGTATTGGTTAGGCGATGTGAAATAATCGAAGTCGCAAAAAAAGTTCAGCCTAATGTTTTGAGTTTACGTGAAATTGTATTATCTAGTGTTGATTCCGCCTTTGTCACGAGAATGATAGTAAGAGGCGCAGTTAGAGCGGGTCTGTTTTCTTCTTAATCTCTGCGGTGACTAAGTCTTTACTTGTGGCTAAGTCTTCTGTGGCTAAGTGAAGTCGAAATACAATTTAGAACGGCCTTAGCAATTTGTTAAGTGCCGTTTTGTTTTTATTAATCGGCGCTTTTGTGAATTTCAGACGCCATTTTTTTATTTTACTCGTTAATTTGAAAAAGAGGGAGTTCATGCCTTTACCTGAGTACAAGAAGAGATTGTTGAAGATCTGTTCTTTTTTTCATGACGCATTGGGAAGGGGCAAGTACAAAATATATATTGATCTGGGTAAATCATTGCCTTCTTTTGATGATGCATGGCGTAACCTGAGCGTTTGTGGAAAGAGACTGCCAGAAGGGCCAGTGTTTGGATTCAGTCCTTGCGTAGTGAGCAAGATTGCAGAACGAGAGGCGAGGTGTTAATCTTTGGCCGTAGAACAGTGATGTTGCCCATCATAGTACGTGGGCCTTGCTTGGGCTGGGATTGTCAGCTTTGAATCATAAAAACACCTGAAGAAATATTGGCTTTTGATATATCTGTCTTTGAGTCCGTTAAGATTCTTGAGCGTCATCTAAGCCCAACTCGTGGTAACGGTTTACGTTCTATTGTGAACCCGTATCCTCAAGGTATCGCGCACGAGCAAGCGGCTGAATACTTTAGATAAGTGTTATATGATTGGAGAGCTGTTAAATGAGATACCCCCGTTTACTCTGATAATTCTGCTCCTACCACGCCTGTTCAGATCCTCATAAGTTGCTGAAAAAAATGATGGCCGTGTCTGACGCTGGTACCCGGTAATTTTGTAATCCGGCGTCCGTTCCCCACGCTGTTTGGTTGGCTCTGAGGAAGCGGATAGAACGCGCTAGATATGCAGGGTAGCGACCGTTAATTAACGCCGATTTCTCGCGAGGATCGTCTATGGGACCTCATGGTGCGACAGAACGCTAACCCACTGCGCCGCCGCTCACGCCTTAATCTGGCGCTTGCAAGTGAGGGCTCATGTATTCGTCCAAAAACGCGTCGACATATATTACCTCTCAATGACTTGAGCATTAAGCCAGGCATAGACCCTTGCAAGGCAGCTTGAGAAAGAAGGCTTGACAGTAACCGCTATCTTCACGCCAGATTGTCACGGTGTTTATTTCTCCAAATCAAGGTGATGACAGCGGCTTCGTGAGACACGATTTTTAGTCTGTCGTATGATGCATGTGGAATAACTGCAGTTGGGCGTCGCCGTATCTAACAGATATCGCTACGATTGGGTAAGTTGACCTTCGCATCTCGTGGTGTATTTTTTATCCATGTTGATTGACATGGGCGCCAAAACGAGGGTAAGGTTGCTATTGATGTAATGCGAATGAAATGTGGGGACTTCATATGTCCCACTTACTTGCTCATAAAAACTTATGGTCCCAAGGTATGGTGCTTTGTATGTGGCGCCGTTCTTCCTAAAATAAGTTAGAGCGCGCAATTCATCGGTGGGGTCACGAACCGAGGTAGTGCGTTCAGTACGCTTAGACCCAACAGCACCCCAAATCTTGGACATGGGTGAGGCCTTTCGTATTGGCTAGTGTTTGAGTCGGATGGATTGTAAAAATGACAATCTTTGCGTGAAGCAGTTTTGTGGTTGTCCTATTGAGTGATTGTTAGCGCGTTTGTGCATTTGACGGTTGATTCAGGACCAGCGCGTTCGTGCGTGATTAATGTCGTTTTGCAGTGTCGATGGCGAAGTGCTATTGATGTCTACTGGTGATATTGCGGTTCATGTCTTCTGGCTCGAGCTGTGTACTTCGGCAAGTTTGGAAGCCTATCTTGGAAGGTTTTACGAAGGCCATTGGTATTTGGCGGAGAATTTGGCACACAGTCTTTACGACGTTTCTGTACGGACCGTTTTACCACCGAGGAAGAGATCCGCATTTTGTAGCCGAAGACGATAAAAAACAGCAGTTAACTGCGTCTAAGATCGTGCTAGGCTGATAAGCGATAAAAACACGCTTTTAATTTCCATTGCTATAATAATGTTCGCCATTGAGCATACAATTTTTTAATTGAATTGATGTGCGTATAAATCCACGCAGCTGAAAACTTTTATGTCCCGGGCCATGCAAAAGCATGCCCCTTTAAATTAAACTTTGGGAGTATTATACCATTGCGGTAGACGCAACTCATATCTATCAATCAAGGCCTTGATTGCTGTTGCTAAAAAACGATAATCGGCGAAATCTACACTACGTTCTTGAACCGTGTCTGGTTTAAAACGTTGAAGCGAAATGGTCTCAACTAGACCGGACCGGTTAAATTGCTGGCGGTTTTTTACGCTGAGCACAAGAGCGTTCCTTTCTACAAAATTTGGTTGCTTTTCATGACGTTCTGCGTCCTGCTTGTTGTTTCTGTTCTTGAAGGTGAAGGCGCTGTTCTTTCGTCACCGCGAACTCTGATGGGTGCTTGACAAACCCTAAAAGCGACTGGCTGGTTACTCTACGTGCAAGATTACGCCAACATCTATCGATTTCTAATGTCTGTCACGCGTTCTGATTCTGTGAATTCGTTGCATAAACTCCGTGAAACTTGCTTTACTTCTTCGGTACAGCTTAATACAGCTAGCGACCTTTATGTCGAACTGATTAGTGACAAGCCGGGCCACTAGCTCGCTTTTTTTTAACAGAGGGGCTTCTGGAAAAGGGAGCTTATTGCTTGTTTCAGAGGCTTGTTTTCGTTTACACTTAATGCTATACACTCAGCAGCGACATTGAACTTATGGACTGGACATCAAAAAAGTAAACCCTCATTAGGTTTCATCACCTGAAAAACATGATATGAGTTCTTTTGAAATCAATCGGCGAGAAAAAAAATTTTCGTTGCCACTTCAGGTGATCAAAATGCGAATTCACAAAAGGCGCTTGAAGCTTCGACGAAATGCAACCGCATGTCAGTCAAGCATTGCGGGCGTAGTTAGAATGGATTTGTGAAAATTCGTGGACCTGAAAGTTTGGTGCTTCTCAAGAAATTTCTCAAGACGGCAACACGCAAATGGATTATTCTACGTCACGAAGGTGGAAGAACGACTGCGTTGAAAAACACGTTTTAATTCCCGATGGTAATCGTGCACCTTATGTGTCTCGTCACAAGTAGGTTGTTCTTTGGATTGCAGTTTTTGATTTCAAAACCGGGAAAGGCAGGGGTTTAACCTAAATTTACGCCAGCCAGAACAATCATCGGTCAAGTGTGGATGCGATTAAATCTTTTGGTCCAATGGGAACCCAAATGGCCCTCGTCGTGTTACGAATAGTTGTCATGGCATGGGAATGCCGAGCAGCTGAGAAACTTCGCAACCAGTGTTGATGCCGGATGATTCTAATGATGCACGATCATGCATTACTGGCCTTTGTCTAAAACCGCGCGATCGGCTGTAACACCTTATAGTAACTCTCGGGCGCCATTGTTTCCGAAAATATATGAATTAGTGAAGCGCACAGATTTGTGTCGTTAGCCGTTTTCATTGCATGCGGCCGAATGATGCACTTCGAAATGGCAATTGCGTTTCCTCATCAATAAAGAAGTACCCATCCTCGCTCTCCTCTGAAGCGTCGTCACATTACATTGGCCTAACTTTGTCCACTGAACCAAACGTCACGATAACCCATTGAAACACTATGATGTCATGGGTGTGAAATGATACATAAGAGCAACGCGCCATAGAATATGGGTGAATTGCTGAAGGATTTGGAGTGTAAAGCATTAACTTGATCCTTTTAAACCCTTTCCCGAACTCTGTTTACGAAAAAGCACCATCAATAAACCGTACTCGTCGCTTATCCAGAAAAATTTTAGCAGACGCTGGTTATACCGGATCACAGTGCGACCACTCGTCAGGTGATTGTATCGACGCGCATGTGGTCAAAACTAGTGGGTACTTTCAAGATAAGACTCGCCGGAGTCAAAAGTATATTTTGAATTGCGAGAAGTAAAAGTTAGTTTGTTTGAATTAAATATTCTGTGAATGAAAGGATGTCCAGTATGCGATTGTGGTTATTGCCTTTTTGTTGTTATGTTTACTAGATCTCTTGTGCCTATCAGGTTGTTGCGCCTTACCTTCGGCCTCCCATTTTCTGAACCGAAAAGTTGTCGCTTGTTCAGGCGCATCTTTTGCTTGGTCAGTGCGGTACTGGCTAAAAAGCAACTAGATAGATTGCGTTGTGTTCGTATCAAAGAGCGAGATTATTGGCGACTTTAGTTTGTATTGGCTAAGTGCTTGAGGCAATATAGCAAGCGATTTTTTGGGTCGTATTTGGAAGCCATTACAGAAATACAGCATGATTGATTTTATTTGGAATATTACGGAGTTCATATTAAGGGCTTTAAAAAACACTGGAAAGAGGCGTGTGATGGCATTTCAAAAAAGCGGATGAAAAAGGCTTCTCAAAGCGTTCAATCTGTGCTCAAATTAATCTTTTCGTAGATGTGCAATACGTCAAAATCACGTTTAATTTGGCTCGCAATCTATCTAAAAACAGGCAAAGAAACTTGCTGATTTGCCCTGATTGGTTTGATGACGGAGCTCAATCTTGTTTTAATACACGGTAGTATAACAAAAGCTCGCTTAATCTTATTAAATAATATCCATGGGGCTCGATAAACAAATTGCCGAGGATCGGTGGTCATGTTTGATGAGTACAATTGTCTGTCGTGGCATTTAATTTGCACCGCGACGAGGACTGACCCTACACTGTATTCATCTGCGAGTAAATTTTACATGCCGATATGGCTCAAGTATTGACATGACCACTGAAATTCAAACGGATTGTTGCTGCTAAGTAAAACAAGATACAGATACCAATCTTTCATATTGGTAAACGATTAAATCGCAAAAAAAGACTAGCAGCTCTCTTGATGAAAGGACATGTTGCCAACAGCACTTAAAAATTTCCAATTGATCAAGTGCGTGCGCTTAAGCAAATAATTTTCAGTTTTTTCGCTCCGTGCGTGACATTTCTGCTCGGGCTTCCTAAAGAAGCTTACTGCCGCTCTCTTTGGGTATAGGATCATCTTTCGCGAATGTTACATGGCATTGACGTGAGCGGGAGGGTGCAGAGTCTACGATCACAACCTGTAGATAAAGTAAATAAGCAACTCATAGTAGATCCGTTTGTTATTCTTTTCATATTCTGTACTCGTCATTTGTTGCGTTTGGTTTTTCTTGTTTTTTGGTCGCGCTTCTTCATCGAATCAAACAGGCTGGCACGCTGATGGACACAATAGATGAGTAACGACAACGGTTGTGGTTCCCAGAAACTTGAGGACAATTGAACCGGTTTTGAATGAGTCAACGTGAGCCTGTTCCTAATTGTCTAATGTGTCCAGTTCACAAATGCCCGTACAGGAACAAACCCTATGAAAGGAATGATTTTGTTAAGGGAGAGCACTGTTAAGGATCGCGGAAAACGTCTTTCGAAGACGGTTGTCTGTAAACCAGGACTTTCAGCAGAGAGCAAAGAAACAAATTGGCCATCTTCTAGAAGACAGCCGGTGTTAGCCCTGCTGAAGTCGATAAGGGCAAGCCGCTGCGGTTCCGATAGAGCGCATTGTGGCCTCCAAAGGGCCACCTTCTTACCTCTAATTGATGTTGAAATAGTTTTTGAAGAAGACTGCCTTGGGACTGAAGTACGCGATTAGCCACAGGGAAAATTTTGTTTTCTGGGGTGAAGTTGCCGGTTAGCACAATTTGGCCGTTAACAGGCAATGACACCAGTAATTAGCAGTTGTATTGGGTTACGCCAAGGGTGTGTCATCTTGAAATACAAAGGTGAAGTCTTCGATTTTTCTCTATTTACACGTTAAAGATTGGCTCGATTTGAGCTCAGACGAGAATCTTATGGCAACTTTGTGATATCACCTATTAAACGGTCGTCTTCTTCGTCCAAATTTATGGTGGGAAATTTGATACTCGTGTTGGCGGTGCGTGGCGCCGATCAGTGTTCAGGAGTATGGACTTTAACACAGTAAACGTTGTGATGTTGATTGCGACAGTGGCGCATGATTCGCGCCATTGTAACTTGCGGCGTGTGCGGGATATTGTTTTCGTTGTCTCTATTCCTCATTGACGCTGCTGAACGCTTTCAAGAAAATACGGCCGAGCCCGTTTCGAGGCCCTCTCGTTGCTGACATCCATTGATCGATTATAAGGATCGCCCTAAAAGTAGCCGAATATGGGCGTTTGATTGTTTACGAATCTATCCAGGAACCCAATATCAGGTAATACAAGATCGTATTCGCGCCGTTGTTAGACTGTGCTCGAGATAAAAATATTTTCCTATTCGCATCGTTATAAATGCCGGCTCTTTGGAAAAAAGATTTACAATAATAAAAAAATACGGTGCACCAGGACTGCTCTTTGGTTGAATCGGCGTTTCGTCCAAAATTCAATATTTGGATGAGCTGGACTTTCATGAGTAGTAGTTAAGCTTGACAAGCATCCGATTATTTTATGGACTCGGTGGAAGCGTACCGTAAAATAGCTAGCCAAGATAAGAATAGATCCATTTGCATTAGGGATTCTACTGAAAGCTAGTGGTTACGCTCTGGGGAACGGTGAAATCGTTCTCATTTGGTCTTGAGATTTGCTATTGATCGGATGGAATGGCGATACGTTGCGCGTTTCTTTAGCGGCAAGATCTGTGCAAGAAGTTAAAAGGGGTTGGATATGTTGCGCAGTTTGGAAATTGCGCAAGTCGAGGCAATTAACTTTATTAGCCTGTGCCAAAGCTGCTTCTCGCCAGAATTTTGTGTATTAAAACACGTCATGCACTAGAAGCAGCGCGCCTTGATTGAGTATCACGACGCCAATCAGGTGTCTGGCGGTTGAATTGGCTGGTGTTGTGAATGGTACCTGGTGAAGCAAAAGAAGCGGATATACGGTCTTGCTGGAGGTTCTCCTAATAATCTGATTATCAGGATGGTAAGGCCAGAACAGTAAAACAAAGAATGATACGCTCGTTCATGATTTACGAAAAAATGATTCGTTTAATAAGGCGCTCTTAGGAAGAAACGAGATTAGACCAATATCATTTGTGAAAACATTTAAAGGATCTAACTTGTGGCTCGAAAAATTCAAGCAATCAGGGGGAATGAATAGACATACTTGCCTGATCAGTCTTCTTGTTCTGGCTGTATTAGAAAACGGTTGCCGAATGTTGTTAAGTCTTATGGTTATCAACAGATTCGTTTCCCTTTTTGAAAATACAGATTTGTTCAAACGTGTGTTGAGCAAACAACCGATATCGTAGAAAAAGAAATGTATACCTTTATGATCGTAATGGTGAATCCTTAAACTTACCGACCACGACGGGAACCGCAAGTTGTGTTCGTGCGGCAGATTTCAATGCTGGCTTAGTTGTTTTAATCAAGTTCAGCGCTTTGTGGTAACACCGGACAATGTTTCGTTATGAGCGCCCTCAAAAAGGTTCGTTATCGTCAATTTCCTCCAAATTGGTAGTGGAATCTTTTGGTATGGGTTCTGGCGGGACATTGATGCGGAATTTAATTAATTTTATCGGCTCGATTGTGGCAGACAAGCTAGGCCTTTTCTGGAGCATGTGAAGTTGCAGTTTAAAATACGGTTGTCGACCGGAGCGTTGAAGCGTTTATGAAGTCCGCTTTGGTTGAAGTATTTTGACAGAGCTTTAAAATCAGCTGAGATGAGACAGTCAGCGTCGTTTGGTCTTCTATATCCATTGTGCCGAATACTAGACTCTAAAGATGAAATCAACTTCAGTCCGATTCTATAAAGGTGACTCCGAAACCCTGAGGACTTTATTGAGTGGAAAGAGGTCACAACACATTTTGATCGCTTACAAGCCGATCTTAAAAGCTAATATGTACCGTATATTATCAACCATCGCTTAGTTCGTGCGTTTGATTTATTACGGTAAAGGGACCGATTTTTGAATGCGCGCGTACACCAGTCACCTCCGGCCTCCGCAAGCTCTACAATTGTGATGCTGGTGGTCGTATGATGGACTTGGATTTGAGCAGGTTAGCGGTAAAGTTCAAGCCCAGCGGTGGGTTTTGCGAGGGAATAGACAACGCTTGTTCTCTCTTCTTGAACTTTGGACATTAATTTCCAGCTGCCCCAAATTTTCGGAACTGATGTTGGTTTGTTACTAGCATGGTGGTGATGACTGCTTGAAAGTAGACCGTCTTGTTGTTCTAGCGGAAAGTATTCGCTGCGAATAGACTCAAGTCGAAGTACAGTAGTTAGTCACTGGTGGCACGTGGAGGGCAAGCTTTAAGAATGCAAATGAAAAAGCCGATAAGTACAGAGGCTCGCTTTCACAATTATTTTAGAGGCAGATGAAATTGATCAAGATGATGTCTGATCAAAGACATGTCACCAGGTGAGCCAGCACTGCTTGATTCACTGGGTGATGTCCCAACTTCACAATTTTTGAGACAAATTATAATTTTATTTTTTACCAGCAATGTCGCTTTTTATACGATTTAATCGTATCCTTGAACGAGGGGTAACGTTATAAGTTGGCTGATGAATTAAAAACTGAAGAAGAACAAATCGAAGCGTTTAAGGCCTTTGGTGGAAGAAAATGAGCTGTTGAATGTTAGGTCCGGTTGCTTGTGTGCTTATTGCTGTCGCTGGCAGCGATTTTTGGTTGGCAAGCTATGGAAAAATAGCCAAGCAAACTACACCAGCGAGGCCTCTCGCTTTATCAAAACTTAGTTTCAAGCGCGCTGCAGATTTAAAGCGATGGAAAATCATCAGAAAACAGTGGACCTTTATGCCAGCAAAACTTTTACTGAAATGATTATTGAGTGATACCCAGGGGGCTATTGCCAATGTTTGCGGACAGCTTATTTTTGGCACGTGTAGACGCTGAAAAATGGCAAATATGATGAAGCGAGTCAAGGCTTTTAGATATGCCCATTACTTTTTAAAAACACAAGGATGTCTCTTTTGTTTGCTATTGCGGGAATCTTACGGAAGCTGGCTCGTTTTTAAATGCTTTCAAAAGGGAATAGATTATACTGTGGGCTTTTCTGGCTCGTGTAGAAAAAAGGTATCTGAAAAGGAAAGAGGTTGCACACCCAGCAACAAGGGGAATCTTAATGGGCCGATATTTTAATATCACAAAGGAAAGCCGCCGATGAAGGGCGCGTGTCCGCTTTTACCAAAAGAAAAAGCGAGATGGAAAGGCATTAGGTGGCTGTGTGGATACCCACCCTTTGCTTGATACTTAAAACTTAGGACTTTGGGTGAAAGGCTAACTAGAGTAAAGTCACTTTTTTTCATTATATTGTTGCCAGCTTTATAATCTCTCTCTG
>Ga0163217_1029827_pt1 | contig 11759 bp, 5 predicted proteins | sample SynspAceP_FD_185933 | JGI IMG/M metagenome (GOLD analysis project Ga0163217, IMG submission 185933) | Saline lake microbial communities from Ace Lake in Antarctica - Synechococcus sp. Ace-P (PacBio error correction) | ecosystem: Environmental > Aquatic > Non-marine Saline and Alkaline > Saline ... | reverse complement strand
GTGGGAGAGGAAAGCCGAGCAGGACTTGTGGATCGGGAGCCCCCAAAGAAACTTTCCCCGCAAGATGCGATACTACTCTTTACACAAACTATTTGATGTCATAATTTACAGGCTATTTCTGAAGATGAGTTAAAAGCTGGGAGTTGTTTAAACATAATGGGCTACCTTATGGACTGGAATTATCATTGAAACCAAGTTACTGGTGCAATTAAAGCTCTAGCTAACTACCTACTTTCGGACCCCAATTTCCCTGGGTAATGAAGATAGATATTATAGAAGAAATTTTTGCAATTTCAGATATGGTTGAGCCTGCTCCAACTTTCAAAACTAGTAACAGCAATAGCCGCTGTGAGCCAGAATAAAATAGATTTTGAAGGAAATTTTGAAACCTGAAAATGGTGAAGTTGTTATTCACGGATTAACACTTCGCGATTATGCCACTAGGAAGTAATGGATTTTCTGAGTCATTGCAGGACAATATCTAATGTCCGACTACTGCTTCGAAATCGCTTATGCGATTAGGATAACGACAGTTCTATCAGTATGCTCGTAATATGGGTTTGGGGACTCCAACATATGTTGATTATTGCCTGGAGAAGAAAGTGGTCGAATGGCTAAACCATATGAGTGGAGTTTAGTTAGCTTACCTTGGATTGTCTCACGGATATGATTACTTGCAACGGCCAATCCAGGCTTGCACAAGCATATTCAGCCTTTTTGCAAATGACGGCATGTTGATGAGACCTTATATTGGTAGGAACGTGTGAGGATTAAAAGGAATTATTTAGTTTCTAAACATGAACGGTCGAAATTAGGGCGTATTGTTCAAACAGAAAACACTAGAGTTATTACTTCCGATCTTCGAAAGTGTTGTTTTCAGATTCTGGAACTGGTGATTTTAGCTCAAGTCGAAGGACTTAAAATTGCTGGGAAAACAGGAAAACAGCAAAAAAAGTAGTCAATGGGGACGCTATACAAATAATTACCGAGGTTTTTTGTAGGCTTTTTTCCTATAGATAATTCCCATATGTTGTTTAATACTTCTTGATGAGCCTAACCTGTAGGTTATGGTGTGGTTTATACTGCTGGTCCTATTTCAGCAAGTTGCTAAACTTAGAATTGCTGGTTTGATAGTATTTACAACGGAAATTTCGATTATGGCTTAAAACTGAACTCAGAATAATTGCACAAGCTCCTTCTCTCTGAAGGTTCTTCCAAAACTGAGGGGCTGAAGAAATTCTTAGTTCTTTAATATTGATTAGATTAAAAATTTCAGGTAAAGCAGGATTCATTTTAAAACAACGCCGGAAGCTGGCTCATTATTAAATCGCTGGTGATGAAAATTTACTCACACTTTCGGAAACCTATTCTCCAATTGATAGTGCAACACAAAAGAAGGTTTGCCTCTATTCCTGATTTTAAAAGGAATTGAGCGATGCCGTAATGCCTCTAGCCTACTTGCCAAATTTAGGACTTAAAAATCACATGGTTGGTCTGGAACAGTAAATCCTGCTTTCAAATTCCCAAAAGTAGGTGAATGATGAGAGAAGGCCGTGAGTAACCGATACCGAGGAAAAGCCAAATCACTGGAATTATAACGGAAGCAGGTAGAGAAGAATAAAATTGTATACCAAGGAAACTCATAGGAACTTGTGAACCCACTTCACGTTTCGAGAACCGAAACCTGATGGTGATCTACATAGTCTGGTTCACAAATTCAGAGAAGTAACAGAGGGTTCTGTATTTATTTGCCTGTAACGTGCGGGCATGAAGTAGGATGACATATGTTCTCGAAGAGGCTACTTTCACAGGTGCTAAAGTTCTGATACTGAAGAAGTTATTATTCAGATGCTGAAGGGTTTTGTATAATGGAAGTTGAGAATCAAAGGGTTCTGTTGGAAATTAGCTCAAGCGTTTGCAGGCAAACCAGCTAGAAAAACCTCTCGATTATTGGTATACAGGAAACAAATGTAAGACTACACAGCTACTCAGTTCATTTCAAAGTACTTATGTAAAGGAGGTAAAAAAGGCCTCACTTCTTTGGTACTGTTCCGAAAAGATTTTAGAAGAAGAGTTACAAGCTTCTCTCACGGACCTCCGATCCCATTGAACATTGCTGACGATATGAAAATGATGTAGATTTTTGGGTCTCAATACTAGTAATGGAAGTTTTCTTCTCACGCCACTAGTTCAACATTAGAGTATCAGGATTTAATTTTGAAATTGCGGCATTTACAAACCTTAGTCATGACCACCTTGACTACCATAATTACTTTTTTGGAAGAATACGGCCAAAGGCTAAAAAAAATACTTTTTGAGAGCTTTCCTGCTTCATCCACTGGCAATAAAATTAATGCAAATGATTGAGCATGGCCTATTTAGCTGTTCTGATTTGTACAGCAAAAAAATATTATTACTCTCATTTGGAACTGAAACAAACTAATATCCTCTCTAAACACATCAAAGGGTTTAGTAATTAGTATTGAAGGAAAAAATATTTCATCTCTTTGCTGGGGAAATTCAATTGGCTTATAATGTAGCTGAAGGCGCTTTTTGATTTTGCCGCGATTAGGATTCCGAAACAGACTCTATTGTTGAAGCTCTAAAAACCTTCAACCGGAGCAACTGGAAGAATGGGAAGCTATTGAAATGGAAGGAGCCTCACCTCGTTTATAATTGATACGCACATACACCAGATGCTTTAGAGAATGTACTTTCACCTTATCTCAAATCAAAGAAAACAATCAAAAACTGATGTAATTTTTGGTGCAGGAGGCGATCGCGCGACACTACAAAAAAAGACCTGAAAATGGCGCAAATGTGTTCCATACTTTTGCTGATAATATTATTGTAACAAGTGAAACCCTAGATTTGGAAAGATCCAGAAGTATAATAACAGAATATTTTTGGAAGGGTTTAATAACCTTAGACAAGGTCAAAAAGCATCACTAATAGAAAGATTGCTATTCTATAAGGAATTTCAGAAGCTAGTGCAAATGATATAAATCCTTAATCGCAGGTAAAGGTTCATTGAAGATTATCAAGATGTTGCTAAGGTATAAAACACCCTTTTGATGACGATAGTCGCTTCAAAGAAGCGCCGTCGATAATTTATAGAATGGGAGGCTTTTAAATGTTTATACGAACTATTTGCATGGTTAGAAGACTACAATATGAATTTCCTGTGCTCAGGCCATGGCATTTATCTCAACACGAAGGGATTAGCTGCTGTAACTTCATTGATTAATTAGCCTCATTATTGGTCGGCGAATCTATTAAAATGGTTAAGCAAAATGCAACTTGGCCGAAGTGATACGTGGAGATATTGGACTTGATCACCACGCAAAGCAAACGTGGAACTCATCAATGGAGCGTTATTATTCTCTTAGCACGCTAATTCCTACACTACTCTTTAGCAAATGGACCAGTATTACGTATGGCTTATTTTCTTTTGTTGGATGGTTCTCTGGAGTAGTTGGCTTTATTGACGATTACATTAAAGTTGGTGAAAAAAAGATAAGAGGGACTAGCTGGAAAATTCTAAAGTAGCTGGTTCAGGTTACTGTAGGCTTTAGTTTTAGGGTTCTGTTTCCTTTATTTTCATCCAGATTTAGAACATTATTTTAACACGCTTGCAACTGTTCCTTTTGCTAAGGATTTAAAATATCGAATTATGCATTCTTGGAGAACAATGGGGTTGGGTAAATTTACTACCTGTATCCGTTTTTATCATTACTGCTGTTAGTAATGCCACTAATCTAACTGATGGATGGATGGTCTTGTTCGGGTACTTCGGCCATTTGTGGATTTGTATTTGCCATATATGCATATGTTTTTTCTGGAAGAATTGATTACACTTCATTTCTAGACCTCATGTATTTACCAGGTGCTGGCGAACTCACCCATTTTTTGCGCATTCATTGATTTGGAGCTTTGCATGGGCTTCCTGTGGGTACAATACCAACCTGCTTCAGTTTTCAGGGAGATACTGGATCATAAGCAATTGGCGGTGATTCGGAGCTTTAGCCATTTGATGCTTCACAAAGAGCTACTTTACCATTTATTTGTTGTGTCTTCTCTTTGAAACACTTTTCTGTTATTTATTTCAAACATACTTATTTCAAGTACACTAAAAAGAAAATATTGGAGAAGGTAGACGGGTTCTTTTAATGACACAATCCACATCATTTCTGCAAAGAAAGGATGTCGGAAAGAAAAATCCGTAGGTTCGTTTTTGGAATCATCACCGATACTTTTTGCACTTATTTAGCTTACTAACCCTCCAAAAATCCGATGATAGGACGTTCAAGCAAACATATGTCGTGATTGGCCGCAGCACGTAGCGGTGTTAGCAGCTGCAATTCTCCTTAAAACATAAAGGAGCAAGAGTGTTTTGTATCGATGCTTGGTGCAGTTTTTCAATTATATTCGTCAAAAAACAAAGTGATTGATTTTAGGATTGAATTTGAAGAAAATGGGGCATTACAAAAAATAGCCGAAAAGGGAAAATTTTGCGTTGTAAAGTCAGTGTGTACCAACTGAAGCTTCCGCTGGTTCAAACATACTTAAAAAACTTCAGGTTAAGGAAGTATGTTCAGAAATTGAAATTGCAAGCTGGTTCACTGATTAAAAAATATTATAGCCATTTACTGGTAGTAATGGAAAAAACAAACTGTTACTTCATGGCGAGCTTCACATTCTGGAAACGGCGCATGCTGACTTTTAGCCTGGCAGCAATATTGGTGTTGCATTTTCAGAAATAAGTAGAGAATGCCCCAAGGTGAGGCATATTCTAGAAGTTACAGCTTCCAGCTTCGATCTATTTATACTTTCAGCCTCACCATTAGCGTTACTTTTAAATTATTACTCCAGATCATTTAGTAGGATATGGTATAAAATTTAGAAAACGCCCATCCAAATTAGAATTAACGAAAAACCAGACGGAAAAATAACTGGTCATTTCAAACTATGATGATTCCGCTTCATTCAAACACATGTTGAAGTTCTACCAAAAAGAAAGAAAGCTTACCCTCAATTGTGGGGACTTTTTCGAATAAAAACGAGCTCTGAAGGCGCTTTTTATTCGCAACGGAACCAAATCATTCTTCAGATTCATTAATAAGGAAGAAACCCCTATGTCAGTGTTCGAACTCGGCCTACAAGCGTCAACATAATTTACAAAACGGTCTTGCTGCAGCACTTCTGCAGCGCTCGAGCCAGCTGAATTTAAAAACGAAGCTATTCGAGAAAGCCTCAAAATCCTTTACAGGAGTTGAAATATCGGCTTGAAAGCAGTTAACGGGCTGTTAAAGGTGGTTAAATACAAATCAACGGACAGTAAAGCGACCAACGTTAACATGCCGGTTTTGGTTTGCGCTCGATAGTTATTCCGTTATCCTATTGGACTTTTAATTTCTTGGAGGACGCGACAAATGGTTACGATTACTCTGAATTGGTTGACAAATCAAAGATAAAGTTCACACCTTTATAAGCTATCGGAGAGTCGAAAAGATAGAATCAAGGAACAACTTGGGAATATCCTCCTCATTTTGAAAATTGCAGAACCATTGCGTGAGACGCTGTTCGACTTTTGCCCAATAAAAAGTTGCTAAACGAGGCGACAATTAGTTGTTGTTAAGTCCTGCATGCTTCGTCTTTGATATGTATGATGATTACGAACACCGAGGAAGCTTTATAAAGTATGAGGTCAATAAATGTTAAGTGACCCACACTAGTCCACATAGAAATATCTCAGTGTTTCTTGGTACAAAGCCGGAAGACATCGATACCAGAAAGCAGGTAGTGAACAGGATTCTGCTATATGGCCATCATCATGCTAATGCATAGTTTGGAATTTTCTAGCGGTGTATTTCTTTCAATTGCCTTCTTTGCTGCGTCGAGAACGAGACTCAGCATTTGCTTTAGTTTACTCGTCATGTTGTAAAACTTGATAGCATTCTCGTTGATGTTAATTGTTTCAAAGTTAACATCACACTTTAGCTAAGGTTTAGCCGTGTTGGAATGGTAGATAAGTTTAATTTCCTAGTAGGTGGCAGTTTTGATATTTGGGACTGAGCAATTTGGTGCAAAACGATGGCTTAATTTTGAGGGGGGATTCAGTTTTTCAACCTTCTAACGATTATGCCACGGTGGCTCTACTTTTACATGTAAAGTGTATTATTGAGTAAAAAACAGGAATTACATTAAAGACTTTAAAGAAACCTTTATGCCATAATGATATGGAGTAAACCATTACTTGTGGGCTGATTTTGGAATCGAAGATTTTAGTAGGCTGTATTTTGATGGGCGTATATGTCTCTCCATTGAATGTTTTATTGTTCGAGTAGTATACTTCAACTAAGTTCAATAGATCGGTAGTTGCGTACGGTCGTGAATGCTTTTATTGAGTCAATCAACAACCGGACAAAGACCGAGTTGATCAAGATCTTCAACAAATTGGAAAAATATTGGGAAACTCAAGAGTTTTTAACTGGAAGTGGATATTCAGGTGCAACAAAGCTCATATTGCGATTGCTAAAGGAGAGTTATTTGGTGTTGGTATCGGAAAGAGTTCCAAGAGACTTCCTCCCTGCCCTTACAATGATTTCATTTTTTGCAATTATAGCTGAAAGAATATGGTATCGCTGTGCTCTAGCATTGATTGTTTTATTCAGTCTTATTTTGATTCGAAGTGTTGTATTTATGCACGAAAAGCAGAAGACACACCTGGGATCTGCTTCTTCTGTGGATGTACTCGCACTCTATAGTTTTATATGGAATTTGTAAACGGCCAGTTGTAGCAAGCGTTTACTTCCCGTAACCTGTTTACCAATGCTTTTGTTAGCTATGGTGGAACCAGTATTGATGTTTGCAGGATTGATGGTGTATCATACTAATATTTCGGAAACATTAATCGAGATAAGGGGCCATCTTCTATGCATAAGCCAAAAATATTAATTGCAGCAGGTGTAACCGGTGGTCATGTTTATTCCTGCTATTGCAATTGCAGATTGCCTCTAAAAAGCTGAAAAAATTCCCAAACCGAGATTTTATTTCGTTTGGAACCAAAAATCATATGGAATTTGGAAAAGCAGTTCCTTTAAAGCTGGTTATGAAATGTTAATGTTTGGATAAGGGGTTTCATCGTAGGCTCACTTTGAAAAATCTTTTTGTTTCCAATTAAGCTTATTTACCGCATTGGCTCAAGCTTTAAGATTATAACATCTTACAAACCTCAAGTAGTTGTTTCAATGTGGTGGATATGTTGCTGGCCAATTGTTGGGTAGCTGGAAAGAAAAGATACCCGTTGTAATTTCAAGAGCAAAATGGATTCCCTGGCTCGTTACAAATAGATATGGCCAAAGTTTGCCGTCAAATATACTGCATTTAAAAAGCCGAAAAATTTCTTCCTGGCCAAAACAGAAATAAGATTACGGAAATCCAACTCGAAACACCCTGACTTCTGTTGATAAAGAGATTGGGGTCTTAGCTCTTTTGGATTTAACAGTTCTAAGCCTGTTTTACTAAATAATGGGTGGAAGTGGTGGCGCCAAAATCAATAAATGAGTCGGTTTAAAAAGAATTTAGGATCTCTACATGATAAAGCTGGTCTTCAAAATTATCTGGCAATGTGGTTCCCGTTATTTGATTTCTCTGGTCGACGGAAGTTGATTTAGGAAAAATTCCCCAAACCTTAGACTTACTGCTTTTATAGATCAATTTATGCTGAAGCATATGCAGCTTGCCGATTTGTTATTAGTCGCGCAGAGCTAGTTTCTTGCTCAGGAATTTATGCTTATTGAATGCCGAGCGTACTAATTTCCATCGCCTAATGTGTGCTTGGAGATCATCAAACCAGAAAATGCAAAAGCAATGGAGTAGGGCTGGGGCATCTGAATTATTGAAAGAATGATAGATGCCATAAGCTCTGCCTGAATTGGCTTACAGCAATTAATTACAGATCAAGAAAGGCTAAAGAAAAAATGAATCTAGCAGCTTTTAAAATTAGCCAAAAACCAGATGCACTAAAGAAAATAGAAAAGAAATTTTAGAACTTGCAAAATCTCGACCTTGGAAATTGATGGACAAACGAATAGAAACAACAAACCCATTTTCGGCAAAACCAAAATATACACATGGTAGGGATAGGATGGTAATGGGATGAGCGAATAGCGAGATTTTAATCATCGTGGATATAAGATATTCTGGTTCGGATTGGCCGTACATCGGCGAAAACTACCAAAACGCTTTGAAGATATTGTTGCAACTTTTTTGAAGGTCATGCACCGAGAATATTGAAGGTGCTGATGTTGTGGTTTTATACTAGGCCGTAAAAGCTTCAACAGATAACGAAGAAACAAAAAGCCGCAATTGAACAACGAAATTCCGACGATCAAAGAGCTGAAATGCTTGCTGAATTGATGAAGATGAAAATACGGAATTGGTGTTCTGGAACTCATGGTAAAACTATACAATATACTTACCAGGGTTGGCTAGTTACTCAAAAAGGTAATATGATCCTTACTATAATTGTAGGTGGGTAAAGTTTCCCACAGTTTGATAAAACCAATGCCTGGTATTGGTATAAGGTGAGTAATGTAGTAGAAGCAGACGAATTCGACCGAAATTTTCTACGTCTAACACCCATCCATAGCCAATAAATTACAAACATCGAGCTTTGAAACATCTTGATATTTATGATGATCTAGATGATGTAAAACAAGCATTTTGTATTACGCGAACAAAGACCCTTTTTTATGGCTCTGTTAATTGTTTGTTTAGACGACTCAAATGTTAGAAGTATTCTCCCTCTATTTAGAGCGCAGAGCTTAATTTCCTATGGTCTTACCCACAGCGCTCAAATACGTGCAAACTGATCTATTATTATATCTGAGTTATCTCAAACATTTCACAGTTACAAATTAAATGGCGAAAAAATATGGGTGTTATTTAACCTTAAATCACCAGCGTGAATAAATGTTTTAAATGCGGCTGGCATCAATAGCCACAGTATCGACTCGATATCGAAATTTAAGTTGATTAAAGGCTGGCTTAGAAATGTTTTGAAGGTTGTTTTATCCGAAGATTCCAGCAAAAAATTATAGTAATGGAGTTATGGTTAATGATGATTATGCCCATCACCCAACTGAAGATTCAGGTCCACACTTAAATGCTGAGCTAATAGCGGGCCTGGCCGATCGAAGAGTTGTTCCGTGTATTTCAAACCCAACATTTGTATTCCAGAACTCAGATTTTGTATAACAGAAGAATTTGGGCCTCTCCTTTTTTTATGCCGAAATACTTTGTTGTTACCGATGTCTACCCGAATCTCGAGAAAAAACCAATGATGGGAGTTACAGGAAAAACTGATTCCGATACAGCCGAGCAATACGGGCATAGATGTAAAATCTATGTAGAAGGCAAAAATTGAATTGACTGAGGAAATTGAAAGAGGATCGTTAAATCCGGCTGATATCATCATACAATGGGTGCTGGGGATATCTCTCGTTCGGTGGTGAGAGCTTTGTAAAAGAAATGGAATCACGGAAATTTTATAATTCGAAAAAAAATTGAAATTGATAAGCAAGTTAAAACATACCGAAGCTTCAAAAAAGGAAGTTACTTCCTTGGCTAACTTGCTGTTTTTAATGGTATTTGGAATTGCTGCTAGCTTGCTGCATTGTATTTGTGGAATAAAATGTAACCATTAACGATATTGAAATTGTAGGCAAAACTTTCAAACTCCTGAAGAATCGTGTTTTAAGCGCTGTGCTGTACCTATTGGAATTACAAACCCAGATAGTCTTTGATCTTTGCAGGGCCATTGGTACGCTAGAGTTGAGGGCTTTGAGTTATGAAAAATCAGTAATGCCCTTACTATAGCAGCCAAGTGGTGATTTAAAAAATCACAATTTTCAGAGCGATAACCATAGTATTTTAGTAAAAAGGTTTCATCAGACAGAATTTATTGTAGATTTGCAGACGGAGTGAAAGACTTCCAAATTCTTGAAGGTAAAACACAGACGCAATTTACCCCGTTGGTATACTGGCATTTACAGCCGGCAACAATTCACCCGATACCTGAAAATCAAAGGAATTTCACACTCTCAAATAAGAGATTTTCTGGTTCTCGGTGCTAAAGGCCAATTAAATTTGGTGGCAAACCACTCAGTGTAAGATGGGCAGTATAGCCAAGAACGACAGGAGTCGTTAGCTGATGTCATGAAAATTGGAGTTAAACTGCTTTTTGCGAGTCCAAACCGATTTGAAACAAAAACTCAAATAATTTGGGAAGCTTTTTATGCCAGAAGCTATTGCGCGTAAAGGAAATTCAAAAGCATGCAACAAGTAGATCTTAGATTTAAAAAACCAGGTAGTTTACTCGTGAAAGTCTTAGCAAAACATTTAGGCAAATCATTAAACCAGCGGAACTGAATATGTCCAGAACAGAAAACATTATGGTAGGGTCTCGATATTGGGACCACAAATCATGCGCAATCGTTAGGCTTCTATTGATTGAGCAGAAACGTATTTAATATTTTAGGCGTTGGTAAGCAACCTAGTCGACGGTTTGAACGAGGCGTGGTTGTGAAATTCGATAAAACTGTTAGCGCAATTAAGGATTCGCTAATTGCTCAAGCAGTGAGCTTGCTTCTGGATTCAGGTTAAAACTCTGTAAATGTTGGTTATTGCAAGGTGATTCATTATTCGTAGCCATGGCGTAGCAAAGGTGTTATTTACATCAACCAATTAAAGGACAATGAAAATTACGGACATGATGTAGAGCGATACTGAAGATTGCCAGCGTTATCATGCTTTCCTACGAGATCAAACAAATCCTTCACGTAAATGACCTCAGAGTTGGCTGTGATGGTTCAAGACGTATAACATGATCCCAGTGGTGGGAATGAGCGGAATTGAGAATGGGAAGCTGAAGTTCAATTATAACTGGATAGTTTTCTGCCGCTAAAAATATTTATCGCCTGTGTGGAACGAGCAGGATACCAAGTGGCGATATTTAATTCCTTGAGCATTAAGCTTCTTCATACTGCTGTTCTTTGAATCAGAAGAAAAAGAAGCTGGCGTAGTTTTTTAAGGTTGCATACTCGGGTTGGTGGAACGAACAGATGTAGCTACTTTCAGGATAATAACCCAATTCGACATACTGCTGTAATTTCTTATTGCAGGTCAAAAAAGTTTGACCGGACGCATATTCAGACTTGGTCTTAGTGTTTTAGGACGATTTTTCAAGTAGACGTTAAAACGAAATCATGGCGAAAGCTACGCCGATATGATTATGACGGATGAAGTTCATTTACAGTACTGAGGAATAGCAGGTCGACCGCCAAAAGAAAATCACAAAAAGCATGTTCTTGCTAAAAATCATACAAGCAAGATGGGAAGAATTTTTTTAGGAATCGTAAGTATTGAGATGCAAACGAAGCGAGTTCTATTCAGAAACACTTAGCGCCACGGTGTTGTTACTAAACTGGTGGTGGATTCTTCTTATTAAGAATATTACTTCTCTTAGGGCACTGAATACTTGGTATGGATGCCAAAAAGTTTGGAACCCTCTAAGGGTTATCACTGGTGGTTTAAGTGGAAAGAAGTTAAAACAGCCCAATTTACCGGCAACAGGGCGTATTGGTTAGTTGTTCATGCCCTTCAAACGGTACGAATACAAACAAGAACAAATGAATCCCCTTCTTCATCGAAGGCAACCCAGCGTGGGGAAAAACAAAGCGTTATGGCGAAAATCG
>Ga0163217_1020224_pt1 | contig 11759 bp, 8 predicted proteins | sample SynspAceP_FD_185933 | JGI IMG/M metagenome (GOLD analysis project Ga0163217, IMG submission 185933) | Saline lake microbial communities from Ace Lake in Antarctica - Synechococcus sp. Ace-P (PacBio error correction) | ecosystem: Environmental > Aquatic > Non-marine Saline and Alkaline > Saline ... | reverse complement strand
GTCAACAGCGTTTAACTACTATCACCCTAATTATTATCTGCCGATAAGAATGCGTTCAACGGATAGGTGAAAGAAAAATCTTGCGATAGGCGTTCACAAGTACGTTGAAAAAAGCTAATATCTGATAATGGAAGATGAGTTTGTTTTTAAAGGCTGAACCTTTCCATATTTTTACAACAGTCACATCCAAAGCTATTGACGCGATAAATATCAATTTGTGGAATTGGATCTGAGGAAAAAAAGCTAGAGATAGCTTTCGATATTATCAACAGTAAAACTATACCAAGCAATACCTGAATTAGCTGGAAGAAGCTTTCGGCACAGGCAAGCCTGTTACCAACATGATAAAAATATTGTAACCAAAACTAAAAAGTTTTAGAGATAAAGTACTGTCCTTTAAAGTTGAGTGTTTCATCCAGCTAGATAACGAGATTGATGCATATCTTTATTTTTGAGACATTGAATGCCAGAGGTCGAGATTTAACAACTTCAGACTTAGCTAAAAAATCTAATTCTTTAAAAAGTATTAAAAATACGACATTTCAATAGACCATCTAAAAGAATTTCCTGGAACTCATTAATAAAAAAACATTCGACAATTTAATGATTCAAAACGGATTGATAATTTCCTAGTCCATTACTGGTGTTCGGGAATATGATTATTGCACTGAACAAGAAATTTATTCTCAGAAATAAAAAAACAAATTAGGGATAGCTCAGATTTTGGGCAAGAAAGTTATTACGTGATCTTTTCTCTGTCGCTCCTTTTTATGCGCTCTATTGCAACCTGAAAGATGCAGTGGTCAAAAGAAGAAGTTGACGTTTAAAACATCGACTAAAGCTTTAAATATCTTTAAAAGTAAAGCCAGCAAACTGCTATGACTTTGGCTTTAGTTAGATCATATAAGCAAGGGGGTTATATCCCTAAGAAACCTCAAAAAGACCACTGTATTAGATAGAAAATTTTCACTATTGTTTTAATGTTGATTACCTCACAAAGATCCGTCAGGAAACCATCGCTTCAAACTATTCTAGGTTGGCCCATAAATTTAACAAAATGCACGTCAAAATGATGAAATTCCCAATTAGTCCTCAATGATCTGACGACGTTTTTTAACTACTAAACTTCCAGAAAAGAAGAACTTTGTTGTCAAAGTTTTCCGAGCTGAAACAATCGAAGAAAAACAAAACATAAGGGCTATTGTTAAAATACACGACTTTCAAGCTTATACCTTCAGAAATGGATGGCTTATCTACTTATTTGATTAGCATTGAACAATTTGACACATTCTATCTGAAGCAAGATTAAAAGATGAATGATTCGGCGGCTGTGTCTAGTTTTTGGAAACCTTGTTTTGTTGGATGAAAAAACAAACTCGGAAGATGCCCTAACAGATAAAGACCCAATAGGATAAATTTAAAATATCTACAAAATAAAAAATACCCAATTCATAAGGGGCATTTTTTAGAGCAAACCAATGGAAGTGAGCAAATTAACAACAGAGCTAGAATAATGGCAGAGCTATCTACTCTGAGATAAAAATCAAAAATCATATTAAACAAATCATGGAATTTTGAGCGTCTTACGCTAAGCACAGCGACGAATTAGGAGGGCGTTAAATCGAAGAAGTGGCTTTCTCTCGGACCTCCACTTACCGATTTTATTGTGTTGCCTTGCCAATGCTCCAAACAGGACGTTTGGGGCAAGGTGAGGAGAGTACATGATGTACTCTCCGCGCCGGTTTGGATAGCAAGTATACGTTAAAATTGGATCAGTAAGTTGCCGGAGAGCGGTCCTTTTTGGCCTATTTTTACGGCTGGTGGTAAAAGGTTTGGTCGAGGCGGCAGGGATGCCCGTTAGAAAAACGCAATGGATTGCGGTAAGCGACAGCGCATGCTCTGTTCACAGAAGTGGCATTGCCGGTGTCGGCGAAAGCATGTCTTTTGTGGTTTTTATAAAAGAGTTCGCAGCTTAAATAAATCCGTTACGGACAGCTCCTACAGACTGTTGGTATCAAATTGGGGTGCCCTATCGCTTAGCGATTCATTGCAAGAGGCGCGCAGCGGATTCCATCACTGCGCGTAGCGCTAGCGCTTATTGCTTGCCCAACATAAATATTGCGGTAGGTATCCCACCCAGTATTTATCTCTGTTCGTATTAAGTAATCTAAAATTAGGCATGCCTTGCTGTTGGTAGTAACAAGATTGACACCACCAATGCCGTGGAACATACGTGATTAATTTGATTATTTTTAGGCTGTTTTTCGACCAAATCGAATATTGTTGTGCAGTAATATCACTTGGTGCTAGCCAGCACCGCAAATCTAGGATCTTTCATTACCTTTAATACCAATAAATGCCTTTAACAGCTTAACATAATTTGCCGTCTTTAGCCATTTGGTTTCATACCAAAGTGGGGTAAGGTATGCTGTTTCGCCATCGCATAGCCGTTATAAGGTATTTGCCACAGTGACTTTCATCGGACCATCGCCAAGCACAGGCTTTATTATCTAAATTGTTGTGCACTGGCACCCAATCACGGCCGGTGAGATTTTTCGACAAGCGTGAAATAAAGGTGTGATTACCAGCTTCATGACCCTGTTGGACAAAGTATTTTCCCACTTCTTGAATGCGATTTTTAAAGGCAGTCTGACAAAGGCACAACATAAAACGAGGCTTATAAGTCCGCGTTGATTTTAAGGGCCGGAACTGCATTATCGAACTGGCTATTTAAAGCGATCATCATAAGATAAACTAATGGCAAACTTTATTACTTGCGGCCAATGCTAGCCGGCAGACTGATTGACGCGACAACACAGACAATAATGTCGTCTGCAATAAAAAAAATATTTTGGGCAAAATACAGTTCGATTTTCATAGTCAGCCTAATTTTTTGAATAAAAAAATAGGCTCAGTGTGCCGTATTTAGTTGCCCATTCAACAGTGCTTATTTTACCAAAGGGTTATTATTTTTTTTTTCTTTTTTTTTTTTTTTTTTTTTTTTTTCTTTTTTTTTTTTTTTTTTTTTTTTTTTTTTTTTTTTTCTTCCTGGTTTTAAACCTTGAAATAATCTCTAACTTTATTCACCATAAACTTCGCCTAAGCGCACAAAAAAAGCGTCGGCTTAATTGGCCGTCATTTACCACCCATACTCTATCTAATTGTCCAAGGCTTTCTACCAAGGGCCTTGGGCACTTAGAATGACAGATTCTTTCATTCTAGGGAATATTTAAACGAGCGACATACCTGGGCCGCAATTTTCTTCATCAAACTGAATGTCTTGCTTTGACTAAAAAACTATGGGCGTTAAGGGTCTGCTGCCGGGCACTAATTCCGAAAAGGTTGGCCGCGATTTGCACATCTAAACTGTCAAATATACACACTTGAGCTGTGTCCCCAAGACTTAAGCGGGTGCTACGCTCACGCACGTCGCTTCGATAAGCAAGGACATGGGGTTATACAAAGCGAGTAAAGGTTGCCCCTGGAGTTCGCATATTGGCCTGGCTCGGCTTTTCTATCAACGATCTACCTGAAATAGGCGCGAGGATTATTGCTGTAGCTAAGTGCGGCTTCTGCTTCCCTTTTTGTCCTTGTATGCGGCTTGTATTTCACCACTAAATGCGCGTGGCCATGGCCTTAGCTTGCGTCAAGCTCCGCCTTAGAGGGCCAAGCCTTGTTGTTTTAGATTTGGTTACGTCCAAAGGTATTTTTGTGCTCGTCCATCGATCCCTGTAGAGAACGCCAATCGTCCGATTTTTGATTGCGCATTGACTCATTAAATCACTGTTTTCTAGCACAATTCAGAGGCATGCCTTGACTAACTTGATCGCCAGCACGTACGTTGATTTTTTCAAATTGCGCGCTTAAGATCCTACTGGATATTAACGTGGTTTTCCGCGGGCCTTTTTAAACTGAGCGGTGCAGAATTCCATTTTTGCCCACGCTACTTAGCTCAACTTGCCATGTCGTTGCCACGCTTTTGTGCAAGAGGGTGTCACTTCATGGGGGGGCGACCTTATCTGTAAATAAACCGGCCATCCAGCGCTATAGGACATAAACCAGCACGAGTACCCGCGCCAATGGGGGCCAATTCAACCTTACGTAACTTTACCGAATTCATGCTGGGTTCTCCAGAAAGATATAGATGAGGTTGGGAGTGGATTAACTTGAGTTTATCTGTGTTTGCATGGCTGTCTTTGTCGAACACTAAAAAATACACATGGGTACAACAAACAGTTGAAAAGAAGGTTGAAGCAATAATGCCAATATTGATGGCCAATGCGAGGCCCACTAAATACTGGCGTCCAAAATAAAATAACCACGTTTGCCGAGTAGGGTGTGCCGCAGTTTAAAACACTGGGCGGCATGCCGCAACCGCTACCTTGCGCTAACAAAAGCTGTTGATATCGGCCCCTTGTGGGAACGAGCCAGAGTAATGGGAATTCGACTAATACAATGAGTTTCGCACCACGATTACCGGCGAGGGCTATCCATGCCAATCATGGCAGGTTTAGCGGTAAATAGCACCGGGATCAGGCCGCTCCACCTATCCAGTCGTTCACCAACTGATTCATATACAAAAGCCCGGGCATAATACCTTATATCGTTAAGGGAATAGCTGACATTGATAATTAAAAGCCAAACCGCTACTGCGGTTTGCCAACGTAATACAAAAAAATATACGGGGATAAGGCAAAGCAACAGCATACCATATCACCGGAAACATCCCCTTATCAATCAAGCCATGGCAGATAAGCAGGCCAGTGGTGTGCAAACGAGTGACTGGAGACCCGTCATTTGATTTAAAACTCGGAGCAGGTATTAATTGGGCGTGCCTGAGGGGGTCAGTATTAACTTTGCGGTGAAGGCGAATGGTTAATTACCATGATGTTTTCGTGATTATTGGGTATTGCTTTTGCGTTGCCTTAGTCGGTATTATTTTTTGTATTACGTTGGCAAACGCCAGTAGCGGTTGGCTTTTAATTAATCATGTCAGCTGATTCCCTTAACGATTATAGGTATTATGCCGGGTTTTGGTTAATGAATCATTCTTGGTGACCTGGATATGTGGTAGCACGCCTGATCCGGTTGCATTACCGCGCTACTGCCTTGATTGGCCATGATAGGCCCTCGCCGGTATTCGTTGGTGCGAAAACTCATTGATATGCGAATTCATTTACTCTGGCTCGTTCCAACCCAAGGGCCGATATCAAACAAGGCTTTGTTAGCGGGGCCAGCGTACGGTGCGGCATGCGACCCCCAGTTTTATTAAACTGCGGAGCAACTACCCTACTCGCAACGTGGTTATTATTTTGGAACCCAGTATTTAGTGGCCTCGCATTGGCCATCATATTTTGGCATTATTTGCTTCAACCTTCTTTTCATGTTTGTTGTTACCCCATGGTGTATTTTTTAGTGTTGACAAAGACAGCCATGCAAACACAGATAAACCTCAAGTTAATCACCTCCCAACTCATCAACTCAAGGGAGAAACCCAGCTGAATTCGGTAAAGTTAGTAGGTGATTGGCCCCATTGGCGGCGTACTCGTGCTGGTTATGTCTATAGCCTGGTGGCCGGGTATTATTTACAGATAAGGTCGCCCCCCATTGTTGAAGTGACACCTCTGCAACAAAACGTTGGCAACGACATGGCAAAGTGAGCTAAGTTAGCGTGGACGCAAAAATTGGATTCTGCACCGGCTAGGTTTTAAAAGGCCCGCGAAACACGTAATATCCCAGTAGGATCTAGCGCGCATTGAAAAAAAAATCAAAACGTAGAACCAACGTGCTGGCCGATTCAAGTTAGTCAAGGCATGGCCTCTGAATTGTTGCTAGAAAAACACGTGATTTTAAGAGGTCAAGTTGCGGCCAATCAAAATCGAGATTGGGCGGTTCCTACAGGGATCGATGACGAGGCACAAAATACTTGGAGCGTAACCCAGAATCTAAAACAAACAAGGGCTTGGCCTCTAATGCGGAGCTTGACCAAGTAGGCCATGGCCCGCTCGGCATTTAGTGTGCGTGAAATACACGCCGCAATACAAGGACAAAAAGAAGCAGAAGCCCGCACTTTAGCTACAGCAAAATTCTCGCGCCTATTTTCAGGATAGAATCGTTGATAGAAAGCCGAGCCAGGCAGTATTGGCGACTCCGGGGCACTTTACTCGCTTTGTATTAACCCCATGTCCATTGCTTTTTTATCGAAGCTGACGTGCGTGAGCGGTTGCAACCCGCTTAAGTCTTGGGACCAAACAGCTCAGTGTGTATATTTGACAGGTTTAGTATGCAAATCCCGGGCAACACCATTTTCGGAATTAGTCCCGCAGCAGGACCTAACGCCCATAGTTTTAGTCAAAGCAGAATTCAGTTTGATGAAAATTTGCGGCCGGTATGTTCGCTTCGTTTACATATTCCCTTAGATGAAGAATCTTGTCATTCTAGTGCCCCAAGGGCTTGGTTTAGAAAGCTTTGGACAATTAGATTAGAGTATTGGGTGGGTAAATGACGGCCAATTAAGCCGACCGAACGCTTTGGTGCGGCTTAGGCGAAGTTTATTTGGTGATTTAAAGTAGAGATTATTTTCAGGTTTAAAACCAGGAGAAATAATAAGCCCTTTGGAAAATAGCACTGTGATGGGCAACTAAATACGGCCACACTGTTTGCCGTATTTTTTTATTTTCAAATTAGGCTGACATGAAATCGACTGTATTTTTGCAAATATTTTTTATTGCAACGACATATTTGTCTGTTGTTGCGCTCAATCTATCTGCCGCTGAGCAATTGGGCCGCAGGTAAATAATAGATTGCCATTAGTTTATCTATGATCTGATTGCTTAAATAGCCAGTTAGATAATGCAGTTTCCGGCCTTAAATCAACGCGGACTTTAAAGCCTCGTTTTATGTTGTTTGCTTTGTCAGAAGGCCTTAAAAAATCGCATTCAAGAGTGGGAAAAATACTTGCCCAACAGCGGTCATGAGCTGGGTTAATCACACTTATTTTCACGCTTGTCGAAAAAATCTCAACCCGGGCCGTCCGTGATTGGTTGCCAGTGCACAACCATTTAGATAATAGCCTGTGCTGGCGATGGTCGATGAAGTCAACTGTGGCAAATTACCTTATTAACGGCTATGGATGGCGAAACAGTTGGTGGCATTTACCCTTACCCCACCTTGTTATGACCAAATGGCTAAGACGCAATTATGTTTGAACGGCTTAAAGGTCAGTTTATTGGTTATAAAGGGTAATGAAGATCCTAATTTTTGCGGGTGCTGGCTAGCACCCAAGTGTATTTACTGCACACAATTTATTTCGATTTTTGTCGAAAAACAGCCTAAAAAAATCAAATTAATCAACGTATTTTCCACGGCATTTGGTGGTGATCTTCTTGTTACTACCCACAGCAGAGCATGCCTAAATTTTTAGATTACTTAATAACGAACAGAGATAATACTGGGTGGATACCTACCGCAATATTATTGTTGGCCACAGATAAGCGCTAGCCGCTACGCCGCAGAGTGATGGAATCGCTGCGCGCCTTTCAATGAAATCGCTTAAGCGATAGGGCATCCCCCAATTTGATACCCACCATCGTGGGAGCGTCCGTAACGGGATGTTATTTACTGCGAACTCTTTTAAAAAACCACCAAAGACATTTCGCTTTGCGACACCGCATGCACTTCGTGAACAAGGCATTGCCCGCTGTTCGCTTACCGCAATTCCATGTGCGTTTTTCTAACGGCATCCCTGCCGGCCCGGACCAACCTTTTTACCAACAGCCGTAAAATAGTAGGCAAAAAGGGCACCGCTCTCCGGCCAAACTTACTGATCCAAATTTACGTATACCTTGCTATTCAAACCGGCGCGGAGAGTACATCCATGTACCTCCTCACCTTGCCCAAACGTTCCTGTTTGGGCATTTGGCAAGGCACACATTTAAAAATTCGGGTAAGTTGGAGTCGAGAGGAAAAGGCCCACTTTCTTCGATTTAAACGGCCTCCATAATTCGTCGCCTGATGCTTTAGGCGTATAAGACGCTCAAATTCATGGATTTGTTATATTGATTTTTTGATTTTATCTCAGAGTAGATATGCTCTGCCATTATCTAGTCGACTTGTTAAATTTGCTCACTTCCCCATTGGTTTTGGGCTCTAAAAAAATGCCTTATGAATTGGGTATTTTTTATTTTCTAATATTTTAAAATTTATCCTATTGGGTTTTTTATCTGTTTTAGCTCTCCGCGAGTTTGGTTTTTTTCATCCAACAAAAAACAAGGTTTCCAATACATAGGACACAGCCGCCGACTCTTCATCTTTTAATCTTTGCTTCAGATAGAATGTGTTCAATTGTCCAATCTAATCAAAATCAATAGATAGCATCATTATCTGAAGGTATAAGCTTGAAAGCGTGTATTTAAACAATACCTTATGTTTTGTTTTTCTCGATTGTATTCAAGCTCCGGAAAACTGACAACAAATTCTTCTTTTTCTGGAAGTTTAGTAGTTAAAACGGTCGTCAGATCAGTTGAGGAACTAATGAAATTTCATCATTGAGGTGCATTTTGTAATTCATGGCCCAACTAGAATAGTTGATGCTGGATGGTTCCTGACGATCTTTGTGACGCGGTAACAGCATTTAAACAATAGTTTTGGAAAATTTTCTTCTATTCTTTAAACAGTGTCTTTTTTTTTGAGGTTTTTAGGATATTAACCCCCTTCTATATGAATTCTAACTAAAGCCAAAGTCATAGCAGTTTGCTGCTTTACTTTAAAGATATTTAAAGCTTTTAGCTGATGTTTTACGTCAAACTTCCTTCTTTTTGACCACTCTTGCAACTTTCGGTTGCAATTATAGAGCAGCATAAAAAGGCAGGAGGCGACAGAAGAAAGATCACGTAATTAAACTTTCTTGCCAAATCTGAGCTTATCCCCTATTTGTTTTTTTATTTCTGAGAATAATTTCTTGTCAGTGCAATAATCATATTCCGAAACACCAATAATGGCACTAGGAAATTATCCAATTCGTATTTTGAATCATTAAAGTTGTCGAATGTTTTTATTAATGAGGTCCAGGATTCCTTTTAGATTGTCTATTGGAAATGCTCGTATTTTTTAAACTTTTAAGAATTAGAATTTTTTACTAAGTCTGAATTCGTGTAATCTCGACCTCTGGCATTTCAATGTCTCAAAATAAGATATGCATCATCTTCGTTATCTAAGGCTGATGAACACAACTTTAAAGCAGTACTTTATCTTCTAAAACTTTTTAGTTTTTGTACAATATTTTTATCATTCCGTTGGTAACAGGCTTTGCCTGTGCCGGTAAGCTCTTCAGCTAATCAGGTATGCTTGTATATTTTACTTGATTAATATCGAAAGCTATCTCTAGCTTTTTTTTCCTCAGATTTCCAACTTCCAATTGATCATTAATCCGTTCATAGCTTTGGATTGTGAACTTATGTAAATATGGAAAGTCAGGTTTCAGCCTTTAAAACCAAAACTCATCTTCATTTTATCAATATTAGTTTTTCAACGTACTTTGTGAACGGCCTATCGCAAGATTTTCTCACCTTCCGCTTGAAACGCATTCCTGTTCGCAGACTTAAAATTAGGGTGATTAGTAGTTTAAAACCGCTGGGACCATCGAACAATACCGAAATATGGTTTTTAGTTTGATATAACCAAACCATTGATTCCAATTAAAGTAATTTTTCTGTTTACTCAAGAATAATATCATCCCAGAAGCCTTTTTCAACTTCATTCATTGTGTCCGGAATAAGGCCTTTGAACCTAGGGGATGTAAAATTAACCCGACGAGAAAAATGTCTTGAATCTCTTTATCATTTGCTTCAATTTCAAATTCGCTTCTCCATTTCTATTCTCGTATTAACAGTGTTCTAGTCGAATTTAATGTTAAAAATCGGGATTTAACAAGAACTGTATTTGTCCACGCACTATTTAAATAATTTTCTTTAATTTCATAATCTTGCTCAAATACCTAACGGTAATTTTTAAACCTCCGTTATTTTGTTTTTGCCGAGTAGTGTTATGTGCAACAGCAAGGATATTAAATCGAAGAATGTGGGCATTCAAGCACATCATCTTTTGGCCGCCCGTTAAACTTAAAAGCTTCGGAGCTGAAAAGCACCTCCTACCAAAGGGCATAATCTTGGTTGCCGAAGGCCATATTTCTCTCGACTCAAGGCTCGCCGGTTTTATTGGCTAATTTATGCGGCGTTCAATGGGCATGGATAAGCCAATTGAGCTTTTCGCCGTCGGGAACCGGCTAAAAGCGGCCGCTAATGTGGTTCCAATAACGGAATAAGAGCCCTTGCTGGAGAGCGCCTTTCTTCGTTAGTTCTTTCGGCTGTTGGAAAGGAATGTAACTTCAAGCCGCAGGGATGCGGCTTTGAAAAAGCAAGGGATTGCGGTCGCGCAGCGATAAACAGTGCGCGCCAGCCGCATAATCTTAGTGGGCCGCAGGGCCATGCTTGAAACAAAAACAGTTGCGGTTTATTTTCAGCTGAGTCTTTTTGACTCTTCTTTTTATTCAATTTTATTTCGTGGATTCATATTTAGCAACCACCCATTAATGTTTGTCGGTTTTAGCCACAAACTACTGGGCGTGAGGCCAATATAGTTGGGGCGAGCCGCGGCACACGATATCAAATGCCGGTAATTCAAACACCAAAGCATTTTCAGCGCGCGTGTAAACTGCTTCAGCCTTCCCACGCTGGGGTACGGGTTAATCTTCTTCTCCCACCATCAGCAAAGTCGGGGTTTTGACCTTATCCACGTAGCGAATGGGTGAATGTTAAGGAAAAAGCTTCAGGGTTTGACCAGGGATCATCACGATATCCAATGGCGGGCGCACATATTGGGCCAAGTCCACCTGCCAACGCCATTGTCATCCAGTTGATCACGGGCTTAATTGAAGCTGCAGCGGCAAAATCGATTGGGTTGGTCACAATCCAAGCGTTTAATATACCCGCCGCCTGAACCTCCGGTCACAAATTAAGCGTTTTTAGGGGATTCAGCATACTTTCTTGCCACTAGCTCATCCACAAAACACTTCATTAAGTCATGGTAATCATTACCCGGATATGCCAAGTCAATTTTCAGAGCAAATCTTCACCATACCCTGTTGAGCCGCGCGGGATTCGACCAAAACTGTGAACATAACCTTCGGGCGGGCATAACGTTGCATTTTTCACTGGACAAAATTAAGGGCCATACATTTGTATAAGGGCCACCATGGATTTTTCTAGGAATAAAGCGGGGGAAAAACTCTTCCATCGGCTTTAAAATCCAGGTGGAAGGGGCAACCCAAGCCTCCAATTCTCTTTTTACCATCGAAGCTCCGAAATTTGACTTTTTAAATTCTTTCTACCTTGGCCTATTTTTCAAATAAGGCAATACATTCACTGTTCCAATTCGGTCATTATTTTTAGGGATTTTTGCCATTTATTAAGCTCAACCATCGCCGGACTTCGGGCCGGACGGTCAGCAAAGCCAGCCATATTAAGCAATCAAGGGTTTTTTTTTACTTAGGGCGCTGACAGAAAAAACTACGTTCTGCAATAAGGTCGACCAATCGATTCCGCCCACCATGCCGCTGATTACTTTTGAGACTTTACCTTTTGAGGTCAATGTTATTCTTAAGCTTATTCACCCGAAATCCTCAGGGGACAAGTTACCAGGCGCAAAAAGGCTTTTTTTACCATCAGGCTGGGCCCAGAATTCTTCTTCTCTTCATTTTCCCT
>Ga0163217_1008346_pt1 | contig 11759 bp, 14 predicted proteins | sample SynspAceP_FD_185933 | JGI IMG/M metagenome (GOLD analysis project Ga0163217, IMG submission 185933) | Saline lake microbial communities from Ace Lake in Antarctica - Synechococcus sp. Ace-P (PacBio error correction) | ecosystem: Environmental > Aquatic > Non-marine Saline and Alkaline > Saline ... | reverse complement strand
GGACCTCACACACAGATTTGATCTGCCCACCTCGATTCGAGAACCGTTTGCAGCCGGTTGCCCGTTCGGATTGCGCCAGATATGGACTTCAGGGGCTTTTGTCGCCTCGCCGGGCAACCCGACGGGACGATGCTGGACCATGGGGCGACTGTCTGCGCTGATTGACGCGACCCAAGGGCCAAGGCGCGTTCATTTATTCGGACGAGATTTACCACGGCATTGAATACGACGAAAAAAAGCGTTACCGCGCTTGAAGATCTACGACGACGCCTATTGTGATCAAATTCCTTCTCCAAAGTATTTCTCTATGACGGGTGGCGTGTGGTTGGCATGGCTTGTGGCCCGAGGATCAGTGCGCGTGTTTGAGCGGATTCTCGCCTTTCCCCAGGAATATGTTTTATTTGTGCACCGCACGCCAGTCAGGTGGCCGCACCTTGCCGCGATGCGATTGCACGGCAGAGCTTGAGGCAACATGGACGTTCTACCGCCGCCAAAAACCGTGCGAATGATGGTCACGGGCTGCGCGAAGCCGGTTCACCAGTGGTTCGGCTCCCCCTGAGACGGGGATTCTAATGTCTATGCGGGATGTGTCATCGCTGACAACGGACAGCCGCGAATTGGCGGTGACATTCTTAAACAAGGCCGGCGTGTGCTGTTCACGCCGGGCGCTGATTTTCGATTCCGGTACGCGGGCATCCAGGACGATACGCTTTTCCTCACACATGCGCGCAGCACACAACGACCATCGCCCGAGGGCTGGGGCGGCTCAAGGCTATTTATGGCAGACGTGGAAAGGCTGTCGGGGCGGGGCGGAAGTTTACCCGCCGCAACCAACCCCAAGCAGAACGGTGGACAGGCATGCGTATTTTCCCATTATTGCGCAAAAACGGTTTGCGCGCTTGTGCGTTGCCTGCTTCGGCGCAGGATTGACGGCGCTTGCGCTGGTTGAACCGGGACAAAAGCCGCGATCTTCGGATTGGATGTTCTGGTGGGACACCTTGACGTTGGGGCTAAGGCCAGGGGCGTTGCGTTTCGCGTGTTCCTGCTGGATGATCCGGCCACGGGCGGTGGTTTGATTTCAGCGGAGGACCGATTGTGGGGCGGGGCTCAACACCCAAGACCTGCTGCCAGAGGCCGGGGCGGAATCAGGCGGATATGGCGCTTTGGTCCGTTCCAGCCCGGTTGGTCAGCGTCTGGTGGCGGATCTGGCCGAAACCAATGATCCCGCGCCGAATCGGAGATGCGGTTGGACAAAGGGCTCTGGTCAGGCCACGCTTGAGATCGAGTTGAAACGGCCACCGTCGAAGAGTTGCCGAAGCCGCTGGTGCGCTGTGGATCCCCGTGGACCATGGGCGCGTGCTATGCTGCGCCGCGCGAAGGTGGAGGCCGATACCAAGCAAGCCCGTTCCGCGTTTGCTGCTGGACCCCGGACACGGCGGGGTCGCATCCAGGGGGCCTGAAACGGACGGCGTTTGGGAAAAAGACCTGATGCTTTCCTTTGCCCAAGCGCTGCGGGAACCACGTGCTGTGCGATGACGAATCGAACGTTGGTGGGATGAACTCGCAACACCGACACTTCGATTTGCGTGGAAACACGTCGATCGCCATCGCGCATCAGGCAGAGGGGCGATCATGTTATACTCACTTTCATGCTGATAGTTTTGCCCAAGGGCGGGGCGAAGGGTTGCGACGGTCTACACGCCTGTTCGGATGACCGCCATAGTGAATTCCGCCACAGATCATCTTGGCGGCCGTCACAACCGCGCGGTGATATTATCGCGGGGGCTGATCTGGACCGGATCGAGGACGATCAGATAGTGGCCAGCGTGCTGTTAGACCTCGCCGCCAGAGGACAGCAGGCCACGGTCCGTTGCCGCCGGCCTCCGCGCTGCTTTGAGGGATGAAAGCTGTGCCGGGGGGCCAATGAACCGGCACCCGCTGCGCAATTGCCAGGTTTCTCGGTGTTGAAAGTTCCGGCCACGATATTCATCTGCGGTCCTGATCGAAATCGGGTTTCTCAGCTCCAAACGGGACCTGGCCAATCTGCGGGACCCGATCTGGCGTGCGTGATGGTTCAGCAAATTGCCGATTTCCATTGCCAAGTGGCGCGACGCGATGCAGCGCTTAAGCTTGATTTCACAGTAAATCCACGGCAACGTCCGATGGCGTTATCTTGTGCGCGGGTATCGACAGGAAAACTGCATACGTGTTTTGACGATTCCCACAGGGTTGCGTATAGACGTTCACAACCCTCCTTGCAAGGAACCTGCCAACGTGTTTCGTTTGATCCTGGCTTTCTTTCTGGGGGTTTTTCAACCACCCTCACCATGAGCATCGGTAGGTGGTCGCGCTGACCAATCCGGCTCGGTGTTGGATGTATGCCGCGATCTGCAGCACGAAATCCCTCCCAGTACACGCCGCGGACGATCGCCGGATTTTATCGGCAGGGGCGTTTGATGATGAATTCCCAAGGAACGCACGCACTGTTCTGCACGGCCAATACGATCCCGGCACTGATACAAAACAGGGCTTTCATCTCGGCCGAAGACAAGAATTTTACAATCCACGAGGGGGTACGATTCTGCGTGAGCATCGGGTGCCGCTGCGGTTGGATTGCGGTGCGCACACGGGGCAAGGCAGTGCGCGGTGCGTTCGACCATCACGCAAACAGGTCATGAAGAACTTCTTTGCTGTCTTGGCGAACCGACGCGCAGAGCGCATAAGGTAAAGGACAAATCAATCCTTGTCCGACCCGCCCTTGAAGGAAAACGCTCCCAAGAGAGAAAATCCTCGAACTTTACCTGAAACGAGATTTTCCTTGGCCCAAAAACTCCTTAACAGTGTGTTCTGTAGCTGCGGCCTCGCGACCTATTCAACAAGAACGCTGGGGAGCTGGGCCCGCATTAGGGCAGCCTTCTAGCGTCCTTGCCAAGCCGCCGTCCCGCACCTATCATCTCTGGTCCCGCCACAAAAGAGCGCTGCTTCGCGTTCGAACTTTGTTTCTGCGTCTGAGATGGAAGGAAAAACGGCTAATATCACCGCCCGCTGCTTATGACTCCGAAGTCGCGCAGCCCTGCGGCTCGGTGCAGATATGGTGATTTCCGAAAGCTTTAAGCAGAACTGCCGCGCGTGATTACTTTTACTGATGAATTCGCCGCCAAGCTGTCCGAAAACCTTTGGCGGGGGTGAATTTGTTCACTGGCGGTCTGACGTGCGCGCCACCACTCGACAAACGCAATGCAACCCATCGCGGCACGCATCAGTCCTCATGCAGCTTAACTTGAACAATATGACCAGAGCGCATTGTATCCTATCGCGGCACCGGCAAGAAAAGTCCGAACTGAAAAGCTGATGTCAGAAGGGCAGATTTGGCGCGAAGTTGTCTGATGGCGGGGCTTGACCGCGTGATGTTTGATCTGGAAAAAACAATTGGCTCCGGCATGTCGCTGAACTTGAAAAACTTTGGTTGCGCCCGTAATCGGGATCGAAGGCGTGACGAAGTCGAGGGCAGCGGTACATTCCATTGTCCTGCCAGGATGTCCAATTGGGCGACGCAAACGTCTGGAAACGGCAGCTTGGCCGCGGGCACAGGTGCCTTGCAGATCTGCTTTGAGTCGGGGATGATGGTGCTTGTGCGTCGCATGACCACCGATAGCGACGGGTCGCTTTATCCGCTGGATTGTTCGCCAATCCCCGAAGTGCCAGGGCGCTTTGCGATGGACGTTAACAAGGGCGCCGTGATCGGCGATGCAGGGGCGGCTTTTCCTTCAGGCATCGGTGTTTTTAACCGCGCCACCGCAGGCCAAGCGCCAGCCGGGTTCAAGCTTTAACCCTTCAGGTCTACTGTTGGCTGCGGCGCTTCGACATCGGCTATACCCGCGACCCCATTCGTCGTGGATGCGCCGATCGAAATCAATACACCTCAGGGCATGTGGCGGCCGCGCAACTCGTCGAAAAGTTTACGGGCCACGCCCCTTGGGAAGGTTCGAACAGTCGCGCAAACCTGGATTGGACCATCCGGCTTGCACAAGACGGTCGTTATAAACACCGTGGGCGATTACGCGAACGGTTCGGGGTGTACGACAAATCTGTTTCGCCCGGTACTTGCCAACGCGCTCGGCTTCGCAGGAAACGGACGCGTCTGTACAGATGAGTGTCGGCCTATGCGATCCGTTCGCGAATGCGGCGAGCGATGTTGCAGCCAACCTTGGTTGACCGTGTTACAGGATCAGCTATGCCGACACCGTTTATAAGCCGACCAGCGGATCTGTAACGACTGCAGTGGAAAACCCTTGCCCCAGGGTGTTCGGGCCGCGCATTGTTTCCAACGTGAACGGGTCATGGACCCGATTACCGCCTATCAGTGACCTCATGATTTGAAGGGCGTGGTGAACGTGCGGGACGGCCCGGTCGGCGCTGGTGAATTTTGCCGGTGCCATTGCGCGGCGAGACCGGTACGACAAATTGATGCGAAAGACGTCTGGATTTCAATTGGGTTCTCCAGCAAAACATCGTGGCGGGCTGCATATAATCGGGTTTCGACCAATCGCGCCGCTCGCTGGGGCGTGGGGCGTATGGGGGCCGGTATGTGCGGTTCCGGTTTCCAGCGCTTTCATGAGCGATGGGCCATTAAGAAAATATGGGCGGCGGGCCCCTTCGAGTTGCCGCCCGGTGGGCGCTTTATCAAAATTGATCGCTTTCAGCGCGTGCGGTCTGTCCGGACAGTGGCCTCGGGCTCAAATGTTGTGGCGAATATTTCCGTTGAATGGCAAAGAGCCCCCTGTATATCGGATCACTTTGGACGGGTTGGCTTTGCGATGGCGGTGCGATTGCCACTGGTGAACGAGCAGGCAGTGGCGCACGCGAGGTTACGACCTCTACCGGTAAAAAAAGGCCCGTTGTGGGGCCCACAGGCCAGCTTTTGGGCACGATCAACTCTTGGCGGGCTGTACTGACGCCACAGGCACAAGCCCTAAAGCGCTTGCCCAACGTTGCCGCCGCTGATCTATTGGAACGCGGCCCCGCTATTCGGGGCCGCGATCTATTTTAAAAGGCAGGATACCATGCGCGCAGAATGCACAAAACACAGCAGACCGATCAGCAAATCGCTGGAGTTTTGGCGCAGCGTCTTGAATGTCGAAAACCGCGCCCTACGGCTGGAAGAATTCAACGCCCGCGTCGAGAACCCCAAACCTGTTGGGATGACCCCGACGCAGCGCAAAAGGCTGATGGTGACCGGGCCAAACGTTGGGTCGATTCTATCGCCACCTACGTAAGGCATCAAAGCAAGAGGCGTGCGACAACATTCGAGCTATCGACTGGCGAGATGGAGGCGACGAAAGAGGTGGTTTCCGAGGCAAGAAAGGCTCCTTGAAAAACACGGCCAAAACAAGCAGCCAAAACGAGCTTGACGGGCGTGCTGAACGGCCGGAGGCTGACGCGAATGATACCTTCCTTTGAGCTTCAACGCAGGGGCGGGCGCACCGAAAGCTGTGATTGGGCACTACTCTTTGTCGCGGATGTTACGTCCGTTGGCCGAGAAAAAGCGGCTATAAGTCGAGGCAATCCGAAAAGCGCGGGCGAGAAGCCGGGATCAAATCAGCCACCTACGAAGATCACAGCGGGTTATTGAACGGCTTATGGTTTGGCTGAAGTCAGAATTCCGGTGTTTGCACCGCTACTGGTGCGGATCAGCCCCTTTGACATGCGATGCGAAAAACGGCACACGTCCTTTACCTCTATCTGGAGTATATCCGGTGGTCGACGACACATATTGAAATCGACATCAAATACCGAGCGATATCCGATCGATACCTACCGCCTCTTCCGGTTGCGGTGCCAGCACGTGAAAACACACGGATTCTGCCGTTCGGGATCACACACCACCCCACGGGATCGTCTGTCACCACTCTTGAGAATCGCAGCACACAGAAGCCCGTGACATCGCAATGAAGGCGTTTGAAAAATCGCGGCTTATATCAGATGGAGCTCGCGATCCGTCAGGGAACGCTGCTTGAGAATAAACGGACGACGCAGGCTGGCGGCAACCAGATCCGTCCTTATGTTCTGAGCCTATCAGCATGGTTAAAGACCTGCGCACCAACTATGAACCTGTCGGATACAAAAGGGGTGCTGGATGGTGATCTTGAGGTGATGGGGCCGCACTGGCGCTTGCGGCTTATCGGGTAAATCCCGTGCCGAGGCGCAAAGCTAAGCCATAATCTAGGCAAGCGCCGCCGGACTAGCTCGCGGTGACGCGCCGACATTCTCGCCGTCATCTCGGTCCTCTTGCATTCTACGCGCTGCCCTCCCGTTCTATGCACCGAATCCGAACGGATGGGCAAGATGGATATCCAGACATCGGGGCTTGGCCCAAATCCGAAAAGCGCTGTGCGAACGGAGAGCTTGACCGCGCGTCGCCGCTGATGGACGGGCAACCTTGGCGCGGCATTGAACGCGTCAACGGGGGCAGCGTCACGCCATCGTGCGCTGCGCCATCCGGGCAGACCTGGATGGCAGAGCCCCACACAGTGCCCGACGCCAAACGCCAAGAGAACCGGCTGGCTTGCACGGTATCTCCCCCATCGCGATTCAAGACTTATTCCGAATGCCAAGGGATTCTGCCACCAGCAAAGTATTCGCCTCTGTTTGCCGACACTATTGCGCAGAAGGACAGTGTGTTTCGTCAGCCGTAATTCGTGCGGCGGGGGCCTATCATCATCGCAAGAACCAAACACGCCGAATATCGGTCTTGGCAGCCATACGCTCTCACTCGAGTATCTTACGGCTCTGCCACACGAACCCCTATGATCTGTCACGCTCTGCTGGCGGCTCATCGGGCGGGCGGCGGCGGCACTGGCCTGCGGTATTGTGAGCGTCGCGATGGTTCAGATATGCATGCAGGCAGCCTGCGCAACCCGCCGGCTGGAACAACGTCTACGGTATGCGTCCAAGCTGGCGGCACCCTGTTCCGCAGAGCCCGAAGGAAGATAATGTTCCTGGCATAGCTCAGCACGGCAGGTACCGATGGCGCCGTACCCGCGTGAATTTGGCAGCCTTGCTAGGATACATGACGGGTAACGACCCCGATCAGCCTAGTTGGGTTCTGTCGCCAGGACCCTAGCCTGCCGAAATGGGCGCACCGGTTCATCGCGGCACATCGGTGGCTCGCGGTGATTTGGGGCGAGCTTTTCCGTACGAGGACGGGATCGACGCAACCAGTCTCGCATTGGACCAGATGGCGGCTTTAGGGCACAAAACACCCATCTGCGCGGCCTTTGCATGCAAGAAAGCATGTGGGAAGCTGGATTACCCCTAGCTCTTTTGCCGTAGCAGGCCGGACTTGGTTCCCCCTTTACCAAAATGCGAAAACGCGTACGCATCTTAAACCCGCACGCCCCAGTGGGGGTAGAACGCGGGCCTTGGGTTATTTCGGCACATGAAGTACCAAAAGGCCAGCCTGACGCGGTCGATGGTACCGCTGTGTGACGGCGCTGTTGAAAAGGTCGATGTGCTGGTGTGGCCGTCTGCCCAGCTTGTGGCCTTTGAACGTCCGTCAAGTGCATCCCGACACAGATCGCGGGTCGTGATTGGTACGTATCAATCGCTGGGATGCGGCAAGGGTGCTGCGTGCCGCTGGCCTGATCGGACTGCCGTCGCTAAATATCCCCGCTTTTGGGCGCGGCAGGGCTGCCGCGCGCGCCTACAACTAAATCGGGCACCGCGCGGTAAGCGACGTGAAAGCTTGTTGCAAATTGCCGCGTTGGCACGAAGACGACCCACTGGCCCCAAGCCCGCCGAACAACAGCCGGCTACGCGCGCGCATTATTCCAAACGCGTCACTTCGGGACGCAGCAGGACGGCTGATGGTGGCTCAAGCCTCTTCCTCGGACAAATAACCCGCCGTTACGGCGATTTCAACACGGCTGCGCAGGGTTTGGGGCAGGTACTTCAGTGGTAGACAGACGCGTTCTGCGCGGGCAGCCCGATGGCGCTTTCGGTACGTACGCGTGGATATACCCGACCCAAATTATTGTTAAATGTCCCAATTCGACCCACCGATAGTTACAACGATGACGTCATCGCGCCCAGCGCCGTTGACGCATAATGCGATTGCCCTCTTCCTGCATCAAGACGACACCACGATATTCGCGAAACTCAGATTTGAGTGGCACCCTTGCATGCGCATGGCCATCGCGTTTTCATAGCTCTCACATAGGTCTTACGTCCGCGACGAAAAGGACATCAAAAGCCCGACGGAAATTTTTCGGGATTTCAGGAAAAGCTCGGCGCGAAAAAAGCGGATAGAAACCACTGGGAAGCATGCTTCCGGGAAGATCCAGCGCGCGGGGCCGCTAACGAAAATCACGCAATCAGTTCAGGACGACGGGGGCAGGTTTTTTTTATGTCATTAAAGTTTCCAACAGAATGCGGGCATCGACACGAAGAACTGGCAAAATTCTGGCCAGAAGCGTCGGGTCGGGGGGAAAACTGTCCCCGGAGAGGTAGCGATTAAACTTGGGTCCGGTTGACGCCGAGCTCATGTGGAGGATTAGGGTTCACCGACGGGTAGTCTGCTATTAAACTGTTTTAAAATATCGCAAAATTCGTTACTATATCAGCTGGGCTTGTCATGAAAAAGTCCATTAGAATAAGTTAATTAAAACATCACAACCTTTAAATGAATTGGCAAGTGGATTTGCCCTTATTAGATGATTGAATTGACGCTGATCAGCGTCAAAATAAGCAGCGACCGACACAATTTGAATCGTAAAAAAACTCGACAATTATTCAAAATGGCGCCGAGTATATCTGTCATGTCTAGAATGATTTTAGGAGGGGTCGGGGAAATGTACGGGAAAGTAGTGCATTTGTGGCGACGGAAAAGCCAATAAAGCCGTTTTCTGGTGTGAAGGATCACGGCGGACCTCGCTAACTTTCAGCGATCGGGACAGCGTAGGACCCTACGAGCACCCTTTTGATGGCCGGCGGAAAACTAGTTCATTCGAAGTTCTATCAGGATGCCAAGGCGCGGTAAGGGTTTCCAATCCCGCCATGTGAAAAGCAAAGCGGTATGCCGCAATCTTGCCGGAAAAGCTGATGCAAGACTCAAAAACACGACCGTAAGGATACTCTTGGGGCGATAATTTTCGCATTTTTCCGGCCCAGAAACACACTGCCCGCAGATTCTTCGTCAACGTGACCTAGGCCTAGCCTGTTGAGGCCTAAGCTAGATCCGGAGCCTACTCGGGCATTTAGGTTGCGCGAGGACAGCCGCTTGCGACACGGTCCGCGCGAACAGATACCAGCCCTAAGGGGACGCATCAGCTCGGCAAGGCATCAATTTTTCTCGGCGCGCCCGGGTGAATCTCTGGAAAACGAACGTTTCCAACGGCTTCAAACGGGTGACATTGGCACGGAGAGATATCCGCCAGACGCAGTTGCTTCGACGCGTGTTTTTTTCACCATGTGCCGCTGACCTTGATTACATTGCAAGTCGCAGTTCGACCACCGGACCTCGACGTGGTAAGTCATTCACCTCATGTACGTTTACAATCCGACTTCCACGTTGCGCTTGATCTGTTCGATGACTGCCGGTCGTGTCACCCCGAATGAGTGACGATCGTGTTTATGCGGACTCTATTGTACGTTTTGCTCACTCTCCTCCACCTCTGCCAGCAGGTGAAGCTTGTCGATTTTATAACCGCGGCCTGAAAACAGGGCCGATGGACACGCGCCAGCACGCCGGGTTCGTTTTCAACCAGAACCGCACGCGTGCTGCCGTTAATAAACATCCGCGAAAAGTTTGGGACGCGAGGTTGTAGGGCTGATATGAGCCCTCAGGATGTGCGCACTTTTTTGATATTTAGGGCTGACCAATGGACATTGTCCCTTATAAGATGTATCTTCCAATGTCGGCAGCGCGCCGCTGCCGCATGTGTATTGCTTGTGCCGTTCCGCGGCTTACGACCAAGAACGATCCTTTGGCCGTCGATCACCCCTGCTTCGTACTCGGCACCCGCAAGGCTTGTCGTTGTGGGCTTTATGGGCCTGACAGAGGGATTCATTGAAACATTTTCGTGTTTTTTTTTTCCAACCAGACAATCAAAGATAACGGGGCCATCGTAAGTATCCAACCATCTCCCATGTGATGGCATTCGTCCCGAATCATCGGGGTTTCGGATACAAATGATACCCTTGGCCCGAAAGCCTCTGCCAGCTTCTTTACAGGAAGTCGGGCAGGGTTCACGACCAGCTTGGGAATAACGCTCGCCATGCGAGGCAATTTCCTGCCACTGCGTCATTTATTACCAGACGTTCATTATTCATGGTCGCTGAATTCTTGACCCGACACAGTGCCGTTATATGCCATTCGCGGTGCCCATTTCTTGCATGTTCATCAGCCACGACGCTTCGCCCGGCGACGTTGAATTGACCAGCGCCGTCGGGGTGGGGCCATTGGCACACCGATTGGAGGCAGAGAGCGTAGGCCCATTTGCCAAAGCCACCGGATCTCTCATACCAGCGGTTGGGTCTTCGATAATGTCAGATTATGGTGCGCCCACATCTATAGCTGGACCGACTTCGGTGGTATTTATAACCGGTCGTGATTCTTGGTCAGTGCCATCAAGCGCTGACGAGCGTGGCGATATTGCGGTTTGCAATGATCTTGCCTTTTTGTTTAAGAACTTCACGGTCAGTACATTGGGCCATTCCTCCGATCTGGTACCATTTGGCAACGCGCGTCGGAGTTGGGGTTTTGCAATTAACGGCCGCGGGATTTCCCAGACTTTCAGCAGGGATCCTTTCCAGCACATGGCCCACGTCACCGACGATAGGATGTCGACACGGATGACTTTGTGTGATCGACGACGGGTCGATGTCGATGTTTGCGCTTTTCTTCGGGGACTTTGGGCTGACAGATCGACGAGCCGGTGAATGCGGTCGTCGGATAAGTTACGCGCACCAGTGACGGTTGATCATCAGCTCTCGCTTAAGTGTCGTGGCATTCGCGGATGTGGACCTGGTAAAGACTCGCTCGCAGCATACAGCATTTGTCGCCGGACGCAGTGAATATTGATGCGTCCAAGGCCATCAACGTAAGAGGTGATGGGAATAGCCCAGTCGCTCGACCAATTCGCGCAGCAGGTTCGCGATGCCGCGGGGGCCAGAGTTATGACGCCGCCGCCGGATAATAAAAGACAGGGCGTTTGGCGGATTCCGATGGCCCTCTCGGCAGGGTGCGGTGATTCTCGGTCATGTCGCCTTTTGAGGGGCGGCTGATAATTGCGAGGCGAACGGTTTTCTTGGGGGGGTGTATTGCCCCGTGGGCGAATTGCACACATCCTTGGGATGTCGATCAAGACGGACCGGGGGCGCCGCTGGTTGGCCACGTGGACATTGCCTCGTGCAGGACAGCGCCCAAGTTTGTCGGTCTCTTTCACCAACCAATTGGTTTGGTGGCAGGGGCGGTGATGCCCACCGTGTCGGCTCCTCGAAAAGGCGTCAGAGTCCGATCATTAAAAGGTCGGAACCGTGACCACGTTCAGAACCACAAGACGGAATGGAATCGAGGCAAGGGTCGTCAGACCAGTCACAGCGTTGAGTGGCACCGGGCCAGAGGTCACAAGCACAACGGCCCGGGTTTTCCCGGGTCGAGCGCGCAAGACCTTCGGACGGCATGCACCGCGCCCCCCTGTCTCGTGGCGCACCAGCAGTGTTGATGCTGTTTTGTTGGAACACCTCGTCATAAATTCGCG
>Ga0163217_1001067_pt1 | contig 11759 bp, 6 predicted proteins | sample SynspAceP_FD_185933 | JGI IMG/M metagenome (GOLD analysis project Ga0163217, IMG submission 185933) | Saline lake microbial communities from Ace Lake in Antarctica - Synechococcus sp. Ace-P (PacBio error correction) | ecosystem: Environmental > Aquatic > Non-marine Saline and Alkaline > Saline ... | reverse complement strand
TATAACCTGGAAGAAGACCCCAGTTGAAACTAAGAATGTTATTAAGATCTACCCCAAAAAGGCCAAAGAACTCATTGAGAATTAAGTAGAAGCAGCAAAACACCGATCCAAAGAATTTCAATTTTAGATAAACGGTGATAGATTACGCATTGAATAAGAAGATGTAAATTTTACTAATTGGCATAAACACCAAGCCCTTAAATATTTTAAAACCAAATTTCAATGTTATTTTTCGCCTTGTTGCTGTAATCATTTACCACATTTGCTTTCGCAAAAAGGGAGATGAAAGTTGATATTTTTAATTGATAGCGCAATATCAGACCATCACAACTTCGCGCTTCCGATGATGGGCGGCAGTATCCGGCTTATGGCCAGGGGATAATAAAAAGAACAATGGCCGATTGGCTGTTTAGTATGGGAAAAGGATGACTGATCGGGCACCAAGGGGAATTGGCTATCGCCTGGCGATTTTAATAGTTGGGCAGGAAGTGTAGCCCAAGAAGCGAAAGCGGATTAAAAAAGATTCTGGGAGGCAGAAGTTTTTGAAAGCGGACAATGGGAGTTACGATTGCGAAGCAAGCAGCGACAAAACAATGTTTTTTACAGGCAGCAAAGCACGAGGAGTAGGGCAATTTATACGGCTTTTGTGTAATAGTCCGCCATTAAATGACAAGACAATAAGGCGCACTTCAGAGGACGATTGGCTGCTTAATTTATCCCAGACAAAATTATGAGATTTATGCGGCGTTCTTGGCAAATTTCCTTCACCACTATGAAGGATAGTCTGGGCCATTGATTTTGATTACATAAGTCCGTTCAACGAACCTCAGTGGGATGAGAAAGGCGGGCAGGAAGGTTCTCCTTGAAACAATTTAATGACATTGCAGGGATGCACAAGGTGTAATCGATTCTGTTTTTAGCCATCAAAAAAATAGATTCCAAAATAGAGCTTACGGGAGGCGGGGCATAGACTATTTAAACAGGGAAGAAAAAAAGCATAAGAACAGGAAGCACATTCAAATTGAATCCTTTTTTAGCCCAGAGAAGTCCCAACTTTCTAGCCACATTTTAAATCAGGTGGCTCCAAAGTTGCGGGCACATACCCTATTTTATACTTGGGATATTCAAAACTTAAAAGGGAAAGAACAGCGAATAGCAGAAAACTACTAAAAATATCCATTCGTTGGGAATAATTGGATGAGCGAATACTGCATTTTGGAGAAACAATAAGGAAATTTAAAGGGAACAGCCGCAGATTTTGGCATGCAACGGCACTTTATGTGGGCCCGTCTGTATCCATTTGGCCGAAAATCTAAACCATTGCCAATGCGAGCTTGCATTTGGTGGTGGCCATGCAGCCCATACGATTTTAGACGGACTTGTTTTATGTTGAAAGGAGATGGAGATGCAATTTTTACATTCCAAATTGTCTTTGGGCCTTGGGGCAATTACTCAAGGTCTAAGGCCAGGCTATAAGGGTTTTAGTGGAACTACAAGGGTATCAATGAGGAGGGTAATTTAAAGGAGGGGTCGTTGGAATAGTGTCCGCTAAAAACCAGAATAGAGCATAGTTGTCGTGGTGGTTAAATCAACAGGATAAAAGCTATCGATTTAAAGTTGAACTATGCATTGTTAACAAAGACAAAGGAATGAATAGTTACACTAGCAACGAATCTTCAACCTTCACAAAAATGGACAAAGGCTTTTCAATAACAACTCGATCGACGGTCCTTGGAAAAATCGGTGACCAACTTTTGTGTTGGATGCTGTGAATAAAGTATTTTAAGTATAGCGTAATGTGTTTTACAAGATTAGAATTCCGTTTTGCCCTAGCGCTTTTGTAGCGGTTTCAAGTGCAAAAAAAGATGCTCATCTAAGCATAAAAATTTGAAAGAACTGATTTACGCGGACAGAACTTAAATCTAGGTTTTGTCAGTAATCCCAGAGGATGCATTACATCCGTTATTTCATAGCAAAGGATTTACCATCAGAAATCCATAAGAATAAAAAATAACTGTAAATTTAGCTCAAAAGTAATCTCATGTGAATTGTCGTTTGCCACGACATAGGTTAATAGTGGTACGTGTTTTTTTAACTTTTAAGTTAAGAAAGTGGTGTCTGTAATTGATAATCAGAGTTGTTTTATGTCTGCAGAAATAGATAAGTCAAACAATACTACAACTTTAAGTTTTTGGCAATATGTAACTTTTAAATTATTGAAGCAAAGGGCCCGATATTATAATGTTATTATTGATATCTATCAGCGCATAAACGCGCAAATCACAGGTACTTGCTTATTGCGAGAATAAAATAAATCCCTGGGAGTACCCTTGAGAATCTTATATTTCATGGAATTGTCCGGAGACGAGCATAAAATCTGTCTTTCAAACGGCCTATCACTTTGGTAATATCAACAACCGCTGGAACAAATTAGACTCAATTACATTTGTGTATATGATTCGGGCGTTAGAAAGTTCACAATCCATCCAAATACAATTTCCGGTAAAGACCTGAACCGTCACAAACATTACCATTGAAAAAGTTAAACGTTTGAACATTAAAGATAAATAGTTCAAAATGGAGTTGATCAATATTTCACCACATGATTATTTTCTGACCAATGATTGGAAAATGCGAAATGGATAGGATATGAACATTTTTGATTTCCAGCGGGGTAGTTTCTTTGTTCATGGGGAAAATATGGATGCGGATTAATCCCAAACAGTAATAAGCAATCGGTATCCCTTTATTTAGGAAGGAATTTGTTGCGACAAAAAAAAATACAAAAGGCCCATTTTCATAAGTGGTTTAGCCATTATTGACTAGATATAAATGTGTCGTAAAATTGGAAACATTTTGGCTCCTGGATGGAACAATTCATGGACAAAACGGTTGGTTGTACAATTCTTACGATTATAACCCATTCTATTACCAAAAATTGCAGGAACACTTAGGGATTACCCTGGGCAATGGATTTTAATGTTTCAGGAGCGCTATGTAAAGCACAGGAGCCTTTGGAAACCAAAATGATGGGCTTAGTTGAAAAATTGAATATACGATGGTACTATTGATTTTATATGTTTCTATGATACGTGGAAAAACACGTTCTTCGCAATCACCTTTCAATATATTTTTGGTGGTGAAGATTATGACGCACGATTGAACCAAAAAAGGATGGAATTAGAATTCTTTTGACGATAAGTCTGGCGGAAATCTTTGTAAAAACCTCTTTGGAGTGAATTATTGCCCGAAATGGATTATCCGTTCAATATGGTTTGATACCTTGAGGCAGTGACTTGAGGAGCTAGGTAAAAGGGATTTCTGTATATGATTTTAATTCAAGACGCTTCTGAATTTTAAAATCAAGATAAGGGGAAAGGGCCGACAACCATAAGTTGACCCCAGGGGAAATACTTTTTAAAAATGTGCCGTCTTAGTCAACGTATTGCCCCAAATCTACTATTCCTATACTTTAAAAAGGGGACGGGCAGTGTGAGATGTATGCAGCCCAAGTTTTCTATTATGCCTCGTTTATGTTCAGGTATCAAGAGAAGCTGGTCATACTTTCGAACGGCGAATCCACCCTACCTGAATTTATTGGATATAGAGTTATTACCACATAGAAATTCAACACCTGAAAAATGGTATTCATTTCTGTTCTAATAATTGCTTCCAATAGAATTGTAAGTTAATATTGGCCATAAAAGTAAAGCTACAGAGCTATATTACAGATTAACCACAAGAGTAAAAGCTTAGTTGGCAAGTTGAAACAGAATTTTCATGCGCAACAAGTCTATTCCAACGTATGCCTATCGAGGATCCAGAATTTGGTACCATAATATTGGTTTCCAGAACATCATGTACTCAATACCGATAATGGTTCTAGTGCTGATACAGTTCCAGGATATATCAAATTCGATGCTCCATTTGTAGATTCACCGAATGGCGGTACACCGGATTCTTCAATATGTGGTTTCTGATATAAATATATGGCGATACTTAGGGACTATGAAAAAGCATATCCAATGATGGTCAAATCATGCCAAGTATTTGAGAGGACAAGGCGGAAGGAAATTTATTGCCATGTCTTGGGGAATTTTTTTGGGGGGGGCTGGGGATTTGGGGTGATTGGCCCTAACCAATAAAAGCACCCTCCAACCTAAAACCCCAATGCGATTAACAGCTACTGCATATACTATTTTACGCCATTCATTCGCTGGGTAAATGGCAGGTTTAATTGAAAACACCACAGGATGAATCATATTTACATGGATTTGGCAAAATAATATTAGGGATTCATCAATGAAAATTTTTTGATAAGGAAAGCAAAGTTATTGCCACTGGCAGTCAAACGGCCATGGCCATGCCTAATAAGGGATGGAATATATAGGAAACCTGAATATAAGGTCCATTGTGTTAAAAAACCTGTGAATTCGATTATCGGCTATGGTAAAATGTTGACCCACGATGGATGTTGGTCACCGTTTATTTGTGACTGCGTTATTACAAAGTTAACGAGCAGGCAAACTACTTCTTCGATATGGCAAATCGGGGATGATGTTCCGGGATACGGCTATCAAGCTTAAAAGGGCTACCTCTAATAGAGACTCTGACCGAAATGAATCTTGGAACCAACTGTCGATGGGTCATATTATTTTGAATGGTTTTACGGACGGGATTGCTGAATTTCACATGAAAGACAATTCAATTGAATAATCATATAAGAATTGAGCCTCAACGCTGTTCAAGGGATTAGTAGTGCAAAAGGAAGTTTTCATTCCCCATACGTTTGGATAAAAACAGAATTGGATAAAAAAATTGAGGGCAGTTTCTTCTTAAAGCTGGAAAATTCCTGTAAATACAAAGGCTACGTATATCTAAAGTAGCCCCTTCAGAAAAATATTCGTAAAGGCCGATTCCAGTAGACTACAAGATTATGGGATCAATAAGATTTTACTTTGACTTGGGTTCGGGCCACTAATGAAGTAATCGTTAATTAATGTGCTTATTAAAATTTAGAGGATGACCTTGTTTCACCCTTGAAATTGTTTAATTTTCACCGATTCGGTATCCGAGTAGTACTCCCCACCTATCACCTCAGTTCGTGTTCTTTGGTTTTCTGTAGTGGGCACCTTATAGTCACCTCGTCTGGTCTACTTCAGAAGCCACATAAAATCGTGCTTTCTATAATTTCCCATTGCAACCTTGGAATTGAACTTCACCGTTAAAGACCCAAAATAACTTTGTAAACATTCAATAATTCAATTTTTTTTAGTGTCTTCAACCATTTTCGGGGATCTGTTCTCAATAAAAGAGTGCGGACCCTTCTTCCATGTATTAACATCCCATCTTGGTTTCATTAGGAACCAAGCTCTTCATGTTTCTTGATGAGGGCTATATCTCGGTGGTATATGCTCCAAAAGTAGTTAGTTTCCCATGTCTACTAATTCCCGCTAGATAATTTGTAGTATGTTTTAAAGAAATGGCTTACCATTCCCAATTGGCTTTGTATCCAAATTATGACGACCTATAATAGGGTTTGGCTAAAGCCTGAATTATTCCTGATAAAAAAGTCTCACCAATGATAGTCTAGAATTAACTTTTGTAATGTCATCAATAATAATCAGAAATACCTCGTAAACACCATGATTAACATAGGTCCTATGAGTGCATCGGGGCAGTGAAGTACCATGGAATAATATTTTTCCTTTCAAAGAAACAGAGCTCTTGGGTCCCTTGGCTTCTGCCAAGGAGGAGCGTAGGACTCCAGGTGCCATTCACCCATAGGAATAACCAGGTTGACCAGCTTACCGGAATTATAAATATGTCTCTCTGGATATCATTTTCCCATTCCTCCGCTTTCCCTTTGTATGCGTTTGGATGTTCACACTATATCCATTTTAGCATCTCTGAGGGATACGGATTAAACCCAATAGGCATATCCGTTGAGCATAAAATTGACGAAAATTGTCCTCCGGATCGCTACTTTTACCGCAAATTATTCCATATTCCTGCCCTTAAGGGAATCACTTCTTATTTCGATTATCTCTCCATTCACAGTAGAAGTCTTACGGATTTAAGCAGTTTTGGCTTTTATCTTTTCAAATCCATCTTTTTGTCTTGGTGATATCTGTAGTATTCCATAGACCAAAGACAGCCCACCGGTTCTCTACCATATATCGGCCAAAATTCTGTAATAAGCCATTCTCAATGTTGCTTTTTCCAGAAAAAATAATTTAAAGACCGCTTGTTGGCAATATTCTGGGCCATCCATAGGAATTGTAAAATTGAATTATTGGCGGAACACTTTCTGTTCCTATAGTTGAAACACCCAATAGATGGTTCAGTGTACCGTGAGGTTCGTTCCGTAGTAACCAGATCCAGAGTGTAAAAAATCCTGCCTTTCGATCATTTCATCAATACGTTGTTGCGGGCACATGTATTTGGAGGCCTTCCCTTTTGTACTTGTTCGTTGCCAAAAATTCTTGCACTCTAAGAATTTTTCTTCAAAAAGTTAGTTTGAAAGCGCCATAGCCCGCTTACTCGAGATGCGTGAATGCGGAACAAAAAACTCCAAAATTATACCGTTTCATTTGGGGTATCAGAAATGCCAATTTTCTTCTGTTCTCTAAAGGCTTTCCGTTCAACTTTTGAAATACGAACACAGTGTCTGTAGCAAATGATTGAGAATCCTGTTGGAGGTATATTTGTAATTTGAAACTTACCGGATTTTACGGTTTTAAACCACAGCATTAAGCGAGGGGACTGCTCCTTATAATTTGTGATTTCAGACTTAAAAATAAAGAACCGTTTCTTCATTCGCTGGGTCAAAAGACCGCGTCGAGCTTGATTTCATCTTTCTTCTTGTTCAGGGTAAGCATGTGTCCTGTACTATGCTGATCTGCAACTAAAAAATCCAAGTGCCCTTTTGGATGGGGCAAGAAGTGATTTTTCCAAAAAGGACACAAAGTAAGTAGAAATGGGTATTCTATTTATCATCATCTATGGTGATCGAATAATATTGGTAAAATCTCCTTCCTCCAGATGACGATGTGTATTTATGCTATTCCCAACCCCAACGCCCTACAGTGTATTGATAAGCCAATCGGCGGATGACGAAAATTGGAAAATCATTAAGAGGTGCAGAAGAAAAAAAGTAGGCTCATCACGTTTAGTGCCATAGGATTGTCTCATACTTCAGTAATCTATAAAGAATCCTAAAATCCACTTGATAACCCAAGCAGGTGGGAAAACACTTTGTTTAGCGATTTGTTCCAGCTACTTCAAAGATTCCCCGGCTCAATTTCAATTTTTTGAAGCTTGGTCAGTAGCTTGTCTCCTGAAATTTTGGACTGCCACTTCGGAATAAGATCGGTTTTGGTCAAATCCCTAAGTACTTACCCCACTGAATAATTAGAATATATACTAGGAAAATCTACTGTGAACATTCCTCCAAAAGGAAAGCGACATGGTAAACCTACCCGGTGTTATCAAATTTAGGTGCTAGTGACCTAATTGATATCTTGCTATATCTTCAATCTCCCAACGATATTCGTGCCGCATCTGGAGAGAAACTTAAATGCATTGCCTTGATTGTTCCTTGTCCCTGGATTAATATTTTTTCAATTTTTTAAGAGTTGGCAAAATTTCCCAAATTTTTTTTTTTTTTGGTTACCAGAGGCTTTCCTAACTCCATCAAGTGGAAAATTTGTCTCCGACTATATACTTCAACCGTAAAAGTCAATAACATAAGCTGGTAATTATTTGCTAATAAATAGTGTTTTGGGTGCCAACTTTTTATTATCAATAATTATAAACTTTTTATACTTAGAACTTTGGCCTTTTATTTTAAAAGGCAGAATCAGAGCAGTTGGTTTTGATCTTTAATTACCCTTTCAAGGACAATTCGATAGAATACAAATTTAATATAAGATTAAATTTAACAAATCGAAAATTGAAGTAAGATTTAACCCTTTGACTCTTTTCGACCTTCTACGTATTGCCTAAGTAGTGTAAAGTAATTTATTTTTTGGAGACTTCATAAATCGCGAAATTTCTTTCGAAAGCTTTCTTGGACAAAGCTCATTTGTTAAACTAAAAAAACACATGCAGACACGATTTTATCTATAGAGGGGCAGTTTTACTATGAGAATTGCATATTGAAATAAAAATCAATGTTACATGCTTACCAGATTCAAACTAAATGATTTGACTGCCTGTTGACTTATATTTTGCGTATGGGCCTATATTCTATTATTTCCTTTTCCAGGATTGGTCCATTAATGCTGCCAGGAGAAGGCCCTTGACAATGGTGAGGAACCCATTTTTAAGTAATCAGTAAAACTACCAAGTTATCCGTCAAGTAAGTTTAGAATTACCTCTGAGGTAAGACTGGAGTATGTTAAGGTTATGGGAATCCTGCATAAGAAAAGAACGGCATATTAGTTTAGGGCGTATTTGGATAATAGTTTTTTAGGAGTGGATTTAAGGCCTAAAAATAAATAGTGATACTGTTTATACATACAGGAACCCTTTAAAAAAGTTCACTTTTCACCAATCAAATAGCTGCGCTTACTGGAATGGCCACTTTTTCAATAAACAGATCCTTTCCTTCAGGGCACTCACTTTTTCCTTATTACGATTAAGGACCGGTGCCCTCTATGAACAATTCCTGTTGCAATTTTCTTTCCAAGCCTAGCTCTGATTCTCATAATTTTACCTTCTGTGGCTGTTATAAATGGCGTATTCGCTATCACTCTCAATATAAAAGAATTGCATTCATTACCTCAGTTTATGTTAGGTCTTAAACCCTGATTTAACGATAATTAGAATCTTCGATGCTTTCCTAGCATGTTTGTTTTTATTTGTTGACCGCCTTAGAAATCGTCAAATGGTAATTGGTGTTTAGATAGGTATGTCAACGCATTAAGTTTCATAAACCTTCCAGGAATCGGAGTAGGCTGCGTGAGTAAAAGGTGATCTTGTGTGGTACCGGAAATCATTTTTTGCGAAATCCGTGCCTTGTTTAATTCGGCAGGAATATCCAAAATAGGAGTTATTTTGGTTCTTTTAAAACTTTAATGCACCAAGGGATTTTTCCAAAATCGGCCGCCAATTCCAAAAAAAAAAAAACTTTCCAACTTTTTTTTTCCCAATAATTTTTTTTTTGGTTTTTTGGGGAAAGGGGGCCAAGGGGCTTTTTTACTGGTTTTTTTTGGGGGCCAAAAGGGGCTTTTTCCCCCCCCCTGTTTTTTTCCCAAAAAAAAATTTTCGGGGGTCCTAACAAAAAAAAAAAAATTTAAAACATTTAATGGGCCCATTTCAAATCTATTTGTAGTTGTAGGTTTAAAAGAAGTTTGCTTCTTTCTCAATCTTAAGTATGCTCTTCTTTGGATATAGTAATATCAATCTTTCTTTAGCATTTTCTGAGTTCCTATTCCGCCAACCTTGTCTTGCGTGGCATCGGTTCTTTTGGGAATGCTGTTTTCAATTTCAAATCGATTTTTTTGTTCGTCCGAAAAGATACTGATTTTTAAAAAAGGGCATCCGGTAATCTTATTCCAAAGTTTACCAGCTTTAGGGCATTTCAAACAAAGGGATTTAAAGAGGCATTGCGCTACTCTTGTACGCATCATTTTAATTTGAACATTCGGTATGTATGGGATAGGTTTTGCTGCTTTTTAAAGAGCGTACATGGCCAAATATCCTTGTAGTAATCGAGACCTCGTTTTCCATAGGGTGTCACAAAGCTTGTTCAGCATTTCGTACAAAACATAACCGTAGCATATGGAACAAAAGTACTTATTGCCCTGTTGGGTCTTATCCGAATTGTAACGGATAGGGCGTAAGATATTATTTAGGGAGTTAAAGTAAAAAATGAGGCGTTGATCTTGCGATTTTAAGTAGTTTCAGTTCCGTCTCAGATTTTTCATTTTTATCGGTATGGTTTCTTCGTTGCCTTCTTTGACGCGAACAAAAAATGTTTTTCCACAAGGTGGCCAGACATAGGCAATAGAACAGCCACCAAAAGTGGAATCAAAAATTGGGTGGTTGCCTTGGTCCGTGTCCAGGTTGTGACCTATTCAGTGTTGGCGGCCCCCAGTCATTTCCCATAAGGTTTCGGTGAAACCAGATGAACATAAAAACAATCATAAATCAAAAGGAAAACGATTGCAAAAAGAACATTACTTATTTTTTAAATAAAGAGCTGAAGCGGAATATAATAGATCAATACGGCCATAACAACAAAACAATTTGTAAATATAAAAGCAATTGTATTCCGTTTGAAGAAAGAGCACATCATCGGTCATAAGCAGACCAACATGAGCCATACTCTAAAGCCATAGCAAAGATTATGCACACGACGCACACACAATCCATCTGGTTTTCCATTACAAAAAACAGGCATACTATATTGTATTGATTGCCAGATGCGGAAAATGGTGCTTGTATCGACCTAAATGTTAAAGTTTCACAGTTGTTACACTGCATTCGGCTTAAACCCCTCTATCACACCGCCAATACCCACCCACCACAACCAAGTGAGCGTCACGCCGACATGGAGTCTCCCAGCTATTAGGCGTTCAACCATTTAGCACCACCCTTTGTAAAATCCTGAGCTCTCGAAATAGTAGTGCGATACATTGTGAAAATTCTAAAAACAATTTACCAATGAATAGAATTCGATAGTAAAATCTAGCAGTGATTAACAGCAATGGTAAGGCTTATTTTTAAGCGCTAATGTACGCACAACAGCTCAGGGCAGGTCAAGCAGGCCAAAGGAAAGAACCGCCAACGAAGTCTCGGATTCGATAACAGAATTTGTGAATGCAGGTTAATGGACAAGACGAGACGCATTCTCTATTGGCACGGCGTATTCATCATGCCGATGCTATGTCATCAGATTACTGCTCGCTGGCAGCAAATATTGATGCGTATCTGTATCGTATATAAGATTATCAAGCTTGGGCCCAGTAAAAATATGATCTGATCGCGAAAACTAAGAATACCGATGAATGAAGATGCTAATCACTAAAGCCAGAAATTCATGAAAAAAGCTCCCAAGCCCAAAGGGCGAACCTGTAAGTAGGACATGAGGCCACCCCTGCAATTAAGTTATTATAAGACATCCTAAAACAAAGAATCATGAAAAATTTAATTCCACTATTCCAATTAACCAGGATTGAATACTGCGCTAGACACCGCGCACCAGCCAAGCTTATTCAAGTCCCACTGCTCTTTCAGTACAATCGACGAGTTACCGATGTTAGTGACCCGGAAACAGATGATAATACTATCCATGCAAGATTGCATCGACTCTCACGCCGTTGTAACTTGTCGCATGCATCCCGATTCTGACAAGATGTTCCGTTACCGTACAACAGACCCTGCTCTACTCTTGCCCGTGCCAGTGTGTCATTAGTAGCACCCTCGTAACTTCTGATCGGCCACCTAAAAACGCGGGACTGTTATCAGATTTGATGGCTACCAGCTACACCGGCCAGACCATGAAAATGTGGACCTTGTCTGTCCATGGACAAGTTAGTATCCGATAGCATCGTGGCAGTGGAATTTTGGCGTGAATAATGAGAAGTGTATTAGATGTAAGATGGGCCTTTTATTTTTAAAAAACATGGCAAAACAATTTGTATAATGGATAGCAACCAATGGGGAAAAAAAAATTGTATTTGATGCCAAAAATTGGAGGGGGGATTTTTTTTTTTAAATTTTTTTTATTTTTTTATTTTACCCCCATCCTA
>Ga0163217_1021206_pt1 | contig 11760 bp, 14 predicted proteins | sample SynspAceP_FD_185933 | JGI IMG/M metagenome (GOLD analysis project Ga0163217, IMG submission 185933) | Saline lake microbial communities from Ace Lake in Antarctica - Synechococcus sp. Ace-P (PacBio error correction) | ecosystem: Environmental > Aquatic > Non-marine Saline and Alkaline > Saline ... | reverse complement strand
CTGAGGCGTTGATAGACCCATCTCAAGCTTCAGCTGGCGGCACCCGCAGTTATGGCAGCACCTCACACAACTCGGCCTGATCACTGTGTTGCGTTCGTTTTATTTTCCGCCTGGCGTACGCAGCATTGGCTGCCTGCCTTGCTGGGATGTTTACCGTTGAATTGCTACGTCGGTGATCACCACGCCATCATTTTACGCAGACCCTTGGTGGCATTTCCGCTGGCCTTCTTGGCGCAGCTGCGTGGGATTTGGCCTGGGCTTTAGATTGCATTACAGTGGGTCGCGGCTCTGGTACGAGTTTACGCCTTGCACCAATGGACCTTCAAGAGCGCCAGTTGTGGGTGATTGAGGGCTGCGACTCCTGCTCCGCGAAACATCTTCTTAGGCAATCAGCAAGATGTTCAAGACCTGAGCTTTGCTGTTCTGCTTGGAGTTTTAAGTTTCCATTGCAGGCTGCATTGGACAGCGGTTCTGCTAACGCGGAAATCAGGCAAGGGCTTTTTCGCCACCAGTGGCTTTCTCAGTTCTTGATATCGTTGCATTTTCCTTCTGTATTAACCAAGGCATTATTTTCGAAGCCTTTTGAGACTTTCTATTGAAAGGCTTCTTCCATATTAAATGCTTGTCTGCCAGACTTACAATTAATTCATGATCCGTCTTGCTGTTGTTTGTCAGGCCACCCGATTCAGTTACTTACGCCCCTGTGCTCATCCTTGGCGGCCGGATTCTGGGCTGGAGTCAACAGGTGTTTCTACTTTGGAGACTTCGGTATTGCCGAGCGCCATGATAAGGGCCTTCGCCGCAGAGTGTTTCGCTGGATTGCCGTTGCTGAAGGGCTACCCAGCTGCATTCATACCCAACCGCTCGCTGATCCAGGCACGCACCATTTTCGGTGGCCTCGATAATCCCAAGCTCGGTATCGTGCTGCTGGGCCTGGCGACCCGATGCCGTGTGCCTGTTCGGCTACCCCTTCGCAGCACCTTACGCCTGCTGCTTGATCCACGTCTTGAGGCGGATTCCGATCGCTTCTGCGGCAGGTGATTCCCACAACCTTGCGGATTGAGTACTCCTCGGAAGCACTGGGTTTGTCGCCATGCTGCGCAGGATGCTGTTTCGCGCTCACGCGGCCTGGCCGTGGGCCAGGCCAACGCGGCTTACCTCCGCGCCGCCGGCATCAGGCGGATTCGGATCGTGCTGGCCCCCACGACGTGGACAATCAGCGTTTCAGGGCCGCTGCCCTGCCGCTGTAGCCTGAGGCGCAGGGCCTTGGCGCCATAAGCCTTGGCAATTGACAGCCGCTCCTTGTTGTGCTGTTTGCCGGCAATTTCGAGCCAAGAAAGCGGCCGCTCGAATCTGGTCGAAGCCTTCAGCCGCCTCGATCACCAAGCGCCGTGTTGGTGCTGGTGGGCGCCGGTGCCCTGGAGCTGAGCTCCGGCCACGCGCGCCGCCCCACCTGCCGGGAGGGTTTGGATCCTGCGTTTCAGAACCAGAGCGCCATGCCCCGCGTCGATGCGCTGGCGGATCTGGTCGCTTGCCCTCATGTGGGAGCCGCTGAAAACCTGGGGGCTGTTTGCATTTCAACGAGGCCCATGAACCTGAGCCGGCCGGTGCTCGTTAAGCAGCATGTAGGCTGACGGAGGCCCGATCTTGGTGATCCCGGCACGTACTTGGCTGGATCGTCCCCCGCAGGTGATTGGCGCCGCTTGCGCGCCGCCTGGCTGACGCCTCTCTCGCGATCGCGCCCGCCTGCGCCGCATGGGAGTGGGCGGCTCGAAAAGCACACTCGATTCGGTTCAGCTATTCGGCCACACACAGCGCGTGACACCAACTGCTTGCGGGCGGCCGTGTTTCGATGAGCCGTTCCGACGGTGGTTGATCTGCTCTGCCCGGGAGCTCTATGGCCTGCGATGGGCGGCGTGCAGAACTACGTCGCACCGCTGAAGGAGCTTTGCTGCAGTAGCTCCGGCGAAACCGCTTGCGCGTGTTCGTGCGCAAACGACTTTTCTCCACATGCTTGTGGCTGTAGATCCGCGTTGGAACTCCACCCCTCGCGGATCCCGCTGCCGCTGATCATCCCTGCTTTCAACTGGTGCTTCGTGCACTGATGGCAACCATTGCGCCGTCGCCCGGCCTTTGGTGATCGCCACCCATCGCACCTGGCTCCCCTCAGCTTCTGCTGGGCCGGCGGGGGGCTGCCCCACCTGGGGCGCGGCCATGGGATCGACGTCTGGACCCTGGCGTTCGGGCTGCGCGCTGGCTCGTGCAGCGGCTGGAGCTGGTGCTGCCGGTTAGCCGCTACACCCGTGATCACTGCACCACCCAGCTCGGCCGCGCCTGGCCCGAGCTGGTGGTCTGCCCGAAACAAGCTTTCAAACCAGAACCGCTTTCCGCCTGGCCCGCGCCCAGTGCCCTGCTGGAGCGCTCAGCCTGAGCCGGAGCAACCCCTGATTTTCTCGATCCCACGCGGCTCTCCAGCCAAGGATTGTTATAAGCACAATGACGCGACTGAATTCACCGCGATGCCAGAGTTGCGCAAGCTTTGGCCCGATCTCGTTGGGCTGCTGATTGGTGGCGACGGGCGACGACCGGCCGCGCTGCGCCGGCGCGTTCAGCAGCTGAGGCTTAGCGAAGCGGTTGCTGCTGGGCGCCGCATTTGCCGACGCCGAGCTGACCGATCACTACCGGCTCCCAGCCTTTTCGCCCTGCCGGAGCGAGGGGGAGGGCTTCGCATCGTCTTTCTCGAGGCGCTCGGTTGCCGGCAAGCCACGTGCTGGCCGGCAACCGCGATGGCCTCAGTGGATCCCCTCGCTGATGGGGCCTTCGCTGCGTGGATCGCGGTGTGCCCCTGGGCGCGCCCTTGCGGCCCTTGCTGGAGGGCTATGGCGAGGAGCTTCTGGTTCCGGCCGAGCTCTTTCGGTGCAGTTGCGAACGGTTTGGCTTCCGGCGCCTGCCGCGGCGGCAGTCCTGCTGGCGCGCGCTTGCCGGTCCTTGGGGTGTGAGGCTTAGGCCATGTGTGCAGCCGCCGGCCTACTCTCCACTCGCCCAGGCGACGCCAGGGCCGAACTGGCGGCGGCCCTCGAATCAGGCCTGGCCACCGCGGCCCGACGAGCCGGCCACTGGCAGAGAAAACGCACCACCCTGGTTCACCGGCGCCTGGCAATCCAGGACCTCCACCGCCGGCCACCAGCCGATTGGGCCTCCGCCTGCGGCCGCTACGTGCTGGTGTTCAACGGCGAGATCTACAACCAGGCGCGAGCTGCGGGCGATCTTTGAGCGCCAGGGGCACCGCTTTCGCCGCGTGACCACCGAGGTTGCTGCTGCAGCTGCTCATCCCGCCTATGCAGCGCCGCTGGGCCGCTGCGCGGGCATTTGTACGCCTACTGCTCTGGACCAGCCAGGAACGCCGGGCACTGGCTGGCCGCGATCCCTACGGCATCAAGCCGCTTTACATCTGAGGGGCCAAGGTGCGAGCTGCTGTTCGCTTCGGAACTGCGGGCCCTTCTGGCCACGGGGCGGGTGCCGCGGCGTCTCGTATCCGCGGGTGAGAGCATTCCTGGCCAGGGCAGCCTGCCTGCCGGCGGCACCTGGTTGGGAAGGGCTGTGCGCCCTGCCGCCCGGGGGCATAGGGATCTGGCAGGAGGGCGCTTGGCACACCCAGATCCACTGGCAGCCGAGCTTACCACCGGAAGCGGCCGTTCCTACCGGATCTGGTTGGCTTACACCCGGCAAGCTCTTGAAGCCAGCGTCCGGCCCACCTGCTCGCCGATGTGCCGGTGGGGTTGTTCCTCTCTGGCGGGCTGAGATTCTGCGGCGTGCTTGGCGCTTGTTGAGCCGTCCGCTCACACGATCCACGATCGGCTTGCTGAGCGGGCCTTCCGATGAACTCGGAAGCAGCGGCGGCCCTTCGCCCGCCATTTCGGCGGTGAGCATCACGTCCCTCCCTCTCGGCGCCGCCGAGGCGTATGCGCTTTCCTGCCTGGTTTCCTGGCCGCGATCGGACCAGCAGCAGTGGATGGCGTTCAACAGCTATGGTGGCCAGCCGCGCCGCCGAGCTTGGCCTGAAAGGTGGTGCTCAGCGGGCTGGGCGGCGATGAACTGTTGCGGCGGTTATTCCGAGCTTCGCCGCGTGCCAGCGCCTGGGCCTGCATCGCCGCCTAGATCCGCTGGGCGCCGGCGGGGCCGCCTGGCTGAGCCGATAGCCACCGTGCCGGTTGCCCAGCGCCTCGGCGGGCGCCCTTGCGCCGTCTGCCTCGATTGACAACACCCTATCGTTGCCTAAGGGGGCCTGTTTTGGCTTCCGGCGGAGGCTGGAGCGGCTACTGGGGCACTGGGCGCTGGCCTCCGCGCCGGAGCACGGCCGGGTCGGCCGAACCGATCATCGACCCCGAGGAACCGCAGGCGCTTACCCCGGACCCGTCCGATCGGCTCGCTGGCTTGGAAGAGCAGCCTCTACATGGCAAAACCAAATGTTTGCGCGATGGCGATGCCATGGACGATGCCTTTCGGCTTGAGCCTGCAGGCTTTGGCCGCTGGTGGATGCCGCCACTGTTTGCGCCTGGCCTCCCAGCGGCGCGCAGCGCCTGGGCAACGGCAAGCGCCTGCTGCGGGATGCGGTACCGGAACTCAGGAGCGTGCTGCCGGATCGTCCGAAAGCAGGATTTCCTGTTTCCCTTCAGCCTGGTTCTGAAACGCCTAGGATCCGAAACGGGCGAGCAATTCCTGCTGCCCAAACCCCAGCACGCGGCGGGGCTGGACATGGGGACCCGTGGGCTCCGTCGGCTGGGTCTTGATGGTTGCTGAACGACTGGCTGCAGCGGACATCTGGGGTCATCTTCCCACCGCCCCTCCGATGAGCGGCACGTTCGTGAGCCTGGCGCATTTTCCCTTCCCTACCTCTGGGTCACCCGCATCGGCCGGCGCCACTTCGCCAGCACGCTAATGCGCTACGCGGGATTGGCAGCTGGCGCTGCCGTCTGCGGCCCGGGCCGCGGTGGTCATTGCCATGGATTCAATGGCACCTCCTTTGGGTGGATCGCGGCCTTCACCGGTGCACCGGCAATCTCTACTGCGGCCTGCACGAAGGCCGATATGGCCTTCGGCTGCATCTTGCTCCGCCCCGGGGACACCTTCGCTGACATCGAGCCAAACGTGGGCCAGATACACAGTTGCTGGCACTCCGCGCGGTGGGTGCCAGCACTGTGGCTTTGAAAAGCCCCAAACACCCGACCACGTTCGCCTGGCTGCCAGCGCAACCTGGCCCCTGAACACCTCGAAGCCTTGTTACTGCTCATCAAGCAGCTGCGGGCGCTGCGCGGGGCACAGTGTTCTTTCGCATCGACCAGGGATGCATTGAACCAGGTTGTGGCCGCTGGCTACAGCGGCCACTCTCAGCCGGTTGAGGTTGTTGCCCTCGATGGATCCCTCGATGACATTCCCCCTCGATCCCCACGGGCTGCTGCTGGAAGCTCGCGTAGAGGGCTATGGAGCCCTCGTCCTGGCGGGTGCCGCCGCACCTTGCCGAGGCTGCCCCCCGCCGCAATCCTCATGTGAAGACCGTCAGCAAGCCAGTGCAGCAGCACCTGAGTGGAGGCCGGGTTTCCAGCCTGTTCCTACGACCCGCTGGGACTCGCACCCTCAGGCCTCAGAATGTAAGCCGCTGTGGGCGGCAACCAGCTATGGATCCGTTGACCTCGACTGGGCCACGCCGAGCGGGTTGAGCACCGCACCGGTCTTTCAGGTCCTGGGTCAGTACGTTTGAGCCGATGCGTGTCCTGCACCTGATCCCCTCAATCAGCCCCGGCGCGGGGTCCCAGTAAGGCAGTACTGGCGATGACGTCTGCCCTGCGCCACAAGGCGTCGAGGCTTCGATTCTCACCACCAACGACTTGACGGCCCTGGATCATCTGAGTGCTTTCCTCTGGGCGCTGGCACGGAGGCATGCCGGCGGTGCCAGGGTGCTAGCTTTTGGCGCGCTGGAGCCACCGCTGCGGGTGTTTGCGCGAGTTTCGCGTCAGCCCCGCTCTGGGAGCTGGTTGCGGTCTCACCTGGGCGACTAACGACCTTCTGCATGTGCATGCCTTGTTTCTCCTTTCCTCGGACGGTGGGGCATTGGCGCTGGCACGGCGACGGAGGGGCTGCCCTACATCGTCGCACCCATCGGGCCAGTTGCAGCACTGAGCTGCGGCAGAGTTCCTGCCGCAAAGCGGTTGGCTGCTGGGCCTGATCGACGCCGTAACCTCCAGGGAGTTTCCGCCTTCATTTCACGAGCGACGCTTGATCGGCGCGAGGCCGCTTCACTGACTCGTCAACGCCCTCCTTTCGTGCTTGCCGCTGGGTGTGGAGCTGCCGCAAAGTTCTGTTTGGCGCTTGTTAGCGGAGCGTTCTCGACGCGCCGGTCCGCTTTTCTGTTTCTCTCGTGTCTTTCACCCCAAGAAAGGCAGTTGCCGCTGTTTGCTGCGGCCCTCGCCCTTTGATGCGGGCCGCTCGAAGGCCGCACGCCCAAGGCATCTCGGGACATTCGCTGGGCGGATGGCCGGAGGCCTGCCTATGTGGCTGAACTTGCCGGGCCAGGCACAGATTCAACTTGGCCTGACTGAGCGCTTCAATGGCATGGCTTCGTGGGCGGGTCAGGCCAAGGCGAGCTCCTTGCAAAAGCCGACTGGTTCGTCGCTGCCCTCCGCGCCGAGAACTTCGGCATCCTGCGATCGAGGCACTGGCCTCCGGCACACCGTGATCCTTGACGCCTGAGGTGGGCATCGCTAGCCAGATTGGGGCTTGCTGGTGCCCGGGGCCCGCTTGGTGAGGGCAAACGTTGAGGGCGCTGGCTTGAGTGTCTATGATCCCTCAATGGCCCTTCCGTAACAATGCGGGCAGGCTGCTTCGCGGCTGGGGGCCGAAAGTCTTTTTGTTTGGACGCGATTGCCATCGAAACTAAAAACGGCATACGCCAATAGTCTCAATGCGGTTGTGGAGGAGTTTCCCCGCATGTCGTCGTGTTTGATTCCTGCTGCTGTATCGGCGATCTGGCACTGCTGCTCTAGGAACGACTGGAGAACAGCTCTCACGGCCACCATTGCGGTGGGTTTTGTTCCAGGATCCCTTGCGCAAGATCACATCCAACCAGGCCTGGCCTTGATGAGTGAGCCTGGTGCGTTGGTGTTCTTCCTGGCTCAGCGCCGCACTCTGCTACCCGGGAAGACGCGCAGCTTGATGATGCAGCGATCTACCAGGGGAAACGTTTCAGCTAACCACTCTTGTTGCCATTGTCTTTGTTCTGATTGGATTACCAGGTGTTCAGTCGTTCCTGCGTTTCGGATCTCCTACTCTGACAATGATTGGTTATCGGATTCTATCTGGGCCCCCTTTCTTGGCCTGTGATGGGCTATCAGGTTTGGGCCTAGAAGGCCGAAGTCCTTACGCAAACTGTGGTGTTTATTTGCTGCTTTCCATTCCTTGGTCCTTTTCTCAGTCTGGGCTTCTCTCATTCAGTGGCCATGGAATTGGGGGCTGCTGTTGGCAAAGAAGTTGGGGGGGGGATTTCTGATCAACTTCGAAGGGTCTCCAAGCAGGGCGCATCCAGGGTTTTTTGGCGCACTAGCGAGGTAGCAGGCCTGGCATCGGTGCCGCAGCGGCATTCCTGCTCCTTCGTTTTGGATGGTCAGGCCACAGCGATCTACCTTCAACATCTATGGCTTGGGATCGATCGTTTGGCAGCTTCCGTAACCTATCAACAGGCAGACGGAAAATCAATTTGTTCCTAGTCGTGACCTTCGTGCTGTCATGCTGTGCTGTTCAGCCTGAGTGGAAAACATCGTCAGCGAGTCGGCCTGATAACCGGGAATGTCTTGGGCCCTTTGGGCTTGTCTGTGATCGCAATCATATTCTTTCTTCCTGATTTATTATTAAGATATCAACCCGTTATTTATGGCGCACTAGTTACAGCATGGGGGGAAAATTATCCCCAGGTTTCACCTTCTTGGAATAAACACACTTCTTCCGGCACTTTTCTACCGGTGTATCGGTTTCGGCGCAGGTTTGCTGCGGCGCAGGCTCGAGACCATTCAATTTTAAATCAGGGTCGAGCGTTAACAAGGGGTGATCGCGCTTAGTCTTACGTTTGAATACGTCGCAGAGGAGGCCTTAGCAAGCTAATCTAGCAACTGGTGGGCCTTCTGGAATCATCCTGACGGATTGATTGTTTATCCATTTTCTTTCTTTGCTGATTCGGGCCGAAATCTTAGCCTTCCTTACCAATGTTCGATTCGCACTAGGCAATCTCTACTGGGGCCTGTTCGGTTTTGCCGATTGCCAACATCCCCTTCTTTTCAATGGGAGCCAGTTTCAATCTACGGAGACCCCTTTTGTATTGCTATTGTGTGGGGGATTTTGCGCGGGATCCTGTCTGTCGAATCCCCTCGATTGTTAAACGGCACTCTAGTCAAGAGTCCTTTAATTTCTTCCGGGTAAATTCACTGCCTCGGCGGAAGTTTTTACTGAATAGGCCTCCCAGGAAATGCCCTTGATTTACAGCCCGCCTCCTTTAAAGGCCTTCCGCTTGGACAAAATCACCCTGCTGATCCTCACTTACAAACGAGCGAGACAACATCGGCGGAGTGCTGGATGCGGCTTCAGTTGGGCCCGGCGGATCGTGGTGATTGACAGCGGCAGCACGGATGGCACGTTGGAGGATTCCTGAAGCGGCATCCCCAGGTGGAGGTGTTCAGGCGCCGTTTCGATTACGCATGCGCGGCCAATGGAATTTCGGCTTGGGGACCAGTGGATCAAGCGAGGGCTGGCTGTGTTCAGTCTTGGGATGCCGGACTATCTGATCACCGACCGGTTGCAAGGCAGGGCCATCGCGCGGGGTCATTTGATAGCGTTCTCCATGTCATGGCTGGCTACCGAATTCCCTTCGCTACTGGTGTTTGGGAGGCCCCTCGTCTGGCAGCGGTTTCTTCCCCCCCGAATCCGCCTTGTTTCGCACGAAGTAGGCCGGTACGTGGAGATTGGGGCCACACCCAGGATCTGGTGCTATCTTGGCCGCCTGTCGGAGATAAAAGTGCTGAGTGAGCCGATTCCTGCACGACGATCGCAAAGCCACTGTCCCGGCTGGCTCTGGGGGCCCAGGGAGCGTTTACCTGCGTTGGAGGTGGCCAGCTGAACGCCACCCCCACCGCACAGCTCTCCCGCTCGACCGCGTCCGCCAGCCTTATTGTGATCGCCCGTTTGCATTCTGTTGATCTGGTCTGATCTGGAAGCGGGGCCTGCTGCGATGGCTGGCGCGGCTGGTTTCTATGCGTTCAGCGGATGTATGTGGAGCTTCTGCTGAGTGTGATGTTGATGGAGCGAGCGCTTGAAAACAATGAAAATCGCCAGTTTACGAGATGTTCAGCCAGCATTAAAATCAATTCTCCAAAAATGTCTTTATTGTTGGCCCCCCACCGAGAAGACGGTTCAGTATTGAGCAAAGTTGCTGATTCCGCAAGGTTTTCTTAGTGCAGATTGTGCGCAGGTCCCTTACTCGGAACAAGAAGCAATCCTGTTCCGCCATCTATTCGATGGTCTGCGTTAATCATGCAATGCCTGGGCGCAGGTTGCAATGAGGATGCACTCGATTATCGTTGAGGCAGATTTTTGTTCGGTATTGGCTTTGGAGGCTGACATGCCACATTCCTGGCAGATCGTATCATACTGAAGCTGCATATCTTTATGGCTGTGGCCCTCAGTTTTGGGATATGCGTCGTCTCCAAAACATGTGCCGAGGCCATGCCGCTGGGGGGGAACGGTGGCGTAATGTAATAGCTCCAGCAGTGGCAATGATGATTGCTTGAAATTTTTGAAGAACAGTGCATGTCAAATCCCAGCCGGTTGTCTATGCTCTGGATTTGCAGGGTTTAGGCTATTGGGTTAAGGGCACGCAGTGTTGATAGCTACCTCCCCTTATCGGCAGTTTGGGGGAAAATGGTTTGGGCATTGCTATCCAGAACATTCGAAATCAGGGTTAGGCCGGTCTCACCAAGCTGATGCGCAAAGGTCTTTTGGCCTTCATTGCCCTTCTTAGCCCGGTGGCAGCAAGGCCACATTTCTTTGGCGGAGTCGGTTGCGAGCTAGGATTTGGGGGTTGGGGATCGATTGCTGGCTGGCCGTGGGTCGCTTTCTTGGCATGGATATTAGTGCGTACTAAAACGTTAAGGATGTTCGGTTTCGCTGTTGGCCGGGTTGTTGATAGCGCCAGCATTATCATCGAATTGGCGATGACACCCTCTCGCAATGGAAGATTTAATTTAATAGGCTGCGAGCAAAATTCATGCCTTGTAAATCGCTTATTATTGGCACTTACAGCGCATCATTGTTTTGGTGGACTTGTGAGAGCTACAACAAATGATTTGCTTCAAGGATGCGAGGTGGAGGGAGATCAAACACCGTCATGAATGATGAATTTTGTGGCCAGGCGCACTGATGCCTCGCTACGCCCGTTTTCTCCAAACCCGGCCCCGCCACCACTACGCGTACCGGCCGTGCTGCGATGCCGCCTGCCTGGCTGCTTCTACACCGACCTCCACGCCGAGCACCGCCCCGCTGCAGGCGCTGCGCGGATGGCTGCCAAGCCGGTCTACGCCTCGGACCCCTTGGAGCGCTCCTGAAGCCGGCGTCTACCCAGGAAGTTGCCCCGAAATCTGGTGCACGACCAGCCGTCGGCCATGCTCTGGGCCGCCGCGACAGCGCCGCTCCCTTGGCTGCAGGCGCGGCTACTGCCGCGAGCGCTTCGCCGGGGGGCAGGGAGCCTGTTTACACCAACTTCGTTCACAACGACCTTGACGCCCCGCCAATCCAAGCCGTGGGGCTGAAGGTGGTGATGAGCAGTTCCTGGATCCACCGCCGCTGCTGCTGCTCCGATGAGCAACGGCGCGTAATCCCGGCATCGAACGCCGCGGGTCCGGCAAAGATTTCCGTGGCGAGGGACTGAAGCCGCACCCCTTGAGAAATGGGCTTGTGTGATCGGGTGCTGGTTGCGTCAGCGCCTTGCTTGGAGAGCGGCCGTGGCGCTGGGGCTGTGATTCGGCCGGGCTGCGGATCGTTTGCCCTATGGCGTGCCGGAGCAAGTGGTTGCGGCTGGAGCCTGATGCCCCAACCTGGGCCGGCTTTGCTTTGAGGTGGGGGAGGTGGGCCGCGCAAGGGGCAGCACCACGGTGCTGGGGCGGGCCTGCCGCCTGATTGAGGCGAAAGGGCCTTGCCGCTTCGAGTGCCGGGGTGGTGGGTCCGCAGTGGTGAACGTGAAGCGATCCCCATTTTCTTGGGGCGCCCCACCTATTCGAGCGGTTTTGCCCGCAACCAGGTGCACGGGAGTTTCGCGAGCTTGATCTGTTCGTTGCTGCCCACCCCGCGCCGAAGGCATTGGCCGCTCTTCGGGCCTCAAAAGCATGGCTTCTGGGCTGCCGGTGATCACCACGGGCCCAGTGCGGGCTTCCGTTTGATCGCGAACGGGGCATCGAGGGCTTTTTTCTTTCGTTGCCCATTCCGGCGACGGCCCGAAAGCCCTGGGGGCCGAAAATTCGTATCGGAAGGGGCAAGACTTTTTGGGCGAAACAGGGGGCCTTAACCCGCCATTTTTCATTTTTGGGGGGGCCGGCCGGGCGGGGGGCTTTCCCCCGCAGGGGGGCGGGCCAGGGAAGTTTTTTTTAACAAAAAAAAGGGGGCCTGCCCCCGCCCCTTTTATTTGGGCGGAAGCGGCTTTTTTGCTTGGGCGGATCTCTCTCTTTT
>Ga0163217_1098480_pt1 | contig 11761 bp, 6 predicted proteins | sample SynspAceP_FD_185933 | JGI IMG/M metagenome (GOLD analysis project Ga0163217, IMG submission 185933) | Saline lake microbial communities from Ace Lake in Antarctica - Synechococcus sp. Ace-P (PacBio error correction) | ecosystem: Environmental > Aquatic > Non-marine Saline and Alkaline > Saline ... | reverse complement strand
CGAATTTATCAGATTCTTGATACCACCAGATAAAACCAAACGACGCAACAACCAGAAAGGACGATGCAGATAGGTCACCATCATTCCACGCGCATCGTCATTTGCTTGTTTGGCGACACGTCTGCGAGAACTCTGTAATTTTGCAGGTTTGCTTTTCACTTTATGCCAACACATCAAGCGTTTCAAGCAATGGCTCCTACTGGCAACTCAATAGCTTCGCATAAATCCTTACGTAACCTTTAGTAAAGGTAATTGAACCCCGGGTTTAATGAGTGTCCGTTTCGAATCTTGAATATTTCCCAAGCGCAAGTGCAGACGATCAGCAACTTGCTGTTGAGTCAAACCTAGCGCCTTCTTCGACCCTTTTGAGTTGTTGACCGGCGTAGGCTATGTGTCGGACTCTGCTGTCGACTCTTTTGTCTTGATTATTTCTTTCAGTATTATTTTTCGGGTCCTTTACCCCACAACTTCATCCCTATTGTTATAGCGGGATGGATCGTCAAGGTTGTTCCAATTGCATTAGGGTATTTCATTTTAACGTATATTCGAAGTGATAATTGCGATACAAGTTTTCCTTGCTAAAACAACCATATGATAACTGGCATGCGACTCTGCCTTTATCTATTGCTTGTGTTGCCGTATCCTGTTCTTCATCCCAGGCAAACGTCAGCGACACTATCAGCTGTGCAAGGTTATTATTAAACTCTTTGGGGCACCGATCAATGCTTGCAGACTCGTTGTTTACAGATTTCCTCTTGTTGTGTTATTGAAATCAGCGCTAGGCGGCCACTATTCAGCTCCACGCTTTGCTGCGCATCAGTTACTAATTGCACTGCCTTTGCGAATAACGCCAGAGGACACAATTAGCTAACACATCGGACGACCTGCCCAGCGCTAACTGGCTCCCCGTTGCTTAACCACTTGTGGTTTGCAGCTTCAACCGGGCTATCGTCGGGGTTAGCGTTTTATTTACTTTTGATTAGAGAGCGTGGGGCTCTCAAGCGATAACCGTTTTTGCGTATTTTCAAGGGGGCATTGCTTCAACGGCATCGCTTGCAACGGCATGCTTTATATCTGCTTTTATGCCACCAGTCGGTGGGTGACGGCCTGTGAATTCGCTATTCGGTTTAATTTTTTACGGTTCGCAACAGGTTGAAAATTAACCCATTTGTTTCTTGAAAAAGCGCCGTGTTTGGATGTTCATGCGAAAACATACCTTCATCAATTCGCCATAAACGAGTGCTTGCTTTGGTGTCACCTAGACTTGTGCAAAATCTCGTAGGATAACCAAATGATTCAGGAGACACTCGTGAAAACACGGTCATTACTTCCACAATGACTTTTTTGCTTCGCCATAGTTACGCTTGTTCTTTTTGTAATGTGCTAAAAAGAAGAGGCTTTTTACCACGGGTTGGTTGGTGGTTTAACCTAACTCGAAAAAGCCAATAGCCTCATCTGTTTTTCCTTGGTCTACAGCACAAATGGCTAAATTTTCATACGTTCCGCGGGACTGACAATAGCTTTTGCTGAGTTTACCGCTCTTAAGAATATGATTTGGCTTTTTCATAGCGCCCCTTCTTTCACATAAGGAAACGCACCTAACTATTGATGAATATTTGGGTTTTCAGGATCGAGTCTCAGGCTTTAAGATAGTACTCTTCGTTTAGCGCAAAGCTCGTCAACCTGTTGATAATTAGTAAGCCATTGCAAAATGCGCATCGGCTGACTTTTGGCGCAAAATTTAAAAGCCTTTATCTAAAGTAGCTTTCGCTTGAGAAAAATTTCCATTGCTCAGGTAAGTAAGACCTAAGCTCACTCTATTCTTTGGCTGCAGCATCAGGGTATTGATTCCATCAGCACAAGCGAATGCTATCTCTGGTTCCGACACACACCCACTGAGGATGCGCACAAAGAACCAATAGCAGCTACGAATTTCCTCAACATGGTATTTCTCTTATATTTGTTATTGTGTCATTTTTACGAATCGGTTGCCCATTCATCTGTTTTTTCAATAATCTTTTTGTTCTGTCAACAACATACGCCTACTAATTGACCGCAAAGCTGCGTCGATATCATCACCGCGTGTTTTTCTGATCATTACAGTATAGCCTACATCCATCAATACCTTGGAAAATTCATCCATCCTTGAATACTTTGAGCAGGTATACGCCGTACCTGATTAAGGATTAATTGGTTATCAGCGTTATCTTGCAAGGCGTTTCTTTCAATCTTTAGCTTTAATTCATGTGCTTGGTCAAGTGCTATCGTAATTTTGGTTTAACATAACATAATTCAACCAGTGACTTTGCCTTTGATTTTGCTTTTGATTTTTCTAAATAAACGCCTTACGCTGTAAGAAACTCTTCAATTGATATTTTTACTGGGACAATTTCATCCCGCAGTTTATTGTCTGGTGCATTGCAGTGAAATAGCCAGTGCAAACGTCCAATTTGGTCGCCTTAGCATATCCGAGCGCAGCGAACGGACGCCGAGGTGCTTAAAGTGGCTCTGCTGTTTAGACAATCCAAAACCAAAGTCATCCAACATAATTACGCAATCGCAGGGACAACATTTAAGGTTTTAATAACGGTTCGCCCATTCCCATCATGACCACATTTAGTGATAGGACGTTGCGAGTATTCTTTAGACAATCCAATAAAGGTCGCAAAACACGCCAATACCTGACCAATAATTTCGGCAACCGATAAATACGGTTAAAACCTTGTTCCCTGTTGAACAAAAAGTACATTCCACATGCGCAACCAACCTGTGAGAAACACACAACGTTTGCGCGGTCAGTTTCGGGGTATCCACACCCCGACTCACTTCCTGCCCACCCTCTAACAGCAATGCAAATTTTAAGTTGCCATTAGATGCTGTTGGTGCCTCTTGAAATTAAATCGGAGCTTGGATAACAAATTACGCTTTAATTTAGCGCGCAGCTCTTTATTAATGCTTGGTCATTGCTTGTCGAAATCAGATTCACCATTTTGGTAAACCCCATCTGCATTAATTGTTCTGCCACGAAATAATGTTTTTTCATTGATAGAGGTAAAATAGTCGCGCAAGCCTTGCCTGTCCAAGTTTTAATTAAATGACTTTTTTACTCTTCTTTTTTGAGGTTCTAATTTAATTTGCCACTACTGACATTTTTCTACCTTCATAACAAATTTATAACAAATATCGTTGCATACATTAAACCAATAATGGTCGCACACATTACAGTGTACGTGATCCAAATCATTAGCACGCGATTTTACCCCTTAGGGCTCATTAAGCCTAATATCGAATCTATAAAGGGAGCCGAAGCTTCCCTTAGTATAAACACTGTTTTGCCTAACGTGTGCGTGGGCAAATTTCTCATCAGAGAAAGAAGTAAGCTATTTTCTCTGGCTGCTGACTCTGGTGCATCTGACCTGAACCATGCGTTTTCGCAATAGAAGCAGCGTAATCAGCACGTAAAGTACCTTGCAGCGGGACTTCTGCTGGTTAGTTGCCACCCATTGATTTCTCTGTTTTTAACCAACCCCGCAATTATCGCCTTCAAGTACTTGAACCATTACTGGTGCCAGATGTCATGAAGCTAACAACGTGCACCAAAAGAAGACGTTCGCTGTGTTCTGCATAGAAGCCTCAAGCTTGCGTCTTTGCTCATGTGAACCATTTTTGAAGCAACGATGCGTAAGCCCGCGCTTTTCAAAACGGTTATAGATTGCGCCCAATAAACATTTTTCGCTACTGCGTCAGGTTTGATGATCGAAAAAGGTACGTTCTAACCATGTTAATTCTTCCATGTTTGCTTTATTAAAAATTCGCGCATTATAAGAAGATACGAGGTAATGAATACCCCTTTTTTTTTTTTTTTTTTAAATAACAATAAATTAACCCCTACATCGCAAATTTCGTTTTTAGAATTCAGCGAGTTTATGTAAATCCGAAACTCACTGTATAGACAATTTAACATTGAAATAACGCTATAATTCAGCAGTTGTGATAAAAAAAGTAGTTAAATTAACTAATTCGAGGCGTTATAATATTAAAATAATTCACCAAACAAAAACGCTCAATGTTTCAGGAGAGAGTGTTAATACCTGCTAATGTTCTTCACTAGGCATGGTTGATGTGTATATTTTAGGTATTTCGACAACCAAAATCTTCATCACGTATAATTTGCTTGGCAACCTAAGCGAGACCTGCTTCTAAACCCCATGCTTTGTCGAATAAATTCATCTTCTAGTTTCATCTGATCACCTAATGGAATCATACCCTTCCTCTAACAATAATATGGCAAGTGGTGCATGCCACACTTTCTTCACATGGCATGTCATACCAAATTACCATTTTTTTAAGCTAAATCCAGCACTGAAGGTCCCTGTATCGCCCTCCAATACAGCACCGTCTGGACAAAGTTCTTGTGGGGTAAAAAAATAACTTTGGCATTCTTCAATTCCTAATTTTAAATATCGTCTTACCGAATGACCCGCTAGCGCTTTTTGAATAGACTGTATCCATCATCACGTCTCGCTGCAAAGTCTTTGCCAATTTATCTACACAATCAAATGGCCTGCTTTAATAGCATTCAACATCATTATTTTGCGGCACACAGCCCTAAACGCGTTCAGTTCAGCGTGTCAATCGCTTGTCTTTCACTGCTCGACATTAATCATCACCGTCTTCAGCCAACGCACCGTGCATAAGCTTCAAGCACTCGACTTGCATCGACTTGTTGTTCTTTTAACATTCTTGCTTTGCATAATCTTGCTTGGCGTTTTGCCATGCTCGATTGCAGCATATCCAAGTATTTCTGATTCTTCTAAACATTATGAAGGGGCTTAACTGTATTTTCAGCTTGCACCACGCTTGATTTTTCCTCGCCGTGACATTTTAATAAGCCGTCTGCATCAACTTTGAAAAGGTCACGGCGTATATGTGCCGCGCTGCAGTCATTGCAGGGATTACCTCTTTAAAGTAAACTTGGCAAGCGAACGAACAATGATCAACCAATTCTCGTTCACCTTGTAATACATTGCACCAACATGGCCTTTGACCGTCATTTAAACGTGGTGAAATTCTTTGCGCTTTTGCAGAACTGGAATTTGTGGGTGTTGCGAGGAATTATTTTCTCAACCAACCCACCCATCGTCTCAATACCTAGGGATAATGGAAGAACGTTCCAATAACAAACATATCGCTGTCAGGTTTATTACCAACCAGAATATCGGCCTGAATACCGGCAACGATAGCGAACAAAACTTTATCCGGATCAATTGATCTTGTCAACGGCGGTATTTCTGAAAAAAGCTTCAACTTGCTTGACGCACAAGCGGTACTCGCGTAGAACGCCAACTAAGATGGACGTTGTTGACCTCTTCAACACTAATATGGAGGCATTCTTTCATTAGCGCGTTTTACATGCTTGCTTGATTGTCTGTTTTACTAGGTCACCAATCATTTGATTAAGCTGTTCTTAGCCGAAGGCTAACCTCGGTGCTTTTGCTCAGCACCCACTAATTTGAATTGACACAAGACTGGTATCTGCATTATAACTTAAATGCTTCTTTTATTTCCTACCCGCAATTCATTAAGCGTCGATTGATTTTGTTTTTTTCTGCGAACTGCGTTCCAGCCCAAGTGTCGTGCTAGATTAACTCGCTAAATAAGTGTCCAAAATCGTCTCCGCCAAGGGCTGAATGCCGCCTTGTCGCAGTTTACCTCAAACACCCCTTTATTTAGGCGCATGAATTGATACGTCAAAAGTACCACCGGCCCAGATCATAAACCGCAATAAACACCTCTTCCTTGCTATCTAAGCCATTTATGCATAGCAGCAGCTGTGGCTCATTGAGTAAGCGCAGCACCTTAAACCAGCTAGTGAGCTGCGTCCTTTAGTACTTGGCGCTGGGCTATTCAAAAATAAGCTGAACGTTATTACAGCACCAGTAATTTCTTCACCCATCCGCGCTTCAGCACGCTTTTTTCAATGCGCTGAAATGTGCGGAACATTTGAATTTGGTTTTAAACTCGGCCTTTTGGCGTTTATAAAACGCGGGAGATACAAGAGTCATGAAACAAAGTATAGGTAATTGTTCCCAATGAGCGGTGACATCGGCTAAGCTTCTACCATTAAATTCGCTTCACCGACAAATTGTATTTGCCGATCTGCATTTGAAGTTATCTCTGCATGGAGCCAACATCAATTGACGCTTCAGAATAATGCACGACGGATGCCAGACAAATGCCTTTTCGTGTTCGTCTGCCAGGGTGACGCATTGACCACTTTTACAGCACTCACTAACGAATTGGTTGTACCTAAGTCATTCCAATTCCGATTTTACGTTCATGCGAGCTGCACTTGGACCCGGCTCTGCAATTTGTATATGCCATATAACTTAAACCTTCTTTTTATTGACTAAACTTATCGTTATCCGTCGAGTTTGTGTCGATTTCGTTTCAGCCAGTTTAATCATAAACTTCATTTTTGCCCAACTCTTGTCCTGCGCCTGATTAGCTTTGCTCCACTATCATGTGACAAACAACTCAGATATCACTTTTCTTGTTTGCAACACGAGACAGCATGGGTTGTCGGCAACCAAGTTTTTCGGAGTGCTGCACGGAGTTCGCATCGTCTAATGACTCTCCCACTCCATTTGCTCCATTAGAAAAATCGGACATCTCCAACCGTAATCTTGCTCACTAGGCAGCTCAACGCCCCTTGCCATTAACAAATGTTCGCCCCGTGGTATCAGGTATTTAAGTACCGAATAAAGCATCGTTAACTTGAGAGTTTTTGATTAAGATACATCCGTTTTGTGCTCACTTGCGTTAGCAAACGGTCCGGATGGTCACTTTATTGAAGTGTTTGATAGTGCTCTTTTGAGCTTCTTAGATCTATCTCAAATTGTTCAGGTTAGGTTGATAGCTTCAAAGTAATTCATTCAGAGAGGAGCTTGCTTTGGAAAACAGAGAAGGCGCTAACCATTATAGATTAGCGCTAAAATAAAGAATTATACCGTTGAAGCTCTCACCACAAACCAACCATTCGCCATTAGCGTTTGGGGTTGTTAATGAAAAACCTTCATTAGGCCTTTCTTTACCAAAGTCTAACTCGGTACCATCAAGGTATGCCAGACTTTTGCCTTCAATTATGATGTTGACACCGTTTAATCTTCAAACATTTCGCACAGGATTTAAACCCATCTACAAATTCAAGTACATAAGCTAAAACAGGAGCAGCCAGTAGTCTTTAAAACACCCAAGCGCAAAAAACCCAAGCAGAACCCAACGGCCTATCTAAAATGATTTTGCGCGAAAGCAGCGGCGTTCAGTTACCTATATACCCACTCAGATACTCCTTATTTGTTTGTTCATTAGTCTTTGCTACTAGACAATCTTGATAAATAAAACCAAAACTACAATAATCAGCGCTATGCTTTTTTGTAATCAGCAACTGCGCTTTATAGGCATCTGCCGCCAAAATTGCAAACAGTGAATTTTACCGGCCGCACGGGTTAATGCTAACTCTTCGGCCAATATGTGTATTTTTTGATCAATACAAGCTTCGTCGATGCTTTTACCCTTACCCATTCAGTTACCAAGGAGCTTGGCCAATAGCAGAAGGGCCACACTATAGGTTTGGAACTTTTGCATCTTCAATGATACCTGTCGGGGCCTATTTTAAAGTTGAGTTTCATTACATCACCACACGCGGGTGCACCCACCATTCCTGTTGCAACAGTTGGGTCATTCTTTATCAAATCCACCAACATTACGAGGATTTCTCGTAATGGTCAATTACTTTTTCACTGTAAGCCATGATTTTGCCCTTAACGTTTTTGCGTTAAATAGAAGACATCTTTAGTGCAAAGGTATTCTATATTTCGCGATTTTTAAAACTAAATTAAAATTTATTTTGTACCAGGCATTAAAAATAATATTACCTAGGTAGCTAACTTCTTGCCAAGTCAGCCACAAGACTTATACCCTGCTGGCTTGGTCAATTAAGACTTAGTGAGAGGCCATTTAACGGTACTCAAGTCGATGCCCTCTTTGTACATATCCCAAGAGTGGAGACATTTCGCGAAGCTTATGGAATTGCGTTGCGAATAACGCCAATCACATAATCTTTTCTTCTCTGTTGTAAAGCTGCCGAGGACTTAAAAGCGGAATTGAGCTATGTTGCAATTCAATCATTGAGGCCAAGTGCAGCAGAACATAAGATGGCTCTAAACTGCAGATGTACATGCCTGAACCTGAAGAAACCAGCCATTCTTTTAGCGCCATAATTAAAGATTCACGCTTCAACATAGCGAAAACTAAACGTTCACAGTATGTGCACACCGGATGAAACAGGCATCGCCATTTAGATATACCGCTTTCAATTATCTTTTAACGCCATTATTAGCAGCTTGTCACGTAACATTTTGGTTATTGCGTTCATTTTCGTCCGCCATTTTTCTTTTGGCTAAAACGGAAAGCTTTCACCATTCCTACTATTTGATGAGTTTGCTAGCGTCCAGAACGGCATACCACGTTTCATGACCACCGCCGTGTATTTTGCGCTTCAATACGAACCCGGTGGCTTGCGCTGATACATATAATGCACCGATGCCTTTTGGACCGTAAGTTTTGTGCTGCACAGAAGGACATTAAATCGACATTCAATTCTTGTAAATCGATAGGTACTTTACCTGTACTTGGGCAAGCGTAACGTGAAACAAAAATTTTACTGCTGCCACCACAAATCTTGCCTATAGCACCGATGTCTTGAATCCACGCCAATTTCATTATAAAAACGGCTACCTGATGCTAACTAGGCACAGTGTTCATCTCTTTGCGCTCTCGCAGCTTATCCAAATCTTACCAACCATTTGGTTCGGGCATTCATATAGGTAACTTTCAAGGCTCACGCTCAAGTTTGGACGTGTTGGTATCGAGCACTGCTTTTTATGTTTCAGTTTTCACCGTAATAATATGTTTGCCGCTTTTTTGATAGAACGTTGCGCAGCACTTAAATAGCAAGGTTGTTTGACTCTGTCGCGGCCTGATGTAAATACGATTTCTAACGTGGGTCCGCATTTATTAGGTCCGCAATTTGATTTCTTCGCGATGTCAACAGCTTCTTTCAAGCAACCCCACCCAAAAGTGGTGAGAGTGAAAAGCTGGGTTACCGAAATTACCTTCATGGTGAGGGCATTCTTTTCATTTTTTCGGGCGCACGAGGTAATGGTGTGGTTGAGGAATAATCTAATAGATTGGTAACTTAATATTGCTCATTATCGCCTCCCGATTAAAGTTGCATACTTATTTCAATTTCCGCTTACTAGGTTTTTTGCCGGCGCTTTTGTTAACGTCTTGGCGATCGGCCCTTCTTTTACTTCGTTTGTCTGTCATTAACTCACCAATGCTGTATGCCGTTGAGAAACTTGACTAATTCTATCACTTAAGTCTTCCATAATGATTGCGTTAAGCAACGCTCACCCCTGCAATCTGCTTGTCCTTGACAACGGAGGTCGCATCGACTGAACTCATCTTAACAGGCGAATCACTCGCCGCTATTGCGATATCACTAGCTGCTCGTCCCCCAACTTATAAACCAACCGCCAGGACCTCTGACATAGATACGAGCTTTTTCTTTACGTAAAACGAGCGATAAATTGTTCTAAATTAAGATAACGGAAATTTCTTTTGTCGTTCTGAAATATCAGCTAACGAAAACGGGCTCCCTTGGTGAATGCAAAGCTTACGTCGAGCATGCGTACCGCATAACACCTTTTGAATGTCAGCTTCATACTTCCGCTTCATTTCGCTTTGAACAGCCAGTAGGCTTTAAATTAATAAGTAAAATTGTTATATACCTGAGTAAATTTGTTCAAGTATATACCCGCTATTTTGTTAGTTATTATTTTGATAGTTAATTTTTCGGTTTTAAAAAAACCTATAAAAACAAACGTAAAGCGGCGCATATACTTCGGATTCAAAAGCCTCGCAGCCGCATTTTTTAAATACCGGTGAAATACCTGTTTCTTGCAAATCTTCAACCCTAACTTTGGGGATTGAGTCACTGCACAACGTCTCTCGCCAAAGTATTGTATGACCTTACACATTTCTTCGACTTTGGTTCCATTTGATTGAACATGCTTCAGCTTATCCCCATTCATTAGCAACAGGATCTGGGTTTTCCTCACTTACTGCATATGCATCAAAACATATATTTTTCTCCTCAATAACTTCACGTTTATGCTTTGTTTCTGGTGACATTTGCTGCTCATTTGGTTTTTGCAGTAAATTGCGCCCGGGATATTGCCAACGCACGTCGCGTTTTCTGGAACGCCTTTTACCAACAAACTGAAGTTCGAACCCAACACGAGCATTTTTGCCCAATAATGATTAGGCCAAGTTACTTTGCGCTCCAGCGCCAACAACTGAATTATCCTCGAGTGTTGGTGACGTTTGCCTGCTTTTCCAAAACTGGTTCCACCCAACGTAACGCATGGTATAAAGGTCACATCATTGCCAATCACTGCTGTCTCACCAATCACTACACCCATACCATGGTCAATAAAGACTTCTGCGACAAATGTGCGCCAGGGTGAATTCCATACGGTTGAAAACGTGATATATTCGGACAAAGGAGCGGCTATCCAATACAGTTTCCACTTCCATAATTGATGACTTATGCGAGTATCCATCGCGTGTTAAACCTGGATAGTTTGAACAACACTTCCGTGGTGTTCCTAGCTGCAGGTCTCGGATGTGAAACTACACTTTGATATCTTCACAATTCGACTAACATTACTTTCCCTTTTTTTCCATTCTGTTTTGTTAAGAGCGCCAACATACCACGTAAAATATTTAAACTCTTGAACTTTCGGGCCGCGGCCCTGTTGAAATAATCGACGTAGCTGTATGTCATCAACCATTCCCGGATGTTAGGCAACAATGAAATTTACTTCTTTTAAGGTTTTTTCTCAGGATGCACATAAAAAAACGCTCTAAATCTTCACTTAACGGATATTCTGCTTTAACAACGATGCGTGTCATGTTTCCAGGGCTGTCGATATCAAGATGATTTTAACTCGCGATTCATAACAAAGTTTGTTTGTTACCGCAGCGCGAATTCAATCGCTGTTAATCTGGATTAGCTGGTACTGCATACCGTGAAGTGACATTGTTGTAACTTTTCATTACTTAGAAACCGTTATTTTCGCGCCCAAAGACCTAATGCAACTGGTGAGTTAATTTTCAGCTTCAAACATACTAATTTTTTGTCCGCATTCACGCGGTTCAGCATTAGGCCAAGCAGCGTTCTTGAGCGCGCAGAAGTCCCCACCACTAAAGCGCAATCACTAACCGCTTCCTCAAGGGTATTGACCATTTTGCATTACTCAGCACATCACCTGCACCGCAGCTAACGCCCTAGGAACTCTGCCATCAGGGGAAGATATGGGGGTTTTTCAACTAAGTACAATGAGCTTTAGCCCCATTGTTTTCCATTGCTCGAGCCGCTGAACCGAATACCTGTATGACTGGTGTTGACTAAAACAATTCGAATATCTGAAAAGCATTAACGTATTCCGTTGAATTTTGCGATAATTAAAATAGAGCCAATTAACAAAGAGTTAATAACGAAGATAACAAGGGTTAAAATAAGACTCACGGGGCTTTAAACCTGAATGCGTATTACCTTATTAGCTAAAACGCCATATGAGATCTGGACTGTAACACTTGTGTGTGCTTTTTATGAGCGCAAAAGGTTTCACAT
>Ga0163217_1056388_pt1 | contig 11762 bp, 4 predicted proteins | sample SynspAceP_FD_185933 | JGI IMG/M metagenome (GOLD analysis project Ga0163217, IMG submission 185933) | Saline lake microbial communities from Ace Lake in Antarctica - Synechococcus sp. Ace-P (PacBio error correction) | ecosystem: Environmental > Aquatic > Non-marine Saline and Alkaline > Saline ... | reverse complement strand
TTGGCAAAGCACCTGTCCAAACTTTCCAACAGACTATGACGCAATTTAAGCGAATAGCTAATCTTAAAACCCAAGGTACGCAAAATCTCGAAACTATATTGATGGCGCTGTTAGCTATTATCATTTATATTTCAAGAGGGAGTTATTGTCGACAAGCAGTGTTTTCATTAGTGTTAGTCGAGGCTATGCTCCAACGTATGAAAAAGTTTATTCAAGAATGGCTTGAGAAGATTTTTTGGGCGCAGGTTTGGGGGTGAAAAAGACGAATAAAATACGATTTAACACGGCAACAATCGGTTACCAATCACGAAATTGACTTTAGCTGTTCTTGAAGCAACTACGAATTTGAAGCTATAAGACCGCTATTTACGCATTTTATGAACGATACCTACTAACCATGTGCACGTATGTCTACTGCTGTCATTAGTTGTAATGTGCCTAGTCATTGGAAATCCTGCACAATGGTTGTTTACCATTATTGTGATGGCAATTGGGCAGCAATCGACTTAGTTGGCAAGGTGGCTGGGAGCAACAGCAAAAAAAGTACTATGCAAATCAGGAAAAATATAATAGATATTTGCCATACCATCAAAAATAGCGTTCTTAGATGTGGGATTATGAAGCACTTCCTAATGGCGATTCCTACTGTTTAAAGCAACATACACGCTAGATTAGGGACTCTTACCTATTAAAACCCTATAGCACTGACCATCGAAGCCAGCTGTAGTTTATATACAATAACTTAGACCCCAATGGCGAAAAAGAAGAAGCCGTAATCGCATTCTTTTGTTAGAGCCCTCAGTTTTTGAGACATACCCAATCGGACAAAAAGCGGGTAATTTTATGTTAGCTTGGCTTAAAAACATTCATAATATCAAGTATACGTTGCGTGAGTTCAGTGTGAATTATTGAAAGAATACCAACTATTTTTTATTTCTCGGGAAAAAAATTAATTTACCAAAAAGGGGTTAAGCACCCTTAAATACACGGTATCAGGAACAGAGACCAGAGATTGGATGTTAAGCTAAAGGTTATTACCCTCATTTTTTTTGCTTTTTGGAGAAATGAAAAAGAATTACGATTTTAAAAAGAAAGCTAAGCACTACCAAAGCAGAAATAGAACAATGAGTCGTGTTCAACGCATAAATTTATCAATGCGTTCAGAGTTAAAGCGCGATTAATGAACATTTCGGAAAGGAAGTACAAATTTGCTATTTCATTCGGTTCATGCATCTGGTACGATCCTGCATTTAATGGGTTTATTTTACGTCAGTAGGCGATGTCCCCCATACTACGAAAATTTACTAAAAAATGCAGTATATACGATTATCATTCACATGCCATCTAAAAAAGCACATTATACTCTGCTAAGTTGATGAGGCGAATCGAGTTTACATTGTGGACTTACAGAAGGTTTGTGGATGGGTAGCGGCTTCGTAAAGAAAGTCTTGAAATATGTTAAATATGCCGATCGATACATAGAACGTAACGGACCATCTTGTAATAGTAAATAGACATTTAAGGAATTCCTCCAAAATGCTATATGAGAGCCGATGATTATTATTTAGCAGAAAACAATTCTGTAGAATCTCGCTTAATACCAGTTATGAAATAAAGAAGGAGCGATCCCTTAGTGAGAAGAAATGAAGTTCCAATTTCAAGTAAAAAATGAAAAAACAACACTTCCAGAAAATATTGGTGGTTTGCAGCCCGACCTTTTCTGGCGTAAAAATGAGAAAAACTGGACGAGGTAAATACGTAGCGATAAATGTTAGATGAATAAAAGGACAATGTTCAAAATAGCCCTAAAAAGTTCATCTATTATTTCCCATCAGCTTGTTTAAGAAATCACTTTTTAAAACACAATTCTATTGTATTAGCGGAAGAGTTTCTTTTTTTAGCAATTCCCTTTCACAACAAAAAATAGCTTTCATTGAGCACCATGAATTCTACGAGGTTTCTTAAAGAGAGCGTCTATGAGTCATTATATGCGGGAACAGATAAATGCAGATTACGTGAATAATACCCATTAAAAAAGGATGGCGTTCAAGAATAAACTATATCAACCCTGGTAATTGGTTAGAAAAAGTTAACACTAGCGCTTCATCTAGGTATAAAGAAATAGTTTTGAATCGCATTTGTTTTTAATACAATGATGCTTTAAAGATTTTTTTAGCATATAGAAAAAGTTCACCAAACTATTTTACACTAATGAACGAAAGTACGTAATATTCTATCGTTGGAGATGACAACCAGAAGTGGTAAATGGAACCTACGATAGCGAATCGAAAAATATCCAACTAAAAGCGAAGCCCCTAATATTCAATTTCCCGATTACGGCCATGATTCTTCTCAGAAGCTAAAACATATGTAGAGACTAATTTTTCTAAGATACGGAGAAACTACTGACAGTTTCGCACCAATAACCTTTCAAAAAAAACTGAAAATGTTTCTGATTTTTAAGCCAACGATTTTAGAGTTTGAAACTTGAAGATCGCTCGTGAAGCATCAATTCATTTTGCATACGTGTATTAAGCCCAATGTTAAATATAGGCTATTCACCAGACGAAAATATTGATTAGCTATTACTATTTGCAAGAAAATGTTATTCTTATAAAACTTCGAGGCTTCGTTCGCACATTATAGGATGGAGAGGTTTATACGAGGGAAATTTACATAAGTTAAAGGTAAGTTTTTGAAACGCACAAGATTTCTGGGTTTTAAACGCAAATACCCAAAGTCATTTCGAGGGAACACAGGTATTGAACCCTTAACGATACATTAAAAGTGTTCTTAAACGGCTTTTGCATCAACTAGAACGCCTAATGTATTGGGTTAATTTATTGCATGTGTGGTTTGATCCTGATGAGTGTATCAATGTTTAGGAGCTTCTTTATCGATGCCTACGATTGGGTCATGGTACCAGTCATTATTGTATGAGTCAGTTTCAGATGGAGGCCTATGGAACCAAACCTTATATTAGCGGAAGTAATTACCAATTGGAATGATATTATCAAAAGGAGCGTGCAAGAAACCTTGGGATGACTTTTTGGCGTTTTATGCACGTGCATCGATTTTTTCTTTCAATTCCTCGCTTAGCATGTGGTTGGGATGTTGACAAGCCTGAGGATAGAGATAGTCACAAGCAAAGTGCAAATTTGTTTTTAAATCAGTGTATTTTCCTTTGTTGCCACGATAGCGGATAAATAGATATTAAAGTATTTGTTAATAGTGTATAATGTTAAACAATTGCTTGAAATAAATAACATTTGTATTATTGTTAATAAAATTTAATGCTTGTTGTTTTATTGGTAACTAGATAGCTAAAATATGTTTTGTTAACTGCACTTTAGTACAAGCCTTAGATAGTTATTTATCGTATTTTAAAATTATTTGTTTTGAGTTAAATACTTCATGAAGTAAAAGTTAAAAACGCTACAATAGAGCCTAAAAACATAGCATTAAATCAATAATAAAAAATTAAACTATAAACGATTTTAGATTTAGGATCAATGAAGAGCCTTAGAGTTCGAAAGCCGTAAAAAATGTCGGTATGACCAAGTTAGAGTAGAATACTAGAGAGTAAAGGGATAATTATTAGAGCTTAATGAAATATATAAGAAAGATAACGAAAGAATTATGGGATGTTATGAAAGATAACCGTATAAAACGTAAATTGAAAACGTTTGTTGGGAGACAACGGCTTAAGCTATATTTATTCAGAGCAAAAAGCGAAAATTATTTTTTGCGTTTTATATACTTTTTAGCAGAGACCAGGAAGTAGGTCTATAGGTAGTCTGTTTTCGTTTTAGTATAGTATAATGCATTACTTGATTTACATGGCGATGGTTTACACATGAATGACCAGAGGAAATTTGCATTTTGTATTTTATCAAATTCGAGGATGATAACTTCCTACTATCACAACCTTTATATTGCCAAGTTGAACGAGGGATGAAAAGTCAGAAAAAATTGGCTCTTATCTGTGAATCTTCTACAAGAAACAAGGTGTTCGGTTTAGATTAAGAAAAGAGCTCTTTCTGAAAACTTCTGATCCCTATCTTTGACATGCTTAGTTTGTGCACCAATTACGGTTCGGGTTTGACAGATAATTATTTAATGGATTACCCCTCAAATAGCATACTTTTTATCAGGCTATAAGGGTCTCTCTAAAAATTTTTCTCTTTTACACTGCTTAATAATAAAGCTGGTCAAGGTTTTACTAATGAAACTTTCATGTCTGTTACCATTCGTATTTGAAGCGATTAAAGCGGCGTATCTCCTCCGTATGAAAAAGATACAGTAGCTTATGTGATGTACATCTCTTTAATATGATTACGCAAATCTGCGGCTAATGACCTGTACGCGTGCCAGAAAAACACGATTTAAGTCTCTTGCCATCGGAATCTCTCTAGTTTGACTTAAAGCTCCGAACATTTAACAAACGGAATACAAATACCATTCTGGATTTGGATATGGAATTTGTGTAGCGCAATTATTTCCGACAAGTCTTCAATCGCGATATCTTCGTGCCGGATGATACCTCCTTAATAAAATTTGTCCTGTCCTAGTGCTGGCTCCTAAGATTATACTATCGGAACCTTCCTACTGATATCGTACACCGGTTACGTATTTGAATATTTAAGAAGGTTGATTGCTCTTACCAGCGATAGAATAGTTCTCTATATCTTAACTTTATTTACTCCGATTTCGTTCAAGATATTTTATGATTGTCCTGCGATATTTTTCCAGTCGCCTTAACCTTTGCCTGCGCGTGAGTTATACACCTCTACAATTACGGCATCCTAGCAGATTGCGGATATCAAACACCAGGCAATACTAATCCTGAGATTTCGCGGGCAGTATGGGCCAAGCGTTTTCTCCTCATTCCGTCTCTCCATATAATATTGGCAGTCCACCGGCCGTTAGTGAATGATCTAACTCTCCGCTCCTTGTCTTCCTTTCTAGCGCCAACGACCACCCATCAACAAAGAATGCTCGTGTATCTGCCCCTTCCTTCTTTTATAAATGTCTCTGTTTTCGAAACCTAGCTTGTATCGTTAAATGCTTCTAAAATAGATTCAGCTCGAACTCTCGTCATTATCCACACATTACGCCTTAAACCTTGATGTCCGGTTTTATATATTGATCATTAAGGGGCACCACGTTTTCAATAACATCATCTTCGTATATAGTACTAAAAACTGTTTGGGCTAACCTTGCCGAGACTAGAATTATGTAAAATTCTCTTGTATGTCTCTCGAGATCGCACCAAAAGACTAAGATTTTTTGGGGGCCAAAGAAGGGAAAAGAGGAAGGGAGTGAAAATAGCAAAGTTAAAAAAGCCCCTTTTATTTTCCCCCCTCATTCCAAATTGGCGAACTACCAGCTCGGTTCCGTAAAAGGCGTAACCGAAGTCCAATCCTCGGTAACAGCATTAATATTAGTTATTTCCTTTTAATAATGCCAGGTTTTTCTTTTTTTCGATAACTAAAATCGATTCGTATGGTTAATTCACAACAACTCAATGGCCTTTTCTACGCTTCTACAAGTCTTCTTGTGAGGAATACAAGTACGATTGGCAGATAGTATGCACATTTCAGTTTTTCAGTTTTCTAAAAAATAGTTAAGGGCGGTATTAAGTGTAAAAGCGCGTACACTAACCATGGATACTAAACTAAAGAAATAATACAAGGTTCGAATTGTTTTGGGAATTAAAGTGTGAAGTACTAAAAAACTTCTCATTTACCTGATCCAAAGATACTTTTTTAATCTAAGTGTTTTATTGAATTGCATTAGGGATAGGTTTTGTATACGCTGATCGCGTATAGGACATCAAAATATCTTTCGTGGAAAATCAAAAGGCCTAAAACAGAGTTTCTTCTCGAGAGCGTAAGATAAACCTTAAGAGTGGTCTCGGCCCAACCTATTGAAAAATGGAAAAGTGGGATATTTTTGCAGTGTTTTTGTTCAAGTTTCCCCTGTATAAATCAATTTGGGTCGGGTCAATAAAATACCCTGACTGATATGGGCAGGTTTTTTTAATTTTTCTATCTACTTTTATTTTGCTTGGCACCATTTATTGAGAATTGCACTTAATATGATTTGCATTTTGATGATCTTTAAATGGTCAACTTACATTCACAAGGTCATCCTCATGAAGTAAAAAGTCGGTACCATTGTCTTAACTTTAGAAACATAAGTCTAGGCTAAGATTCACAATCCGCTCAATAGCGCAGAGGTATAACTACTTAACTACTTGGAGAGCATCTTAAAAATTTTAAATTATCTTAAACTATACGTAAGAGGAAGAAACCGTAGGTCTTCATAGTTATTTATGAAATCTTCAACATTGCTAATAATGTAATATTAAATGCGTATTGGCAAAAACAGGATAAACCAATTAAGATTTTTAAGATGATTTGGAAAATAATTCCTAAATTAGCTTGGGTTTCAAAGCATCGTGCCAAACCCATGAGAACTGGAAAAATATGTAATGAAATATATTCTTTACCCGAAAAAACTAAATTTGGAAAAAGAGAAGTTGTGAAGAAAAGGGAAGAATAACTTGTACTAACGAGAATACTATGCAACGTAAAATACTTACTATTATTCAATTAATTCTATATAAACTGCCTTAAGTCATCAGAAAATTTGCACAGAATTCGGCTCCGAAATTAGTGGTGGGTGTTGTTATAGACCAATGAGAGCGGATGTAATCTGTATAAAGATCAAAAAAGATACGGGAAGATTGGTTCAAAGATTGTACGCGATGTTCAATTTAAGAATGCGATGTTAATATATCCTCTGAAAGCCACCAGGTCATGCATCTATGATACAGGAAACAAACACCTTAACCTATATGGAAATTATCGGAATTTCTTGGTTTGACAGAGATAGTAATGGGGTTGTGGGGTTAATGTTCGGAATGATCAAGAAAAGATGAGTAGTTCTTCTTGGAAAATCCTTAGGAGGCATCGCCAAATAATTTAAATGGCTTCTACGATAACGGAATGAGTTGAAAAAAGTAAAGCAAGGTTTTAATCTAAGGTGATAGTATCTTATTAAGGATCGAGGAGCCATTTTGCCAGTGGAAAATCTGCTGAATAGGCGGTGTAATTGAGCTGATTGGATCGAGGCCCAGGTTATATTTTGTGAAGCAGTAGTTATTATTACAAGAGGTTCCGAAATGGGTGGACCAAATATTAATACAGGAAAATCAGATGCCTATTTATGAAATGAACAACCATCTTACCAATGAAACCTATACCTAAGGGCCCCGGAGCAACCGGATATGAAACAATAATGGAGGAAAAATGTCCAATAACGTCCTATTCTTTCCTATGATTTAAGGCCATACGGGAAGAGTATATTGTAGTAGAAACTGAGTTCAATTGTTTGGATTTCCCCTAAAGAACACCTTATTGACCAGAATCGCCATAAACCTTTACAGGAAGAAAAAGATTAGGCCAATGGATTAGATCATATGGATTTTCTTCAGTGTTAGTTATTCTTGGCAGATGTTATTGGTACCTTTTGGCCAATCCGCTAGAAATGGAAACATGTTGATTCTTAGATTAGATAGGATTAGCGATACTTTTTAAAGCCTGGGACGACGCCCAGATCGAAAACAACAACTCACTTATATCCTACCATGGAGCTATACAAAAACGTACCCTTTTAAGAAGTCACAAAACAGGATGCATTACGCCGTACCATATAGCCTCGCGTGAAAGTGGCTTAGACGCCAGTTTCTGGATTCAAAATTTGCGAAATGATTCTTGCTGATAACATAAAACCGGTACGGAACGTGACGATCTTAGTTAAAGTACATAACCATGCGAACCGAATCCAAAAAGTTTACTCCTTACCTCAGAATGTACAAAGAGGGAGGTGCAGAAAATTTTTTCTGCATGACCTCCCGGTTTCGTTGGCGCGTACCCGGCAGCATTGATCTGTTCAAAACAAAGAACGAGAAGGGAATTCGAAGAACCTGAGCAAAAGAGCGAATCTCACGTGAAAGTCAGGGGTGTTTTAATATCTTATTACTTCTGGAAACCCATAAGTATCTCCCTCATTCTATTGGACGTGAGAATTGTGAGGGAACTGTGATGGATCTGTATTGTATGATACAACATATACCTTAATTATGGAGGGAAAGAAGTATTTATTATGGCAGAATCCCAGTTTAGAGAGTAAAACGATTATAGATTCGCAGCATCTGTCCATGCTTCTCAATGATCCCCGACTACCCTTCGGCTCCTGCCCCAAGGCAAAGAGGATGACTCTTTCAAGTAATGGGATATAAAGGTTATTATAAGATCACATCTACTGATTTCTGTTAAATTAGCCGATATCAGCTAAAATATGGAAAGAAACTTGAATAATTTTACATTCTCCAAGATTATCTGGGAGGTTGTGACCATGTTAACTGTCGACTCTATCCTTGACGTTTATGCGCCACATATTTGCTGAATTTGTAAAAATCATCTTCGGACTGATGGGTCAACATCAGGAGCATCAGATCTTTTAAACCTTCCATATACACGTGTCCGAAAGCTTTCTCTAAATGCCGGTAAGGTCCCAAACTCTATTGAGAATACCAGCATAGCTGAGACATCACACATCGCGAGACTATAAATATCTAAAAGGGATAATTCGGGGATAACATCGCCGTTTAGGAATACGAGTCTTTTGATTGTTGAAAACTGTAGAGAAACAGTGTTGCCAATCACATATAGAATAAAAAGCATGCGAAACAGTATTCTAGGAGTTTTTTGGAGCCACGTCACATTCTTTTTATGTTCCATCCAGCAACGGTCTTCTAGCTTATCCATACCTCTAATAACGAAAAACGGCAATCTATCACGTATGTTTCTAGTTCTATTTCTATAGATTTCTTTGCTGGTTCGCTTGTAAGGTCCTAGAAAAAGCTCTTTTAAAGTGAATGGAGAAACCCATGCAACACTTACTGAGCAAAATAATTCTTTCTTATACAACATTTCATTGGTGGCATTACTGTCTTTTAAACAGAGGGAGCACTAATTCAAATTCCTTATTTCCTTTGACAAGCGATGTTTTTTGGCATTCGTTGTCCTTTTTGATTCTAATTATAAACAGCGTAAATAACATTCTTTCTAGACTTAACATTAACCTCTAGATCTAATCAGTTAGGCCGGAATTATTCAAAGTACCAAAGACTGTTCCGCATCAGTGAAAAGTAAATCTAAAGTATATAGTGGTATCGTCGGCTATTTATTGTAGTCAGACTACGATTACTATATGCCGATTGGTTACTGGAGTATTGTTGAGGGTTGCGAATAGGTTTTGAAAACCTACAATTTTTTATGCGTATCTTCCAACCCTTGGACACGTTACCAGCTGCTAGGGATATAAAAAAAAAACAGATTGTAAGAGATTAAAAATTGTTCGTATGGTTTCCCATATTGGAATTAAATTTATAGATAGAGTAATTAAAAAGTCAAAGCGTGACTTCAACTCTATTTCGTCATCTCTTAAAGGCACAGAGGTTAATAGTTGCGAGGTGTATGCTCTTTAGTGCATGCAGATACTTCCTCGTTACATCGCTTTCAGATTTTTTTTATTGTTACTAACCTTACTCAGTATTGACTTATTTTTCTTTGGTTTTTACCAGTAAAGAGGTTTTTTAGAAGAGGGAAAAAGCCTTGGAACATTTAAGCTCACAGTACCGCGGCACGTGCTATGAAAAAACATTGCACTATCTTTATTCGACGCTAGTATATTGTTAGAAAAACGAAGTGGCCAAGTTTTAAAAGACTACTGGTTGTAAATATGAACAATAGCCTCTTATACATCTTAAAAGTCTAATGAGTGAGTATAACAATTTGGATAAAGAAGTGGATAAAATTTATGAATTTATTCACTCCAAAGGAAAACGAGGTATACCTAAAGTAAGGAAAAATGTTCAAATAATATGTGGATCTTCACGAGGCGATTGATTAATTAAATGGATTCTTGGCATACCCCTTGAGCGTCTAAAGGGCTATTGTAAAGTTGTGCTTATAGATATTATTCCCTTATGTATGCACTTACCATCATTTTAATATTGGACGAGCTGATAATCCAAATTAGCCGTTCTTATTTGTTGAGTGGTTATCACTGAATTTTATACTTATGTTCACTTGTGTATTTCAGATATTTGCGAAATCCTTTTTGATGAGAAAGGGTTGGACGATATTCAATTAGAATCATTTTAATGATATTGCGAGTAGTGACCAAAAAAATAATTCCCATTTATTTCACAAAGAAGGGTACGCGATTTTAAGCTAAGCCAACTACAAAAAACTAATTCTTTGCGAGGCCCTACGTCGCATACGAGTCTACTCCTTTTATATTTTATTTATGCACTTATTTGTACTCGAGGCGCGTGAATTACTTGTGCGTGAGTCCCGCGCTCAACAACATATGGTAAGAAATAAAGGGTGCTTGCAGGATGTTATTTTTTTTAGCATGCTCTAGCTCAAAAATTGCTCAGGCTTAAAACCAAAAGACCAAGCTTTCGCTTGTCTTTTCTTCATCTGTACTCGAGCGGGACTTGAACCGGCACGACTAATGGTCCATTGGATTTTAAAAGTCAAGGTAATTATTGTTAAATTGATGTAAGACTAGTGCTTGATAATCAATTGATTAATAGATGTTAAATTTTTTAAATCAATGGATAATCATCTAATATCGTAAAATGTTGTACCTATGTTGACGCTAAATTTGTGGCCAAAAATTATTTACCTAGTTCTTGAACATTTGAAAAGTTATTCGTCTTCAAAAAACTTAAATTGTATAAAGAACAACAACAATAAGAGGGTCTTATCCGATTAGCTGTTAGAATTACTAAAAAATCGGCGTTCAAATAGGTTATATGATTGTGCCATCTAGTGGACATAAAAAATATTGGGATGAAAAAAAAGAAGGGAATCCGAGAAGGCGCACATGCCGAATGCTGAAATGATAGAATGTACTTTTAAGTGCAAAATTAGCTGGAAAAAAAAAAAGCAAATAAAAAAAGCTAATTGAACTTCAATTTGATAATCAAGATATATCGTCAAATCAAATAAAAAAAGAGAATGGATGTAACTTTTAATCAGCCAGTTTTTATTTATATTTCTACATGGAATATCTAAAACTGCTAAACAACAACAAGATTACGAGACGTGTTTTTCAGATAGAGTGAGGGATCAACATTATTAAATTTCATCAAATCAGCAATTTGGACCTTTCAAGAACATGATGAAAACTTTTTAAGACGATTTCAATCATATCTTAGAATAATAAAAAGTTATCTGAAAGATCAATTGTTAATAATTAGTTGTCATAGTACCCTTAATAATAATGTTATCGCAAGCTAATAAATGATTCGTTGAATGAAAAGAGACTATCTCTTTCGGTTCTTACTAGATCCAAATAAAATTCCAGGTCCAATAAGTCGAACTCACGATACAGGAGTATTCAGAAATATCGAGCTTGGATAACTTTATCTAGACTATGAACAGACACAGAAATGTCTGCTTTTTAGTTTTTATTGGCAGGAATAGGTGGATTTGTATTAAAATTCGGTCTGGAGTGGATATGTATGAGTCAGGACTTCCACTATCGAATGAATTAAAAAAATTCAAACTAGTTTCCTTCTAAGAACATACCTCCATAAACTAAACCCAATTTATATTCTTTCTATGAGTTAGAATAAGCGGGTACTCGGATTGATTTAGTTTTTTCCGAGAACTTAA
>Ga0163217_1059722_pt1 | contig 11763 bp, 17 predicted proteins | sample SynspAceP_FD_185933 | JGI IMG/M metagenome (GOLD analysis project Ga0163217, IMG submission 185933) | Saline lake microbial communities from Ace Lake in Antarctica - Synechococcus sp. Ace-P (PacBio error correction) | ecosystem: Environmental > Aquatic > Non-marine Saline and Alkaline > Saline ... | reverse complement strand
TCAATTTGCCTTTCAGGGCGGCTTTTGAACGTCCGTGAATTTTGTTCGGTGCTGTCTCCAAGCGCCTGACCTCTCCCAGCATCCCCTGCCCCGCAGTCGTTGAAGCCAAGGCCGAGATGCGCGCAGTGAATAAAACCATTGGCGCAGCTGCAGCAGGTATATTCACCCGCTGTTGCGCACCTTCCCTGAGCAATCGTGCTGACGGCGCAATTGACTGATGGAAAGCAGCAGCCTTGGTAAATTATTTTGTGTGCGCTTGAGCTGGGCCGATGCCCGCGCGCCAGTGGTGGTCAGTTTTGAAACAACACGTGCAATTCGCGTGTCTCGACCACGTCTTGCTGCGGCCATGGGTCGTCTCAAGCGCAGGGCCGGGTCTATGGCAGGATTTGAGCGCGAGCTGCACCAAGCGTCCGCCCTCGGTAAAGTGTCAGGTGACCCGCTGCCATGCCTTTCAGTTTCCAAACCACTGCTCGTTGCGCTACGACTCAGCGCGAGGCGGGCACACTTTCGCAAGTGCGGAAGTTTCCAGTCCATGTCGCTCCACACCTGGGTGATCGTCGAGAATCTCCGGATGTCGCGGAAAGCGTCTCAGCACCAAGTCGATATCCAGGTTTTTCCACCAGGCGCGCACTGCCAACACGCCACTACTCCATCATCCTCCAGCCATTCTATCTTCTATACGCTAACTTCCAGCCTCGAATAGTTTGATCTTAATTAATACTAACATAATTCTTTCTCAGCTTATGCGTTTTCTATCTGCTCCTCCCGCATATCCGGGCGAACATACCTCATGTGGCTTCACGTCTCGCGCACTGGCACCCGCAGCACCTCGACATTGGCCCCCGTTGAGCCCAGGACTTCAAACACACGTGACAGTTCATTGCTTTGGCGCCATCGAGTGCAGTATTCGTCTGGCTATTCCTGCCGTGATTCGAGTGAATCCGGCGCCTCTCGGTGAGTAGCCTTAAGTGAGCTTCGTAGTCAGTTGCCGGGGCCCGATATCACCTCCGTGATAAACGGTTATGTCCTACGCTTTGCGGCGCCCCATGCCAAGTTTCGCACAGGTGAGCGTGGTCAGGGCCGCCCTTCCCAAAAGGACGATGTCTTCGAATTTTTGTAGCGATAGCGGTACCAGCAGACCCAGCGGCATGGTCCAACCGATCGGTGGATTTTCTGGGCATGCGTCTCCCGTCAAGATAAATTTGCCTGTATCATTACAACTTCACTAGCACCAGCGAAAAACCAAGGACTATCGTGTCTCAACGCCTCCCGCACGTGTAGATTAATCGAATCTATTTATTCGCAACCATGCTCACACAATGGCATAAGTCATCCAACATACTACCATCCGTGCTCCTACCTGCGCCTCTCTCCTATCTCGCGCTCACTAGGACTGTGACCTATCTCTCTCAGCTCTCCTTATTCACGCCCATTCTATATCCACCTGCCTGGCAGCGTCTGCACTGCTGTACGTTCGTGGACCGGACGCGCAGTTCAATCGGCCACTGGCGCGCAGCGCAAGCCCGTACTCTGCCTAATATCTTGCCCGCTTGCGGGTTGCCGATGCCGGTTTGTTGGGCACGCAAATGCGTGGTGAATGTCTGTTTTGGCTGCTGTATTTTTGGCTGCCATTGGCTGTTGGTTATGCCGTTCAGTGCTTGTGCTAATCCAGCTGCTCGCGGGCGGAGTTAGTCCGCGCAGCATCCCGATTAGAATTTCCCGCCGCTGGGTGCTTGCAAAGGCGCTGGCCGGCATGCGCGAAGCGCTGCGTGAGCCCAACCCTTTTGCAGCTTTTGTTCTTCGCATGGCTACTCAAGACCCATAATGTGGCGATGTTATTGTCCCGCGCGGCTGCTAGCTTTACCAGATCAGGCCATTCGTCCACCTATTTGCTGCCTGCGAGCTTTGACCATACGCTTTGCTCTTAAGTGCGGTGACGACACGATCTTCATGACCCTTCTCGCCACTCACGAGCGTATGCTGACGGCATATGCACGCGCTGGTGGACTTCCTACTGCTTGCTGGAGCTTAGCCTATCGTACCCTCCCAGTCGTTTTGCCCACATAGTGCTCGTCAGTCAGCACGGCTGGTCACGCGGTTATATCCGTAGCGCACTCTCCGACGAGAGGCGTATCATACATGTGTTCATAGATTATGTCGTTACTGATCCTCTTCTGGTGCTGTTGCTGTATAGCGTGTTCGCCGGCTGAATGCCTTTGGGGATCCTCTGTCTCGATGGCCGTTTATTCCGTCCTTGCCACACACTTATAGCCGCCAAGCCTTACTCGATCATCGCCGAGCTCTTAACGAGTAGCTGCCCGCATGCAGGCTCCGTTTCACGTCGACCAGGGCAAGCGCCCGTAGCTGCAGCCCGTGCAGCAACGAGCTGTTCAGCGCCAGATCACGCCGCAAACTTTAACCCTGTCTTAGTAGCCGCGTCGATTGTTGGTGAGAGGTGGCTGCATCCGTATATTGCGAACCAACTCCCTTGGCGGTTTTGAGGACACTTGCCCGCTATTGCCACCGCCGTTCCTGGCTTGCCCGCCCCAGTGGCTGGCTTGTTCGATCTTCGCACGGATCGTCAAAGGTTATTGGGGATTTATGCCCCTGTACCGGATAGTTATCTCATATGAGAACCGCTGCACTATCTCGCAGTCAAGGGATATGGAGCTCGCCGCGAGCTGAGTGCCGAGGCTGCTTCGACCTAGTTTTGAACTATTCCCACTGAGCCTTGCTGCTTGGGTCCGTTTGTCCGGCGGCCTCTTAGCCGAGCATAAAGTTGATGCTTCGTCGAGACTCTTTGCGGCGCGCGTGCATTTCAGTGGATCGCTTCGTTTTGATCGTGCAGGAGCGCTCAACCCGTGCCAGCACTTATGAACATCACCGGTTATTTGCCGTAGTCGGACGCTCCAATAGGTAAGTCCAGCATCGATAGCAAACGCTCGCGCCGCGACGACTCGGGAGGCATTAGAGGCGCGGGCTTACCCGGTAGGCTCGCGACTTTCCCCGATGACGTGTTGATGGCGAAACGCTCTATACACTGGTAGACACCCCGCTTTCAGCGCCAAGCTGCGTGTTTGACTAGCTGCCCGGTCACGATGCGATGATCGGCTAGGCCAGCCGCCCGCCGTTAGTGGCGCGAGTCTTGTTTCGCAGACGCATCAAGCCTGATGTTCGCTGCCTTGCTCTGACAGCCCAGTTGATGGTCGGCATCATTTATGTTGACGTTCGGTTGCCGTTTTCTTCGGACCTACCGAGCTGAATGGAAATTCTCCGGCTGGACCGGATCCCCGAGACTGGCGCAAGATTAATCTATCGACAATGAAGATTACTCGGCCGAGGCAGGCGGCTGGGTCAGTACTTTCAGAACAGTTCCGTTTCTGTTCAACGCCCAGCGCGCGGAAGGCCGTAACCAGTTGAGTGCGACCCTTGTTTGGCCCACCTGGATGAGCAATGCGCGCATCGCTGACCGTGCTGTTCGCTATTTGCGGGCGAGCGAACGCGAGCACCGACGGCACTCTGATCACGAGTGGATCGCTGCCGCAGCTATTCAACTGTCCAAACGTGTGCGGGACGGGTTACGTGAGCCGGTGGAGGATCTACTGTTGCGCGCTATCAGCACGAGCTGCATCTCAGAACGCCGCTGTAGCGCAAATTGAGGACGGTGTTCCAACTGACCATCGCTGAGCGTGACGGCAGTACATGACCTCGAAGCCTCTGAGGCTATCATGTGAGCAATGGTATTTGTGGATTGACCGCGCGCTTTGCGCTGTTGCTGCCTCCAGCGGTGCGTTTGCTTTGCGATGCACCGGCTGGTTTTGGATGCGCACGGCGCGGGTGGTACCGGTGCCTGTTGTACCCTGCTCATCGGCCATGCTTTGGCGCCGCATCTGTGGCTTGCGGCACTGCAGCTTCTGGCTAATTGCTCAATCCCGTTACAATATCCCCCCTCAGCGGCAACGCTGGTATAAGCTTCGGCCTTCGCGCAACCCCCAGACTTTCCTTTTTAACTGGGCAGGCCTGCTCGGGCATCAGCAGCGGCGCTGTGCAGCGTACCACGCAGACCGCGGACCTGCAGCTGTGATTATGCGGCTGCCTGGCTCGGTGAGTGAATACCGTACCTGGCCAGCTGGCGCGCGGTAGCGCTTTCGCGCCAGCATCCGCGCGCTGCCGCAGCGGCTCGCGAGGCATACCCCTGATTGTGCGCGGACGGCGTCGGCTAACAATTGCTGCGGGATGCTCTCGGCAGCGGCGCTTAGCGAATTTCCGCTTCCGCTTAGCCCTCCAGTAGAAGGCTAGCAATGCCTGTTCACCGTTAAAACTTCGCGTGAGCGATGCGCTCTCATACAACGCGCCACTTGAGGCATTCACCGGGCTATCGGTCTCTCCTTTCGCGGATGTTTTTCCAACGGGTTGCCGTCAACGACATCATCACTCCGCTAGCTAATCCCCTTCCACTGAACCGATTTCGCGTCCATCCCCAGATATTTGATGCAGGTTTATCGTGGCGGCAGCGAGCGCCATCCATTGTGGCTTAACCCACCGGCGCACGAAACTCCACATTCCAAGTGCGTGGACCAGCCTTCCGTGCGTATGACCGCACTATTCACCAGCACGCCGGCATTACAGCAGGCTTCGGCAGCGGGCCGCCGCATCCATGCAATCGCACCGTAGTCGGCTTCCGGCGCCATCGGCCGGCGCACGCAGCGTGCTGCCAGTACCGAGGGTACGAATATTGCCGGATAGGTGCTTCCACACTTCGGATTTCTGGTAGTATTAGTCTTCCGAGTGTTAGGCCCGAATAACACCAGTGTGGATTCATAGCCGGCTTTGCTTTGGCTCGAAGTACTGGTGAATCATCGTACAGCGCTCGGCCCGGCACGCTTTGCTCAACACCCGGTAATTCCATCGCCAATCAGGTTCATATCCCATGTGAGACAAGGATCTTCCCTCAGCGACCGGCATTACCCTTCCTGGCGGAGGCTTCAGATCACCATCTGGCGTTGACGCTGCGCGCCGGTGTTTTTTTTTAAAAGTTTTTTTTTTTTTTTTTACTTTCACGATCACTGCCCTGAGCTTCAGCCTGGCAGTGCCCCAGCGCATCATCAGCGTGCTTGGCGCATACTACGGTTGAGGCGGCACCTAAGATTGTTATTTCTGCTGTGAGAAAATCCGCGGCCCCGAATGAGTCCGCGCGGCATATCTCGCGGGCGAACACTAGCGAAGCGGCTGGACGGCGGTTACCGTGGTTACGCCAGTTGCCAAATGCGCGAGCAAGTTCAGTTTTTCTCCGGGACTATGTCCGTTGTTTGGCGATAGCGACCGTGGGCGAATATCCACAAACCCCAGGACACGCGTTTTTCCCGCACATCACGTCGCGAGCCTGCCGGGAATGGTAGTGCACGCGCCACGCGCGGAATTCGATGATACCTTCGACTTAAACACCACGCCGCTCAATCACTTTGCTCGTTTGTCGAGCGTCACCACGCGCATTTACCATGCTTAACTTGGGTATCGGGGCGGGCGCTCAAGAACGCGCACACAGTCTACCTTGGTCGAGTGCGGGTAAGCCTGCGCTCAGCCGCTTGCGAACTGAGACGGTTTTCAAGACGGCCCCGGTGCATGCTCAGCTGAGTGTGCTACCGTCGGCTTATCCAGTTCAAATTCGCGGCCTACCCGGTCTCAGCGTACGGTGGAGAACGGGCGCTGCTGAGCCGTCAGCGTCAGCGTTTGCGACGGTTTTCGCTGCCGCCGGGTGATGGTACATGTATGCGTTCCAAGCGATAATGACGGCCATCCGGTGCAAGGCGAATACGTGCCAACTCGGCGCTGGCAACCTGCTCACATCGTGGCCGTGCGCGACATGATATCAGTTACTGGCTGCGGTGCTGCTGCCACCTGCCATGGCGTTGTCGCCCGCTCGTGCATATACCAGTCCGTCCGGGCGAATGCGGTGCGTGGCCCGCGCGCGCTGACAAATTGCATCTCCCGGAGGCGCGCGAGACGAGGTTAATTCCGTGCACCGCCCACTCCGGGTTGAGCAGGAGCACTGCCGGGAGTTTTCGCTGGCAGAAGTGTCAACTCTGCATCACATGCCAGTTCCGGTGTCTGACCTTGGTCGGCAGCGCGCGAGGCTTTTCCATCGCGGCGGCACACTGTGTATCCGCTGAGCTCGTTGGTCGCTTCCAGACGCGGAATGCACTCGCGCAATCTGTGGCTCACACAGGCGTATCAAAAACCGCTGTCGGTATCGTTGGTCAGCGCTTGGGCCTCATTTGCCCACGTTTGACGTTAGATCCTGCAAGGGACTCCAAGACATTAGCCTTTGCCGTCCGGAGGGGCGTGGCAGCGGACTGCGTGTTGGAAACTCTCCGGCGCACCTTCAACGGGAGCGCACGGCGGGGTAGATGTCTCGATGTTCCGGCAACTGAAAATGCAAATTTTCGGTAGCGCTCCGTGGCCGTGTTTCAGCCCCAATCTTACATGTCCCAGAATATGATTTCCGGACTGTCGTGTCCACTCCATCGTGGGGTAGAGGCCATATTTACCGCCCAGTCTTGAATGTCCATCGAGGGCATCGAAGACCATGCGCTCGGTGCCTGTTGCGAAGATCCTGCAGAAAAAGCCGCGTTGTGCGCCGTACACGCTACTAACGAGCTTGTTTACCGTCAGGTGAAGTGTGCCCGCACGCGCCGCCGGGGCGCCCGCACGGTCTGACGTCACCGCTGTGAGGTCAATGCGGCGAACTGAATAGCTCAGTTTGTGTTCTGATGGTAAATAAAGTGTCGCCCGCTGTATTCAGAGCGAGAAGTATGACGCTTTTCCAGTCCGCACTGAACGCCGGTCGCTTCGCTCGCTTTTGAACGTGGGGCTCGGAGCCGCGGCCACCAGCATCTGCCCTTGTTATGTTTGCCACTTCCGTGTAAAGCAGATTTCCCCGGTCAGTGAGCGCACGTGGTGAATTGTTTGACGTGCGCCCAGGTAATTCCCTCCGCTCCAGCTGGTGCTGTTGAGAAACGAAGCTTTCAAAGTTCACTGACGCAAGTGCTCGACCATGCGCGTTCCACAGCCAAGGTTGTCTCCTCTGTGAGGTCTGAGGAGGCAAGGTACGCCATCGGGCTGTTACTGGGCTGCATGTCCCAGGCAAACCGGACCAGCGCTTTGGCGTGTCTCGGCTATAGGGCAACTCGTACAGTCGCCCAGAAGGTCGAACGATATGCTTGCCGTCGGGTTTGAAACGTCAGGCTCACCAGGCCTTCGCTGACGCGAATGTTGGCGCTGTTGCCGTGCGAAAAATGGGTGCGTTGACGTCCAGCCAGCGCTCTTCATTAGGTTGCTGCGATTGGACCTGAGCGGCCAGCCGGCAAAGCCGCAGCATGTAGAAAAGGAGTCTTCGCGTGAGTGGATGGGAATAATATCAGGCTGCACGCTGATCTCGATGGTTTGCGGCCAGTTGATCGGCGCGGCAGGCCGTCGGTTATTACGTTACCCCCCACTGTGGAACGGCCGCATTAACGTGAGGAGTTGACATGAAAATCGATCATCTTTACGCTGTCTATGCATGATGGCACTGTGCAATCTATTAAGTGCGTAGCGGTGTGGGGGACGCCGCACCCGACTTCTTCGCTGATGGCAGTGACCGGCAAGCTTTTACTCACTTACTACCTTCAAGGCAAGCAAGCCGTGGTGTGGTCGTTGCTGTTTACCGACGGCTTACCTCAGATGTACGGTGAGATTGTCAAGTCGCTGCGGAGAACGGTCCACCTATCGTGAATCGATTGTCACCTACTTCATGCGCAGCGTCGACGCGTAGTCGGAAATCCGCAGGTTTGCGAGGAACCGAGGCTAGGGAGTTTTTCATGTTGAGTGACCCGGAGAAAAGTGTCGCTGAGTCATATATGCGTATTGGACGCATTGATGGCTTCGCCAACGAACACTTTTTTACATGTTTGACAAGTACCATTTCTAAAGTCGGATCGGGCTCGATTACCCCAAGCCACAGCATGGCAGGATATGCACGGAATTTGGCCACTTAGGCGGCCGAAGCGTTTAGCTCTTTTGGCAGGCCCTCCCACCGTTCGTCTGCGAGGGCCTGCCGTGGTCTTTTCCCCTTGCCGGGCTGGACTGCACTCCCGCAAGCCTAATGCTCCTTTTTCGTCAAAAAGGGTTCGTTCCTGATGCTACTTGCCCGCGCCGTGTGTAATCTCACCGTGCGCTGGTCGCAGGCATCCGGTGCCCGTCGGAGTGAGTCATGTTCGTTCAACAGGCAACACGAGAACTGTTCCGCATGTCAACTGGCGAGGTAGTGTCGCAGAGCGCTTCGCGTCGATGGTGTTCACCTGACCGTCTATTTTTGTCCCGCATTGACGCGCTGCCACATCGCCTCTGCACTCGGTGCCGGCATCACGTTTTTCTCACGTTCGTTGTTATCGTATGTAGATGTCGTACGCAACCGCTGGTCCTCTAGTATTACGGCTCTGGGCGGGCGATAAATCCTCTGTGCTCACTCAGGGTTCTGATGGCGCTCGCTTTGCCAGCCCATTTTTGGATGATGCCTGGCATGGGGGCTGTTGGCGAGGGTCACCCCGGAACAGTGGTGCTCGAAGCAACAGTATTACTACTGATATGGGCGGCGGTTTTCGCGCGATAAGCCTGCGCCCGCCTCCATCTATCAGTTCGTGTACTATGCTAATAAACATAGTGTGTGTGATTATGTGCGAGCTCGCTTGGTGCTCTAATCTAACTCAAATCCATCACGACCTCCTCCTGACGCATCCCCTGATTCTATACCACTCCGGCTTCCCGGTAGCTATGCTCGTAGCCCCGTGCCGCGCTGGGCCACTTCTATTTCAGCCAGGCGCCACTATTGGCTATAATACACTCTATGTGTGTACGCGCGAACGTTTTTCGCGTGGCAGATCTTTTCATTTCGACAGCGGCATTCTCGTCGCTATGGGGCGCCTTGTTGCCCTGGTTTTCAACCTTGTGGGGCGGCACATTACCTATATTCCTGTTTATGTTTCAGTTTCCTACGGGGTTGCCGAGCGCAGCTATGGCGATCGTATTCACTGACATTGCTCAACTTCGTGCCGTTGATAGTTTGAACATGCATACCAGCATGATCGGCCGTATGTTGTTCCGGCCCGATATGACCCGTGCTAACCAGATTATCAACCGCTGCTTCAGTATCCCTTAATGCTTTTCGACCTGTTGGGCGCCGCTGTTGTAGTATTTCGCACTGAGCTGATCATTTTTTGCGGACCCGACGCGGATTTAGGCCTTAATTGCTGGGTGTGTAAGCGAATGATGCTGGGTAGGCACTTTATGTTCTGCGGGGATTCGCCATTATATGTTGGCGGGTGTGCTGCGCGGCGCAGGGGATACACGATTGGTTTATGAATACTCGATACCCTGCACACGCTCGATGCTGATAATAGCAGTATGTTTTGATCACAAGCATCTGGAGGTAGGCCAATCGTAAAGCCTGGGTGCTTTTGTCGCATGTTGCTGGCGCTGGCAAGCTACTTAGTCGCTTGCGGGAGGATACTTGCGGCAGGGCAATCGCGGCTGTGCAGCGGTGTCATGCGGAGTAGGCGCCACTTGCGCTGCTTAGATGTAAATCCTAGAGTAAATGCGCACGCAGCAGGCTGACTTTCTACCGCTGCTGCCTACCCGCAATAACAGCATTTCCTGCAATTAGTTCAATTTCTGCCTGCGATCTTGATCGGAATTTTCCGCTGGTTGACCTTGCTCGGCGCTCGCTGTGCTTAGCGTTCGAGCTGACGGGTTTCACCAAAACAGGTACAGCCTGGGCTTGGGCAGCAGAATTGCCAGCGCGCCAATCGGGCAGCTGCGGCTCGCGTTCGCTGCGCGCTGTCTGCGTGAGCCGCCAAGCGGCACGTAAAGACGCCCTGGCAGTTGATCCGGCAGCGCCTCACTTCCATCAGGTATCGTAAAAGTCGTCAGGCCAACAATTGCAAACGTACGATGGGGAGCGTATTCCGCCGCCATGCGAAAAACCGAAGCGCTCCTCCACTGATTGATAGCGTGGGCCATGGGTCACAGCCTGTCGTTGAGACGCCAGGAAAACCAGCACAATCCGACCATGGGCCATTGTTTAGCGCGCTTGCACACGCGGAGGGCCCCAGTGGCGCGCCGCGAGCCAAGTAGCCACGTGCAGACCAGAGTTGAACAAAAAGTGTTTCGCCCACGCCGCAGAAGCGGGATATTCTTTTTGCTTTGCAAACGAGTACGACAAGTCAGGCCATTCCAAGCAACAAGCGAGGGCACACAGCAGGCGTGGTGAAGACGGTTTCAAGCCGCGCACTGGCGACAAGCCAAGCGCTGGAATGAAAGGAGGGCACTCCAAGTCACGACCGGCGCGGAGGGGGGCGCGTCGCCGGGAAAGAGGGCGGCAGGCGTTCCGGAGGCGAGGGCCCTGTCGAGGGCGTGCAGGAGCGGTTCCAGGACGAGCAGCAGTAGAGCACTCACGGCCCAGGAGACGCCGGCCACGCGGGCGGCAGCGGCACCGGCCAATCAGCGGCGGATGGCGGCTGCGGTAGCAGTGGCAGCGCCGGCTGGGCGAGTGCAGCTGCCAATGCCTGCCGAAAACGATACGCAACAGGCCACAGACGCGGTAGCTGGAGGCGCGCGCGTCATAGGGCGACCAAGGCCGAGCAATAGACACCCGCGCAGCCGCTGCAGCTGCACCGCACAGGCCAGCGGCAACCGCCGTGCGGGGCGCGGCGGTAATGCGGCTATTGCGGCAGACGCGGGATGGAGAGTGGCATACGCCCCGGCTCACGCGCAGGGAGGAACGGCGAGCGCGCGAGCAGGGAGGGGAGGGGGGAGCCGAGGAGAGAAGGCCAGGCGAGCACCGCCAACGGGCACGGAGAGGCCCCCGGCACGTCACCGTGATGACGACTGGGGGGCGGCTCACAGCACGCTGCAGCACGCAGGTGCAGAGCGAGCTTTTCAAAAACGCCGTGAAAACGTTGGAGCGCGCCGCTGGGCGCAACCAGCGTCGCGACTTGGGGCAGGCTGCCCCGGTCGCCGCGGCGCGCGAGGGCGCGGCAACATGCGCGGACGTGGGGCACAGCAGGAAGCTAGGGATCCAGGCAAAGCGAATTTCCGCGCCAGACCCCAGGCGGAGCTCAGGTAGGGGAAGAATAGCGGGAGGGGCGGCCGCGAGCAGAACGCATAGAAACCGGGCGCCGCGGGAGCGCCCGAGACCGCCCAGAGGGGAGCTGCTCTCCGCGGAGGGGGAAGTTGCGCCGGTTCAGAAGAGGCAGCGCGGTTGCGGGAGAGCGATGCCGCCCACCCGGCGGCGAGCCCGGCGAATATGCAACAATGAGCCCGGAGGGCCTCAAGGCACACGCACGCCAGGCGGGGGGCGGGCGGCGCGCAGGGGGCAAGCCTCCCGAGCGCTGGCGTCGCGCCTGCAGGCGCTTCGACCGAAGCCGGAGAGAGGGCTGGATATAAAGAATGACTGGCCGGATGGGCCGGCGACAATGACGGCGCCAGCGGCGAATGGTTGTGAGGGGACCGGGACCAGTCACCGCCGCACGCCCAGCGCGTGCGCAAGGACGCGGGGTCACAGGCGGAGCCGTCGCGAACAGACGATGCCGGCAAGGCGCAGCGGGCGCAGGCACAAGAGATCCAGACAACCTCAAACTTGGCGCCGTACAGAAGGAGGGCCCGTCTTCTGCGAGCGGGAGGGGGCGCCCGGCCCACCGGCCCCAAGGAAGGTAACGAGCGGGGCCA
>Ga0163217_1032256_pt1 | contig 11764 bp, 4 predicted proteins | sample SynspAceP_FD_185933 | JGI IMG/M metagenome (GOLD analysis project Ga0163217, IMG submission 185933) | Saline lake microbial communities from Ace Lake in Antarctica - Synechococcus sp. Ace-P (PacBio error correction) | ecosystem: Environmental > Aquatic > Non-marine Saline and Alkaline > Saline ... | reverse complement strand
CCCTGACTTTCTTCCCCTTTGCGGTCCAAGCCCCTATGCGGCCACGCAGCACTGGGCACAACACCGTCTTCTACACACGCAAATTACAAGCAAAGACTTCAACCCCAAGTCAGAACCACCGCCGACAGCATGGGGTGTAATGATCGGCACGTCCTCGGTCATGTCGCATTAAACTTCATTGAATCAACACCTCGTGATATTTTCCTTTTTTTTCGCAATTGTCTAAGGTCATCTATTATGCTTGTAGTCTCGGCGGCATTTCCAATTTATGGAACGGACACCTTCCACCTCGATTCCCCCCATATCATTACGTGTTGGTATATTTCCTGTAGTACTTTGACCTGTCTGGGACTTTTTTTCTCCGGCAGTTTCTAACTGGTCGTCAAGGACCAACAAGTTTGGTAATTACCCATTAAGCTGGCATCAGCCATAAAAGTAGCGGAAGTTGGGAGAGGGAATACGGTTACCAGTTCCAGTAGCTAATTGGCCGTGTTGAACGCTTGATTGAACTGTAAAAACTCTTTTCCTTGAGTGTCTGTACCTAGTCGGCAGTCCCCATGGGACCCAGCTGCGTTCTGATCTGACCAAAGCTTCCGAAACGCAAGGCGTTCAATGCACCGGCTGGTTTGGTAGATAATCAATGGTATTGGATCGGGGATCTCAGGAGCAGCTACTAAGCCAAAAAGGCTACATAGGGAAATAACAGGGATAATTTTTTTCATGGATTTTATTGGTTTTTGCTTTTGAGCAATTAAATTTGGGCTTTGGATATCACGAAAAGGTCACGAAAGGTTAAACCTTTATGAGATTTGGTTTTTTCTTTGAAAATCCTTTAAAATTAAAATTTCCATGGGGAAGTTAAAGAACAAATTGATAGAGCGATCTTTGGCAACTGATCCGAAAGATTTATCAGGGCAATCAGTGCTATTGGCTCCCTTGGTTATTGATGGGTTCGATGACTGGGAAAAATCTCATGAAATCCAGGTAGGATCAACTACCCCGGGAAATGATGCAGCACGAATTTCATGCTTATCTCCATGGAAAGAAGGCGATCAATGGAATGCGGATTATGGTTATAAAAAAAGGGCAGGGGAGAAGCGCCCCGAGATTTATTTACGTTTGAAGAGAATGGGACGATGTAGTCGAAGATTTTACTTAGAATCTTGAGAGTTTGCCTTTTAGAATGATGTTCATTTCATTCTAAATTAAATCCCCGTCAGCAAGGGCTTTTTATTTCAAATTCTAACTTGCCTGGATTTTGAATTTTGCTTGCATAAATTCCAGCTGCTGTGGATCTTACTTCAAGGGTATCATTTTCCAGGGAAGAAGTCCATATGAATAGTAGCTTCCATCCGAGAAGGTTCCGAATTACTTCCCCTTCGGTCTCGCCGATCTTTTAGCAAAAATCAGTCGGCAATCCACCCTGACCTTGAGATTCGCCATTCTCTTTCTAAAAAACGATCCCATCAATAATTCCAGTCTGATAAAAGTGGATATCGGATCGCCCGGAACGGTTGGGCTCCGGCCGATGAACGAAGAAGCTTCTTGGAGTTTTGGACAAGGTTGGGGTTAGGAAGCGCTGCGAAATCGATAATCTAATCGATATTTCACAATTAACCTCTGGAAGCTGGGTGCATTCGCTAGCAATTTCCGTCAGATCCCAAGGAGGATGTTGGCAGAGCGATCCAGACACGGAAAACAGCCTTGGCAGGTCACGATTTCTCCACCGGGGCAAATAACTCATTTCATTTAGTATCAATAAATAGACGCAACCGTCTACTCCAGCATCGCGTGATTTTGATCCAGGTTGCTTGGGATTACTGTATTTCCAGTTGGATCATAAGGCCTAAGGAGCCGCCTTGAAGGAAAACTGTAGCGCAGAAAAATAAACCATTTCTGTTCGCTTACTGAATTCGGGTAGAGAGTGCGTAATGAATTAAAATCACTTAGAAATCCAACTTGAAACTGGGATTGATTTGAGCTATTGTCGGTCATAGCCGAGGGGTAATCTTTCCTGTTTGTTGAATAGGGTTTGCTGACCCAAAAGCAAGCTGATGGATTCCGAACGTTTTAAAAGCGTAGAGTAACGGTATTGTCCTCTCAAAAACATTCCCCTCACATTAAGACAGGATTCCCGGAGTTCGACTAGGTAAGCGTGTAGGTTTAAAGACAGTAGTAAAAATCCAGAATTGATTTTGTATTGGATTCTTCAGCGTGTATTTAGTGAGGCTGCTTCTACACGCCACGGTAATTTACTCCTGAAGACCACTCGATTGATTTTGCGAATGAAGTCTATCTGATAGTTATTTACCCCCTCCAGTATCCAAACAAATGCTGTTCCCTGTCAGACGAAACCCACAAATTTCCACCAAATAACATTAGAGGGAAAAACGTATTTAAGTTAAGCATCGCGCACTTGTCCTCTGAAGTTGAGTGCGGAAATTTTGGATTGTACTAGTGAATTGAGCATTCTTATACTAGTATTTGTATGCATAGAATACCACTACCCCCGAAGCCCGATAATATCGGATCTGGCCAAAGCATCAATATTCAAGCAGGGTATTGCTGAAAATCCGAGCTGGAAAGTCCAAAAAACAGGTTATAGATTTCTTTGTTCTCCACCAAAGATATTGCATTGATCTACTCCCAGCCTCTTACGGTTCACCGTTTACTAGCGTCCAATCCATACGCCAAATCAAGCCATGTGTAACTAAACTCCAGTTGCCTAAAACTGTCGGAAGTTGAATTGGGAGGAAGTTCCTGCTTGCGACATTATTATCCTACAAAAACCCTTGGGGATAGAAGCTAAATGGAACTTGAATCTGTCGTCTGGAGGATTAACTTCTCCAAGAAGGGAGTATAAGACACGCGTACTTAAGCGTACTGTCCCATTAAGTGACCGGAGCATGAATCGATAATATCCACTCATTTGCTTCGGGGTGTTAAAATCCACCAATTGACCACCGCATTAATAATGTCCACCTCAGAATCCGGTGCGGTCGGGGTTACCATCGATCACGAAAGAATCCAGCTCTAATCTGAGGTATTACTGGATTGGGATTGGGAAAACTTCCCAGTAAATTGGCCCCGTTAGAAAAACTGTGTAGACTGATCTGACCTTGGAGTAAAACTGGCTATTCCCCCGCATTCCGGCTCAGTGATGCCCCTTTTAAGGACATTACCCGCCATCTCAATCCCACAAAAATTGCTTAGAAGATCTGGTTTAGATTTCCTGGAACCTGAAATCACCCCCAGACCAACCCTCATTGAATGATAGCCCTAGATTATTTTCCCACATTTGTGTTGTGTAATTTTAGGTTATAACAAAGACACCCAGACCTACACCTTACCGGTTCTCGAATAGAGTAATGAGCGGAAGACCCCTTTGTTCAAGCGAGGAGACGGAAGTCTCTCGCTTCTGACGTCCCAAATAGGTATGGATATTGTTCGAGGTCCTACTTACACTGAAGCGCATAAGTGTTGACTGCTGAATTGATCCCAAATAGCTCCTGAAAATTAGTCCGGACATGTAAGAAGAAAAGGTCTAATTCCCCAATGTAGATATTTGGCGGCATCGAGGTGCGGGGAACTACCTTTGACAGTAAGCTCATTTTGTTTGATCGGATCAATCGCCCAACCTTCATTTCTTCGAGCGGAAATGCACCTAGAAGGCCTTTTCCCGAAGCTGTGTTTTTTTCGGCTGGAATTATAGAGGAAGACTCAATTCCCTCCCAATGGCAAATAAGCCACGTCTCAAAAAACACCCCATTTTAGGATAGAACATTACCTACGGCTGGGTAGTTGAAATTACAGTAATACCTCTCCATCCCGGTTTTTTTTGAGCAAAAAAGCCGATGGGGAGGAATTGGAGTATAATCAAGATTAGGACCCAAATAACATGGATGATCTTTAATACTTTCATTGGCTTTTGACCGAGTATGTTTGGGGTTTTTTGATGATGGGTTTTATGATGATTGGGGCTCTAGTTTAACTTGACAGGGATTAGTTTTTGAGCATGGATTGGGATTAACCAAATCTGAGGATGGTGGATGTCGCCTCTTTTGGTTTCATAAAACCAGTGTAACTGCTGTAATCTCAACTGAAGCAATATTTTCAGGAATTTTTCAATTCCACGGTTCTTTTTCCTGAGAAATAAAGCGCTACTGTTTGGCCCTGCTCTGCCAATGTATTCATTTGTAACATTTTTTGAGTGTTGGCCATTACGCTTCCGAATAAATGAGTGGAATTTCCGCGTAGTTTTTAAAAGTAGGAATAACGCGAAGAGTACTTAGTTTGGAACCACCGAAATAATCCTCAAATTCTAGTCCGGTAGATACGGGTACCTACTTTTGAAAATGCCGCGATGACTTGGTCAAATTTTTAAGCTCACGGCGAGTTAGCCACTATTTTCTTGAGAACTTCATCCACAGGCTGTAGTTTGTGCGTTGGAAGTGATTTTGGACACGGGTGAAATAGGTTTCCACTGCAAGAGAACGATCGGGTCTTGACTTGAAAGGCGAACAGTTTGCTGTTTGCTGTGGTTGCTAGGATGAATGTTTCTTGAAAATGACGTACTCGATCATCAATCCCCAAAACTTGTTTGGCACGAAATACTATCCGAATACACCATAATGAGGTTTCCAGGTTTCATCCATTGCCAGGATACCCAAATATAAAACTCACATTTGATCTCTTGCGGTGAATTCCCGGGATGGTAATAAATACAGAACCTATCCCATTCTGATCAATAAATATGGTGGTTGGAGCCAAATCGAAAACCTGTCCAAAAACCAGATCAGTTTTTGTCAGGGATAATAAAGGTCAGAATTAGTAGAAGAGTTTTTTTCATGGAATTTTAAAAAAGCGACAGAATTCCTGCCGGCATTGATTTTAATTAATTTACTCAAACATCAATTGTTGATTGTACCTAATAGATACCTGTTAGCTTTGAGTAGTTAGTGAGGAAATCGAACCCACCTACCCAAAGCGAAATTTAAAGCTGAGCTAGCGTTACCTGTGAACTGCTTGTTACAGCCAGTTAGCAGTAGCTTGATTAGCAGCTAAAGCAGCGCTCCCACAACTTCGGGTAGCATTGTCATCGAGCAGGTGTTAGATCAGTGTTTAGAAAGGTTTACAGTGCAATCAATAAGCTTACTGTCACTTGCACTACTAGCACCACCCCCAAGTCGAATCTTGCCCACTTCGTTACAGAACCTGTGTTTGCATTGGCTGTTTCCTTTAACGCATCGAGTCCACTGCTGCAGGTGAGTTTGCAGAGGAAAAGTGTTCGATGCCAATTTCGTTCTGAGTCCTTCAATGCGGATTGTGAAGGTCCGCAAAGAAACAGTAGCTAGCAGGCCTGCACTGGAAGTTTTTGTGCATTTCCTATGAATCCTAAGCCCATAAACAAGCGCTATCGTTAGAACTGATTTAATCGTGATTTTCATGTTTTGTTTATTCATACTATTAAAAATTTATTTTTAGATGTTAAAATTGATTTTAATACTCTTTTCTTTCACTAAGTGTCTTCATAGGGCATATGATGTTTAGATTTATGGATCTATTCTTATCCTTGACGGCAAGCCCGCTGTCATCGGCGAAGTCCAAGCCAAGCGGATTAAGTTCAACTGGGCGTTGGATTTGTGTTTCGTGTATTACATTACCCATATTTACTCATTTATGGACTGCTTGGCTACCACCTTTTCCAATAGCTTGACTCTTCAAAATTGGTACGTGCCGTTATTTGAAAGAAGAATTCTAATGGCGGATCGACTATTTCGTTTCAGGGGTATGTTATTTCTAGCACGGAAAAAGCCAGGTTTTCATTTGAAGTTTAACTGAACTCCAAGTGATTGCCGTTGATTTTCCCACGAGTCTCCATTTATTGGAATTACACGACTTTGGATTCGAAGATGGCGCCCGCTGGTAGTGGACATATTTAAGTTTGAAAATTGAGACCTGAGCTTGCTCCGAAGGAAAGCATTCAAGATTACGAACAGACCGATTCTTGCGAATTTACTTAATCATAGCTTTGTAAATTGATACGTTTATGGTGATTGCTGCTAAATAATTAACCAGGCTGGAACAGTTCCTACTGGGCCCAAAGTGCGTAGATATAGAAATATATGCGGTTGCTCTTATTTTCGGACTTCCGTACCTTGTCAGAGGCGTAGGGTGGCTGGGCTTGGTTGCGGCCCTGAGGTTCTTCGATTTACTGGAAAGGTGACATTGAAAGCCTAGTTGGTAGTTTCGATTGCCCCAGCTTTTTCCTTGCTAATTCATTCCCTGGCAGGGCATATTGTTGTTAGGCTAGTTTTACCTTGAAAAGGAATAGTTTTCAAGGGTCGTCCGCAAAAGTCAAAAACATGGCGTGGCATCGACATGACGGTTAAATCGAAGTTTTCAGGAAGCCTTCGATTCGGAATGCGATGCCTGGTTATCTACCAATGTTGATATTCCACGGTGGTCCCAGATGTATAATGGGGTTGTTTTAAATTAAAACTTATGTCAGGAGACGCCACACATTAATCAATACAATATCATCGCTACCAGTCCAAAGTGCTAAAAGCTGATTCGCTGTGCCATGGACACCGCGAAAATAAGCAGGCGAAGACGACAACGAAACTTGCTGAACGGTTGAGTGCGATATGTATTGTTTACTGCTCATTTAAATGTATTCGAGTTCTATTGTGGATTCGGATTTGATATTTTCCCGGTAAGGCAGCACTGAGATCAAGGTTTTGCACCTACAAAAAACAAAACAACAATCCTTGTCACTTAACTTGAGATTTAGCCTCCCCGATATCGAGGTTAAAGTGCTTTGATTTTGAAGGTCGTTAAATGAGGTGCTTTAGTTATATTCTGCTTTGATTATTCCGATTCCCTCAATTGGATTCTACCGAGGGTTCTCGTTGGAGAAAGTGATCCGGGATCCTTGCATTAGGATTGCGCGTTATTTTTGTAATAATCCTGCAAATGGACACTTTTCATGGAAGGACCAATGATCTTTTTACTCTCTAACTTACAGAGATTATAATCAATACATTCGGTGTATGGTCAAGATTTCAAGATTATCAAGTATTCTAAAAGGGCCGTTACCACTTTACGCTCAAAGTAGGCTTGGGTGCCCATTGATGGATTGAGGCCATTGCTCTCCTGGAGAAGGCAACTGGATAAGACTAACAGGAGTTAGCTGTTGACGAATCATCTTTAATTTTTAATTAATTTTTGGCTCATTTAAGTGATCTGTAATCAGTCGGATCACTGTTAAGGTCCATGCCTGAGTTTGGATGGCTGATGGGGATTTCCAGTCTAGCTCGATGGAATCCCGGCGCTTACACCTCACTGGGGAAGCTACCAACTACTGACCATCATATTCTCTGTAATTTGAATTTTCTGCTTTCCGAGTTTCTGGAAGAGAAATAGAATCGGATCTTAGGTTGATTGATAAATGATTAGTGCTGACAAATAGACATTGGTAAATTCACGTAAATAAGCAATTTTCTCCGGTTGTATCCCACTGATGAATAGGTTACAAAGGGGACGTTCTGGACTTGCCAAGGCTGCTTTTCTGTGCGTTCGAGATTTACTTCACCGGTTTCATATGGAGACTGGAAAGATTCACTGCCTGAGGGATGGGCCCAATGGATCAAAGGATTTTTGCAGTTCGGGGCATTTAGGAAACTCTCGGAGCTGAAATGAGAAGGCGTAAGCAGATTTCTTTCCGCATGTCATTGGCCTTTTGATGAAATGTGATCCATAAGAGATTGTCACTTCTGCAGGAAATCAGTGGGCAAGTCCAGTTTCATAGGTAGTTTCCATTGATTGGCTGGCCTGCTTTTGAAGCGACAAGAGTAATGGGATTACTTTTGTTTATTTCCATCCAGCGTGCCTTTGATTATTTGATGACCAGAGGGTTTTTGGTTTTTCAGAGAGCCATATGAATAGAGCAGGCAGCCAATCCTCAGGCAGAGATTCGAGCTGGTAAGCGTCTTTGGAATCTATTTCAGGGACTCCGTCTACTTCCAAAGCTGATGAATGACTCGGCATTTTGAGGTTTTTCACCTGTGAGGCTGAAGTTGAATATACAGATTGGCTCTTGGATGTAGTATCCTACCGTAGAACGTTTTATTAGTCAACGTCTTCACTGGCATTTCCGTAAGTAAGTGAAGGACTGCCTGCATTTGGTCCGTGCCCCAAAACCCTTGAAATGAGCGATTAGGTCCACTGCCAAGTGATTCTATATGCCGTCCAGGTGAGGAAGTTAGCGGTGGCCAGGATCCATACATAGATACTCATCTATTGTTGTTTTTGCGTCTCCAGCCACTGAGCGGCATTCCAATCCCAAGGTACTTTCAGTTGGCGTTTGCAATCAGATTGAATCCTTCCATCTGCCCTGTTGACTTCAATCAGGCGTGTCGGGCACTGGAGCCACTAGATTGGTAATCTCTTGAAACGGTGAATGTCACTCCAAAATCAAAGATTCCGTTTTGTTAAATTGACCAGATCCCGTGGTTGATACGATCAAAGGGAGACGTCGGCGTAGTTTCCGGGTAGCAGGGGAAGGCTTAGCTGCGCCGTTTTGAAGATGTAGAAGTAGTGACCTCTTCCGGACGGTTACGGCATCACTAAGCATTAGCGGTGTTGTTCTCAACTTTGGAGGTTGTCCCTTTATCTGTTTCGTCCCACCATAATAAAATTGCGGCTGAAGCGAGGATTTAGATGGATCCGAGAAGCCTTTGTGTTTTTCAAAACTTTCCAAGAAAGTCTCCGTTAATGGTAGAGGACCGGAGACCCCAATCATGCGCCCAGCCCTATTTCCTTCCATTTTCAATTGCACTCACTTCCAGGAGTTGAAGTAACCCAACCCAATATGTTATAGTTGCATCTGGCTCCATGGATATGTAAGGGCGCCATTATTTGTGATTACTTCAGAAGTATATTCAATCATTTTACAGAGCAGGTCCAGGCTATGCAACGTTGATTAGTGTTCTGTCCATATAGTTCACTCGAAGTAGTGCTAAGATTCTTGAGCCCAGAAATTCAAATGTCTAGCATTCGCACTTAAGTAGTATATTATAATGATACATCACTAGTGGTTTGCTCTAACCGGTCAGTGAAATCTTTCGGTATTTTTAAATCTAGAGAGAAATGTAGACTCGGTGCATTGCCTAATGAGTTCAACTATAGCCGTCCACACAATATTTGGGGACTTTATACCAGTCAAGCATAGTTAGGACCCAACCAAGAAAATGGAAATTGCCTGGAACAAACATGTTGATCAAAGGTCATTGGTCTTTGCTTATTACTCAGTAAGTAATAATTACTATTCCTTATTCCGGACAGCTTCCTGCTTGTAGAAAAGCATGCGTCCCTTCTAGGATTTTCCACTTGCGCCCATGTTAGTTGCTCCGGCATGATGCTATAAGAGTTCCTCTTTCATAAATGCTAAAAGCGCTCCCCTAGAAAATGTTGCCGTCCAATGAGAGTGAGCGAAAACTCCGAGGCTCCCTCACTATCACAATATTTAAATGACAAATTTGCACATCTACGCGCCCCTCGATTAGATAAAGGTAGATGATTACTTATTGATTGTCTCTGCTTGTGTTGTAAATAGCGGACACGCCACACAGAACATAAAATATACTCATATATTGCCATCCGGGAAGTGGTTATTATTTTTGACCGATCTAGGTGGATCGTTCCTGTTATGTATGGATCCCCGCTCCTATTTATATAGAATAAAACCCCCAGCATTTAGCGTCTCTCCACTTCCAAAAAGCAGCGTATGGGAAAGCACCGTATTTGGTAAAATAGCATTCAGTTGAACATAAGCGTTTTCTAATCCAGTACGCTTGTGCTGTGACAGCATTCCGCATTATTAAAAAAGAACCCAACATAGTGGGAAGTACCCGAACCCACTTATGGCACCAGCATGTGAGGCCGATGTCGCCACAAATCAGATTGTACCAGTATTGTGCTACATGCGCCGGAGGCACTACGTGAAAAGGGCTGCTGGAAACACTTCTAAAAAACACATCGACTTGCAAGCTGCTGGGAGGGGGAAAGAACCTACTTATTTACAAACTATATGGTGAATGGTTGTTAGTGCCAAAAGGGAAATAATTGCCCACGATACCCCAGCGAGTCATCGTTATTGCTCCCTTCTGAGGCAAGTATTTTCTTTCCTTCTAATAGTTTACAATTCACATGCAAAAGAAATGGCTCCACGGATGTTGAAAAACAACCGTTTCCTTTTATTACGCTGGTTTGCTGCAATATCAATAGCCCCTTCAGCAAAATCCAGAATACATTGGGCCAGCTCGTGTTCCGTGTTACTTAGAAAATAATCGGCTTTGAATACCTATTTGCCACCTACGGTGAATGCTCCCTGAAAATGATGATTAATAAACACAGCGTAGGGATTTCCTTCCCCATTTAAGCGTAAGTGTTCCCACCTACAGATACCAGCACCAGGAAATGAAAATAAATCACGGGGGTAAATAGTTTTCACACTCCTAATGCTAAATGGCCGCGCAATGGCCGAGTGTCGGTTAACAAAAAATATTTACTTTAAGATCTGAGGTTTAAATTTACTAAGATATCTACTCTAGGCCTGGTGCAGTAGTAAGCATTCCACCATTATAAACTGTACCAGTAAGGCTGCGGTGTGTGGTTAAATTCCTGTGTAATTATTCCATAGGTTTGAACCCACCATCACCTGTAAACGTCCCTGAATTTGTACCGCTCCAGCTCAGTAAATGCTTCAAAGGAGGGAAATTGTTTCTAAATTGAGTGTTTGGCCATTAGTAAGGTTATAAGACTTATTCACTCTAGGTAAGAATCACTCTAAACACTAGCGTTAATACCTGTTACTATATATTTAGTATATGTTCCCTCATAATAAACTACGATTAAATTTGCGGTAATGCGATTGAGAGCATATTATTTCTTAGACGCAATCATATACTTACTCTCTCTCCTATTGAATATATATTGTTCTAATAAAGCTTTTCGCAATCGGGTGAATGTTGTGAAAATTGTTTTGGGCATTCTCTGGGAAGTCGATAAAGAGATAATTTCACTGGGTTGTGATAACTTATAAGACGGTTAGGAAAAAGGGTGCTGGCAAGACAGGACAGGATCTGTTTTAAGGCGTAAACAAATAGTGTCCTACAAGTAGGTAACCAGGTAAGTATTCGAAGGGATTAGTCAAACAGTAAACACAAATAGGGGTCTAATTAATCAGCCTAAAGTAAATCTAGGAAGAGGTTTGTTTCCCCTTGCACCGCTATGATTCATGTTTGGGTAATGCTCCTGTAGTGGAAGTGGTTGTTCCATCGAAATCTATTTCCGCCGGCAGTCTTTTCAAGAACACTTGTATTTGGAAAAGGGCATCTAGGATTAATTTAATAGCTTGTAATCTTTATAGAGTTAGCCAAAATTTTTTTTTTACCCAGCTTCGAGAGTTCCTCAAAAACGCAAGACTCCGCAAGGGGTCCTGTTTCATTCCAATGACCAGAACTCGTAAACATCTTTCTCCCAAGAGAAATGAATTTATACTAAAGGAGGGATTATAGAGCAAAAGTTTTAGGATTTTTTTTCATAAGGCCCAAAAATAGGTTTTTTTATTGGGATTTTAAAAAAACTTTTTTTTTTACATTTTCAAAAAAATTTTTTTCCCAATTTTTTAAATTTGAAAAGGGGCCCCAATAAAGGTAACCGAAAAGTCAAAATACAACCTCTGCTCTAATCTCTCTTCTCT
>Ga0163217_1026025_pt1 | contig 11765 bp, 7 predicted proteins | sample SynspAceP_FD_185933 | JGI IMG/M metagenome (GOLD analysis project Ga0163217, IMG submission 185933) | Saline lake microbial communities from Ace Lake in Antarctica - Synechococcus sp. Ace-P (PacBio error correction) | ecosystem: Environmental > Aquatic > Non-marine Saline and Alkaline > Saline ... | reverse complement strand
TAATCAGCTTCCCGTGCGTCGAATTACTGAATGAGTTTACGATTAATCGTTTTCGTCAGAAATTTAGAAGAACTGCAAATCTATTCACACGGGCGGTTTATCTTTTGATTGGCATTCAGTTGGAAAGTGCGAAACCACTTGCATGACATGTATTTATCTGGATGGCATCCTTCCTATCTACTCCTTTGGGACCTCTTCAGGAACTTTAGTTCAAAATATTCGCTTGTAATCGCATACTACCATTCGTTTTTCAAAGCGGATGAAATTGGACCAATAACGACCATTATATTATTGACGATGTATTGATTACAGCTACAGCTACCTTGATACGGATAAATGATAGGTTATTTTAGACGAGTAATGACGATGATTAATGATGCTATGACGATTGAGTAATATGACAATTGCCACACTACGTTTTGGTTTCACAGGACTCGGCGCCAGATCTTGGTTTTAATCATCGGATACCGGAATTACATGGAAATTTTTATCCATGGCATTCGTTCCAACGGATATAAATGACCGGTCACCATCTGTTTTGGAATTTGAAATGGCATTGGATGTGGGAAGAATATTCTTTTCGTCAGATAAATGCATTTATTAGTGCCCTTGGCGGTAGGACACCAATGAGGTTGCCGCCGATGCGACTGGATGTGGACGAACGAAAGGTTACTTTCTATAGCACAAGAACTACCTCCCTTCCACATCACTTGAGATTATGCACGCACAAGCCGCCACTCTCTTTACACATTACTGGTTCCCGACACTTTAACAATGTCTTTACCGTACAAATCAGCTGCCGGTCGAAGGATTTACAGGTGTATTGTTCGCCAGTGCCTTATCGACTCTGATGGAGATTGGAGTAATCATAGTTAGATTTAGATTCGGACAATGACGTATCTTACATAGTGAACGCGTGTTTTGTGTAGCGAAATTAACGATCAAATAACAATGGATAATCCGATGGCGCATCAGTGTGGCAACAACGACTCCATACGAAACATATCGAGATAAGATTTGGCATAACAATTTACCTATTCCATTAGCGATACGGAATTGAGATTCTATGACCCGTTTGAAAAGATGCGGACAACGATGCCTGTAACATGTTGTCGAAGGGTATTCGATAATATAATGATGGTATTTGGCCGCAGCCCACTATAGTAAATATAATGGTTGGTAACGACAAGTGTATTATGGAATACGACCCTGATGACATATTCAAGCACTATGATTTCAAGAGAGGTTCCTCGTTGCCACAAGTACCTCACAGCACCAAACATTCAGTTGCCCGGTTGTAGCACAACAATTTCCTCACGGTACAAGCACTTCTTACCATGCGTCTATAATGGGACCAGTGGTCGATTTGACAAATATGGATCCCGCATCAATACTTCCATGATACTTTATCGATTCATGCACACGGCCGACAATTGGCAATAGATACAGGGTGTTATGCAATAACGGGGCTATGCTTTGCCGACTATATCATACAGCACCTTGACGGTCGGGTAAACACCGTCTTTACCAACGAAAGGATAACCAGGGTCATAAGAACGACTGTTTACTTTAGACAGACCTTTTAAGTCCCAATATCATCTATTTAGTAAATTTACGGCTTTTTCAATTGTGTAGATCCCATCATTTGAGAGAAGCTAACTTTGATTTTTTATATTGTTAACTTGTGAAGGTCAATTTCGAGGATTACGGTAACGAGACAAGGGGTTCTAGTGTGTTCAATATATGTTCCAAACATAAGAATCTTAATATATATTGTTTATAGCTTTATTACACTAAATGAAGAGTGACATTCCGTAAATTCGAATCTACATTTTTAAAACTACAACTCCTGTAGGTAAAAATACACAAGGCACATGGATTTCTTGTCAATTTCGAGAAAAACTCAACCAATAGGGAATCGGAATCACTTATGGTGCTTATATATAGTGCGTCAGTAGAAATGAAACATGGATTGTGTCATCCAATCTTTATATATCGCATCTTGGCGGCAAATTATTACAGGAAATAAAAATAAACCTGCAATGAAATCTCGCCCACCCTATTTCATTGGATCTATAGTGCCAACTTCAATCAAATTATTCACTGCTCAACTAGTTTAAAAAGGAGGAAGCCGGTCAAAAGAGAACAGTCTATATTGATATCTGAACATCCATTTACCAAAATATTGCGCTATATAAAAAGAACGGATTTTTAAGTTTATAAAGGAATTTTCAATGTATGGAAATTTAATTAAAAATTACCAATGTCATGGGTTGCGTAGCATATAATATTTTGCCCGATGGCCTTACGTATGAAATCATGAATATTGTGGCCTGTTACAGTATCCTGATCCAAATTCATTATAATAAATGACCCATATAGCTCGTTTTGGGACTTTCTTGTTCCGCGAAAATATGGACATTTAAACGCTTTACCCGGTAGAATTTTATAAATGTGAAATTCGATAGCTAACTTTTTAATAATTAGTTAAAAGTTTTCCCATATTACAGCACAAAATCTCCTAACATGGAATACCGTTTGCAATATAGATGAACGACCTAGGTCGCATTCAGCTTCGAGAATATTTGTATAGAACAACCAATTCCAATGCAGAACCATTGTTTTTTTATTGCGACACTGCCAAGAGTCATGAAATGTTTGCCGATCCTTTGAAACAATGAGAGTGTTGACCGGATTAATTATCCTCGATTTGTATTGCAGGACTGACGGTTGGGAATTTCTAGATAGAGTTAAGTCCGGGAAGAGTCTTCAAAACTGAACATTATATCCTTTCCGGCTTGTAATTCGATGACCGGGCAGGCCAAGGAAACATCCAATGGTAAAGTGTATTTTGACAAAACCGCCTGTCCAAAAGCATAGTGGTAAAATCCTTCATCAAAAAAAGTAATATAATCGTTTTTTGCCACAAGTACATTTGAACTTGCATGATGGTCTAATTATGCATAGTAAGTGTCTTTTTCAATCAATTCATCCAAATTTATTAAATTACCATGATTCCAAAAATCACAAAGTGCAAGATATACTTCGTTAAGGCCAAATCAAAGATGAATATTTTTTATTGGCTTTAGACCGCCTTATTAAACATCTTGTAAAAAGCGAAAAAATACCATGATAAATTACTTAATATCTTTGTATTCAAACCCTAAATAATTTAATATGAAAACAATTTTAACTTGTTAAGGAAATTTATCCGATGGATTTAAGCAACTGGGAAGTTTGGCTGGTAAAAGCTATTTCAAAGCTTTGCGTGTCAGTGTTTTCTGTTCTATGTCCGAATGCTTTTGATCGAATATTACCGGATTCACTTTGAACGAATGTAATAGAAAATATGAGTTAATATTGATCTTCCCGTATTTTCGGAAAGGGATATTTAATGGAATTCACTCAAGGATTTAGATATTGACAATAATATTTCCGTCTTTCTTTTCCAAAACTAATCCTAAAATTCAGGATTTATAGAGTTCTAAAAACGGGCGTATTGAATAAATATAGGAAATGTTCAATAAAATCTTTGTTTATTGGGACTATTAAAATCAAAATAGCTTTATAATAGCATAGTTATGTTTTGAAGTCTTACAGATTATAGTTATTTTAACAAAATCACACTGTTGCTAAAAACTCTATGTTTATAGTTGCGTCGATTTTTTCAGGGAATACTATCTCTAGCTCAATATCAATCGTACAGACTTCCTGATTCTTTCAATTCCTCTATTCTCTTTCCCTAAGCAGTCGTTTTATCCTTTTTTAAAATCAGCGTATGCAAGTTGTGAAACTTGATTTGCTGCTATAAGGATAATAACACATCGGACGGAGTCGTCGGGCAATAAACGCCCTCAACTAGTTTGATTACTATTACAAGTTGGTTCATCTCAGGTAGCTTTATAAATATTGAAACAACAAAAATGAGCGAAGTCAAAAAGTTCCTACACTTAACTTTAGATGTTTCTTTGAAAATAACGGACTTTTTGAACACTTAACAAGTTAGAATTCTATAAATGTGAAATTGGTGTTAAAAATATACTAAGTTTTAATCATTTCCGTATCAGCCTATTTGCACATAAAATAAGCGGCAAAGCAACTATAAGCGGATAGCCAAGAAATTATTATTATTAATCATCTATCAGTTCTAATAAGGTACCAATTTAAATTTTAACCCTAAAACAAGAGTATTTTATTGTTCAAAAAAGATATACCCTAGAGTCCAATCCCGTCCATTTCCATTTTGTTGAATCTTCATAGGTCAACAAGCTTGACAGAATGCGGCAGACTACGTATACCACCTCTGAGCAGATATATCCTTTTGCAATGCTTTTGCAATTTGACCTGAGTTGAATTGAAAAATTATATGGAACATATGCCCATTTTGTAAAGCATTTGTAGCAAAGGAATATGAAGTCCATTTCATACATTCATTAATGCCTCCACTTCTTTTTTATGAATATTGAATCATGTTACCATTTTATCATAATGCACGGCTTTGGCCCCTGTAATAACTAAAAACATGGTAAACTGGTGCCCACTTATATGAACTCATACTTATTGCGAGCATACTCGGCTTTTTTAACCAGTACTTTCAATTCGGCCTTTTCCAATGCTTTATATAGATAGCACTTTATGAAGATGTAGTTAGACTGAAAAAAATTGTGGAACCTCTTCGTTTCAAAAACCACCTCCGATGAAACCATCTTTATTGGCGGCATAATGTTCTACATCACCTTTATTTTCTAAATAAATGTTGAAATGCTATTCGCAACCACGTTTGATAATGATTTTATTCTCGGGAAAATCGATTATTGCTGATAAGGTTGAACCCGTATGACTACTACCGTAAGTTATCCCTCTTGAAACCTTATGTACTTTTCCTGGACGGAGACATCGCTATGATGCCAATAACATTATAAAAAAATATGAATTTCTTCATTTGTATTGTTTAATTGAACACTCATTCTTTGATTTCTGAGTCAAGTTAGAACAAAAGCAAATTTAAGTGTCATTTCAAATTCTTCCATTTATAGAATCCCTGTACAATCATATTCATAGTTCAGGGCATTCTCCGAGTTCAAATATCTTTACGTTTGCCTTGACCCAAATCAGGCTATTCATTAAAACTATCAAATTATGCTTTCTTTGGGGACTAAGATCAAGCAATATATCTATGCGCTCAGCATAATCGTGCCGTCTGCTTTAAATATATCTACAAGAAACACCTTTGTATACGCTGTTTAACCAAAAATCGACCAGAACATCTTCCATACAGATAAGACCCAGTTGAGTAATATACGCATTGGCCAATACGTATGATTACCGTAGAGGCAGTGTCGGATCTGATGGCACTGTTGAAAATAATTGTAAACCAAAAAACAAAACGTCCTCTATATGTTTTATAAACTCCTCTTTTAGATTTTGGAAATTCGTTTCATCTGACCATGTTTGATTATCAAGCGACATTTACGCCTGAGCTTCGGCCGTTCAATCCCCGATCTTTTTCATAACATCAAGGATGCTATTACCAGCCTATTCCAACGCTAAACCAAGTTTCCATACTGATGAGAGGCACGTAAAACGATCAAATTATGATAACCTCCGCACAGTACATTATGGTATGCTTTAGACCTTTTAAACAATTTTACTCCATACACACAACGGTTATTAATATGCCAGCCAAAACAGCTCAGGAAATTGAAAAGCGATCGGTGCTAACAATAGTAGAATAACAGGAGCAAAACAAACCACATCATACCTGACAATCTGTTTTGTCCCCGAATTAATATTCACCACTGTTCTAATACTGGCACCTGCGCCCGAATGCCTCATAAAACAGCTCAAATGCTTTCTTATACCTTGCCGCAACAATTCTTTGTTAGGATTGTTTTGTTTAGTCATGTTATCGGCACCACCGAAGTCAACAATGATCTCATTCTCCAAAAAGTTGCCAAGGTCAGGCAGTAAAATAATGGAGAATAACTATTAAAAACTTAAAAATCAGTTAACAAATTCCCTAGATTGGTATCGCAATCCAACTTGGTATATTTCAACTGCTAAATTTAAGTTAAAACTATTGCTTCCTGACATAACCAAAAGCGCTACAAACTTACTTGGAACTGCCATAGCTTATCGATTTAAACCCATAAATGATAATAATAGTTCAATGCAAATAACCTCTAACCAACTAATGTTTTTTAAGCTCTTGGCAACACTTTTATAGCACCCAATACCCGAGGCTTCATTACCGGCAAGGTTGCAGTATCTACAGATCTGTGATTCGTATTTGTCCAGCTACGTTTTATAGTTTCTCTAAATTTTCCCAAAACCAAAATACCCTCTCAGCTTTTCTTTTAAGATATTTCAGAATGACGTGGTTGGCAAGGTTTAAAATTGATCACCAAACTCGGTTCTCTTTAGGGAATAACCAAAGAAGGTTAAATTTGAATGTAACCAAATTATAACACCTATACAGTCATAAATCCAGAACAAACGATAAGAATATATTTAATGTAATTTTCCCAAGCCTATTATCCCAAACCTATTGCATTAATCCAGCAATAGAAAATAGAATATAACTGCAAGGCCTTTAACATCATCCAATCAATTGTGGCAAATATTCTGCGATTACGACCATACTAACTGCTGTTCATAGGGGCGGTAGGCCAGAAATTTTAGGTGTTGGTCCCACCCATCCAAAAGGGCGCAAAAAACTAATAAAGATAGCGCCCAAAAGTCCGCCCGGCACAGCCCTGAAACCTATTACACAAAAGCAATGCATAGCAATGCAACTATACCGGGGGGGCATGATACCACCGAACATATCGCCTCAAAATCTGTTTGAAATCAAAATAGTTTGTTCATTTTTTTATTTCCTTTATGTTAGAATTAAAATCCAGATATTAAAAAGTCGTTCAAATGTATTCTAGTATCATTCTCAATGACTGTAGGCGGCTTATATTTATTTATTTCAGTTTTCTGAGATCAGGTTTCAAAACCAGTTGCAAAATTGCACATACAATTTTCCAAAATCATTCACTTGTGATGCAGAATCCTGCCTGATACCACCTGTAGTTTTGATAAATTGATAACCCAAGCTCCATACAGTCTATTCTGTCAAAAAAAATGCTCTCGTGTTTACAAAATCTCATCATACAATCCTTAAAAACAACAACTTCCTTCTTCCAATTTTAGCTTGTTCAATGGCGACAAATAGCATAGCGGAACGGAACCTGTTTCTAAATATCATTCATTCACCCAACGTGCTCGACCATGTAGCGATGTTCAAATTTTACCCTTCCTATATCATTGTCAAATATGAATTGGTGCCAAATACGATGTTCTTCGGTTTCCGGAATTTTTTGTTCTGATTCAAGAAACATACGAAAGGATTATGCAATATCCTGCTGATAACAAAATGCCTTATCAGAAAAAAATGATAGTTCAATCAAAGTAGCACAATAAATTGCTCGATTATTCACCGGCAGCAATGGTATGGTTCCTATACTGTATTTCGGTATGAACGCTGAACTTATCACTACCTGTCTGTCACCGAAAACATCAAGCAGTTGCCCGTATCCTTGCTGTGCAAGAATAAGGCAAAACAAAAAAAGTATAAACTAAATCTTTAGCTGATTGTACATATACTATAAACTTCATGATTAAAAACACTACCTCACCAGTTGAAAACATTGTACATTCCGCCTTACAATCATAATTTCCTGTTTATTCCTATTTCTACGTATTGGCTATTTCGTATGTTTTCAAGGCCAATTGTACTTTCTCAGTAGCTACATTATCTCAATATTCAAGTTTTCGGGAATTTCTAAGGCTTTATTCTTTGGTTCTTTGATGGCTTCTACTGCAGGTTCGATTTTATATCAACTGTTAAGATTCCCATCCTTGCATGGTCCAGGCTACCTTTCACTCCACCACAACTGGTTGCCCCAACACCACGATCAATTTGGGTTCCCTGCCCAGTTTAGATGCAACTCCATACTGCCCCAAATATCCTCGTTTACCAAAGTTCCTGCTATACGATCATACTGGAAATATCACCCAAGCCATGGTCAAAAATTTCAAACTCTGCCATATCCTTGAAGTTCTATACAGCTAAGATGGTCGGCAAAGGAAATTGTCATTCACTGGTATCATTGACCTGTTCGAGTCTAGGTTTCTATTCGAAACCTTCAAATTATTTTGTAAACCTAAGGTTTCCGGTTTTTAAGAAATCGAATACTTTTCAGCGGTCATTGTTGCCTGTGTTTCTTTTAGTATGTGCTTTAATTATGAATTTAGATTTGGTGTATTTTTTGATTATGCCCATGATTCTCCCATAATTTAGATAGGTACGCTAAGCTTTTAATTGTTTTATTTAAATAGTGTATGGTTCTGTATGTTGTTATATAAAATTTCCTTTCACTAACCTCCACAAATAATTACCAATTTATCTTGGATACAACACTTGGAAGTCCCATCAATGCAATTATTGCCTTCTTCAAATTCGTAGGTAATAGGTTTAGGAATGTTATGCTGTATGTTTATTTGAGCCACTTACGTCCTTTGCTTAGGCAGTTTCCCAATTATTCTTGTGGAGTCTCAAGAACTTAATTGACTTTTAGTCTTTCACTAACAGATTTCTAGTTATTTCCATTCAAGTATCATCAATATTGTCATTGAAAAAAAACCTAAAGAAATCTACTTGAGTAAGTTTAAACATTCATTTGCTTCTCGGGTAAAGAAATCAATGCCTTCGATTTTATAAGTGTATCCGACTAAAAACTGCCTAAGCGAAGTAAAATTTTTGGGATGAAGAAGGAAACCTTCGCGGTGATAATTGCAAAACGTCTTTGGAAATTAAAGAAAGGAATTGTTTCCAAGAAGCTATTCAAATCCATCACATTTATGGCAAAAAAACCCTGTACTCATATCTTCAGTATCACCCTCAATGACAATCCCTTCCTTTGGATCCTTCTTCTGCGATTAATTCAATATAAACCATAGCTTTAATCATCAAAATGAAAATGATTCAACAACCGGCATGCGTTGCAATAAATGCCAGCAAGCACAACGATAAAATCTTAAAGTGTGGAGTAATTTTAAAACCATTGCCTTTCATTATTCGATAACGTTGCATACCATAGTGTATAGAAACTTTAGAAATACTGTACCTTCCCCTTTCTCAAACCATCCGTAACGAAGAAGCAATGGCTGCGAAAAAGTGATTCTTTGCTGATGGACTCCTTCGCATTACAGGTCGAAATTAGCAATATGGGGGAAATTCAAATTTTGGATGAATTTGCAATACCACATCATCGCCTCTTTTTGAACAATCCTTTTTGACACCTAAAATAGCCCATTTCATTTGCACTACCACATCTTTGTATGGTACTTTACAGATTCTTATAATAATCTTTTCCAATAAGATTTCGTAATAATGGGCGAAGAAATTTGTCCCATGGCCAATAGGATGCGTCAGTACCGTTATTGCTCTTCTACATTTTTGCACTGGGAGAAATCGATATTCGGCCATAGGCAAAAACCAATTTATACTCCAAACCACCCCATACCCATCCTATAAGATAAGCAAATAGCATTTCTTATTCTCAAAAATAGCGATAAAAATAGAATTTCACGCGGGATCCAACTTGTTTTGCAGCTTATTAAATGTAAAAAGCTTCAAAAACCCCTAGTTCAACCATTAATTCAATACTGCAGAAATAATTTTGCGCCCAAGTTCGGATGGAATAAGATCTACTAAGGCTAAATCACAGGTTAACGTTAATATTAACTTGTAAATCTTCCAATTATATGTTTCTAATAATTAATAAATAATGGAGTAATACATTAATTAACAAGTATAAGTATTTTATTGCTAACTTCACTTATAAATCCAAGTGATTGGAAATAATGTTAAAAACAAGCTCTTTTGAATCCTGTTTTCTAAACATATTACTCCATTGGATTTCTATAGATAACTGGACCCCCATTACTAGTGATGTTGACCCCTCTGATTATTTTGCATCGTTTACAAAAGGATAACATGAAATATATACATTTTTTCTAAACTATTCCTTTGAGTGTCAAATGCGATGTGTGAGTAGCACCAAGCGATCTAAAAATGCATCTGCAAATGTGCTTCCCCTATGATTTACATACCAAGAAGCATACCGGAGTTGCACTCGCAAATAGTGGAATGACTTCCCGTGCCAATCTTCAATGAATTCTCCATAAGATCCATTATGTGTTGTGTCTAGATGCTAATCCAAAAATCATCAAGAAATCAGTGCCCACTATTGCAATACGCACCAAAGAGTTAAATATGTTCCATACAGATTCTTGCCACTTTTGGTTCAGTGCCAGTAATTTTTGCGCAATTGAAGTAAAGGTACGTTGAGCCTGGCGCCACTATGCCCTTGTGCCTAACAGCAGAGGCTATTAAGCTTTGCCACATCATGTAGCTCCTGTATAAGTTACAGATTCCCCTTGAAACAAGCTACTTGCCGGTACGCCAGTTCGCTGATCTGTGATTTTGTTACAGCTCTAACAGGGGTAAAAACTAATTTATTCTATAGTGGCACTTAATATTCTAACTTAGCGTTCTTTTTAGAGCGCTCCCCAAAGCGTCTTTGGAACGATACTCTTGTTCGACTATGTGAGTAGCATCTCCAGTACTTTCGACTTAGCGATAGTGATTGCGATTCTGTCTCAGTTTCGATAAAGCGTCCCAGCATTCAGGGAATTCCATAAGACTAATTGTTTTAGTTGAGTTCAATGTCGTCATTGTAATTGATTTAAAATTAATAGCAATTTTTCATTTATATAGACTAGGCTCCTCTTGATATTATTTGTTGTCATTTGGCAATGGGACTTTGGACAATTGACCACTCACTCGGTGGCCCTCTTACCAATTTGTTTTCTAGATTCGCTTTAAAAAAAACAATAGGAATAAATGGTGCATATTATTAGCGATCTGACAAGACTTTGACTAAAAATTCTGGTTGATTTGTTTGTTTGGAGAGTTTTAAAATCCCTTAAACAAGTTCTGTAGAGCTGCTCTGGGTATTTTTCTGTTTGAAAATAGTGCCTCGAATATATAATTGTATACAAAGGTTCCTGAATGAAGTTAGCCTCGTTGCATATAGAAACAGGGTCGGGCCTACGTTGCTTTTTAATATTGATGGTAGAGCATTAAAGATCTTTTGGGTGGTTATATCCTGCATTTCTAAGCCCTCTGGGGTGCATCGCGATAAGGTTTCCATTATCCCCGAATATCCTTACCGTACTTCTGGATAGATGACCTGAGTTGTTTTTTCCTATAGAGCAAAGGCACACTTTAATAGATGTTTGCGTTACTCAAAAATAGATATGGTTGTTAATGCGCTACTTTAGCTTTTATAATATTTTACTTCAAAATCCTGAGATTAGGCAAGATGTAAACAATACTTTTCATCATCACGCCAATGGAACTTCTCACCCTAGAATAGTCTTTACGGTTGCATTACGGTTTGTTTGTGCGCCTGCATTTTTTGTGCTTACTGCTTTATTTGATGAGAAAGTATTATCGAATAATTGTTGGTGACGTATTTTGGCATACAACACGGGAGTAGACAGTTGGACATGTTCTCCTACCAAGCTTATTTTGAGGTTTTCGTTTACTCTGGCGGCCCGTTACGTAGTTCCGTTAATGATGGCGAAGTCTTCCAAATTTTTACCCTATTGATACTAGGCCCGTATCTACTACTTTTACAAAATCTCTCTGA
>Ga0163217_1022804_pt1 | contig 11765 bp, 8 predicted proteins | sample SynspAceP_FD_185933 | JGI IMG/M metagenome (GOLD analysis project Ga0163217, IMG submission 185933) | Saline lake microbial communities from Ace Lake in Antarctica - Synechococcus sp. Ace-P (PacBio error correction) | ecosystem: Environmental > Aquatic > Non-marine Saline and Alkaline > Saline ... | reverse complement strand
GAAGGTGCCGATCAGGTAGATAACCACGGCTGCGCTTGCCCCTGCTGCCTTGGCTTTTTCCATGGCGCGCTCAACGGCCGCTTTATGGACCGGCGATCACAACCCTGAGAATGGTGCGTTGAGTTGACGGCTTCAACCACTCGTCTGTGAAACGCCTGCTTCACAAACCGCCAATACGGGCGTCTGTCTTCAAGTCGAAGGAATGGTCTGCCATGGCCAAACCGGTGCCACTGGCAACCGGCCGCTTTTGCCATCGCGTCAGCCTGCAAAATACGTGAACCAGACGGATCCGCATCGGCTTGTCCCTAAAATCAATGCGTTAGCGGCGTTTGTTAGGCGCGTTATTACGCCCACAGACTGTTTGACCTGCCAGTGCAAATCGGCGTGGTGCTTGGCCCACCGGCGCGCGCCATGCCGCAACATGCAACGAAAGCGCGTCAATCCATTGCCGGTTGAAGTGTTGGTCATGTTTAATTCAGCTGCTCGGGCTGGGCCATTGGCAAATCAATCCCGACAAATCCTCACGAGGGCCGCGATTGGCTTGCGGCCCCAAGAACCCTTGCAACGCGTCTATTGCCGGCCCAGCATCTAACATGCCCTAACCCGTTTGGTAACCCTGCCAGGGAAACCATCGCCAAACTTCCACGTCTATTCCTTTTATCAATGCACCTCGACCCGCTCGCCTTATTTCACATCGCACGACAACTGAGCCCCAGTGAAACCGGCCACCCACGGAACCTTGCACAAGATTTTCGTGACCCGCCTGAGGCGGACCATTCACGGCACCGACATACAGTGGCTCAAGGGCACACTAGGTCCGCGGAGGTGTTGCTCGTATTTTTATCTCAGGGTCACAATGACTTTGACTGATATCCACGCCCAGTTTATTTCCAGAGACGTCAAGATCCGTAAGTTGGCTTGGTGCGGAATCAACCAGTCGATATCTTGCTAGCGTCAAATTGGCCTCTTGACCGTGTCTCGGCTGCCAGATGTCTCTAAAACCGAAATAGCTTCTTAGAAACACGCCTTGCCCCGTCCATACGCAGGAACGGATCAGCGCCACAAACCTTGCCATTGGCCAATTACCTTGCGGTACACAAGGATTGCTCGATAGACCGCCCATCTGAGTTTAATTGGGCCGCTCTGAATTGCCCGGTTCATCACTGGCCTCAAGCCAACACACGCACCGGCACCGTCTCCAAACAGGCAACAAGTGCCGCGATCGGCGCGTGCGAGATCCAATTGTTGGAGAAAACCTCCGCCCAATCACAAGTGCACATTTGGCACGCCCCGCAACGGATAAAACTATCCGCAATTGTTAGGGCATACACAAAAGCCACTTGCAAACAAGCTTGCACATCAAAATGCGGGCGCCATGATTACCTAACTTGGCTTGGACAAAACAAGCGGTGTCGGAACACCATTGTCGGGTGTTGAGTGGCAACGATGATTAAATCGATTCACTTCAGCTGACTTATCCAATTGCTCAAGGCCATTTTGGGCGGCCTGAACGGCTAAGTCGCTGGTCATTTCACCTTCGCGGCTAAATGCCGTTGACGGTACCTGTTTGGTTTCAATTTCCCACTCGCGTCGGTTCTACACCATTTTTTCGCGAGCGTCTTCGGCCAAATCTTCATACTAACTATGCGCGCCGGTAAGTAATGACCAGTGGCGGTGATTCGAAAGAATAAATAGTAGGATGATCATGGATTGTCGTTCGCCAAAATCGCACACTTCCTGCCGCGGGTGTGGGTCAAAAACCGGTAACCGTGGTGAGATCCTTTAGCAGATCGACGTCAAACCGCGTCATTGCTCGTTGCAAATGCATTTTTAAATCGTACTTCTCAGCGGCACCGTGGCTCTTAAAAACCCACACCTTCAACCCAATTAAGCCCCGCGTGTGATAGCGCGATCGTCAGAACCGACGGCGAAACCGGTTCAACACGGGCGAGCGACCATGCCAGCTAGCATGGATAAAACATCCCGATGGAAACTCTTCTGATCATGCTACCTCGAGCATGCTGCGACTGCCTTCAGCTGATTAGCATCACATTCCCGACAAAAACCATCGCAGATTCCACCACGTCCACTGTTTCCTTAAACAATATTCATTGCCTCGACGTTCCTTGGACAATTAGCGAATGCGCGTAGCAATTCAGCGCTTGCTGACCACGTCATTGTCCTTTGATGATTTCTATCGCCATATTCAGTATCCGGAGTTGTTGGCACGGTCTGACTGGATTTGCTGAGCCAATGGCATACCCATGAGGGAATTGCAATAAATGTTCCGCCGAGCAGCAACATCGCGCCAATCAAGCCACGGTCGTTGCCGTGCCTTGATTGGGCAGCTAGCCGCCCGATGGCAGACCGATCAATGCCGTGCGATGGGTTATTTATACATGATTAAAAAGCGCGAAATAACATCAGTGCGCCTTTTGCCAGCCGAGACTGAAGGCTTTGGGCACGCCCGTTCTTTAACGTCTCTACACCAATTCTCATCGATGAGGTCTTTCTTGCGTCGCAGGCTTACTTCAACCGCATCATCATGGCCACGACTTCAGGCGTGAACGATTGAGCACGGTCGTCAGAGATTGGCGTCGTTCTGACGGGTAGCTTTCGAGCTCGCGCTCGATTACTCCGCCTGGCGGCCGACGAGCACAGGGGACTGACATGAGTGGACTGTTCGCAAATTTACAAGGCCGTCCGGGTAGAGACTGGATGCCAAAGTCACCCCCAACAGTCAGTCGCGATGCAAACGAGTAGCACGGATTATTGGGCGTACCAACGCCCCACCTGAGTAAAACCAGCTTACTCGTCTGCCTTGGTTTTTAAAAACCTTGCGATCCACGATAAAAGCGTTGGGGCTGATTTGACGAAGATGAACTCACCCGTGTTAGGCTCGATTCCTCGAGGTGTTGAAATTAAGTCAGCGAACGGTGCATACGCGCTGGATGATGATTTTTGTTCTCTGACAAGTACATAACGCTTCCTTAAGTGACAGTATTGTAACGCCGCTCACACTCAAAATTAATTGAACCAACACAGTTCGCCCGATCTTCCCCGGCGTTTTTATGCGTAATCTTCAAAAGGCGAAACCTTGGTGTTGCAGAGCTCTTTCTTCACACGGGTGCCGCGGACTCGGGCAGCCTAAATCTGTTGGATGGGTTAACGCCAAGATCCACTTTGATTTCTATTACAAATAGGAATCAATGCGGGTCCGTGCCAGGCTCTCCCGGGCACACGTATCCAACCTGTTTTCATCCGTCAGCATTTGGTTCACAGCCCTCTCGACCGATTACCACGTTAAACAAAATGACTCATTAACCCACTGCACATTCGGCTTCATACAACGCTGACAAACCCAAAGCCAGTCGTGTTTCGTACTTTGAGTCGACCGCGGCAAACGACTCACTTCTAATACACAAACTCAAAATCCAATCACAACGCAGAACAGTCTGCCGGCAATGCTGGCGAGATTTTGGAACGACGGTCTGCTTCGGGCAGATCTTCCAACAAAGTCGATTGACACGCATCAGGCCAAAAGGCGCCCTTGAACCCGTTGCCCCTCTCTTGCAAAGCCCCCCGGAACAAATCAAATGGTTTAGGCAAACCCCAGCGCACTTGGCAAGACTTTCCGCAAGCATCGTCGATCACGCCAGACATTGGTAGCCTTTCGGGCTCCACCCATTCACTAACCCTCAATTTTGTTGTTGGCCTCGGTGTTACACGACAGAGCTTTTTTGAGCTTCCGTTTGGATCACTAGACACTAAGTCCCATCAACTCGACGCCCGGTCACTGTATTAAGGCCTACGCTATCATAGGGAACCCACCTCGCACCCATTCCTCCCCTTACACACCCCATTCGCTCCCATCTGCACCTGACAAATAACCATAGTCAATCCGAGCGACAGCAACCGCTGAAAAACCCATTAAAGCGAACAGCCCCTAGATTGTTATCGTCATAAAACCCTTAAAAAACAAATCGCCAATTCGGCAATCAAACCCAAGACACATAAAACCTCATCGTCGGTGAGATGCTTCGCAGTCTTCCTGATATGATGAAACCAGAACTATGCCGGGGGGAACCCCTTTGCCACGTGGCGCAGCGACTGTCCCAGCCAAAAAAGCGCCCTCAAAGTGGGCCCGCCACCCAATGGCCAGGGGCATTGTGGTAATGAGAGTTGCCAAGACCAAAAAGTGCCCTTGAATACAATGCCGCATGTCTAATGCCTGACTTCCCAATAAGCGAAAGACTCACAAAAGCCTCCTGTCGGCTGTAACAAAAAAAAAAACCGAGGCCAACAAACAAATTGCGAGGGAGTAGGGTATGTGAACTGTAGAGAGCCCGGGAAAAGAGCATACCACATGTCTATCGCTCCATTAAGTCGGTGATTCGAGACGGATCTTGCGAAAGTCTTGCCAAGTGTGCACTGGGCGTTTGCCTAAACATTTTGATTTTTGCGCCTTTGCAAAAGAAGAGAGGGGCAACGGTCAGGGCGCTTTTGGCCATGATGCGTGCCAATCGCTTGTTGGAAGATCTGACCGAAGCAGACCGTCGTCAAAAATCTCGCCAGCATGCCGCAGACTGTTCGGTTTGCTTTTGAGTTTGACGTTTGCTGGTTATTACGAGTGGCGTCGTTTTGCCGCAGTGTCAGACTCAAAGTTACAAACAAAAACTGCTTGGGTTTGTCAAGGCGTTGTATGAAAGCCCGATGTGGCAGTGGCGTTTAATGAGTCAGTTTTGTTTAACGATGTTACGTCACCTCTACATACCCGGTTTTGTGGAAACGGGGATTACCGATGGTGCCGGAGGAAGTGCTCACTGACCCCGCATTTGATCTAATTGCAGTTTGATAGAAGATCAAGTGATCTTGCGATTACCCTATGTCCCCAAAACACGATAGCTGCGAGTCCGCCGGCACCCGTGGTTCGAAGAAGAGCCTGAACAACCCAAGGTTCGCCTTTTGAAGAATTAAGCAGCCATTTAAAAACGCCGTGAAGATCGCGGCGAATGTTTGTTTTAAATTAATTTTGAGTGTGAAGGCGCGTTACAATTACTTGTCACTTTAGGGAGTCGTGCATGGCCTTGTCCAGCAGAACAAAAAAAATCATCATCAAGCGCGGTATGCACCTTGGGGGCGAGAGGGGATCGCATGGACTTTATTTTCAAACACCTCCGACGGCAATCGAGACCTAAACACGGGTGAGCTTCATTCTTCGTCACCAGCATCAGCCCAACGGCTTTTATCGTGGTCGCAAGGTTTTAAAAAACCAAGGCAGACGAGTAAGCTGAGTTTTTACTCAGGTGAGGGGCGGTTGGTACGCCTCAATAAATCCTTGACTACTCCCGTTTGCATTCGCGATTGACTGTATTGGGGCGGTGGACTTGGCAAGTTGCCAGTGCCAGTGACTCTACCGGCGGCCTTGTCATTGCGAAGCCAGTCACCTCATGTCATTCTGTTATGCTCGTCGGCCGCCAGGCGGACGATCGACGCCGCCGAGCTCGATAAGCTTACGCCGGTCAGACGACATGGCATCTCTTGGACGACCGGCTCAAAATGCGTTCACCCTCTGAAGTCGTGGCCAGGATGATTGGCGGTTGAAGTAGCCCTGCGACGCTAAGAAAGACTCATCGATGAGAATGGGTGTAGAGGAACCGTTAAAGACGGGCGTGCCCAAGCCTTAACATCTCGGCTGGCAAACACCGGCGCACTGATGTCATATTTCGCGCTATGTATTAAAAAAACCCTCGACGGCATTGATCGGCCATGCCATCGCGGCGGCTTCTTGCCCAATCAAAAAGACACGCGCAACGACCGTGCTTGACTTGGGCGCGAATGTTGACTGGCTCGCGGGAGAAAACAACATTTATTGAAATTCCCGGCCATTCATGGGGTACTGCCTTGGCCAGCAAAACCAGCAGACCGGTTGCCAACACTCGCGATTACTGAATATTGGCGAAGAAATCATCAAAGGCAATGACGTGTGTCAAGCAAGCCACTGAATTGCTACGCGCCCAGGCTGCTTAATTTCCAACGGAAACGTCGAAGCAATGATATTTTTTAAAAGGAACATGACGTGGTGGTCTGCGATGGTATTTGTCGGGAATGTGCCCGTGCTTAAAATCAGCTTGAAGGCATGTCGCACATGCTCGGGTAGGCATGATTTCAAGAAGAGTTTCATCGGGATGTTTATCCATGCCTAGCTGGCATGGTCCGCTCGCACCCGTGTTGGAACCGGTTTTTCGCCGTCGGCGGTCGACAAATCGGCCGTAAACGGGCGCGGCCTTATTGCGGGTTGAAAGGTTGTGGTTTTAAGAGCCACGGTTGCCGCTGACGAGTACGCGTTTAAAAATGCATTGCAACGAGCACATGACGCTAAGGGTGGACGTCCGATTCTTGCTAAAAGGATCCCCTCAACCACGGTTACCCGGTTAGACCAGCAACCCCGCGCAGGAAGGTGTGCAGGGATTTTTTGGACGAACGACAATCCCATGATCCATCCTTACCTATTTCATTCTCGAAAATCACGCCACTGCGTTCATACTTAACCGGCCGCGCAAGTTAGTAATTGAAGATTTGGCGAAGTACCGCTCGTCGAAAAATGGCTGTAGAAACCACAGACGCAGTGGATATGAAACCAGAACAGGTATCCGTCAACGGCCATTTAGCCCGCCCCGAAGCGTGAACATGACCAGCGACTTTAGCCGTTCAGGCCGACCCAAAAGGCCCTTTGGAGCAAATTGCGATTAAGCAGCTGAATGAAATCGATTTAATCATCGTTGCCACGTCAAACACCCGAACATGGTGTTTCCGAGCCACCGCTTGTTTGGTCCAAGCCAAGTTTAGGGTAATCATGGCGCCGCCGCATTTGATGTGCAAGCTGTTTGCAGGTGGCTTTTGTGTATGCCCTAACAATTGCTTGGATAGTTTTATCCGTTGCGGGCGTGCCCAATATGTGCACTTGTGAATTGAGGGCGGAGGTTTTCTCCAACATATTGGATTGGCAGGAATCGCGGCACTTGTGTGCTGTTGGAGAACGCGTGGCCGGTGCGGTGTTCTAGCGTTGAGGCCAGCTGCATGAACTGCGGCATTCAGGCGCCCAAATTAAACTCAGCATGGGCGTCTATCGAGCATCTTGTGTAACCGCAACGGATAATGTGGCCATGGGCAAGGTGTGGGTGATCCGTTCCTGCCGTATGGAGACGCGGCATGGCGGTGTTTAAGAAAGCTATTTCTGGTATTTAGGAGAAATCTGCACGAACACGGTGCAAAGAGGCCGAAATTGAAAAAGCTGCTAAGATATTCAACTGGTTGATTCCGCACCAAAGCCCAACTTACGATCTTGACGTCTCTGGCAAAAAAACTGGGGCGTGGATATCAGTAAAGTTTCATTGTTGACCCTAATAAACACGCTAACACCTCCGCGGCTAGTGTGGCCCTTGGCACTGGATGTCGCGGTGCTCGTGATTGTCGCGTCAAGGCGGCGTCACGACAATCTTGTTGCAAGGGCGGTGGGTGCGGTTTCACCCTTGGGGGCTCAGTTGTTCGTGCGCATTTGTGAATAGGCAGCAGCGGGCGAGAAAGCTGCGATGATAAAAGGAATTGACGTGAAGTTTGCCGATTGGTTTTCCCTGGGCAGGGTATCCCAAACGGTAGGAGCATGTTAGATGCTTGGGGACCCGGCAAGACGCCGTTGCCGAGGTCTTGGCGCAAAGCCCAATGCGGCCCTCGGTGAGGATTTGTCACGGGGATTGATTGCCAATGGCCCAGCCGCAGCAGGCTGAATTTAACGACCAACACTCAACCGCAATGTTTGGGACCGCTTCGTTGGCAATGGTTGGCGGCATGGCGCGCGGCCGGTGGCCACCAGCCGATTTGATGGCAGGTCACAGTTCTTGGCGAATACGCGGCCTTAACAAGCCTGCTAACGCCATTGAATTAGCCGGGATGCGATCCGTCTGGTTCGTATCAGGGCTGACGCCATGCAAGGCGCGCGTGCCAGTGGGCACCCGGTGCCATGGCAGCCACCTTGGACTTGAAGGACGACGCCGTATTGAGCGGTTTGTGAGCAGGCTTCACAAGACGAGTGTTGAAGCGTCAAACTTCAACAGCACCTTCTCGAGGTTGTGATCGCCGGTCACTAAAGCGGCCGTGAGCGGCGCCATTGGAAAAAAGCCAAGCCAGCAGGGGCCAAGCGCGCCTGTTATTACCTGTAATCGGCACCCTTTATGCCAGCCCTACTAAAAGCCCGCAGCCGACTGTTCTTTGTTCCTCGAGCGCTGAATAAGATATTCGTTGCGCTCGCCGACGACACCAGTGATCATTAATGTTGACGTGCAAGATGCACAGCGAGCCTGCAGATTATCGCTTCCAAGGCCCTTAGTGGATCAAAGCTTGGGCATATCCAGTGCGTTTGGGTACAGCACCATTCATTGCCATGGCCACAGCAAGGATTGTGACTCATGTCGCATCGAATGCGGCCCAGGAAAGGTTACTCAAGTTGGCATGGAAACGCATGACGGTCTATGACGGTGATGTCGGTTACGGATCCGATATCGATGACAGAAACCGCCCATCGATGAATTCTCAAAAAAATTAAAGTTAGGATTGTGCTTTTAAGTTAAGTGTTTAAGTTCGTGTTTTTAAGATCGTGTTTTCAATTACCCAAGGACAAAAGTCAATGAGAACTGAAAGGACAAAAGTGGCGTTGGTCCGACGGGCGCTTCCAGAGGCCATCGGTAAAAGCCATAGCCACGGGCCTTGGTCCCTTCAAGTCGACCGTGGTTGGCACAGCGACGACCGCAGAGTGGGGCGCAGGCCTTGCACGATTATGGCTATCAGCGACAGGAGCTCCGTGCGTGTGGCTCTAGACGTCAATGATACTGACTGGCAGTGATCACACTCGTGGATGGATTAAATAAGAGCTATTCAGGCCCCCATATTTTAGTGGAACAAACGCCGGCATCACACGCGATAATCTTCCATGCGCATGAAAGATGGACGAATGGGATGCGGTAATAAAATACCAATTTAAGTAGCGTGTTTCAGGTTGGAGTCGCGCAGTCATGCGTCCTATGATGGGAAAGCCCGCTTGCCGGGTCGGAATTATCAATATCACCTCTGTTTGTCGGTTCAGCGAGCGGTAATGCCGGTCCAAGCCAACTATGCGGCCGACTAAAAGCAGGGTGGCTGCATGACACGCGCACTGCTAGAGAACTGGGTTAGTCTCACATCACGCGTAACTTGTGTGGCGGCGGAGCGGTTCAGAGAGCACATACATGACCCGTGCCCTTAGGCAATGACCAAACGGCCGCCACTTTTTTAGGGGCAAAATTCCCTTAGGCGACTCGGTGCCGCCGCCGATATCGCTCATGCCGGCTTCGCGTTTTCTGGCATCAACCGCAAGCCAGAGTACATTACAGGTTACGAAACCTGCACGTGAAACGGGGAATTGTACATGGCGTGAGCTTTCCGGCTCGCGCTGGCTTATAATGCAAATGGTTTTTTTCCCACTGGGAGTATGAATGAAAGCAACGAACAGCGAGTCAAAGAAGCATCGTCGACTGAACAACTTGGCGTCAATGAAGCCGAGATATAAGAACGAATCCGTCATTTCTTGACGATCTCGGTTGGCCGATTTCTCTCGGCATGGTTGAGTTAGTCATGGCTCTGGGAGGATTGAGTTCGAGGGGGGGGGGGGGGGGGGGGGGGGGGGGGGGCGGGGGGGCGGGGCGGGGGGGGGGGGGTGGACAGAATCCCTTTGGACGAGGAAGCCGAGAAAATCACGACGCGTGCAAAAACAAGCGCTCGACGTATATCGCAGTCAAACCTCGAAGTTGTCGTTGATTGTTAGCGCTGTTGACGTGCCCTCTGGCTGTGTTCGGCCGACGTGGATTTTGCGTTCAACCTGCTGTGGATACTCGCGTACAACTCACGCGTTTGAGGGGTTTCATCGCGGGGTGTCTTGGGGTGTGTCCTCTGGGCCTTTGCGTATTGGAGTTGCTCAAACCGTCTTTTTTTATGCGTCGAAGCGCGCTTGTTCGGTTTCAAATAGGTGCCCGTTTGATTTTGGAATTTGTTAGGTTTTTTACACTCTAGGAGTGAATCTTGAAGCGCGAGTCGTGATCACTGGCCTCTGCATCGTTTCCCCCGTCGGCAATTGATGTCGCATACGGCGTGGGATAACGTAATCAACCGGACGCAGTGGTATGGGTCGTATTCACCCGGTTTTGACCTCTGCAGATTTCAACTCGCACCATACCGCTTGGCGACGTGGTGAAAGAATTTGCATGTGGACTGCCTTACATCCCCCGCCAAAACACAGCTCTCGTGCCCAAATGGACATACTCATCATTAATCCAACCCTTTACGCCATTAAGCCGGCAAAGGCGTTCAAGCCGTGGCGCCGTATTTCGGGATATATAGATAGGTCATCGAAGGAAAATGACCTGAGCGCTCTAGTGGCGTCGCATCGGCGTGTTGTCAGGTGCATCAGGGGCCCTAGTCTGCAACGGGAACTCGAAACAGACGCAAAAGAAATACCTTGAGCAGCGGTCGCAAGACCGATCTCTCCTTGTTTTCGTGCCCTGCACACTCGCCTCTTATCAATTCTGGTTTCTGCCAACTCTCCTATATCATGCTCGGCTTCGAAAAGGTCCTTCATTATGGCCGTTGGATATCAGCCTGTACCAACTGGTCTGCACTCGATTGCGATTGCACGCCAGGTCGTGATGACCTTGGCAATTATGCGTCTGACGCATCGAGCTGTTCATGATGGCGCGGTGGTACCCATGAAGCCATACTCGTGTCACCTCTGCAGTTGGACTATGGCGGTCATTGCCGCCATGAGAGCACTTGGGTTCTACTTCGCAATGATGACAACCCCCACCACGGCATTCGCGTCCTCTCGGGACAGTTGATCGCGATTGGTTTTGTACTCAGCGGAGAGGGTGCTGGGGTTTTGGTGCTAGAGAATACAGCATCTGCCAAGCGCGCGGCGCCCAAGATTTATGGCGAGCTAGCGGTGTTATGCTTGAAGCTCAGATGCGATTTCCACCATCACCGCGCACCGGACCGACGACGATTCCCCGTCGTCGGCATTGAGATGGCGCTGCGAAACGGTGGGATTTCGACTCGGGAAGACATTTTCTTTACTGAATGCCCACGGGACATCGGACGCCTCTGGGTGATAGAAATGAAACTTTGAAAGCGCTTCCCAAATTGGGTCTTTTTGGGATCACGCAAGAAGTTGGTGTTAAAAAAACTCCACACAAGTCGATGGACGGGTCAGCCTTATTGGGTGCCGACTGGCGGTGTGAAGCGGTTTTTACGACATTGTGGACTGGCATCATCAAACTTTCGCCCACCCAACCGAATAAACGATCGTTCAAGACATACCCAGGAGTGCGATTTGATTACTGCCTGCAAATCTCGGCGTCAGTGCTGATATGGACAGTTGAAAGTTGCGTTGTCGAATTTCTTTCGCGTTTTGGTTGGCACAAACGGTTCCACATGGCAGTTTAAGTCGAGTTTGATTCGCGGCGGCCAAGGCCAATCAGGTCGGCCTGGACTGTTGATCGGGGGCGCTCTTAGGAGCCGTGCCCTTGCTCGACTGCAAGTTTGGTTGCACGGACTGTTCTTTACTTGTTATGTCGGTCGGCAGAACGTTTGGCAGGCACTTTGTCGTATAACTTGAGACGTTGGTTTGATCCCGACCTACTGATTATGCTCAGGATTGCGTTTGCCCTTTCAGCGGCTGTTTT
>Ga0163217_1078877_pt1 | contig 11766 bp, 11 predicted proteins | sample SynspAceP_FD_185933 | JGI IMG/M metagenome (GOLD analysis project Ga0163217, IMG submission 185933) | Saline lake microbial communities from Ace Lake in Antarctica - Synechococcus sp. Ace-P (PacBio error correction) | ecosystem: Environmental > Aquatic > Non-marine Saline and Alkaline > Saline ... | reverse complement strand
TTTTGGCCGGAATTGCCCCTGTCACATGTGGCGTAATACGACAGGACATGGCTTGCAAATGACTATAACTCCCGCCTAAGATTTTTAGCCAGACATTAATTGGTGGTGTCTGGGTGGGGATTAGCGCAACCTCCGGGTTGACGATGATTTCGGTTGGTCTGGATGCTCAAGCGGGTGCGTTACAAGTCGGTTGCGTTAGACTTTGTCGATGAGCGCCGGTGAGGCCTGTTTCTGGTTGTAAGTGCTTGTGTTAATTATTAAGCAAACAGAGCCAGTTCGCAGGCTTCGCCAAACACAAGTTGGGCCGAAAACTCCGTGCCGGGGACGCTTTCGTTTTGAGCATTAAAACCATTAATATTGAGGCATATAGTATGACTTACCACGCACTTTCAAAATTCCCCTCAGAGGGCTGAATGGCTGGCGCGTTTCCTGGGTTGGACTGGTTAACTCGGGCAAGGAGTTTTAGGGCAAAGGTGCTGGGAAGAGGGTGATGGTTACAGCTTCAGAAAACTTTCTGCGAAGCACGCAGGATACCCCCGATCGCCATTACGGGGATGGACGTGCGTGACGCGCTTGCGGAAAAATTCGGCTTTTCAGAACGCCAAATACCATCTCAAGCCACAGGTCTCCGAATTAGGTGCAGGTCCAGCGCGGCCCCTACGGAGATGTTGCAGCCCATCTTTTTTCAATACGCGGCGTCAGTATGTCGGACTTAGCAGCTCACGAATCAGGCCAAGTCCGATAGGCGTTTCTATTACCGATGAAATGTATATGGGGGCGACCTTATACCATGGTATGAACTTCTTTGATTGTGGAGCGTCTCGAGGTGCTTCGGGGGCCTCAGGCGAAACCCATTTTACGGGCAAAAACCACCACCGGCGGCGCCGGTAATATTCATTCACGAAGTCCGCAAAGGTTGGGGATGGAAGTTTTCTTTTCAACATGAAGGCCGGGGGCGGGGAAATATGGCTCTCAAGCTTTCGATTTTCGGCATCCACGGAGTACGGGTAATTGGAAGATACCTTGGCGCTTCCGACTTGGCTATTCCTCAAGTCGTCATGATGGCTTACGTTTGAAAAGCTTTCGGAGCAGCGCAACTTGTCTCAGCTGATTTTCCATAGCGCTAGGGCTTGAGTGCGCAAATGGTTGGTAAAACCGATGCGACAACACCCCATTGATTTCAGAATACACCAATAGGCGCGGTATCGATTTCTCTTGTAAAACGGTTCGCGGAATTGAAGCCGCGCGGCGACCTTTCAAAAAAAACCCTGAGCAAGCGGCAAGCAATAGCTGCGAGTGGTGTCGGCGCGTTACCACAGGAAGAAACCAAACAAATGGCTTTATTGATAATACGGGCTATTCTCGGCCTGCAACATGCTTGACCGTTCACGAAGCAGCAAGATGATTACACCGGCCCTTCTAGTTGTCGATAATGAAAGTGCTGTTGATGAAAATCGCAGCACATAAACTGAGTCCGTACACAGTTTACCAGTATCAGTACTTTATAGCGAAGCCGATTAATTCGCAGAAACAAAAATGTCGACGGCGGGCCGAATGGATTATTAACAATTATTCGGTGGGGCGTTCAGGACAAGGAGCAAGTCAGCCAGGACCTGCGGGTTGCCGGAAATTTTGATAAAACGGCTTTTAGCTTTCATATCTGGGATTGCTTACTACGCAACTGAATACCGGATATGCCACAATTATCTACGAAAATCTTTACGAAACTCCTCCGGATTCCAGTGGTGGCGGCCACCTTTTCCCGGGGCATCTGCGTTCTATTCCCGGTTTCTGCTCGAATTTCCGGCGGGTACGATCAGGAAAATTGATCACCGGACAAAACAAAGCCTACGCTTGTTTATTTCTCAGGTTTCGGTTCGATGGCAACCGCCAAACCGTGGGCGGTTTTGACTTGGCATACGCTATACGGAAAAGGACCAAGGATCGACCTGGATTACCTCACATCTCCCGATTTCACCTACGATGCGCGAGCCTGTAGGCACATTGGGTGGCCGTGGTCAACAATACGGGCACTGATGAGCCTTTATCCCTCGCCTTACCAACTGTTCGGAAGTAACGGCCCACTTGAAACCGACGCTATTATCGCTGCTTGGGCAGATGAGCATCACCCCCCAGGACCTGGCCAGTAATGCCGGGCAAAGCGGCTTTATTACGGCATGGCCCCTTACACAACGGACTCTGCAAGCCACGCCTTACAGCCAACGGAGAAAGACGTGGACCGGTAAGTTGGGTGTTTGGACTTATCGCTTAAAGCGAAGATCTTCATGGTCTACGCAAGGTTACAGCAAAGGCTATCGGGCCCGGTAAAACTTTCAAACGGCGGTGTTCTACTACGAAGTACGTGACTTTGAGAATGCCTATTTGCAGAGCCCTTAATTCCTTGATGCCCTTATGAAGTAGGCATTTGAAATCGGATCTTCTCGAAGGCTCCATGCGTCTGAATGCGGCCCTGTTCTACTACGACTACACTTAACCAGCTAGTTCATTTAACCGTAGTGGGCGTATCCAATTTACTTGGAAAATGCTGGAGCGGGTCAGAGATTCTTTGGCGGTTTGAGGTCTGAGCTTATGTGGGCCATCGGAGAGCGCCTTGTCGTGAACGTGGCCTCGCGTCTTCTCTTAGAAAGTGAGTACACCGGAGCTTACGCTCTCAGATACACAATAAACGTTGAATGACCCTGCGACGATTTATATGTAGATCTTTTCTGGGCAATGAGCTGTATTCTGCCCAAAGTCAGCTGTAATATCATCGTGCTCTGTTACTACTGCGTGCCTTTAACCCTACTCTTTTTTTTATTTTCAATTTTAACTCTCAAAACTACCCAATGCCGTATTATCCTACAGCTTCTGCACCGTCTTCGGCATCCAGGCCCTTCCGAGCCAAGCTTGTCGGATGGTCGGGCCATCCCAGACTGCACCCCCTGTTTGCCCGGCCTTCAAACGCCGACTGTTCGCGGTGACCAGATGGCCGTTCACGTGCCCCTGAGCCATCGAGGCTCAAACGGAAAGCCCGCATGTTGATGCTGGCCAGCAACAACAATCCTTTCACGGCCCACCGGCTGAGCGGATTCATCACCCCGTCCCAGGACATTTTGGTGCTGGGTATCTTACTACCTCATCAGCGTGGATCGCAAGGCAGTCCAGCCTGACTTTCGGTGAAACCGGGCAGCCGCACCTTCTCGCCCTGCCCGACGTGCTCAATGCCTTCGATGAAACGGCCACCTCAAAGATCCACGAAATGGGTGTGGGTGCGCTTCAGCGGTTGAGCCTTGACGGGACGACGACGAAGGCGAAACCCGATCAGGAGGAAAAACCTCAGCGACGGCACTCGCATCAGAAAGCAGGAAGTACCGCCGTTGATCGCCTTGATGAGATGGTGCCCTGATCAGTCGCTACATCCTCACCACAGGTGGGGCCGGGTGGGATGAACACACAATCATCAGTTTCTTGTCGCGTCGTCTGAGCTTCAGCTCATCCGCCCTTCCCTGTTCAACCTCGTTCCCAGTCCTCTCAACCTGCGCGCCGCCCATGGACCACCACCCTTCCCAAATCCACGTCTGATCGGCCGCATCCGCTCCGTTGACAAGAGAGCCCCCCCGCTTTTTCGTAATTCGGAGATCGACAAGAAAAATCGCTTGCGCAATCTGTGGCCTGGCCCTACAAGCACCCGGCACGCGGCCACAGCAGCGATGGCGGTATGATCTTCAAAGGATCTCGGCTTCTCCACTACGCCACCCAGGCGCTGTGTCGATCTCGTGTTTGAGGATCTGCGTTTCCCTGGCGGACAAGGCGGCCTTGCTCCAGGCAGGCCGAAGCAGATTCACAGCCACCCGAGGAGCGTACGGCTAGGTGAGATCACCGAAGTTGGAACGCCCACACCAAGGTGATCGACACCTGGACGGAAACGAACGAAGCGCCTGGTGTGCCGGCGGTGCGTCGGCAATTTCAACGAGAAACGACCCGCTTCAAACTCGGTCTGGTTTGATGGCCAACATCCGGCGCCAGGGGGAACATGTCAGGGTTGCGGCAGCTGGTGGGGCATGCGGGGCTTGATGCCAACCCCCAGGGGAGGGATCATTCGACCTGCCGATCCGTACCAATTTTCCGCACGAGGCTGACGGTCACTGAATACTGATCTCCTCCTACGGCGCCGTAAAGGGCCTTGGTCGAACGGCCTGCGCACCGCTGACATCGGGCTTAACCTGGGACCCGCCGTTCTGGTGGACTGATGGCTCGGACGTGATCGTGGCGTGGAAGACGACTGCGCACTACCCGGGGCAATCCGATTCCATGCCGATGAAAAGGGCCGCTTCTTCGCCAAGTTGGTTGGGGCGTCTCGCCGCTTGAACCTTTGTCATCGGCCAGCGGCAAGGCCAGCAAGCTGCTCGCTGATCGTGATGACGAGATGACCCTGAACTCTCCGCGACCGATCGAAGCCGCGGTATGCGTCAAACCGTGGTGTGTCGCCTTACCGTCACTCGAGGCCGCCCGCTACCGTCTGCCCGCAAGTGCTTACGGCTGGGCTCTTGAGCCCACAACCAAGCTGGTGGATGTCGGTGAAGCGGCTGGGGATCATCGCCGCCCAGTCTCGATCGCGAGCCCGGCACCCAGTGAGATGCGTACTTCCACCACCGGTTTGTGTGTCACGGCTGAAAGTGGCGTTTGGTGCGTGCCCACAAAACCCTTGAGGGGCGTCGTCGAGTTCGGCCCCAAAGCCCGCCTGCGTCCGTTCCCGCACCCCCATGGCGTGGAGGCCCAGGTGTTCCGAAACCGACTTCACCTTGCAGGTCAAGTTCGCCGGAAAAACCAGAAGGCCCAGAAGTTGATATCCACCCCGGGCTCGATTCTGTTCCGTTGCCGATGGTGAACGCCGTTCAGCCGATACGGTGATGACCAGGTTTTCCACGGCCTCGGTCAAGAAAAGCGTTGAGGAAGGCCACAAGGGAAGATCTGCGGACTCTGGCTGCGTCAGGTGCGTTTACGAGGGAGTTGATTCCAGCCCCGGAGGTCACCACGCCAGAACAACATCACCCTGAAGGGTCCCAGCGGCTCGGACGCGCTGTGGGGTTTGTCTGGCGATGTCTACAGACCTTCCCCCCCAATGCCATTTCCTGTAGTCGAGGGGAACTCTGAGGTCACCAATGGTGACGTGCTGGCGGAAAGCCGTCTGCGTCAGTGAGCATGCGGCGCCGTTCGTCTGCGTGAATCCGCAGGTGATTCACGTGAGGTGCAGATCGTCACTGCGAAGCCCTCACCCTCAAAGACTGCAATTGGTTGGTGAATCCACCCACTCCGGCGAGATCTGGCCACCTCACTCGAAGGCAAGGACAACATCCGCTAACCTGCTTAAGACGATGCCAGGCAGCAAGATCAGCAATGGCGAGGTGTGATCGCGAAACTCGCCGAAATCGGCTTTCCGCACCCAGACTTGGGCATCGGGTCAGTTACGCCCCAGCCTCTCGATCAAGAGGCACGTCGGCCAAGAATTTTTTTGAAGTGCTCAAAAGGGGCGGCGACCTGCTCTCTGGGTTCCCAGGAAACCCACGAGATTTTCAACAAGGGACATTTCCTTGCTGATGGATCGAGGACGGCCAGTGGGATCGAGGCGCACTGAAAGTGGTTAAGGACATCTTCTCCCAGACCGCCGGGATTCGTCACCGGTGACCCAGAAGAACGACATTCTGGCGGTGAGATTCATTGTGCGCTCCGGCAGCCTCCATCTGGTGGCGGACACAAGGTGCTCTCCGCTACAAGCGATGAGGGCAAAATGGCACAACCCGCGGGTGGACGAGCTTGCCTCGCAGGCCTGACCACCGAAGCGATGGTGTTTTTGAGGCTGTGCGATTACGCCTTAAGGCGGTAGCTCTGTTGTTTACTGCGCCCTGTGGAGGATTATGCCAATTCCCGATAGGCCCATCTGCCGATCTCTCAAGTGTCAAGCAAAAATGGCGCGCCGTCGATGGTTTCTCAAGGGATCAACGCCTCACCTACAAAGATGGTTGAGTTGGATTAAGTCGGTGGAGGGGCATTGAACTTGCTGCGCACGCCAGCTGATCCTCGACACCTTTGACACCACTCCCCAGATTGACGGTGGATGTTGGAAGCGCGTTGCCCGACCAAGCGTGGCCCAAGACGGATCGAAGCGACTGCAGCTGGTCATCTGGAAACCCTGCTGTTTCGCCGCGACACCACCTCTTCTGACGCAGCCATGGTTCCACCCACACTGAGCTGCAGGCTGGCAGACGGTGTTTCCGTTCCAAAACCGTGGCGATGTGGTGGCCACGACCAGATCCTTTTCCATTGGCAAGGAGAACGGCATTGTTCAACTGCCTGATCTGATCGATGGCGAACCCCGCCGCAGGATCGTTGAGCGGGCAATGACACCCGCCCGTGCATATCGGCAAGGCCCCAGCCGGTTGTTCCGTCGGCCAGCGCCTGCGTTGATGGTGAGCTGGCTGGCCGAAGGTGATTGGCCCCTTGCTTGCGCCAGGTGGAGCCCTGGATTCCTGGCAAGATCACGAATCCGCCTTGGTCGGCCCCTACATGGTGTCAACCGGATCGGTGCTCCACGTCGCCGATGGCGAACTGGTGCAGCGGGGGTGATGCGTGGGCCCTGCTGTGTTGAGCGCCAGAAAACTGGTCGACATCGTCCAGGGCCTGCCCCGGATCGAGGAGCTGCTTGAAGCTCGCCCGTCCCAGGGAATTCGGCGGTGCTCGTGCCGCAAGCCCGGCACGGTCCAGATCAATTCGGTGAAGACGATGATCTGTCACCGCTTCACGGTATTCGACACACGATGTCACCACCGATTACCCGATCCTGCTCGGCGCAACGTTGATGGTCAAAACGGACGGCCAGCAGGTGACGGGCTGGTGAGATGCTCACGACGGTCCGTCAAACCTCCCACGAGTAGGGGGAGTGCTTATTTCGACGGACCTGCGCAGCGCAGCCCCGATGAGGCGGGACCCAGGAAAGCTACTCGAAACTGCAGTTCCGGCATGGTTGCAGGAAGTGCAAGAACGTCTACAAATCCCAGGGCGTCACCAGCGATGACAAAGCACATCGAAGTGATCGTGCGCCAGATTGCCAAGGCAAGGTGTCGCATCGAGGATGCCGGTGATACCACCTGTTGCCCGTGAGCTTGATCGAGCTGCGTAGGTGGAGCAGGTGAAACCAGGCGATGGGCGATCACCGCGGGGCGCCGGGCTGAGTTCCACACCCGTTGGCTGCTGGGCATCACCGAAGGCTTCGCTGAACACCGACAGCTTCATCTCTGCCGCCTAGCTTTCCAGGAGGGACCCACCCGGGTCTTGACCGAAGCGGCGATCGTAGGGCTAAGAGCGACTGGCTGGCGCGGCCTCAAGGGAACGTGATTTCATCTCTGCCGTCGCCCTTGATCCGGCCGGCACGGGCTTCAGTGGCTTTGAAGAAGGAAATTGCGCGCTTGAGCCGGTCCTCACCCCACATCTTGATGAAGAAGGCGGCGGGCATACCGGCGCATGCCCAATCTTGCGGTTCCCGACTACACCGTCGATGATGCGGACAGCTCCCCAGTGAGTCAGCGCCAAGGCCGTGCTCGACGATCCCTCTGAAGCTCAGCTCGATGCGGGTTCGCATTCCAGCGGGGCTTGGAGGCCACCAAAAGAGCCCTTCGGCCGCCTTTGCCGGGCCAACACAAGTAAAGGAGTTGCCTGAAAGAGGAGCTGATCCCTGATCCGCTGGCGTCGAGGGCCCTCCGGATTGAAGGGCCTGGGCTGAGCGAGGAAATGAGCGCATGACGCATTGAATTCAACGCTCTGCCGCTGCGCCACGGCTGGGTGCGAAGCGCAGTTGCCCCACGTTTGGCTTCCACGCCACACCGAGCGCTTGAACGGTCGATTTAGCGATGGCTCGGATTCATGGCCCTTGGTTTGCTCGCTGGCAGTGCCAGTTTGGGCCATGAGTTGGCTGGTCGTGGCACCTGAGTCCTGATCTTTGCCTTGCGGCTGTGCCCTGCTTGGCTTTAGGTCTTGCTGCTTTAGAAGCCAAGGCCAAGGGCCCAAGGGCGAACCTGGCTAATCGCGGCAAGCAGCTTCGACGATGGCCCTACGCCAAGGGGCCCGCCGGCTTTGAACAGTCAATGTTCTGGCCCAAGCTCTGCGTGAGCCAGCTTGCAGCGACAGCACCAGGAAACCGGCGCTGATCGATCGCCGCTCCAATGAGCTGCCCAAAGCGCAGCGTCGGGCCAGGGATGGCCACCACCCAAGCTGCTGCTCTCCACCGCGATGGCCTCAGCCTCGAAACCGTTGGCATTTCCCAGCAAAGACCGGTCTTCGGACGGTCTGCGTCTCCAGCCAGAGTGATGTGCCGATGGGTGCCGTTTTTGCGCTACCGGCAAAGGGGCCTGCAACGTTCCCTGCAGTGTGCCACGAGATCATCGACCAGTTGCTGGCCATACCGCGAGGTGATGCAAGCAACGCCCCAGCCACGTGGTGTTCATGGGCATGGGCGAGCCCTTCTCAACACCGAAGCAGTGCTTCGAGGCATCAACTGCCTCTGCAGCGACGCTGGGGCATGGCCCAGCGCCATGATCACCGTGAGCACGGTGGGCGTGGCCGGCCAGATTCCGAAACTGGCCGCCTTGCCACGAGCGCCTGGGTTCGGCAATTCAGTTCACCCTGGCGGTGATGCTTGGCATGCCCCCGACCAAGCGCTGCGCGAGGACTGATCCCCACTGCCCATGCCTACCCGATTGCCAAAACTTTCTTGAGATTGCCGCCACTATGTGACCGCCACCGGCGGCGCATTCAGCTTGAATACATCCTGCTGGGCGGCCTACAACGACCACCCCGCCAGGCGGCGGCCCTGCCCAGTTGGCGCGGTTTTCCAGGAGGCCATGTGAAATCTGATCGGCCTACACCGATCGACGAGAGATTCTCCCAGCGCCCCAGCCCGAGCGTTTGGCGGCCTTCAAAATCTGCGCTGGAGCTGCGCCATGTTGGCGGTGAGTTATAACGACAAACCGGACCGACAGCCAGCTAGACCGTTCGGGGTACGACCATGATCAGTGAGCGCGCCAGCCGGGACTATGGACGCAAAATGCGCTTGCCGGCCAGACTCCGCGGCGTGGGCGGGCAGTTAACGGTGCTGGTTTGCAGGTTAATCAGGATGGGTTTGGGCTTCGCTTCTCCTCAAGCAGCCTTGTGCACCACGGAAGTGGCGGTAAACCAACTTCGTAGCCAGCTACGCATGCCTTCTCCACGGATCAAACTCTTTCCTGTTGATACGGAAGATGCAACGCGACTTCCGGTTGGCGAAGTTTCGAATTGGACAGGTAGGGCACTTGCGGCGGCCGCGAACGGGAGCTTGACGACCCTCTTGCGCTGGCGAGGAGCTTGAAAAGCGCAGGGATCTACTTCTTGCTTGGAACAAATCCCGATACGGGGAATCCTGCAGCTATATTATCGGTGAAGCTGAAGTGATCAGAGATCGGTTATTTGAAGCAAACACAAGCAAGGCTTGGGAATTCTGGAGCTCAGCGTTTGTCTTTTGTTCAGTAAGGACGAAAAAACCTCACCAAGGGCGCATTGTGGGTTCTGGAGACACCAACGTCTTGTGGCAAGATCGAAGACATTGCGGGGCGGTACGATGCTCGAAAATTCGTGAACGGAAGCAACCCCAAGTTGGCCTCAGCTGATCGTGGGAAAATGAAGTTATCTCTCCAAAATTAGGCAGGTGTTGCCAAGTACTCTGGCTCAGACTTGCTTGCCCCCATTGCTGGATCGCCAGCCCCACGAAGGATCAGCCAAACCTCGTTTGCAAGATTAAGAATGCTTTGGCGCATGCAGCGAGATACAGGAGGACCGGGTTCGTTGTCTTAAGGATTTCGGACGGCTGTGCTGGCCCTACGCCTTCTGCTGAGGTCCACACCGTTTGTTGTTGTCCTGAGAAAGAAGCTCATCAAAAACGAACTCTTGTCGAAATATGAGAGGTGTCTTCGTCTTGCGCACAAGCACAGAATTTTCGACCCCAAGCTTGCCTGCAGCGGCAGCTGATACACGGCGGTGGGGCGAACAGTTCTCACCGCATTGCGCGATAAGTCTGTGGAAAACTCAAAGCACATAGAAGGAGGTCTGACCTCTCACTTGAGCTGAGCTAGCAACTGATAGCTCAGTGGCGTCGCCCGAATCGTGATCAAACGCGCCGATCACGCCGTTGCCCTCCAGGGGGTGTAGTCGCTGCATCAGCAGAAAAAGCCGGCAGGGCGCCCAAAGGCGTGAACAGGAAAAGAGCTGGGCAGCCCACTGCCTCGGCCCACACTGCCGGGGCGGCCAGGATTTGAATCGGCTCAGGGCATAGACCCGGAGAGCAGGGCGTATTGGGATCGCGAGAAACGCGGATTGCACAGGCTCATCAGCAAGGCACGAACACCGCTCCCACCATTCCGCCCGCCAGTCTCCAAGCTCACCGCCACCAGCAACCCCGGCACCCACCGCCAAAAAACGGCGCCAGACGCCCACAGTAACTCAGTTGCCAATCGCGCGGCAATTGAAAACAGCCACAGCGAGCGGTTTCATGCCAAGGCCGCGCAAACAGCACGCCCCCCAACACCGTGCCGGCCATGGTTGGCGGCGATGCCCCAGCCCGCCTGCACCGATTCGATCAGCTCCGGCGCAAAGCCTTCCTGTATCAAGAACGGCACACCATCAGCCCCAGCCAGTCCATTCAGGGCCAGCGGGTAGAGCACGCACCAGTAAGAGGATCAGCAGCGCCCGGCTGCCCGCCTGTGCGGCGCAGAAATTCTTTCGCCGCCCCACCCACCGGTCCGGGGCGCAGGCTCGTTCACCGGAATGGACGATCGGAGCAGGCCAGTGGCGCCGCCAGGCGTGAAACGGCACACGGCCAGCATCAGGCGGCGGCGGCCAGGAAGGCCACCGGCCAGCCGAAAGGCGACCGGCCAGCACTCAAAGCCGACGCGCCGATCGCCAACATCGCCCCCGGATCCCAGCGAAGAGGCCGCCGGCACCACCGCCGAGGTTCGCTGGGCGGGCAGCAGGTCGGTTTGGCGGTTAGGCGTCCACGGCAATGTCCTGGCTGGTCACTGACCACCCAGGCAAGCACCGCCATCACTCCGATTCAGCCTCAGGGCTTGGCCGCTATCCGGAGCTGGGCTACGCAGGCAGAGGCCATGCCCGATCCATTCACCATCAGGGTGAGCTGCAAAAGCACCAGCAACAGGCCCCGACGCCGGTCTGGCCATTGCAAAGCCAGCGAATCCAGCAACGGCGCCCAGCAACATTTTTTGAGCGTGTAGGGCAGCTTCCGCCCAGGCCAAGGGCAGGCCGCATCAGGCTGAGTGGGGCACGTTTCTTTCCAGCCAATCCTCTGCAGCAGGGCCTGCTGCCCTTATATTCTGCTGGCCCTCCCTGGCTGGCCACGGCCACCAGCGCCGGAGCGGGCGGTCGCCTCCTGAATACCGATGTCGAGTCCAGGGGGCAGAGTTTCAGGGTGCACAGGACCAGGCACAACTGGCGACCCTTATTTGTTTTTCAGAATGCGAGGAAACTCCCGATTTACGGCCTGTGTCTTTCATTCGCGCTTCCACTTGATGCCGGCCAGCGATTCTGCTGTTGTTCGCCTGGCCCTGTTCTTGTGAGCTGCCCGCTTTTGGCTTGCCGGCGACATGATGCCCCGGCTTCCTGCGGGATTTGAGCGTGGGGAGCAGAGAAAAAGCCCATGCCGGAATCTGTCCTCCTTTTCCACCAGCC
>Ga0163217_1093774_pt1 | contig 11768 bp, 12 predicted proteins | sample SynspAceP_FD_185933 | JGI IMG/M metagenome (GOLD analysis project Ga0163217, IMG submission 185933) | Saline lake microbial communities from Ace Lake in Antarctica - Synechococcus sp. Ace-P (PacBio error correction) | ecosystem: Environmental > Aquatic > Non-marine Saline and Alkaline > Saline ... | reverse complement strand
CAAGCTACGGCGGAGCTGAAAGTGAAGCAGCATTCAAGGAATTGCTCGCCGGAAAGCAGAAAAATAGTTCAAACTAAATTCAAAACACCATGCTTCGGGTAGGTTTTGTAGCGACTTCGATGCAAGATGTATAGAACTGCTTCGAAAACTGCACGGACACAAGGTTTTTCATCCAGCTCATGGGATCATCCAAAAGGATTTATTATCAGCCAAAGGGTATTGATGGTCACGACCAAAATAAAGTGGTGGCTTTATTCGCAGGACAAGGAGCCACAATATGTTAGGATTGGGGAAGGGAGTTGGCGAATGCCTTTCCGACGCGTTGGCAAAAACATTTGAACAAGCAGATAAATCTTATTCACCATCTACCGGCTCCAGTCCCCGCTGTCGATCATATATTTCCTATTCCAGTATTTAGCAAAGAAGAGCGAAGTCAAACAGCAAGTGGGAGCTTACTAAAACTCAGTTTGCACAGCCTGCAATAGTGTCTTGAGCATGGCGTCAATATTAAAACGTTGCAGCATGCAGGCTTCACGCCACAATTTACGGCGGGACATAGCTTGGAGAAATTGACAGCCACTTGGGCGCTGGTGTATATGATGATGTTACCTTTTTGAAGTGCAAAAGCAGCGCGGTGAAGCTATGGCTATTGCTAATCCTACGCACGATGCGGGAGCCCATGCTGGCGGTGTGAAGCACCTGAGCGCAGGTCGTGATTGCCATCAAAAATATCAGTGGGGTCTCATGATCGCTAATGTTGATTCTAACCAGCAGGTTGTGCTGGGCGGAAGTAACCCGCAGCGATCAATCAGCGAGGAGCAGCTAAAAGCCCGCAAGGTTTTCAGTGGTGCCTTACCAGTTGCGGCAGCATTTTCATACCCGAGTTTGTCAGGACATGCCCAGGGAAACCGTTTTTTCGAAATTTGTGGATCAGCAGCAATTTAATGCTCCTGCAATACCTGTTTATTCACAACACCACGGCACACAATTCCAACTGATTTAAATGTCTTTAAATCACTTTTCTGGAAAAATTCAAAATTTTAAACCCGGTTTTATTCAAAAAATTCAGATTTGAAAAAATATCTTACGATGCCGGGGTTCGTGTTTTTGTCGAATTTGGTCCGAGGGATTGACGAAATCTGGTAGTTGCTATTTTGGAAGAAAAGAGCATCATGAATTGTAGTAAACGCAAGTGCCTACCAAAAAGACAGCGACTTACTTTTTCCGTCAGGCAGGCTTGTAACAGATGCAAGTCCTTGTGCCTGCCTCCTTTCCAATATCGATGCCTTACAAAAAGGAAATTGTCCTCTCCTCCAAAGTCAAAAAATGACCGTCCAGGTAAGCGGGAATAATTATATCTCCGAGCCAAACTCAAAAAGCACATTCAGGACTTGATGACTGACGGCTTAAAAATTACGGGTGGAGGGAACACAACTAATAGAGAAAATCGTCACGTCGAGAAAAAGGTTAGTAGAAGGTCCCTGCCAACATTGCTACTTCTAGTACATCTGAAAATGAAGAAGAAATCATGAATAAAGAGTCTTTCAATTATTGCAATCACAGTCGATTCATTCAAAGCCTAATCAGACGAAATCGTGGAGATTTTCGAAAGATTTATGGATCAGCAAAATCAACAGTCTCAAACACATTGTTGACTATTCTATCACAAAATATTGAGTGGTGGAAATAAAATCATGGCACCTTCCAGGTTTGGTTCGACCGAGTTGAATACGGTAGCTCCTGTGGCTTCATTACCAGCAATGTACCAATGCGAGTCAGCAAAGCACCGGGGCTCCAAACGATCCAACGGATATACTGCTGCTGCAATCAACAGCACCTGCACCTCCCGCTTCAAATGGTAAAGTGGTGGAAACTGACGAAGCTAACGGACATTTGCCGAAGGAGCGATCAAATCAACCTAAACCCTCAACTTCAAACTGAAAAAAGCTTGGATCATGACGAAGTTGACCAGCTCCTTGTTAGAAGTGGTTGAGTGAAAAGACAGGTTACCCAGCAGAAATGTTTAGAAACTCAGCATTGGATATGGCAAGTGACTTAGGAATTTGATTCCATTAAGCGCGTAGAATATTTGTGCACTTACCAAGCTGCATCCTGAAATGTCAGCATCAATCCCAATGAATTAACGAGCTAAGAACCTTGCAGAAGATCGTCAGCTTGTCGGCCGCAAAAAAAGTGGCACATCCAAAATGGCGCGTTTGCAAGCGGCAACTCCTCAAAAGACGACGCACCTTCCAGTTTCAGTTAGCCGCATTTGAAGCTCCAGTTTAGTCCAATCCAGCTAATACTCCATCAAAGTTACTAGTGGAAATGGATGTTACTAAATTGACTACTTCCTTATTGAAAGTGGTGAGCGAGAAGACAGGTACCCAGCCGAAATGGTTGAACTCAGCAGGACATGGAAGCGACTTAGGAAATTGTTACCATCAAACGTGTAGGAAATATTCGGTGCACTTAACCAAGCAGCATCCTGGAAATGTCGGGCATGCAACCCAAAAATTAACGAGCTAAGAACCGTGGCGAAGATCGTGAGCTTTGTCGGTTGCAAAAAGTGCGCGCATTCAATGGCGGCTGTGTGCAGCGGCAAAAACTCCTCAAAAGGACGACGACCATTCAGTTTCAGTTTAGCCCAGTTGAAGCTCCAGTTTAGTCCAATCCAGACTAAACTCCATCCAGTACTAGCGGAATGGATGTTACTAAATTGACTACTTCCTTATTGCAAGCTTGGTGAGTGCAGGAAGGACAGGCTTACCCAGCTGGAAATGCTAGAACTCAGATGGGACATGAAGCGGACTTAGGAATTGATTCCATCAAGCGAGTAGAATATTCGGTGCAACTTACCAAGCAGCATTCCTGAAATGTCTGCATCAACCCCAATGAATTAACGCGGAGCTAAGACGCTTGGCAGAGATCGTGAGCGTTGGTCGCCAAAAAAGGTGGCGCATCCAATGGCACTGTTGCGCAGCGCAACTTCCTCAAAAGAAGACGACCATTCCAGTTTCAGTTAGCCCAGTTGCGGCTCCAGGTTAGCCCAATTCAGCTAATACTCCACAAGTACTAGTGGAATGGATGTTACTAAATTGACTACTTTCCTTATTGCAAGTGGTGAGTGAAGAAGACAGGCACCCCAGCTTGAAATGTTGGAACTCAGCCATGACATGGAAGCGACTTAGGAATGAATTTCCATCAAGCGAGTAGGAAATATTCGGTGCACTTACCAAGCAGCATCCTGAAAGTTGTCGGGCATCAACCCAAGTGAATTAACCGAGCTAAGAAACCTTGGCGGAGACGTCTCTTTTTGTTGGGGGAAATGTAAAAAAAAAAGTTTAAGGCATAGCGGTTATTGGAAAACTGAAAACTCAAATCACCGATATGGAGAAACTGCCAAAAAAAAGCGATTTCAGTCCAAACAGGTGCTTTCCACGGAGTGAAACGTTTGAAGTTTGCGATTGAAATACTTGCCCGCAACCTTGACTTTCTGGAATTTTACTATGCCGGCTTCGCATGTTGTTTTAGTGACCAATGACGGGCTCAGCATTGACGCCTCATGTGATCGCGGCGTTACAGGCAAAAAGGGATTCAAGTCGTAGCGATAAATCTGAGTGGTATCACTAATCAATACCTAAGGATGTGCTTACTTTGCCAGATAAGCAGCGATCAAGCTGTAGTCAATTGCCATCCAAGGAAACCAAGCCAAAATGGAAAAATTGGAGGCCTAACATTTACATCCGCATTCGAGTTTCCAGGAGCTTCAATTCACAGCACATTTTTCAAAAGAGAAAGAAGTGCTCAAAGCCTTGTTCTTTCTTACGAAACATGTGCAAAAAAACTTGGAATGACTTGGGTAGTAATCAAAGAGCAGTTTCCTTTACCTGTACAAGAATGGATGGGCAATTGGGGAACAAGGAAACGGTGGAAATACCTCTGTCGTTGGATGGTGCGGATCACAGGGTTTGGTGAAAAGTGTTGGAATTGGGAGTGGTCGCCGGTTTTACTGCCGAGCGATTGATTATTACAACCGGAATTATCAGTTGACCCAAATTACCCATCCAGTTAATGCAGAATAGACGATGCGAATGTGTCTGTTGTAGAAGTTGCTATTTCTGAAGAAGGTAGGAAAAAACTACTACTGCCATTCCAACTGAGCTACTGGAAAATCAGTCGATTTCAACTACCGTCACTAGTTTGATTCTGTATTTCTTGTCAAAGTGCGTGCCAGAGGGAGTGACCCGCAGGCTTGGTCATTGAAAAATGGCGAAGACATTTTCATGCAAAATGTAACTGCTCGGTAGGATCGACCCTTGATACTGAAAATTCCAGAATTCGCCAGAAATGAAAACGACTGAGGGTGCTTTGAAGGCGCTTGATCGATGATGGACATGAATAAGGCAAAAGGCGAACAACAGTCTTCCGAAAGTAAAAAGCATCTTCAATAATATTCATAGCAAGAGGAAATTGATGAAACGATTTCACTGAGTCAAGTCATGGGAGTGAAGTCATTCTATATTGAGGGAGATGTTCACTGATTTTAGCAAGTTTTTAAAAAAAACTCGCTGGATCAGGCAACAGCAGCAACTTGGAGCGATCACGGGAATCCGTTCACGGTTGCAGGTCGATGGTGATAAGTATATCAGGATAAGACGCGAAAGTGAGTTTTGAAAATGTCTTATCTTCAAATGGACGGCCTGTTGAGTCTGCTTGGAGCTGTAGATATTCATCAGTTAGATCACCTTATTTTATTGTCTTCGTAGCGGATGTTTATGGAAATGTGGGGCAAACAGATTATGCAAATTCCAATGAAATCTTGAGCAAGGCCGCCACATCTATTCAAAAAACCAATCATCCGAAAACACAAGTCTTCTGCGATTCAACGGGGGGCGCATGGGATAGTGGGATGGTAAAGCGGCGAATTGAAAGCGCAGTTTGAAGCAGCCGGCATTAGCCTAGTTAAAACAGTGAAGGATTGGCGGCTGCCATGCTGGTCAACGAACTGTAATACTGGAGTAGCCCAAACAGCCTCAGGTGCATTTATTAGGTGGCCACTTTACCGGCAGCAGTAAATTCATTTAGGAGCAAGTAAGAAACCACATCGAATTTCAATCGGCAAGTTAAGGTTGGAAAAAATTAATTTCATTTCTAAAACCACCCAACAAGATTCAAACAACCCAGTATTAACCTGTGGTCAATGCAGTAGATGGTGGCTCACAGTTGTGAAAAACTCTATCCTGATTATTCGTGTTCAAAATCGAAACCATTTCTCTGTTTAAAGAATTATATTCGATGGCAATCAGCAAGAGGATTACATTTTTGAGCTAAAAAGAGCTGGAGAAAGGACGGAGAGAAGTCGTCTTTGAAACGACTATTTATTAAGCGAAGGCAAAAAATGCAACCAATTCATTATCGTGCAAGGGTCACGCTATTGAATAAGAAATCATTCAAAAGCCACCCAAATTTGAGCATCAAATAAGCGGTACCTATCAACCTACAGATGGGCAGGTTTTATATCAAGATGTTCCCTTTCCATGCGCCCTATTTCAAGGGATAAAAGAAATATTGGATTGCTTAATGAGCATCAAAGTCGTGCTTTTCCTGCATTGCCTCCGGAGGTCCCCTTATCTGAAACAAGGACAGTTTCCAGTAGGGCAGTGATCAACAACGTTCTTTGCGGATATCAGTATCAGGAATGCTGGTTTGGTCAAAAAAATTACGATGGTGCAAATAGCCTTTCCGCTGAAAAACGATAGTTGCACTACTGTATCGACTCGCTTTGGCAAAGAATTATTGTTTCAGTTAAAGTTCAGAAAGCAGATGAATCAATCGTTGGTAGCAGAATGACCGTCTATTGATGGGAATGGCTTGTCATATCAAAACATCTGGTGCAAGCCGTGGACCCGTTTCCAGGCAAATTAGTATGGTAAGAAGTAGAAGACGGAAGACCAAAGAAAATCAATCATGACCAAAATAGCCATTATAGAACAGCTTCACTGTTCCCCTGGATCTTCGACCACGAAGGAGTTTTGGGAAAATCTGATGGCTGAAAAGGACTGACGAGTCATAGCAACACCGCAGATTTCGGGGTAGATCCTGCATCGATTTTCCATCCTGAACAAAGGAATTGAACGATGCTATTCTATTCGTGGTGGTACATTCGTGACTTTGAGTTCGACCCAAAGGGCTTTTGAGTTGTCAGCCGACTATTGAGCAAAAAAGATAAAAATGGTTTCAAGGTCGCTTATGCAGCAAAGGAAGCACTCATCGATTGGGGGTTATTACCAGAAAAAAGGAAAAAGGCTGAAAAAATTTGTTGGCTTGATACTCGGGAATTTAGCGCTTTCCGACAAGTTCCTTCCCATCAACTTTATTTACGGGATATCTACTTGTCGTTCTTTAGAAATCAAACTATCAAGAATATTAAAAAGCCGAATTTAGATTAAAGGCTCACAATTCAAATTCCTCCAGAAATAAAGTATTGGATACCCACACCATCGGGAAATGGTGAGTAAAGCATTGGCACTTGAGGAAAAACGTATTATGAATTGGATGCTGGCCTGTGCGAAGCTCTTTTATATGCGATTAAAGATGGCCGTGTGATGAAATTGCAAAACTGGGAAAGCAGACCTGATGTTGGCAGGTGCAGTCAGTGCATCCGACCAGTTATTTAATCCACATTGGGCTTTTCTGTATTCCCATTTTGCCTATTCACCAATGGATAAAAAGTTTGTTCCATCGATAAGGAGTCTCGGGATTGGTTTTCTTCTGAAGGCCGCAGGAATGGTGTTGTTGAAAAAGACTCGAGGTTGCGAACGAAGATGGAGATCACATAATCGGAGTTATTGGGTGGCATTAGGTTTATCAAATGACGGACGCGGGAAAATTCCGTTAAGCCCAAATCCAAAGCGACAAAAATTTAGCCTTCGAAAGAAACATACGCGCTAACAATGCTATTTCACCCGCTGACACTTCCTATGATCGAATGTCATCTACCGGTACGCCGCTTGAGATATCACTTGAGTTAAAAACTCGATAGCACTTACTTTTCGAATATGCGAAGGGACTCCTTTGCTGGGTTCAGTAAAGTCGAACATGGGCCATTTATGACGGGGGCCGGGGGACGAGCAGGGATATGACTGGCTTTATCCAAAGGTTTTATTAGCCATGCAGCATGAGGTTATCCGCCCAATATCAATTTGACGAAACCCAATCAAAAGCGGATAACATGGGAAGGACAACAAAATGATCGTAAATCACACCCCTGTGGAAAGGCCAGAAAAAGCAGGCCGGAATTAAACTCATTTGGCTTTGGTGGCACCAATGCGCACCATGTAGTACAAAATTTATTTAAGTGAAAAAAAAAGTGACACTGATCCCCTCCAATAGCTTTAGTGGATTACAGCCGATGGCCGTGGTGGCGGATGGCATGCTCATTTCGGAAACTTGCGAAAAATCTGGACGCTTTCTACCATACCATTTATAATGGAGAATCAACTTTTTTGCCCACTTCAAAAAACATGGAAAGGGATGGATCCAAAACACATTCCGTACTAAAAAAAGTATGGTTTTGAAAAGATGAACTCCACCAAGGCCGCTTACATCGAGAGTTCGAAATGATTTGTACGCTATAAAATCCAGCGAAAGAAGCCGAGCTGTTTGCATTCCTCAGCAAAGCTTTACTGCTAAAGTGGGGGACAATGCCATCAAAGATTGCAGGCTTAAAAGAAGCATCAAAAAATGTAGGCCGTATGGTGGCTATGGATAACAGAATAAGCGATTCATCAATGTCTGGCCCGAATGGGATTAGAATGGCAGCGTAAAAGAGCCTTGGAAAATGCTGCGGTTCTTTGAGTTAATCAAAGAAGGAGATTAGCAGAACTCATTCAATTGACAAGAAAGGTATTTATCACCGAGAAGGTTAAGCCGCGCCAGTGAATTCACCAGTTTTATCGGCAATCAATGGCGAGGGCAGGATCAGTTCCGCTATGGGATTTTCATGGAGCTGCATTTTACGTTCTTGTTGGTTAAAACTCCGTGTCAAAGACACTGGAGATTGTCAGAAAACATGCTGTCATTGGGTGAGGTGGATGGCGCGTAGTGATAGGTGCGTCGCATTTCTCCGGTGGTCTTGGAAAATGTATTGTAGAAAAAGGAGCATACATGAATTAACCAATCCAAAACATCTTTTCCTTTTAATGCGGATAATGAAAGGCTGGATGGATCGGGGAAGGTGCCGGAGCGATCGTTTTAAAGAAATATATAGGTTGGAGCGCAAGAAAATGCCTATGCCGTAATCGACGAAATCGAAGTGGCCAATGCCTCCAAAATCATTCGATTACCGTGGAATTAGCTGCCACAGGATTTCCGCTCAAGATTCGATCGAGCAGGAGCAGTTATTTCAAAATACGTCCAACAGTCCATCGCATTAGGCTCGGTCAAAGCCAACATCGGAATACGTTTTGCTGCCTTCAGGAATGGCGGTTTGATAAAACAGCATTATTGCATCATCATCGTTTATCCCCGGAATACGGAATTGGACTGCTCCCAAAATGCTTTGATTTCAAAAGACCTTCTTATTATTTTCCTACCGAATCCAGACCTTGGATTTGTCTTGATGGAAGCGACCAAAAGGACGGCCGCTGTGAATGGGCGTAGCTGGCATTGGCAACTTCAATTAACCAATTCGGATGTCCAAGAAAATGACACGCATTACATTTCTGACGAAATCAAACGCCTACCAGTATTTATTCTGGCGGGCAAGGATAGCCAAGCATTGATTAGCGGAGCTAGAGGTGTTTAAAAGCAAAACCTGAAATCTGATCAGGAAGCTGAGTTTCACTAGCCCAGCAGCGCACAGCAACTTTTTCGACTCAAAAACTCCAGATTCCATTCTACTGATTGCGAAAAGTAAGGCGGCATTAGGCAAAGAAATTCAATTTTTTCAAAATCAGTTTGGCGCTGCCTTCAAAAAATTCAAAGCGCTGAAAAAACACCAATGGAAGCTACTTTACAAAACAAGGCCCATTAGGACACGAGGGAAAGTGGCTTTTGTATTCCAGGTTTCAGCACTGCTTACACAGCTTTGGGAAAGATATCTTTCAGCCTTTTCCCTGAATTATTAACTCAAATGAAAATTCGGGTAGGAAACCTTGATGAGTTTGTCAATAAGCCATTACCTCTATCCAAAACTAAAAAGCGCAGACGAGGCCAAGCCTGATATTTACACCAATTCAATTGCGATGATGTCGGCGGGTGTTTTTTACTCAGCCATTTTCACAGAGATTTTACGAGACCAGTTTCAAATTGACGCCAGAAATGCCTTCGGTTTATAGCATGGGGGAATGTAAGTAGCATGTGGTATGCCTTTGGGTCTGGCATCCTCGTGAGCTCAAAAGTTTCGGAAGTCCCCAATTTTTAAAAATCGTATTTGCAGGCGACCTGAATTACTCGCAGAGCACGTGGGGCGTGAGTTAGTGAAAACGGCCAAAGCGGAAAATGGAATTAAGTATAAGTGTGCTAAGCACCGCAGCAGAAAGTGGCAGCATTGATAGCAGGAAAGAAAAAAGGTGTTTTTGGAACTTTCATCAATTACCGATCAGGAAGTGATTTATTTCAGGGGATAAGGAACCTGTTGCAAATCGCTGCTGAAACTCGACTGTCATTTGCTATTCCGATTCCGTTTCAAAAATAGTAATCCATCATGATTTTTTGTAATCGGAAAAAAGAAGGGCTACGGCCATGCACCACTTTGAGATCGCTGACGTCCCAGACTTGATTTTTATTCAAGGTATCACCCAAGCGAAGATCAAATGTAAAACAGTCAGGAAATCGCTGAAAAACCTCAGTCGCTGTTTGCGCGCAACCAAGTCCAATTTTCCAAAAACCATCCAAACGGTTTATGATTGCCGGTGAAGCGCGTTATTTTTATTGAAGTCGGAACAATGCTACCTGGTACCAATTGGATTCCAAAGCAACCTGAAAGGCAAAGCACATCATTGCGTAAGCGAATGGATCAAAAAAGGGAAATCAGATAGTAGTAATTTGGTCAATTATTGGCACAGTTGATCAGGTCACGGGTACAGTTAGTATCTGTCAATACTTATTTCCAAAGGCGGAGGAAAAGCTGCAGCGCAACGCCAATTCATGAAGAAAATAATTCCCGGAAGGGCCACGCCACTGTATGAAATTGTTTGAAGATGAAAAATGCGAGAGCGCATTTCAGCAACGTGAAGAAATACCGCCAAAGAAAAAGCGACAAACCAAAGGCAATTGGTCTGGCTGGTCATGAATCTGATGAGGTTAAATTCATGGTCAGACGATTTTATAAGCCCCGGGAACTCATGAAACCACACTCCCACCCACAAAATTTTAGCAAAGCGAAAGAAAAGAATTGCAACTATGGATACATCTACTTTAAAAAACGGAAGAAACTATCGCAATTTCTAAAAATGTGCTAGGAGAGAACGGATTGTCTCCCAGGAATTCTTGAAGGCTGGCGAAACAGTTTGAAGCAAGGAAAATGATCTTTCTCAACAAGAGTTAGAAGAATTTTCCGACCGGGAAAATGCAAGGTCTTTGGGCCCGGAATTACGCCATTATCGAAACTATCGACGTCGGCGTGATGTGCCGATGTATCCTATTTGCTCGTCAGTCGAGTGACCAAGATGAATGCAAAACTTGGGGTAATACCAACCCTTCCGACCATGGGACCACCGAATTGAATCCCATTACAATGCCTGGTTTTACACCACTTGATTCAGCAGGATTCCTTCATGCCGTCTGTGTGGAGTCCGTTCAATTGTGATTTGCTCCCTCATTTCTTATTTAGGAATTGATTTGCAAAATAAAAGGCAATTTGTCTATTCGGGTTGTTGGATTGCACGCTGACCTTTAGGACGATCATCCCTTATGAAAGGACCAAACCTTGCCGGTTATGATATATCGATTCGAATTCGTTGTCCGCAACGGAGAAAAATTGATATTTTTCTTCAGTTAATTTATGCTACGTCGTAAAGATCGTGTAGTATTGAAAAATGAGATTGCGGGATGATGCAGGATTTTTTGGCGGATGGCCCCAATTGCTAGACGTGCGGGAGTTGGTTTAGTGCCAAAAGCGAAATTGAAGCCCGGAAAAAATTGCGGGAACGGGAAAAATACTTCCACTCCTTTACCTAAACCACGCAAAAGAACCTCATTTTTTCAAAGCCAAAGATTGCAAACATCTAATCGATGGGAAATGCTGAAAAATGCCTTTGAGGATATCTCTTATTTGCAAAATGGTCGTTAACCAGATCGCTGCGCAATTTTCCACCGGAAAAAATCCTCATGGCTCGATCGTAATTACTTCAAGTCGATCTGACCGGAGGCGCTGTATGGCTTGGGCTTCCATTGCTGAAAAAGATTTGCACCCCTGATGGACTGGGTATTTTCCCCCTGTCACTGGCAAGAGATGACGAAAGTATTGCCAGGATCCGCTTGCCAAGCAGAAGGCGCGGAAATTTGCTACGCTTTTTCATGTTTGAATTGTGAGGCTTGCCAAAAAACGGGGATGACCCAAAAAAGACGGCTTCGTTTTCAAAACCTATTTGTTTGGGTTTTGGCCAGGGGCGCGTACGGCTTGTTCGCCCCCAAAAACAAAGTGGACTCCGGAACTGAACGGGATGTACCCAAGCTTAATCTTTACCAAAACTAGAAAATCAAAGAAAAAGGCGGTCGGTTGCCTGATCCCTATGTGATCGGTGATTAGAGATTATCTCTCT
>Ga0163217_1056629_pt1 | contig 11769 bp, 19 predicted proteins | sample SynspAceP_FD_185933 | JGI IMG/M metagenome (GOLD analysis project Ga0163217, IMG submission 185933) | Saline lake microbial communities from Ace Lake in Antarctica - Synechococcus sp. Ace-P (PacBio error correction) | ecosystem: Environmental > Aquatic > Non-marine Saline and Alkaline > Saline ... | reverse complement strand
AGATTGTATGCGCTGGGCCTTTTGGCATTTGGCGTGCTGCTTTTGCTGCCTAAATGCTCACTCATGGTAATGGCCCCTAAGCCTGATGCTTTGGAGCGACAGAACTCTGCTGTTACTTAAATGCAACGGGGGCCGCGCACGGGGTTTGGCGGCCGCGCTGCGTTTGCGCTTGGGTCCGTGTTTCGGCCGAATCCTGCTCACCCGCTGATCGCGCCGATTATGCTGATGTACAAAGCCGCGCCGTATTAGCGAAGGTCTTTTGCGGGCAAGGACGGCTGGCTGGCCCTGCGACTGCACGTGGCGAAGGGCGACTGACGCTGACAGAAGCTGGTCGATGCCAGCCGCTGGGTGTCGCTGTTCGGATCGTTTGGTTCACAATTGCGGTCATATCTGTAGTGCCGAACCTGATTTACTGGCTTGCTGCCTGTGACGCTTCCCATGTCGATCGCCCCGCTGCTGACGCATGTGACCTCCGCACTATCCCGCAGCACTATATTAGGCGCTGTCGCATATACAGACCCGACAGAATGAACCGGCTCCGCCGCCTTCGTAATTTTGCCGCCTACGCGAGGAACCTAGAACGGGTTACGCCCAACAAGGATCGTCGCCATGACCAATCGTCCAACCGGGCCTAACGCCCAGCTTATTCCGATCGGCTGGCGTTGATCTTGCCACGTCGCGCCGCGATCACGCTATTGATGCCTTTCGCGGGCTGCGCTGGTTTAATGATCATCATCGACACATGCCCGGCAACCCGTGGGAGTATCTGGGACCATCGCCAACATCGGGTTCTCGACCGCGCAGAGGCGTTCTTTTATCATTGTCCGGCATCGCGCCGGCATCGCCTATCCCCGCCATCGGTCGATGGATGTCGGGGCGATCTGCGCCTATGGGATGCGATAGCCCCGTTGTGGCGGGCCAGCCATCTAACTAAATACAAATACACTACCGTTTTATAATAACTGTATTCCAAGACACGTGCTGTTTCCGAAGGCAATGACTCAGCGATCAGCGTGGACGAAGAGACATTTATACTATCGTGCACATCGTGCTGACGGTTCGCCGCCATCGGGCCTGGTATGTTGGGCGGCGGAATTACGTTTGTTCGATCCGAATTTCGGGTGATGCACAAACCTGGCCTTGCTCTAGAGCGGGACGGTGCCCGCGATGGCGGCCGGCTTGTTACGTTGAGGGCTACCAATCGGCCATGTGAAACTTTACTGCCGTCTTATACTGTCCTGGTTTGCTGGCAGGCCCCTGTTCTGATGCCGCGTGCTATATGCGCCGCGTTACGACGCTGGCTGCGCGGGGGCGTCTTTGGCTTTATGCGGGTGCCAAGCGGCTTTACCATCCCGAAACCACCCCAAGGGTTGGCGGCGGCTGGTTCTTTAACCCGTGCTCACGTGGCCAGCTTTATCTTTGTGATCGGTCTTGCAATCGGTGTCCGCCACCGCTAAGGGGCGAACGGCTTATAGTCCACAACTCTGCGCTTGTTGTTCAAACTGGCGGTCGGTGTGTTGCTTGTTCATCGCGGCGTGGCGCTATGTGGCCCGGTTGGGCAGTTATGAACCACAAGATTGGCGCAAACTTGGCGGGATGGCCTGCCCGCATATCGGACCATAATAAGTCCATGCTGCACTTGCCGCGTTGGTTACACGTCCTTGCCCTGGTCTATGTGCTTGTCTGCCTCCCCGTGGTGACACACATAATGCGGAGCACCGTCTGGCCGCCCCGCTCGGCTGTATGGGCAGTCCACGGGCTGCTGGTGTTCGGCCTTGGCACCTTTCTGGCATGGCCGGTCAAATCATTGATGGACCATCGAACCCACGTGACGGCCTTGGGCGTGGATTCTGCCGCCGGTCGCAGGTCGCTGGTGCTTATTGTCGCTGCCCTGCTGGGCCGAAGCTCACGTAAACAGCGCAGCCAAAAGCAGATCCCCAGCAGCGCCACAGCCCCACGCCCCGAGATGGTTGCCAGCAGTTCAACGGCCTTAAGCCACGGCCCCCGCCCCCCATTGACGCAACACCCGATTGCGAACTTATCCCGTGCACGGGCGCGCAAGACCACCCATAAGCACCAAAACAGTGGAAATAGGGTATCATTCCCCTATCTCGTAGGCGTAATTTAAGAGATTGTCGAAGAGCCCCCATGTCAGGAACCGAAAGATTCGCGATACCAACCCGAGGGTGGCTACAGTTGATGCCGAGCCTTCTGATGCGGTGTCCTGACTCTCCCCCCTCGCGTACAGGCGCAGTCCCTTGTTTATGGGGGTGGATCCTCTGACAAAGAAACGACCGAAGCGGCGCCGGGATTGCCGAAGCGAAAGCACGTTGGATAAGCCTCTTGAGTTCTGAAAGACGACGACGCGCGGCGGCGCTGATCGCGGACCTTGAAAAATCGCTTGGGGACGGCCTTTCGGGTCAACCGGCGCGGCGGACGAAAGAACCCCGCGATTGAAAAACCATCACCGCTCGGCCGAGCCGAAGGTGTTGTCAGTTCGGCGGCAGATTTCGCCGCTGATTAACCCAGCAGATCGGCAAGACACGTTAACACGCTTTACGTCATTCTGGACCGCGATGAAGGCGGCGGCGGCGTGTCGGCCGGCCTTAAGCGGAATCAGAACTATTCGGATCTTGCTAGACGCCCTGCCCGGCCTTGCTGGTCGTGATTTTGCGATTCACCGCGTCTTGTTTCTGCTGTGCTGCGCTACGTGGCACGCGGGCTATATGCACGTTGGGCCGAACAGCTGAACACCGTCGGCATTCTTTCCGCTCTATGGCCTGTTCTGGGGTCGAACCTGCTGGATGCGTTTATTCGTCATTGTGGCCTGGGCTGCGGGCTATCTGATTACCCATTCCTCGCCGTGGCGAAGCCGGTCAGATCGATCCGTCAGTCGTGTTACTCTGAATGCCTTCCTGCGGTCGAGATGACCAAAGTCATCATCGGTCGTTCCTGTCGCCCGTCGCCTCGGGCTGCGGCTCGTACCCGTGGGAGACGGCGGCAAGCCAATCGGCTGACCCGTTATCTGAGCGTCGTGGGTCAGCCTGCTGGGGATGGCCAGCTGCTTGTCGTGCCATCGTTAATCAAAGCGTCAACGCGGCGCGGGGTGCAGGCGTCTTCGGCACTTGCTGTCGGGTGATGGTGCTGCTGCTATCTCGTCTATATCGTGCTCGCCGTTCGCAAGGCTGTTTACCCGCTGGCTTACAAGCGAGGCGGGGACCCCGTTGAGGGCGACGGACAGCAGAGGGCGTCGAGCCGGCTACCATCGCGCAGGCACGGCGCGGGTTCATCGCCCGCATTCTTGCATGGCGGCAGGCCATCTGGCATTGGGTTGCGCTGACTATATTGCGCGTTGATGTTCATCGTGGTGATGACCCAGCCTTGCTGATGTGACGCTCGAGGCGATTGTCGGGTCGGGCAAGATTTTGGCGCGAATCATTATGCATCCCCTACTGTCGGGCTGGGCTGGCGGCAAGGGCGTGCACCGTGGATATCTCTTTGCCTAGGACGTGAACGCCAAACTGCCGCTGCTTGAAACGCCGCATCAACACGTTTGTCACAGCGTAACTAATTGCACATTGCCTCTTTTTCCTGCTGATCTGCGTGCTGTTCTTTACACTGGACGTGATTGGCTGATCGACATGCGCGCTTGCTTGAGGCCAGGTCGGTCTGGCAGTGACCAAGCGTGATCTCTGTCGGTTTGATCCCTGACGGTGGCCCTTTGCATTATGGCTCGCGCTGACGTCCTTGTCGATTACAAGCTGAACCCGAATACGGCGCTGTGCCGACCTCGGCGGGAAAACCACCTTGCTACGTTGCTGCGCAACGCGGGCGACCATTGGCGCTGATCAATCCTGACGCTGATGTTCGTGCTAGCGAAATCGGGCTGGATATCGGGCCCACTGCTGGCTTTCTTTGCTGGGGTGTTGGGTCTGGCGCATGTTTTGGCGCTCAAAAGATGGTGCAAGACAATCATCACCGGCGTTGTTCATCCAGTTCGAGAACCGTCATCAACGTCGGCGATGTGATCACCGTGGGCGGGCACACAGGCACGCGTCGAAAAAGCTGTCGGTGCGGGTTCGGTTCCCTGCGCGATGTGCAAGGGGTGTTCCACATGATCCCCTTCTCGACTGGGATGGTGGTCAGCAAACTAATGCGCGGCTTTGCCTATACGGTTTGTTGACATCTGGGCATCGCTTACCGCGAGAATGTCGAAGGACGCCAAGCAGGCGATGTTCATGCCTATGACCGATTGATGAGAAGATGCTCGTTTCAAGCACGAGCCTGATTCCGGCAAATAGCATCATAGGAGCGCTCGCGGTGTGTCTCAGGCGTGTACAAGTCGCTTGGCGACAGGCGCGTGGTTCTGCGGCGTGCGGCATCTCAAGACCGATCCGGGCAAGCAATGGGGCATTCGGCATGACCTTCGAGATGTTGTACAACGGCCGACTCTATCATTCAAGGACAGTACTTTGACGAGCGTGGGTTATCCAGCTTTGCAAACCAATCTGGCTTGGGCCTACATAGGACGGCACACCAGCCGTTTCAAGATCGAAGGCCCCGCAGCCCAAGATGCGACAAGGGGCCCCAAAAAGGCCAAGACGGTGTCCAAGCCGATCAAGGCGGATGATGTGCCGACAGCGACGGTGACGGCCGGCGAACCGCTAGCAGCGGACGTGATGGATGAGACATTAAAAAAAGGCCCCGATAGCGGTGATCAGGCCCTTTGTTTTCAAAGTATCTGTGCGCGGGCGCTTACATCAACTGCTTTCGATCAGATAGGGGGCCCTTGTGTGCTAGTCCGGTTTCTCGATCGCCAGTTCCAGTTGCCGCGCAATCTGTGACCTGCGTTGCCTCCACGCCCATCGATTTTCGCCATCTGAGAAAATTCAAGCGTCGGCTGGGCTCCAGCGGACAGCATATTCCATCGCCTTGGGCCCGCATTGTTGACGCCAACATTTGTCAGCTCGCGCGCAGGATCTTGTACACGCGGTTGGCGAAATTCCACGATTGGTAATGTCCAACCCTTCGCGCTGCCATCGTCCAAAGCGCCTGAACCGTGTACATTGCGGCTGGCCGTCCCGACCACGCCATCACCTTTGCGGTCCGGGCAAGCAACCGCAGGCGCAATCGCTACGGGATGCCATATCCGATGGACCCGCCGCAGTTGTTCACTCCCTTGTGCTTGGGTGCACCCTTGCTGTCGCGGGGAAAAAGGCGCGGCCTGTGGTGATCGCTTCGTTTCGACGATAATCGCATCCTCGGGATGCTGCTTGCCAAAGCTGCGCGATTGCCGCCGGGTTCCGCGGGCCGCTGGGTTTTATCCGGCACAGAGGCCTCTGCCACATGCGCAGGCGCGGTGCCCGTCGCGTCAGCACTCGCCCCTGCAAAGCAGCTGCCAGTGGCCGCTTCGAATATCCTGACCGGTGGTGCACAGATTGGTGATCTGCGTGCCTTCGGCCGGTCAGGGTGGATGCATGGCGGGCTTGTTCGGGTAGGCAAGAAGAAACCGACCGCGCGCGCGCGCCCACCAGAAACGATGGTTTGAACGGTGCCAATGCTCTAGCGCCTGATCAATTCGGATAAGGCACGCGGTTGACACGACACGACCCGCCCCGCGTTCCTGCCGCGCATTGGCCCATTCGCTTAGCAATTTGCAGCCGGTCTTGGCCGCGATCCGCCCTGCGACCTCCAGCATCTTCGGCGCTCAGCGCAGCACCACCCAACAGCAGCAAGCTGTCGGACCGGGACAGCGCGGCGACCGCTTCTCCAGGCGGCCTCTGTCCAAAGGCGGGGCGCATGGCGGGTTCAAGCCGGGCGCGACCGTTGCCGCCCCTCGTTCCACGCGGTCGTCACTGGGCAAGCATCAGCGTCGCGACTGACCGGGGGCCACAATCGCCGCCTGCACCGCACCGCGGCAGCACCGCGCCCACATCCGCGCGACAGCGACGTATGCACCCAATGCGACCCACGGCCGCGCGATCCTTCGATGTTCAGACTCGTTAGTGCGCACATTTTCCAGCTCCGATATTGCGTGACCGGCATGTTCGCCACGATGTTCACCACGCCGGACCGGCCTTTTTTGCATGTGCAGGTTCGACAACCCGTTGGCCCCAAACCGCCCAAGGTGCAGCAGAGTACACGCGGGGCTTGCCGGCCATACGTAAATAGGCCATCCGCCGCCCCGTCGCACGCCCTCTTGCAGGACAAGGATAGACCGCATTGCCGGCACGTGATCCAGCGCGGCAACAAAGGTGCATTTCCGACGTACCGGATTGGTAAAGCACGTGTCAGTCCGCTATCGAGTAGTTAGCGTTTGCACAAGGCTATCCGCGCCGTTCATCCTTGTCCGTATCCGTTTGATCGTTCATGAATTTTCCTTGTTACGCAAGACGCCGCCCAGAAGGGCGCAACGTATTCTTCTTGAGGTTTTCCGATAGAGCTGCGCGGCAGCTCGTCCCGCAGCTCGACCGCGACAGACGCTGGCTTTTGCCCAGTGCATTTGGCTCCGCGCAGACGTCAATCGCCCGGAACGTGTCGCCCTTCGCGCAGCACAAACCCAACATAAGGCGTTTCACCCCATGCCTCAGATGGCACACGATGACCGCGCATCGATTCACAATCCGGGTCCGCAGCAAGGCGCCGCTCAAAGATCGTCAGCATAGATGTTCAACCCGCCGAGATGATCATATCTTTCTTGTCGGTCCGACAGAGATCACGTGAAAAGCGCGTCGTCGTCAAAGCCGCCCCATATCACCCGACGGCAAGAAGTACGTTGCTCTCCGTCTTCGTCAGCCAGATTGTAAATCCAGAGACATAGCAGATCATTCGCGCCCGGGAAATATGCCGCCATCATTCGTTGGCGACCACGGCCTCGCGCAATCTCGCCAACCTCGCCCTGGGGACCTCTTTGCGGGCCTCGTCAATCAGGCGAATCATGGCCTCGCGCAGTTGGTCCCACCGTATGCAATTTATCGGGATGTTCGGCAGAGTATCAGCACCGTGGTGTGGCCATAGTATTCAAGCACTCTACGCGCGCGTGCCCAGCACGTCGGCCTTTGACCTTTGGCCGCAGCGGCGCGGAGGGTCGAGGAACTTTGAGCTGCATCGGACGACGATCAAACTGGTCAAAATTTCGGGCACGTCCATGATGCTTGTATTGCATCTAGGCTTACATACACTGTGTGGATTACTTCTGCATGCGATCTCGAGAAAAGGGTACCCTACGTTGCGTTCGGAATTTCGATCAGATACACCTGTGGACCCGCACAGGTAAAGCGTTGGGCCTAGGAACGACACGGATCGTTGTCGTGTATTGTTCTTTGTATTGTTTGATTGTATTTAATAGAGAGAGCGGTGTCTGTTGTTTTCGTCGATCAACCAAGCCAGGAAGTTTTTAATCTGATGCCGAAATTCGGACGCCAACTGGAGGATGCGCGCATTATCGTCGTATCCGGTTTTAGGCGACCACACGATCCCATTTGGCGTACGCTCGGAGATGGCCGGTCGCAAGTGCGTGAAATAGTTAATTGCTCCACGCACAGATTGCTCCTCTTGTGCGCAGGTGTGCAATGTACAACACCGCATCGATTTGGAGGTGCCCGAGGGTAGAGACTTGAGAATTCATGTTTGACCATGTGTGGAATTGTGAATACTCTGATCCGTCTCCCGTGTCCTTAGGAGTGTGTCCAGTTCGTGGCTCGCGCCGCCGCTTGCGGGCGAGGTATGGTCAAGGACGACCACGGCGACCGTCCGCTTCATCGATGGGCTGGCGACCGAGTTTTCGCACACGCGGTAAGTTGCGGTTGATGCGATCAAATAAATTTCATGGCAATGGCAAACCAAGCCAGATTTGCCCAGGAAGGGATGCAGCAACGCTCCGCGGGTTCGAGCCAGGTTCACTCTGAACGAACATCGCGCGATTATAATTGATTCGCGCTGGGCCAGACTGCGCGGGCGAACTCGAGACAATTTCGCACTTGGATAGAGATCCGCGAGGCCGGCAAACGGACGGCGTCCCCAAGGGCACAGAGTCGGTTGTGGGAGCATACTGCTTCGGCGGGCCGTGGTCGCCAGACGTCAGTGATGGGCGGGACGCCATCGTAGGCACTAATTTCGCTGAGCAGATAAATACATATGCACAGCCGCCCGCCCGCAGAGTTACATATCTCGCCGATCGTGAAACCGAGACATGCGTGCAACGGTGTACATGTGCGAGATGGTGATATGGGGCGCTGTTGACAGAGACGAACGTGATCGTCTCTCCTGGTACTGTGATCTCGCCACATAGGAACCCGATTATTCATCTTGACGCGCGGGTTTGACAACGCCATGCACCTCTGCTAGCGCGATACATTGCTGCGCATTCTCTGTGCATGTGGCCGCCGGTGGATGTGATCGGTAGACCTGGCGCCTCTCGCGCCAGCTTGGGGCATCTGGAGGCGCGATGGGGTGGAGAACGGCCTAACGTATGGCTTTCTGGTTGTTGTTTTTTTTCTGCTCTCTGGCGAAGGGGGCGACACGCGCGGCGATGCACCCGCTCCTGCGCGGACGCCAATGCCAAACTGGGGCAAAAAGCCAGGTCACACGTCTGATGCGCAGCGCGGGTTTCGAGAAGCTCGGGACGTAGTTGCGCGCAGGTGATCGGGAAAATAGTCCTCAAGAAAGAATTACTGGCGCCCTTCTGGGCGCGGTTCTCTTGCGTGAACAAGGAAAAATTCATGAGCTTTGGGTGATCGGATCGTGAGACTCAAGCGGACGAACTCACTCGGACGATTGACGGCGATGGTTTGCCGTGCTGGATGTTATGCTCTTGTGTGCCGGCCGGCTGACTGCGATATACTCGTAGACTGAGTACCATACGTGCTGTGACCCTATTAATTCCCACTGTCCTGAAATAGTTCGCGTTCTACACGTCCGCCGTGCTCTGCGAGCATTTGTATGACCGCTGTGCCGTGCAGACTCACGTTGCCGGCCATTGCGGTCTAGCATCCTAGTTGTCCTGCCAAGAGGGAGTAACTGATCAGACTCGACGCAGGGTCGCGAGACGTGGCTAATTGCCGTATGGGCCGGCGAACTGACCCGCGTGTGCGCATGTGTGTTTCACAACGCTTGCGGACCGATGATCTTGGGCCAAAACGGGTGTCGAACCTGCCCACAATGCCAAAAAAGGCCGGGTCCGCGTGGTGAACATCGTCGGCGAACATGCGGTCACGCATATCGAGCTGGATGCGCCACTAAGTCTGACATCGAAGGATCCTTGCGCGGGCCCGTTGTGCATTGGCGTGCATTTACGTTCGCCTGTCGGGCGGCGGGATTGTGGGCGCGGATGCTGCCCGTGCGGGCTGCAGGCGGCGAATGTGGCCCCCGGTCAGGTTCGCGACGCTGATGCTGCCCAGTTGAGTGACACCGCGTGAAACGAGGCGGCACGGTCGGCCCGCGCTTGAAACCCGCAGTGCGCCCCGCCTTTGACGAGCGCGCTGGAGGAAAGCGCGGTCGCCGCGCTGTCCGGTTTTCCCGACGCTTGCTTTGCTGTGGGTGGTGCAGCGCTGAGGCCCCCCCAGCCCCCCACCGAGGATGCTGCGACGGTCGAGGGCGGCACTCGCGGGCCAAAGACGGCTGCAAATTGCTAAGCGAATGGGCCAATCGCGCGGCAGGAACCGCGTGGGCGGGTCGTGTCGTGGTCAACGCGTGCCTTATCCGATTGATCAGGCGCTTTAGAGGACATTGGCACCGTTCAAACGCATCGTTTCTGGTGGGCGGCGCGCGCGCGGTCGGTTTCTTTGCCTACCCGAACAAGCCCGCCATCCTGACCGCCGAAGCACGCAGATCACCAATTCTTGTGCACCACCGGTAGGATATCGAAGGCGGCAACTGGCAGCGTTTGCAGCGGTGCTGACGCAGGCAACCGCCGCCCTTGCGCAGTGGCAGAAGGCCTCTGTGCCTGATTCAAACCCAGCGGCCCGTGGACCCCGGCGGCATCGCGCAAGCGTTTTGGCACGGCAGCGCATCCCCAGGATGCGATTATCGGTCGACGAGGCGATCACCACAGGGCCGCGCTTTTTCCCGCGACAGCAGGGGGCACCCAAGCACACATTGGCCGTGAACAACAACTGCGGCGGTCCATCGGACTTATGGCATGCCCGTACGCGCATTGGCGCTGCGGTTGCTTTGCCCGGCGCAAGGTGATGGCTTTGGTCGGGGACCGGCAGCCGCAAATGTACACGGTTCAGGCGCTTTGGACGATGGCACGCGAAGGGTTGGACCATTTACCTCGTGCAAATTTATCGCCAACCCGCGTGTACAAGATCCTGCGCGGCGAAGCTGAAAATGTTGGCGTCAGCAATGCGGGCCCCAAGGCGATGGATATGCTGTCGCTTGGGACACGCCGACGCTTGAATTTTCTCAGATGGCGAAATCGCATGGGCGTGGAGGCCGCAAAGGTCACAGATTGCGCGCACTGGAAACTTGGCGATCGAGACCGGACTACGCACACAAGGGCCCCTATCTGATCGAAGCAGTGATTAGCGCCCGCGCAGATACTTTGAAAACAAAAGGCCCTGATCACCCTGATCGGGGGCCTTTTTTATGGTCTCATCCATCAACCGCTCGCTAGCGGGTCGGCGCGCCGTCACCGTCCGCTGTCGGGCCATATCCGCCTTGATCGGCCTTGGACAACCGTCTTTGGCCTTTTTTTGCGGGGCCCTTGTCGGCATCTTGGGCTTGCGGGGCCTTTCGATACTGAACGCTGGGTGGTTGCCTTCCTTGGTTCTCGTCCCAGCAGATGGTTTGCTGTGGGAAGCGGGATTTCGATCCCACGGCTCGTCAGAAGACCTGTCTTGAGATAGGCCCGTTGTACATGCGCCCGCTGCCCATTGCTTGCCCGGATCGGTTCTCTGATCCGCACCCCGCAGACACCACGGCGCTGTCGCCAACGACTGCACGCCCGAACCCACTCCAGCTCTCCATGATGCTAATTTGCGATTTCAGGTCGGTTTGCCAATCATCGGCACTAGGCATCGACCATCGCCTGCTTGGCGTTCTTCGACCATTCTCGCGTAACGCGATGCCCATGTCACAAACCGATAGGCAAAGCCGCGCATTGTGAGTGGCTGACCACATCCACGCGTCGCAGAAGGGATCATGTGGAACACCCCTTGCCACATCGCGCAGGGAAACCGACCGCCACCGACAGCGTCTCTCGCGTGCCTGTGGTGCCGCCCACCGGTGATCACATCGCCGCCGTGATGACGTTCTTCGAAACTGGATGAAACGCCCGGTGATGAGTCTTGCACATCTTTTAGCGCCAAAACCCAATCGCCAGACCCAACACCCCAGCAGATAAGCCAGCAGTGGCCGATATCCTTAGCCGATTTTCGCTAAGCACGAACATCAGCGTCAGGATGATCAGCGCAATGGTCGCCGCGTTGCGCAGCAACGTCAGGCAAGTGGTTTCCCGCGAGGTCGGGCACAGCGCCGTATTCAGGTTCAGCTTGTAATCGCCAAAGCGACGTCAGCCGCGAGCCAATTGCCCACAAGGCCACCGTCAGGATCCAACCCGACAGAGATCAACGCTTGGTCACTGCCAGGGACCGCCTGGCCCTCAAGCCAGCGCGCATGTCGATCATGCCAATCACGGTCCAGTGTTAAAGACACAGCACGCAGATCAGCCAGGAAAAGGACGGGCAATGTGCTAAAGGCAGCGGGACAAACGTGTTGATGGCGGCGTTCAGGCAGCGGCGTTTGGCGTTCACGTTCCTTACCGGCAAG
>Ga0163217_1047825_pt1 | contig 11769 bp, 20 predicted proteins | sample SynspAceP_FD_185933 | JGI IMG/M metagenome (GOLD analysis project Ga0163217, IMG submission 185933) | Saline lake microbial communities from Ace Lake in Antarctica - Synechococcus sp. Ace-P (PacBio error correction) | ecosystem: Environmental > Aquatic > Non-marine Saline and Alkaline > Saline ... | reverse complement strand
GCCCACCTGACCGGGCCGTGGGAGAGTGCCAGCAGCGCCGCGTTCAGCCCGGAAGGCGCGCATATCGTCCCACCGCGTTGGCGGGCAACACCGTCGGTATCTGGGGACGTAAGCGCGTTCACCTCCCCAATATCAATCCATCCACACGCTCCCTTTGCGGCCCCGAGGGTTTCCGTTGCGCGCGTGGCCGGAGGCGGGCGGCGTGCTTGCGACGGCTTGCGGCAGCGGCGGTGCAGCTTTTGGGTGTGCTGAAGCGGGGAGCAGCTTTGCTGGTGCTGAAGGACATGACCAGATCGTCCGCTCGCTTGCCGTTTCAGCGCCGCGACGGATCGGTGCTCGGTAGGCGCCTCGCGTGATGGCACTGGAGGGTGTGGGACCGTGCAGGCGGATTGCTGCGGGCGAAGGTCTTGACCCGCATGGCGGAGGCGGTCTGTGGAGCGTGGTCTTCAGCCCACGGCACCACGGCTCCTGGAACCTGCGCGCGATGGCACGGCTGCGGATCTGGATCGCTACGGGAGCTGAGCTCAGTTTGCTGTCCGCCATTGGAGGGCGAGGTGTTCCTCGCTGAGTTTGCCCTGGGCGGCGACACGCGTGGTGACCTTGTCGAAGACGGACGGCATCGTCTGGGGACCCCGCAAAGCGGGGCTCGGCTGCAGGACTGTGCGGAGGGGTGACAGCGGGTTGCGGTGAGGCCCTGACGGCGCGGTGATTGCCCACCGGTCATGGGCGCATGACGGGACATAGCTGCGCAGCGCTGGCAGACGGCGCGCCTGCGGAGACGCCGGATATATCGACTGCAGGCGGTGCTCAGGACGATGGGCGTTCAGCCCTGGACGGGGCATGGCTTGTACGTCCTGCGCAGAGGAGCGAATCTGGCTGACGGACAGGGTTCGGATGGGTCAGCAGGCAGTTTTTTCCAGCGAGGCCAGATTGTTGAGCACGCGTTCAGCCCTGACGGTCAGCGCATTTCCTATGCGGGCATGAGATGGGGCTGCGACAGTGGCATGAAGTTGGGACGGGGCCGGCTTCTGCCCGCCTTCAGGTCACCGCGCTGCGCTGAATGATGCGCGCTATGTTTCTGGACGGCATGCGATGTTGACGGGTGTCGGATGGATTCACCGCGCCATCGTGTGGGAAGGCGGAACGGGTTGGCGGAGACCGGCGGCTCGTGCCTGTCCTACGGCCAAGCGCCGGGCGATTGTTTCGGCTGGCTGCAGGGCTGCTGGTATCTCCATCGACATGACCGGAGGACCGCATTCGAGGCATCGATTGGACGGATCACGGCAGTCAAAGGGACAGGCGCCGTAACGAACAAAGCCGTCAGGGGCAAATCGCCAGGCGAGCTGGTGACGAAGGCCGCGCACAGAAACTGCGGTTGCGGAAGGCTTAAGTCATCAACGGATCGCAACAGTAGGAACAACATTCGGACCCATCGCGTGTGATACTGTAGGCAGACCCGTCCACCTCACCTCGGGTTTCGCGCCTTGCGGCAGAAACAGTTGAAAAGGATTATCCCATGACCCTCAAGCGCAGGATTGATCGCCTGGAACGCGGAGCCCGACCGTCTATTTTGCAATGTGACCGAAATACCCACACTAGGCTGGGAGGCTATTCTGCCCGGCGAGCCTACATTAGTGCGAGAATGGCCCAGCAGTTTACTTCGGAGGACCGGTAAATCACCCCATTTTTTAAGCCGGCTTTGGTTCCTGGACTTTCACGCGGCGAGTTTCAGTTTCATGGCGGGGGTTATTCCGCCGATGCCCATTGTTCGGCGCTCGTTGTTAGTGATTGCATAGCCATCTGGTGGCGACCCGGCCACTTTGGCGGAAGTTAAAAGTCAAACTGGCTTCATGAGACCCATGTCGGACCCTACCGCGTCAAAAACGTTAGGCTTCTTAGGTGACGGCGTGTCCCGCTTATGTATGGACCGGACGCCAATTGTCAGTAGATTCCGTCCCAAGTATATCGTCCGCCGACTGAATGGGAGCAATTATTGCATTGCTTCTTGGGTCTAATAATCGCTTGACCATAGCTCGGGCCTTTTTCAACTGGCGTGCCACCCATTCGTTCGCAAAATTAAGCCGCTCGTGGCAGGTGAGCCACGATCACTGGGATATTCCTGCGCCGCATATTGCAGGACCGTGCAACATCTTCATTCGCAGCGCGCCGCGTCGTCGCAATAGACGGAGCGCATCATCAAGGAAGACCGGAGCAGGGTAGCCCTGCCTTCTTCATGAACTTGGCATAAGGCAAGGCGGGTTAAGAAACGGCGATCGTTCCTGGTCCTCGCTCAGGTCACGATGTCTTTCGCTCATATCGCGCGTTTGCAGGCCTTGCCTGCTCCATTAGTCGTCGCCCAGTGTCACATCGGCCCTTGCCGATAACCTGTGAGAGCAGGGGCTCCAGCTCGTCGGCAAATGGGTTTTGAAGTACTTTGCCTTGCATGGTGATTGGGCATCTGACAGGGTTGTTGCGAAGGAGGTTGAGGGCGCGCACCTGCTGCGCATTTAGGCGTCCGTGCGGCCGTGCCAATACCGCAATCTCCTCTTCGGCCCTGCGACTTATCTTCTCACCCGTCCGTCATCGCAAAACGCCTCCAGTCTGGACACCAGTCCGGCGCGGCGGGTCGAGAGATCTTGACCCTGTTTCCTGCGGGCCGTCTTATCGCGCTCTTCGAAGCGGGCAACCGCGGATCTGGCAATCGCCAAGATCGGAGACGCTGCGCCCTGGCCTTCAATCGACGGCCGCCCAGGGCTCTGATGCTTCCGCCACCGGCATCTGCCAAAGCGGCCTTCAAGGCGAAGGCAGGTGGTCGCGGCGCGCCTGGTCATCGCGAGACTGCTTGCATGGGCCTGGCAGGGCTGACGCGGCCATCTCTGCGACCGCGCCGGCGTGGGCGGCAGCGTTTCTGCAGTTCGCGTGTGCGCGTCTTCGGCTTCGTACCCGTTTTCGCGAGCGCCTTCTTTTTCCTGGTATCTCCAGTTCGCCCAGATCACAGCCTTGTTGGCTTGCGGGCCGCGTCTTCGGGATCAAAATTGTCAGGCACGAGCGCCCTGGCGCGGGTCAGTTTCGTCCTCAAGGACTTGTCGGCCATCGGGGCAAAGCTGCTCGAGTTCTCGCTCAAATCCCTGCAGGTCTATCTGGGTACTGAGAGCGCATCTCCGCGCGCTTGGTGCGTTGGTCCAGTAGCTTGCGTCGACTGGAATCAAGGGCCGAGCGCCTAAGGCCAGCACGCGTGCTCGGCGTCAGTTCGCGAAGCGATTTGTTGGTCAATGTATTGATCCTGGATGTTGCCCCAGGAGCGCCCCATTCGAGATGTCTGTGTTCACCCGAGATCGTTCGACGTGGTTTTAGGTTCGACCTGGCTGCCATTGACCTTCACCTCTTTCAGTCCCTCCAGCCGAGAGGCTGAGGGTCATGGTGGGCGCGTCGATTCCAGTTTGGAACGGTTGCGGATCACTTCATTGTCGAGAGTTTCTAGGGGAGGCTCCGCGATCTTTTCCTGTCGGTGAAGGGGTCGTTATCGAGCTGGACTTTCAGGGGGCAAAACTCCTTGGCGGATGGCGCTGACCCTTGCCAGGGATTCTCTCCAGAGACTCTGAACTTCGTTCAGGGCGGCTTTCGCCGCCTCTGGGCACTGATCTGGCTATCCAGTTGGCGTTCATTCCGCAGGCGTTCTTCGGCGCGGCGGAACCAGTCGGATTGATCCTGGGAAAAGCCGGTTCTTCGCCTGGGCCAGGCGCCTTTTGAAATATTTCCGCGGCCTTTCTCGGCGCTCTTGTCGCGTTGCCGGCCGAGCGAGACAAGTGGGTCGCGCATTCTGGTCTTCGGTACTCTTGCCGCAGCACGTACTCGCTGATGTCCAGCTTGAGGCGTTTCGCGAGCTCCTGCCTGCAACAAGCACGCTCATTCTGCGCCGCAAAACTGTTCGGGCCTGGCTCAGGCGCTCGCGCGCTGCGTCCTGAGTTTTCCAGCAGTTCCTCAGTCTCCTCCTGCTCGAGGTGAACCTGTAACGGGACCCGCTCGGTTCCGCTCCAGGCCTGCAATTATGGACATCAAGCTCGACGCGCCGGCCCAGATCGATGCCAGCTGGTCCTCGAGCGCCTTCAGGTCTGCTGAAAACGCGCTTGTAATTACCTGACGGTCTGGGTTTTTTTGCCGTCACCAGCTCGGTGAAGCGCGTTCGTCACAGCGCTTCAAGCGGGTTCTGGCTCTCTTGCCGCCCACAGCGTGCCACTTTCAGCTTCCAGCAGGTTGGGCAGGATATCCCCGGCTATCGGACCGGGCTGGTTCATTGATTGTTCCCTTGTTGCGACCCAGAGGCAATCCTGATGCGGCCGTGAGAGTTTGATTCCAGATTGCAGTGAGACGAGGATCCAGTCGTCAGCGTCGCCTTTCCATCAGCCTCCAGGATACCGGGTGTCGAGATGAAACACGCGCGCAATCTTCTTGCCGAGAAATCGGCTTGGTCAGCTGTAAACGGGTTCTGGTTGCTTTCAATATCCGATTTCAACCAGCGGCGAGCCTTGGAATGGCCTGGGGTGACAAGGGCCTGACGACGGCGCCGCCGGCGGTTGTGCTTGTGCTGAAGCAGCAGGCGCACGGACTCGAAGATGCGTAGATTTCCGAATTCGTTTTCCGCAGCGAGGCGCGAATAGCTCCGCCTGGTATGTTTTCAATCGCAATGCCGGTACCTGCAAAGCGCTGACGTCATGAATCCGGATTGCCAGCAAATTTCACGCGTCTGACCTCCGCAGCGTCCAGTGCATAGGGTAAACAGGATTGGAAAGCAGCGAGCTTGGCATCCTCGGCCTTGCGCGGAGGCTTGCCCTCCATAATTGGCTGCAACTTGCCTCGCAAGGCCTTGACGCACGCTGCCTTGCGTTTGCGAGCGTATCGAGGTCGTCCGGGCGATCAGCGATTGCAGCCCGGGATGCGCGCACATCGAGAAAACTTGACTTGCGCTTCCAGAGGCCGAAAGTTCGCGGTCCAGTCTGGAACGTGCGTCCAGCGAGAACAGCGCCAGACAGATGCAGCTGGAACAGGTGGAGAGCCCTGCGGGCCGTCGGAGAAGGCATTCGAAGCGCTCGATATCTTCCCAGCGTCACGCGATATCCGTCCAGTTACCGGCAATCGAATGTTCGAGACCTTGGACCGGGGGTGACAATTGGCAATTGCACCGGGCTTTCTGTCTCGGACGGACCAGGACATAGCCTCGATCATTGTTCACAAAAGCGATCCGGTTCGGGCGTTCCGGAATACCAGGCGCGATCATTCACTTGGGAGCTTGCCGTGCCAGTCTCCGAGCGGCGTAAATAGTCGAGCCGCGCCTTGGCGGGGCGCTCTTCATCGATCTTTGTCTTTCGCGCCTCGCTGCCAAACCGATTGTTATTCCGCCATGGACCAATGGCCTATGCGTATCGCTCCTGCGGGCGTTTCTGCACTATCCATCCAGACAGTCAGATCGTTCGCAGGAAACTTACGACGTCCATGGCGCAGGCAGAAAGGAAACACGTCACTTTCGACTTCGAAGGGCCCGCGCTCCAGCAACAGGAAACGCACATTGGCCGTGCAAGTTCTGGACACGAGACCACAGGCCGCCCTTTTCTGTGGAGATCGTAGGTTTCGCGGCATCAGCCACCAGGTCAGATCAGAATGCATCCGCCATCAGGTCGAGGGGGTTTCTGGATCTCACCGGGAGAGGGCAATTCGCTATCCCCAGACATCACGGCGACCACAATGTGCCCAGCGCCCTGTCCCCTCGCCACTTTTAGCAAGCGCAGGAATATGTTGCGACGGGGGCCGCTTTCAGTTCACCGGCAAGATCACTCTCGAAACCGCCAAAGCGGTTTACGAGCTCAGTCAAGCAGAGTGGCATGAATTTGAATGCCACACAGCTTCCTGCTTTGCCTGAACGAGTAGAGAACCTCGGCGCGCCGGGGCCAAGATGCTTTCGCCTTCCAACCGGTTGAAGGAGTGATCTTGACCTGGCTCAGCCTTGAATTGAGTCGCGATGGCGAGCGATCTACGTGCGACACAATCTACTCAGAAATGGGGACTAAACAGGCTTTCCAGGCCAATAAGGGGTAGTCGTATAATCCGCCAGCGAAAAATGCGCTCGTACACTAGTTAGGAGCGACAGCGAGCAAATCCTCGTAGGTCTGCCAACCCACACCATATGCACATTGTCGTCTGCCAGCTTCTAAAAATTGCACGTGCGCAGTTTTATATTCTGTTGTTCGGATTTCTCCGAAGAGCGTTTTCACTTATCGCTGCTCCTTTGTCTCGGCGATGATAAAAATAGACATGTTTTCACCGATCCAGACTCAAATGCCGATCGCCCAATCCGGATGTAGTTCCAACGGGCGTGGGAATTGAAAAGGCCTGAGGAAGCTTTGCCCGTAAACGGCGACCTTGTCGCTCGCTTCAAAGCGCCTTCGCAAAGTCGCGTTCAGTCTGTTGGAATCTGTGACACTGTATGGAAGATGTGCCGCGCCGCCTTCCTGCGCGCGTGACAAGTCTTCTGCATTAAGCGCCAGCCTCGAAGATCGTAGCGGTCGTATCCGCGCATCAAATGCGATCCATAAACCGATGTGCTCAATCACTTAGCCGCGCCTTTTCCAGCAGGATGAACTTTCAAGCCGGCCTTGTCATAAAGGCCTCAGGGTTTTTCTGGTATTGGCCAAAGGTCTTCGGCGAACAAGCCGGTCAGGGATTTCGGCCTATTGCGTTCGGCGTGTAAAGCATCGTTGCTAGACGCTATACTTTCGAACGGATTATCGTAAGGGACACTTGATGGGCTGATTTCGTTATGAAAAATCACTCCGCTTTCCATCCCGAAAAACCCTTCCCCGTCCGAACGTTCCTCACCTTTTAGACGGTCATCTGTTCGCCAGCCTTCACGGTGTAACTTAACCGGGAAACGTTCATTTGGCTGTCCAATGCCCCTGAAGCTCGCTTTGCATGAGTTCAGGCCGTATCGAATGCAACGTATTTACACGCTTTTTTGGTTGATTTTGCTTCCAGAGCGCCTGGAATTCCTTTTTGCTGAAAATTGTCGGGATTGAGCGTGTTTCGGCCGCGTTTTCTGGCGTCTTCAATGAGAGGCGTCTTGCCTCTGAGAAAGACACTGTCGATCAATACAAATATTTGAGCGGTATATGCCGAAGCGCTTCGGTAGCGGGCTTCTCTTCGCCGTCTCGGCCGCGCGTCATGATTAGGCCTTCAAACAATAGATCGCCGCTGCCGGTGTAGTCGTTCTTGATGAGACCCGATATATCTTGCCTGGGCCATGTCGGTCCGTAACGGCAACGCTACCATCTTCTGTCACAAGCTTTCGGCCCGCAAAGAAATCTTGTGTCGCTAGTTTCGGACTGAAGGTTAGACTGTCTACCAGTTCGTCCTGGAAACCCCTCACGAATGCTTCGTAACTTTCATTGGCCACGACATTCAGACGTTCACTTTGTGAACTTCCGCGTCGCCATCAACCCGGTTCTCGCCGTTAGCTATCGACGCAAATGCGCCAATCCGCGTCCAACTTCCTGTCGACGCGGTTAACTGTGGTTGTCTGAGTGCTTCAGCGTGAGATTCGTTGAAGACGTTTGATTGTCCCATCCCTTCCTCAGCGCCGAGTGCGGAAAAAATGAACCGCACCGCTCTGCTGACAAAAGTCTCGGCTTTGTCTTTCAGGATCAAGTCGTAAGGCTGGTCGGCATCTTTACTTTCGCCGGCATTTTCACCACGCGAAACCAAACGTTCCGGATTCAACCAGGCGCTTTTGCTTATCGCATCGAGAAGTAAGCCATTATGCACGGCATGCGCCGCATCGCGTGTGAGATTAGGCCCGACCAAGCCGTGTCAACGTCGAAACAGCGTGCCAGTTTCGCAATCGCTCTGCATATTCCTTCTCGCAATTCTGGGCGTACTCGCCCGCCACCGGCTTCCCGCTTCGTCTAACCCACGATACTTCGGCGACGCTGTCGATGAAGAATAGCGAAAAGCACCTTAATACCGCCGAGGAGGGAAAACCAGCAGCGCGCTCGGCTGCGAGGTGAGCCTTTGATCGTCTCGGCGGAATTTGGATTCGGCGCAAAGCTCCCTTCGTCGATGTCACCTGCGCCTGTCCGGAGAAACAAAAGACTCCTGAGCCGTAAAGTCCAAGCGGCTTGCTACGACGTCGATCTCTGACACGACATTAGTGTTTGATATTGGATCGAGCCTTGCCCGTCTTTCCAGCGGAGAGATCGAACAAGGCGGCTCGCCCGGTTTCAGCCAGCGAACCCACCTTGATTCCCGCATTTGTCCGCAATCTCCATCTCAACGAAGGCACCCGCGGGCCCTGGCTCGACACCGCTGTAGGTAGAGGATTAAGCGTTTCGCGCCGCATGGCCTTCATGGCAATGCCGCGCACCGCGATCTTCTTCACGGCCGTTGTTGTAGGCGTCTATCGCGTCTAGGCGGTGGATAGTTGTGCCGCGCCGTTTGTGGGTCGCCGAGTATCGCAAGACAGAAACAAGGCCCGAAACTTTTCCAGCGCTTCTTAGGCGCCTTCGCACCCTCCATCTTTTGGAGTTCATCAAGACAAAATTTGGGCGGATTGGCGCTGATTACATCAATGGGTCGACGCGACCTGAAAACTATTTCGAGAGCCATGGTAGATACGTCGCCTGATCCTGACCAGTGGCATTGGTCGCACTGAATGTTAATGATCATCACATTGATGCCCCGACGTCGGGACGAGAATTTGTTCGGAATTGTGCGGGTGGGCGGAGTTTATAAATGAACGGCACGCGCTGCGTTTTCCGTATGGCCTCCATAAAATGGTTTCAGTCGTGTCTCGAATGTTCTTTCTTCAGGCCCTCGCGGATGGCCAATGCTGGCACCACCACGATAAATTTCGGACCAACCACTAGGCGTCGGTCAGTCGAACATGGTCTTGATATAGCAGTAGTTTTGCCAGTGCCCGTTTCCATCTCCACGTCGAGATAAGCGGGGGCGGCCTCGGACCTCACCAGTTGCGCATCCGGCACGAGTGTGTGCTTATGTTCTGAACGGTCTGGATATTGTCGAGCAGCTTGTTTTCAGAGGGGAGTGTCAGACGCGCATTCATGAAGCCTGCGACCTCCTCCGGACAGGTCCAGCTGTGTCGGCGGCCACGACACCTGGATCGACGCGATACGATAGCCGTCAATGTAGGGTTGGCGGGCGAAGCAACCGGTCACCGATTGCGACTGCCTCGGTCTGATAGGCCAGGTCTTGAAACTTGACGGGTGGCCGCCGGAACGTGGCGCAATCGAATTGCCATGTCAGATCACCCGCAATTCGGTGGCGGTCCGAGAGTTGTTTGAAAAGCTGCTCCACATGATGCGGGTCGAGTCATCCTTTGAAAAAGGCATCGTCGCGGAATACGGCGCGCAGTGGGCTTTCGGGCGGCGACCTCTTTCACCAGCTCTTCGTCGACGCCGCGCATCAAAGCCAAGCGGCAAGAAGCATCCCAGCGACGAAGTAGACCACCTTTACGCCGAGCATTTGGCGCGGAATCGGGCAGGGTTAGGTCCACGCCCCGTTCAATAGACTTGAAACAAGAGTCTTCTGCGGAAACGGTCGGCTTTGATTATTTTCGACCAGGTCAACACAGTCGGCTGAGACGTCTCGGCGACGGTGCGGGCAACATCGCGTGATGTTCGAGCTGTCGATTTGAGCGCCCCGGAATCCAACATCGGATTCTTGCCCGAAAGCTCTGGGGTGCTCGACTAGGAGTTTGGAAGCCCGCACGACGGAGCGCTCCTTGGGAAATAATCCGCTATGTTTCAAAGCCCAAACGTTTTGGCTCGGACCCCTCCGGGCCAAAGCTCTTGGTAGTTTGAACCAGCCACAACCCGATCTGGTGCCTTGGTCCTGGCGTTTCAAATTGCGAACACAGCATCTGCTATGCTTCCAGAACCTCCAAAGAAAATCCAAAACGATTCCCGCTGTCATCGCAGCCGCTCGCAATAGCCTCTAATAAAAAACCTGTTGCTTTTGATTTCTCGAAAGCTTTGTCGCGCTTCCAAAGTATTCAGCCATCTCTTGCGAAAGCCGCTAGTTTAAAAGGGCACGAAATCCAGAGAGATGTCCAGGTAGTGCCTTTCTTTGACGTCAGACAAAAAGCGTTTTGAGCTTCGGCTTCCCCGGCCGTCTTGTCGAAGTACAGCTCGCGTTGTCTATGAGCCTTAGAAATCGCGTCGCTGTTGAAGCGCCAATTTCCATTGTTGGGTGGATAGTGCTCTTCGCCAGTGTTAGACGATAGTAAAGGCTAGCAAATCCCCCACGACATTTGCGTGAGGCTCCAGCAACCCATGGTCCATTTTAGGAGGTTCGTCGGGTTCTTGTAGCGAGCAATTTGATTCATCAGATCCTGGCGAAGATGAGACCTGGCGTCCCATTTCACAAAGGCAATGACATACTCGTGGTTGCGACCAATTATTCGATCGTTGGCGGTGTATCCCCAGAGACGTCGCAATGAAGATCCCATTGAATATTTCTCGAACTAGTGCTTTCGCGTTGACTACCTCATTGTCATCGATCGAGATGAAGATCACTCCATCGTTCTCGCAACAAGTTCCGCGCTAGTTTGAGGCGCGGATACATCATTTAGAGAGCCAGTCCGAATTGCGTAGCGGCCATTGCTTTCGGGTAGGCGACTAGCTTTTCCACCTTCGTTCATTCTACTTGCCCTGGAAGCCTCCCAGGTATGCTCACTTTTGGCGCCGGTGAAATTGTCCCGGTTAAATGAAGTCCTTTGCCGGTGTTATAAGGCGTTCGATTGTTAAGATTCAATCTATGACCTTGCCGAGGATAGGTCTCCTTTGCCAACAGTTTTTAGCGCGTCGAGATTGTCGGCCCCTCCAATGGAACAGGTTCCGGGGTCGTGTCAAAAGTCCACACTTCTCTTCGCGCACCGCCGGCAGTGTCTTGTCGATGGGGCGTCCCACTCAGTGCGGCGCGCTTGCCGGCCAGTTTAGATGATAACGCTTCGCCGGCCATCAACCACATCCGCACTGAAAGCTGCTCTGCGAGCAGATCGAAGTCAATCATAACGCGCGTGCGGCCCCGCTCGTCACTCCCCTCACACGTGAAAGTTCAGCAAGGCGCGACACATTCTCGTCAGAAAAACGGGCTGGCGCACCAATCAATAGCATTAGCTTATTCTCCATTGCGTCAGCGCCCTGAAGCTCGGCTGTCGCCCTCACCGTTGGTCTCAACCTTCCGGTTGAACTGAGTCCTTCACGACTAGTCTTTTATGTTTCGCCAAACCGGTCCAACCTTCCCTTTTGCTGGCTTTTTTGATTCTTCTGCAACCCGTCTCAGCCGGTCGGTTAAGGCTCTCCGCCTTTCCCATGCCCAGGGCCATACGCGCCCGCAACAGCCAGCATAGGAGTTGCCCCAGATGGGAAATTGCCCGCCGGCAAGCGACTCATAGTCGGCAGGAATAGCCCAGGAACCATTAATGCCGCATTCTCACCCATTGGGGGATCGTCCGCTTCGCTTTGGCGCTTTTGACGACCTGCCCACCTGAACCTCCGCGTTCGGGCGTTACCCCAATTTTTTCAAAAAAAACAGCGTTTGCCCAATGCCCACCCGAAATATGCGTTCTCAGAAACCTTTTTTCGGACAAATTCAGGGGGCTACGAAGTGTGATTTCCGCAGCACGCCTTTAATAAAAATCCCTTTTCTTTTTCCCACCAACCCCAAACCCCCCGAAAAATCTCCCCCTTTTCTCTTTTTTTT
>Ga0163217_1089951_pt1 | contig 11770 bp, 8 predicted proteins | sample SynspAceP_FD_185933 | JGI IMG/M metagenome (GOLD analysis project Ga0163217, IMG submission 185933) | Saline lake microbial communities from Ace Lake in Antarctica - Synechococcus sp. Ace-P (PacBio error correction) | ecosystem: Environmental > Aquatic > Non-marine Saline and Alkaline > Saline ... | reverse complement strand
CGCGTTTTGCAAATGTCATCCGCTTGCGGTGAGTCGTGAGTATGGCTCCGTACCCTCTTTTAATTAATTCTCACGCATTTGACTCAGACTCGCTGTCTGCTCCGACCTCTGTAAGACAATCTCCCGAGTCATTGCACTGACGCTGGTGTGGGTGGCACTGTTCCGGATAAGGGCAATAGTACCTGTGTTATGACGAGGACAATGACTGTGTTCGGGCCGTGTTAGTCGTTTTTCCGATCCTTGCAGCGATGCGTGCGAGTTGATCCTCGGATTAGATATTGGGCTCGCTTGACTCTGACGAACGTATCATCGCCACTGCGGATTGCTCTGACCGCGGTTTGCTCGATTCAAAATATTAGTAGATGCCTTCCGCACGCCTTGGCGGCAATGGTCGCGACGTTGGTGTTGATGCATATCGATGGAGTTTGACTACTCGGGAGTTTCCCGCTCACCGATGAAACCCAATCCGTCCGAGTGGGAAATCGGCCACCATCGTAGGGCAGGAGGCGTTAATTTGTTCCACGCACCGGCATCCCGTCAAGAATTGCTGCCTGTTGCTTCCGATGTCGATGGGAACCCACCTCCCGCATCATCGACAAAAGTGAAATGTTGAGTTTTTCGGATTCTGATAGTTACTTGCGATCTTGCGAACCGGTGAAAATTGATTCAACGTGCTAGCTATGTCAATTGGCCAGTCCGGTGTGTTCGGTTTCCCAGTCTTAGGTCTGTTGCTAAATAGACAAGACATGTCCGGCTGTCTGCTTTGGATTGGTGCTCCGGTGACTGCGTTGGATATCGTCGTCGGGACAGAATCTGATGTGGCCGCCTCCTGTGTTGAAACGTACGCCGCTTCATGATACGTCCGCTCCGGCGACGTCGCACGCGTTCGAGCTTTTTCAGTGCGCACTCTACTGTGCGCGGGTGACGGACGAGATTCGACCGCAGGGTCACCTGGCAGTCACGGTGGACAAATCTTGATTCGGGCCGGCAAGCCGCGACGAGACCGGCGATAGGTGTTTTGATATTGTTGAGCTCGACGTCGATTCGCAATCGTCGAACCATCTTTCTTTCTAACAGCCACGTGTGTAACGTCGACGGATAAATGGTCGCGCACAGTGTCGCGACGATGGTCAGTGTGTCGCTTCGCGAGGTCGTAGTTGCCCTCGACTTCACTGTGGGATGCCAGTTGTGATGTAACTCTCTGTCATTGATCGCGAATGAGTTTTCGTCGATATGGTGCCGTTTTGCGAGACCGAGCCGCCAATGACTCGCGGCGTCATCGTGCAAACATTCGCGGGCAACGTTAGTCGATTCGCACCCTCTCGTCGAGGAGAATGTCTTCGCTGAATCAATGCGAATGAATCGGTATCCCGCATCAATGCTTTCCAGCGTAATGTCGCACGGTTGATGCGCGAGATTTGTGGGCTATGACACCGTATTGCGGATTTCAGAGTTCTCATTCCATCGTGATCGCATGCCGGAAAACGATCACATTGCTGACGTATTGGATTTAAAAAGGTGGGGGGGGGCTCGGCAGGTCATATCGGGCCTTTCCAGGTCACTGTGCCTTGTGCCGGTATTCCAACTCACCGCTCTGCTTGTCAGGTTGTCGGCGGTGAGATATTGCCACGTTCCAATAGTATGTCACCGTTTCCGAGACAATCCGGACTGATGCTACGGTATCGAGACGTTGATTGCTGTGCTGCGAAGCAATGAAACCGGTTTCGTCGCTACCGTTTGATGTTCGCGTCGGCGGTTGATGCACCGATGGCCTTTCAGCCGAATGTGTCCTGCTCGTTGTGCGTGAGGATCGGTTGATTGTTCAGGCTGCGGATGGACTGAATAAGAATGCTGTCTTCGGGTCTATGTGTTGCTAGTGGCATCGCGTGATCGTGACACCGGAGAGCCGCTTGAGTGTTACGACTTCCAACCCGGCTGCTCGATCGTTGCTGACAGAATATTTCCTAATTCTGTTTCAGCCGATACCAGGCGAAACTTGAGTTCAATATTCATCGGCTGAACCGATCCGCTTCCGGCTCGCAGAGCCAGTTTCATCGGCCGTCTACCCACAGGTGACGATTCGTGTGCTTCGCCGGTCAGTCTCGATTCTCTGTAACGGTCTCACGACTCTCGTTTGTCCGTCGTTCCGGAGTTCTTCATCGGTAATGATTGCATGGCGGTCGTCGTCTGACCTCTTCCTACTGAGATTTCACGTTGTCTTGCGCGTGCGTGAAATTTTACCCGTCCGCAGGGACTGGGATGGTTCACCAAATCCAGTTCGTGGATGTCGTCCCGCGTCTGGCAGTTGAAAGTTCAATTGTGCTCGAGTTCTCTGGCGGTCACGACGTCGGCATTTTGAAGATGTCGCTGGGCCGGTCGATCATATCCGCTGGTCGACCTTAATTGTGCATCATTGAGGTGGAGTGGCAGGCATCGATTCCTAAGGATTGCCGCTGCAGTTTCTATCGCCCGCTTGGTTGTTGGTGTAATGCGATGTCCCCTCAGGCTGCCATCGATTATCGATTTTCCGCAGTAGACGAAATTACGGCGTCGCTGTTGATGTTGCCAGCATGACGTCGATGGCGATCGTGCATCGCTGGATGTAGATTGCACTATCTCTACTGCAGATTGCCGCGGTTGTGTGTATCGTTACCGTTCGTGAGGTTGTCGTGCGTGATCTCAGCAACTTCGGTGAACAGTCATCGCTCCGACGTGCTACCGTAAACCATTCGTTCGTCAAGGTGATGCTTGCGCGGCCGTCCGTTGTGGCGGCGAAGGTGTTCTCTACGCTTTGTGTGGCTCTGTGACCAGCGACACGGTCAGCTTGATTACCATTTGCACGGCACCCAATTTCTCTGATGCTCATGATCGAATCGCGGCAGGTAAATGTTTGATGCCTGCGCACTCGTTTGATAAGAGTCTATTAGAGTCGCATATCCATAGTACCATTTCTGATGATGATTGACGAGCGTAGCGACGGAAGCCACAAGGGGTTCACTTGATCGTGTTGGTGATTTCGTCGGTCCGTTGACTGTGCCAACGACAAGATTTACCGCTGTTCTGGTAAGCGATGAGTCCTGCGTATCTGGCGGCGATTTCTCGCACATCACATTTGGATGACACTTGACTCAAAAACGATAGGAGACCGTGTTTCCAACGGCTCGCAAAAAGTCTCTCCAGCAACATTCGATACGTGCTCTGCTCAACCCTGTATCCGTAGCGCTCATTTTTGCACTAGCGTCCGGATATCTACCAGTGTCAACTCGTGACGGTGATTTGATGCGTTCGTCGACGGCCAGAACAGAACGGCACGCCTGCGCCTCGAGTCGCTATCCAAATTATCCTCGCATCCGCCGTGTTCGAAACGTATGTGCTGTTGAAATCGTGACACCGATGGTATCGGAATTTCACTCGGCCTCGTCGCCCAACTCATGACATAGGTGATTTATTCGCCTGGGCGAAGATAGCGCGACTGTTTCCGACTATCGTACTCAACTGTTTGTCCTCTCGCGCAACGAACTCGATGTTGTGTGCGTTGTCAATCGTTGCCGATTCGATTGCGTTGACCGTGATATCCCGACGCAGATGTATCACCGGAAAGCAATCGTTCGGTAGCATGCCAGCGTCAGAGATGGTCCTTACCGCCTTGGCTGAGAAGTGCCACCAGCGTGGCGACATCGACGTAGTTCAGAATAGCCTCTTTTATGGATGTTGACATAGCCCTGGCTAGATTTTTCATAGGCATCTGTGTTGCTGAAGGCGAGTGGTCGTTTTGATAACGTATCCAGAGCATGCGTACTCCACTGTGTCCGATCCTGTGGGGGTTGCAAATGCGACGTTCACTGTTCGTCAAAGGTGATCTCACTCCCGTGTCGCTCCTCGCGCGGTCCAATGTGGTCCTGTCGGGTGTGAGTGTGATTTCTACTTCGCCGCCACTGCTTATTCCGCATCTGACGCTTCGGTTAATTCCAGCGTTGCGGGTGGGAGACTGTCAGATGATGCAATAATCAACTCACTTGTTGGCCGTTCGTAGAACCGCTATAGAGAACCCGCTTATCTCTCTGAAAATATGTACGATTACCAGTTCTATCGAAATCGATATAGCGTCGCGTGTTGCCTGATGCCGCTGAGTGTTTCGCAGCGCGATCGCGTTTTCCATTTCACCGGCCCCACTGTTGCCGATCTATCTTGGTGGATCGGTGCCATTGGAGAGATGACTGGCTTGAGTTGACTGTCGATCCTGCCATCGTTACTCAGCGCCGCCCAAATGAATTTGCACCGATTCCGCCCAAAATCGATCGCTCCGGTGGTCGACTGGATGATCGTTTTTCGGTAATTGTCAATACAGCTATTGTCGCCGTGCTAGTCGCAAATGGATTCCACCGGCATCATATTTGCAGTGCTGACTCATGTCTCTCTCGGTCACGAAGTTATCTCGCTCTGAGTTATCGTTTCCGTGTGTTGAGTCGACAAATCCGCAAGTTGGAATGACGTCTTGTGCCAGATGCAGGTCGTGGGTCTGGATATCGAGATCTCCTGTCACTCGTGTTTCCGTTACGACCTGTATGTCTGGCGGCTGTTCCATAAGATCAATATTTCCGCCTGCGGAGTGGTTGTTTTGTTTGACGTTTCAGCACGTTCCAGGACAACAGCGTTCAAGACTCGACTGTTGCCCCGTACCACGGCTCGTCGATTGGTACGCGCGCACCGAATGAGTCCTTCAGTGAAGCGGGTCACCGCGGTAGATGACCTAGGTTTCTCTCCCGACCGTGAAAACCATTTTCCGCGTTCATCGAATGAAACATCACCGGTAGTCGATTCGCGGCGGCGAGTGTGATCAAGCGGTTGTTAGGCGACGAGCTAAAGCTGATAATCGGGTCGAGCTCGCGACGCCAAGATCGTGGACGATGAGTTGCTGCCGTGTTGATATTGATTTCGATCCTCTGTGTCTCGCTGCAATGACACACTCAGTGTTGTCTGGTGCTTGTATTCGTCAAGAACGATGTCTCCGGCGCAATGGCACTTTCATGTTCGTTGCTGCTAGCGTTTCCCAGCTGCGTTGGCCCCCGGGCCTTGGACGATCTGATTGAAAAGTGGATTGTTTTCCCGCGTGCACGTTTTGGCCATGTGAGAGGCTAATGACATAGGTCCTGCTCGATCGCGGAGGTTGTTGTCCCAGATTCTCAACCGTCTCGCCCATTGTCCGCTGTGTCCTGGGGCGGATCACGGTGGCAGCGACGAGATCGATGTACTGTCTGTTGCGATTGCGGAGATTTCGTTGTTAGCGCAATATAAGGTCCGGTTAGTTCCGCGCTCCGGTGACTCGTGTGACCAGTCACGGGTTTTTGGCGGCAGTTCGATACGGTTGATGCTGCCGGCGTCTCGGTGCTTTGTGTAATCGTCACTGTTGTCTCCTGCGATTTTGATGACTCCAATGAGAATATGCGGAGTCCGCGTCAAGAGTTCAACCTGTACCAACTCTTTGTCACTGATCAGGACGGAGATTCGACCCACCGGATGCAACTGTTTATGGTCACCGGTGCTCAATGATTGCGGTCGTTGTCAGCCGGGTGGCATCGCATCCTGCCAGGACCCGTTGGGCAATGGGGTGCGGTTCGCGCTATCAGAGGCCGCGATGCGTTCGTGTCAGTAATATCCGCCCTGATTACGTCGTCATCTCTCAGCGGTTCATTCGGTCTACAACGGTTTGTCCCACCTGTTTTGTATACGACGATAATGTCACGTGTTCCAGCTCGACAGACGATACACTGGCCTCGACGGCACCCGTTGTCAGCGAATCAAGTTATCGACACGTATGCCAGTTCGTGAGTGTCCGGTAACCGAAGAGGTTGCACTACGCTGAGCTATCACTTGCTGCCGGCATCGTACGATGTCTGGTGATGCGGTTCCCAATGTTCACAATCTCTCGGCAATAATAGCCGCCGTACACAGCTGTCCCATTTCTCAATGCTGGCTGCCGAGAACGTAATGATTTGCCGTCGCAAGCGATACCTGCGATTGGCATCATGACTTAGCTAGATAATTATTGCCGGATGTTTTGTGGTCAGTTTGAATATGTCATAATTTAACATCGGGCATACGCGTCAACGAGAGAAGCAACGTCGGTTGCCGTGATGGCGCACCCGCAGTGATATTGATGCTCCGTCGGCGGTATCCACATCCGTGAGCCGTAGATCGGTTTTGTCTCTGCATGTCAATGCTGGCCCGGCGTTGTGTGCTTGGCGTCAAGCGATAATAATCGTATCGCGGATGTCATCCGCACCACCGATATTGCCACGGCCGTTACCGCTTTTACCGTTGTGCCGGGTGATATTTTTCGTTGTTGTCTTGCCCGTCTTAGTATCGTGCGATTGCAGTCGTCGCCGTGACGTTTAACAGTTCTCCGCCGTTGAGTTGACTGAGAGCACATTGTCCGTAGCTGCGTAAGTGATTGTTAGCGGTGACAGCAGTGGTCGTCGTTGCCGATCGTCCATGCTGATATTGCTGCACTGTCCGCAGTGAGTAACCTGATCGACCGTCGCCAGCTGCTGGTGATATCGGCGTCCTGATTGACGGCGTATCCGCATTCCAGATCGAGTGTTCGCCGGGTCGTGGGGAAATGTCGTCAGGGTTGTTTTCCTAGTTGCCAGGTCGGCATTGAGGCGTCACATCACGACGGGAACCATGTGCCGTCACGACGAGGAGTCGGTTGTGAAATACGATAATCCACATTCAATGTTGATATTGCCGTTTTCCGCCCGTTGTCTGACAGTCCGGTGGCTGTCACGATCAGCGTGTTGGATCGTTTGATTTGACGATATCGCGCTGGGTTGCGTTGGACGCGCAAGCGTTGGTTATTAGTCGTTTTCCAAAGAGCGTTGCTTACACAATCCGTTTGCGGGCGGGAGAAAGCGTCACGTTGCCAGCGGATAATATCGACAGGCCCATTGCGTTGTCTGCAAATGACCTTGCGTCGAGGATCGACCGAGACATCGCATCTGTGGAAACGAACGAACGGCAACATCACCGTTGGCCACAGTGACGAGATGCGCATTGTCGATTGCACGGCGGGTTCCATCATCATACGAATTGCCCGGTCGTGGCCCGGTCAGCTGATAGAGTTCCGTTGACCGTTGGTGTCGAGAGCTCGCCGATCTGCATGCATGGCAACATCATTTTCAAACCTGCTCAGATGGTGCTCGTCGATTGTTCGTCCTCGCATCTGTCGATGCACTGGAGCCGGTTATAATCAGGGTTCGATTAAGGGGTCTGCGATAGGCATTGGACGTGTGGCAATCCAGTCAACAACATAGCGTACTCCCGTGATAGGTCAGCGCGAGGTACGGTGGTTGTCATGATCTCATCAGACATCACGCCCATCGTTACGTTCATGTAGAGACTAGATCCCGCGCTCGTTGTTGGTTGATCGCCCGCATTGACTGTCATCGGACTGCTCTGCGACCAGGTAATTGTTGTCAGAGAAATCGAGTCCATGTGTATCTTGCTCCGATGCGGAAGTTATCACGGGATTGCTGACGCCGAGTTCCGCATCGTCACTGAACCTCTGTTTAGAAAATGTGCATGATTGTCGGCGGAATTGCGTTACCAGCGGCTCTAAGAGTATAAGACCGGGAAGCGCCTTGCCCTGTTCGGTTTCCAAGGCATTTATACGTCGTCGCCAAATCCCCGAGGAGGTGCCACTGAGTATATGGGCATTTGCGAAACCAATATCACGTTGCATGTTTCCGGCCTCCAGTAACGGGCAACACTGTCACTAATTCACTTGGTGTGTACGGGGACGATTTTACTGGCTGGTCGAGCGCTGATGTTATCCTGTCTGCAGTTTACTGTTGATTTGTATCCTCCAGTGGTGGACTGGTCACCTGGCCTCATGCGTTATCTGCCATCACAATGCGCCGTCATCGTTTCATTCAGGTCCATTGGTATCTCCGCGGATCGTGCATCTCACCGCCAATTCTCCACACGACTCGTCGCCATCGATTCCTATTCCATCGTTAGCCTCGGCATCACGGAAATCGTCAGATGGTGGTGGCATATGTCAATTCGTTCTCCACGCGGGGCCCGTCGATGATTGTGTGAGCACCTGTAAAGGAGCGTTCCGTCTGAGATCAGTTGAGTGGTGAGATCTGTTATGTCCGCCCAGCAGTGATAACCATGATGGTTGGTTCGTTTCCGTTGGAACTCAATCTGAATAGATTGTGCGACCGGCAAACTGCAAAAATCACACGCTGCACGGGGTACGCGCGTGACGTTCCCGTTGGAGTCAAGTTATGCCCAACGACATCCTTCGATTCCAATGTGTACGGCCGCACGCAGAGAAAGAGCTCCGTACAGCGCGCTTTGGCAATCGCCCTCGCGTTATTTCGATAGTACTCAGGCTCTATAGTCACCAGAGTGATGATTTGTGCTTTCGTTGCCGTCCATCTAAACTTCGTGGTATAATCGAGGAGTTTTGCGCTGTAGAGGATTGCAATCACTCCAAGCCGCTTAATTTGAGGCTCCCACTATCAAAATCCAGCTGAACCACCTTGAAAGTGGACAGCGCGGCATCCAACAGTAGACGGAACCATTCTGGATCGCTAGCACCGCTCGAGCGCTAAGCGCTGCCCCAGTTACCAACCGCACGAAACTCTCTTATGCTCATGTCTGCCGAGGGGCAAATTGGGTCTCAGAGCCATTTTGCCGCGTATTGTCAATGCGTGATGGCACTAAACCTATATGCGAGGTTTAGTTATACCACTCTGGCGAAAACAACGGCTCGGTGAATGTTATAAGCGTCGCCGCAAACTTCGGATTTGATCTGCATAGTACTGAATCTCAATATACGTCGCAGTCTGTATAGGGAATCACAGCTGTATTGTTCTAGCTCAACGGGATAGCCTGTTATCTCCAAATATCATATTCACCGTGCTGGTGTACGTATCGCAGAGACAGTATGGTCTGAGCGAAAGCTCCCAACTCACGCTGCCTCTGTGTTTCTGCCATATTGCCTCAGCGCGTCGCCGCACTTCAGTGCAATTCGATTCGCTAATTCATACTAAATACTTAGATAATTTCGGGTCTATGTCGTTCGCCAAAGTGTTCGTGAAATGATTGGACACAGGTCTTGGGAATATCCGTTTAATGCTGCCTGCATCGAGACTCGTCACGCTCACAGTCGATTCCCCTCCATCGGTAACACTGCTGCCGGATGTCGACATGCCTCCTTGTGCTGTAGAAGGGTTGTGTCAGCATCTTGTTCTAGTCTAATTTTGTTTATCCGTTTCGGTTTCAGCAGCTGTCATGCCACGATGTTCACCGTGTTACTAACAGCTATAAAGCGGTGGCATCAAAGTTTGTCGTTGGCTTCCCCGACAGTCACCTTGTTGACATAAAATCCAATGTTTCTGTGGCCAACAATTAGTTCCTTCACGCGTTCACATTAATCAGGAACCTATAATCACTCCGTTACGTACACTTCAGTCATGTCGTGCTCCACCGTTTAGTCTCTTTCATCGAATGATGTAATTAGTCAGACTGCGGGAGAGTGATTGGCTGACTGGTGAGCGTGGCAAGTCAGATTTCATGTACACATACAAATCCTAGCAGGTCCGCTCTCGCTGTTATACGTTTGAAGATCGTTGATATACCTTTTATTCGTGTCCATTCCTGATCACCCAGCCAATCTGTCCCATCGTTGTTATGATCGTGCACCTTCAATCCAGCACGATATTTCCGGTGCGGCCGGTTTATTCAGGTTGCCCAATCGTATATGCATTCCGCCCCGATGGCTGTCTCGATGCTGTATTGGCTGGGCGTTCGTCGGTCGTTTCCTGTCTGCGTTGATGGCGGTGCGTACGCCGTGATCACTCCACAATTGACGTTTGCCTCGATACTAGCGCAACCACTGGCCATGAGATTAACCCCGTTTGTCTCATACCCAACAATGTTTTCGGCGTACGTGAGTATCGAGACGCTGTCGATGCGCACCGATGTAGACTTCGCAGGTAGTCACCTTGGTCGGACCACTCGCCGTTCCTCCGCTGTATGATTCTATAATCAATTAGATGGCTACCGGTCGCTTGTGATCACGACAGTCACCGTCGGTGCGTGGTCATCGGCGGTTCGCTGTCGAAGGGTGAGATCGCCGATGTGATGAGTCGTCAATTCACAATGATCAAGCTTTCTGTGCTCGTTATGAACTTCGATATTCGTGTGCGCTGCTATCGGTAGTTAATTGATGCTTGCCAACTGCGCTTACTCGCGGCGTGCTGAGAGACAGAAGTATCTCCGATATTATGCCTGTCGTGGACTTTTGACCACACCGAGTTCGTTATGGCGAGGTGACTCCTATCCTACGGTTGCTTGCGGTAACAGTGGGACGTGGTCCCATCGACGACCGTTATTCGCATACGCTAGTACCCGCAACTCACGATCCTCGTGCATAGGATTATCCCGCATCGGACTTCTAGTTATCATAGCTGACTCGTCACAACCCGTGTGACGACTCCGAACAGACCTCCACAAACATTGTCGCCGGTCAACAGACGCCTGTTTGTATTGGAGGCGCATAGGTTGCCTCCTCGTATTTTACTCTGCAGCATATTTGGTGATCCTCGCTCTGTTGTCTTGGATACGTTGTTGAGCCAATGCCAGTATATCGCTGAAGAACGGCGGGTTCCTATTGGTGATGTTGATGATACGCTGTGCAGCTCGCCACTCGGTCCCGTACAATGGGTTCACAGAGTAGCAGCACCGCGCATCAATAACACGTACGCGTGAGGTCAGTGATCGCGAGGCAAAAGCGATACTCCGCCGTTCTCGTGGATCGGATCGTGTAGCCCGCGTAGTTCGTAAATTGATTGTGCTTTAAGTTGTAGCGTGCCGTAGTGTTATTCTCAATACTGTCTTCTCGAGTGACTTCTCAGAACTCACAAGAAGGTAGCACATTGCCTTGTCCTCATATCGTGGACGCGCAGGATTGGCAAGTATTCAAGCCTCCTGTTTAGCGAATACACATGGAAGATTCTGAATGTCTCGCCGCTCAGAACAGAGAGAGATGTGATCTTCGCAGGACGGCCCGGACAGTTGATTGGCTCTCGTTTCAGTCGCGAGAAGTGATACACTCTCTGCCGTTGCTGCATTGGACTCATTCGTGATCACGCGTAATCAGTGGCTGGTGCGTGATTCTCTGATGAAAATACGCCGACCCAGTCGTCATCCGATCTGTTGCGCGACGGATACGATTCCGGCCGGCATTCGGTGTGTGAAACGATGCCGTTTGGCGCTCATACAGGGCAGTGTAGACTAATCAGGTTGCCCTATTTGCTACATCGACGAATCCGGATAGAATATATACGGCGTCCAAAACGGGTTACTCATCGCAATCGGCTGCAACGTCGTTTCGTTGTGGCCAGTGGTAGATGCATCGCCCGCTCATCTCGCTTACGTGGTTTTATGGACGAACGCCTAATAAGGCCTGCCTGAACTGGTCAGCACTTAGTGTTATAGCTTTGTTTTCGTGATTCTCCACCGCCGAAAGCCGCACTGTTCCTGTCGCTAGAATGTGACACGAGTTGCCAAATTCATTCGGCATCGTCATTTGCAACGGTAATGCCATCGTCAGCGCCCGTTCGAATTCAAGTCCCGTGACGGACGAAGAAGAACGCAAGTGGTGCGACCGAGACCGCACGGTCAACACCGGGACGAACCGGTTTGGTTGTGTTCTCGACGCTGAAGGATTCAGGTCGCACTGCTGCCAGCGATGGTG
>Ga0163217_1089910_pt1 | contig 11771 bp, 16 predicted proteins | sample SynspAceP_FD_185933 | JGI IMG/M metagenome (GOLD analysis project Ga0163217, IMG submission 185933) | Saline lake microbial communities from Ace Lake in Antarctica - Synechococcus sp. Ace-P (PacBio error correction) | ecosystem: Environmental > Aquatic > Non-marine Saline and Alkaline > Saline ... | reverse complement strand
CGCCAGGCTGCGGACACAAGCGGCCAGTGGCGCCGCGCGAGGCCATGCCCAGGGCCGTCAGGGTGAGGCGGCTTGAGCTGCTCGGCATCGGCGCCTTCTTCCTGACTCCAGCAGGGTGTCCCAGCGCTTGTAGAGCGACTCCAGTACTCGGGTGGTGTTTTGCTGGTTGGGGGTGTGGCCATCAGAGACGTCCAGCGCAGCGATCCTCACGGCCGGGTCACATAGACAAATTTCGCCCAGGTCCAGGCCTCCTCCTTCTCCTCAAGCTGGAGAGGAGGCAAGCCTCCACCAGGCTGGGCTCAGCTCGGGCAGGCGGCAGGGGCATAGGCCACCGCTGGCCAGGCGATTCCGTCAGCCTCCCAGACGGCTCAGCAGCTGAGCGAGGGCGCTGGGCTGGATCAACCGGACTCGGCAGGGCTTTAGGTGGTTCAGCCGCAGGCGGTCGCCCAGCCTGGTGTTCGCCTTGGAGAAGCCACGGCAATAGTGCAGTCGCAGCGCGTCGTTAGTCGGGATCGCCGGCCCCGGCAGCTGTGGCGCGCACGGGACCAACGCCGGCCGGCAGGCGGCCCGATCGAGGGCTTTTCCAGGGTCCTTGTTCAGCACCGGAGCGCCAGAAGCGTGCGGCCAACCCTTGCGTTATCCAGCCCGCCATCCACTTGCCCAGTCCATCGATCAGGTTAAGCGGCTGTCGGGCGCAGCTGCAGATCGGGATGCAGGGGGAGCTTGCTTGAGCTCTTCGAGACGGCCAGCGCGGCAGCCAGTACCATGCGGTTGTTGGTGGTGTTGGCTGCCGCGCCCCCCAGGCTCCAGCACCGAGGCCATCCTTCAAAGCGGCAGAATGCCCCCCAGCCACCGGGTCGTGGTTGCCACTGCAGGCGCATCGGTGGGCCGGCACCACCCGTGGTTGATCAGGGCATGCCACTGGGCGATTCGGCACAAATCAGGTCATATTGGAGCCGGTTACGGCTTGTCGGTCGCCACCATGAAGCGAACTTTACCTTGCCTTGGCCGCTTGTGGCCCTCGGCCGCCGCGGTTTCCTGCAGCCCTTCGTTGCCGCAGGCGGCAAGCCGTTGGCTTGTTCGACAAAGTCGGCCCGTGGACGCTTCCTAGGTCGCGGTGCTCGCCAGCCGGTGGGGCAGGCCGACTGGTCGCTGCTTGGTGCTCGAGCAGCTCAAGAGCCAAGCCGGCTCTGCTGGGGGAAACCGTCCGGACGGCTTGATTACGCGGCCCTCACCGTTTCGACTTCACCGGAATCTGTAGCCGCTAATCGACAGCAACGGCTACTCCCTGGCGCAACGGCAAACCAGGGACCTGGGGCGGCTCGTTACCGGCTGCGCTCAGGGCAGGTGGCGAGGAGGCTGCAAGCTTGCAGGCGATGAGCCCCGTGGAGACCCGAACGATCGTGGTGGGAGGGGCAAGGGCCAACGGCGTGACCGCGATCTTGCTTCCGTGCCGATCACGCTGGAGTCCACCTTGGCAGCTCGGATCGCCGTGTCTTCGCGCGAGCAGGACCCTCAGCCCATCTGTACTTCACAATCCCACCCCCCATGGCCCAGCTTGATCGCCGGCCCGCCGCGCCAGACGACCAGGTCTGGCAGGCAGCCTATCGCCCAGTCGACCCCGGTTCTCTCACTTGATGACCTCGGAACCGAATCCGAATCGCCCTGCCGGTTGTTGTTCCTTTCGATCGAATAGGCCAGTCACCAAGTTGCCAGGAAACGACCGCTGCTGCTGGGGACAGTTCAAGTTAGCGACCCTCTTCGCCCTGGCCCAGGCCTGAGCAGGCGTACCATTTTATCGTGTGAGGGGGGCGGAACCACTTGTGGGGGTCGAAACAAGGACAGGACTCCCAAGAACGTTCCACCTCTAAAGCCCTGCCTTCTCGGTGGGGTTTTTTTTTTGGTCGTGCCACGATAATCGGCGGCCATGGGAAAAAAAGCGGCCACCAGGGGGCCGGCAGGGCAGGGCCGGAACCCTCGCCAAGAACTGAGATAATTCAGCGAAGCGAGATTCACTTCGACGGTGACTCTGCCGCCAAGCCTCTTTCAACGGTCTTACGTTAATCGTGGCGGCTTCCTCTTTGGAACGCTTCCTTTGATGGCTGGGGGCGGCTTCCACAAAGGGCCTTTGGCTTCGCCCAGACCGAGGCCGAGTGACTTTGCGGACGGCCTTGAGGACTTTGAATCTTCGCGCAGCATCGAAGCTGTCGAGGATGGCGATCGAATTCGGTCTTGCTCTTTCCACCGCCTCAGCGGCAGCGGCGGGAAGCGGCCATCATCACGCGCGGCGGAAGCGGCGCGAGAAACCGCCGAAAGCTCTTCGATCTGCTGACCGAGCTCGAAGCTTCAAGCAGGGAAAGGGTTTTCAGTTGATTTCGGAGATCGTTGTCGGTTTTGGGTTATTTTTTATTTTTTTTTATTCTCCTTGTTGCGATTTCCCTTTATTATTGTTTTTTGTCAATAGTTGAGAGCAGGGGCAACAGGTCGGGGATGGAGAACTCGGGGAAAGGATCGGCTCAGCTGGCGTCGCTTTCGGCGTGTGCTTCTGAGTGCCCGGGCAGACCGGAGGGAACTTCGTGATTGGCCCACGGCCAGTTGGCGTGAGTCACGGCATTTTATCGCAATCCGGCCGATCTGGGCATTGAAGCACGTTCCTTGGAGGGGAACTCCCGATGGCCTGATGTCGCCTGGACAGGAGTTGGCCTTCGAAGAGGCCTCCTTTCAGTTCCGACTTTTCCGTGTCCTTTCTGGAAAGGGATGAATGGGCCTTGACGGCACGCCGAACATGCGCCCTTGATCAGGGACGAAGGCATTTGGTGCCGGTGAGCAGGGATCGAGGTTCCTGACCAGGTGCTGTCGCCATTCAATGGCCAGACGCATCAAGGTGTTTTTTTGGTACCTTGCAGACGCCATTGCTGGCTGCAAGACGGATCCGCAGATCAGTCATTTCTTGATGGACAGACCCTTGTAATCAAGGACAGCGCCATTTCTGGGTCCCGTTGAGGAGCCCCTGAGCTCTTTTCGACGATTCTGTTGCTTGCTCGCCAGGGTTGCGGCCCATGGGGTGGTACGAATCGAGTGTGGGAACAGCGAGCACCGCGACCCAGACGATTCCCGCTGATTCATCGCGCCCGGATCCGAAAGCTCGGACAGGCGATCATCAAGATGAGACCCGCACCGGTGCCAACCGGAACGCCGCGAGGCTGCTTGATGATCCGACCCCCTGGGGGGGAACCCAGGGAACAAAACCTTCTGCATGCACCTCGCCAGGTTTAAGGCCAATTGGCACCTGCTGGTTTCTTGGGGGGCGCTGTGCCCCTGGCCGAAAGCCAGTTCAGGGACTTTACATCCCGAGGCGCTCCAGCTCTCCTGCATGATGTCCTGGAGGGCCGGAGAAGTCAACGTCGATTTTGCGGGCCATCGTTGGCGCTGATGGTGAGGCTGCGCCAATAGCGACCCTTGGCGCCACTGGCGTTTCTGCCGCGGTCGATGGGTTTCTGCAGCGACCTTGAGGTTCTCCAGCAAGCGTCTCGCCGTGAAGCTGCCTTGCCGAAGCGCACGTGCACGGATGCCGTGTGCGATTCGGCCGGCAATTCGAGCTTGCCCGCTTGAACCGCGGATCGCGCCGCCCAGTCGCGTCGGTGACGGTGGGGGGATGGCCGGCCTTGGGATTGGGCATCAGGCCCCGCGGGAGTTCCGAGCACCCGACCCAGCTGGCCACCTTGGGCATCATGTCCGGAGGTTTTGCGATCAGCAGGTCGAAGTCCATCTGCGCCGGCCGGCGATCGCCTCACCAGATTCCTCATCACCAGCCAGGTCTGCACCGGCGGCGGTGGCTTCGGCCCACCTTCTCGCCGCTGGGCCGATCACGGGGCGATGCGGGTATTGCTCTGGCCGGATGCGTCTCGGACAGCGGCGGGGACGGTGCGTGCCGCAGTTGCTGGTTCGGTTGTTACTTCGGATCAATTATGACGAAGGCGCACGTGGGCCCGATCGTTTTCATCGATTTTGGCCGTTGCCGTCTGTCTTGGACCAGCTGCAACGCTTTCGAGCGGTCTGCATTAGGCCGCGTCTTCGACTTTTCGAGCAGGGCGTTTGGAAGCGCTTGGAGGGTTTTGTCAGCGTGGTGTTGGGGGTACTGGCGACGGGACGGGCGGGCCGTTAGGGCGGCCGAGGCGTCCTGGGGTCTTCCCGGATTGGTGGATGGGGAATGGAGCGGTGATCAGACCGGCGCTGGAGGCCACTGATCAGATCGGTGACGGCCGACGCCCATGTTGCGGGCGGGTGCTTCGATGATGCGGAGGCCGACTCAAGGTGGTGCAGTTGAGGTCGGGGAGTTTTCGTTTTGCGGATCTCCTCGAGCCTGGCGCGGACTGAATCGCTTCCCACACTGCCTTGCTGGAGGTGGCGGCACCTTTTGTCGATGCTGCTGCCTTGATTGTCAGCACCGAAGCAGGCGGGGGTCTTGTGGGATTGAAGGTGAAGCTGCGGTCTTCGAAGGACCGAGATCTCACCCGGAAAATCACATAGCCGCCTTCTCCTGGGTGCGAGGGCGTTGACTCCTTGCAAAACGCCAATAAATGTTGACCCCGTTGCTGCCCGAGGGCAGGGCCCACGGTGGGGCCGGGGTTGGCTTTGCCGCATTGAGAGCCAGCTTGACACGGGCTACAACTTTCTTTGGCCATCGGCTGGATCTGGGGAACAAGAATTCCCCTGGGATGGAACAAAACTCCCTTGCGGGATAGGACTGCCGGGATCGCCTCACCGAAGCGGAGGCGTGGGGTGGACCGCGAAAAACCGCGGAGCCACGAGGGGCCGCCCCTACCGCAGGGAGGCGGCCGCAGTGAATCAACTTTTGCTTGGTGATCTGGGAGAACTCCAGTTCCACTGGGGTTTCCCCTGCCGGAAGATCGGAGGCCAGGGCTTTGAAGCTTGCTGCAGTTCAGCGGGGAGGAACTTTACCGATCAACCTTCGCCCCTGGAATCCTTGAAGGGCCAGCGCGTGACCAGGATCTGATCGCCTTCCGGTGATGTCGAACCTTGACGACGGGTTCTTTCTCGGCGCCCGCGTGAAGATTCCGCTCCACCTCGGCCGCGTTGCGAGGGGCCGGGGCCTTGATGGGCGCGGGCGCGGCCGGTGGCCCGCCGTCTCTCCTGCCCAAAACGAAATGATTCACGCTGGGGTGACTGCGCACTTGCCAAGCATCGTGTCTTCATCGAGAACCTGCGAACAGCACGTAGCCGGGGAACACCTTTTCCTCGGTGGCCGGGGCTGCCTCGCCTTCTTCGAGCTGATGGCTGGGGTCTGGGGGGATCTCGATCTCGACCGATCCGGTTATCCACGCCGAGGGTGATGGCGCGCTGCTCAAGGGGGGCCTTCACCTTTCTTTCACAGGCCGAGGGCCCACCTGAACGGCGTACCAGCGCGGCGATTTGGGGGCTTTGTCAGCTGCCCGCCTGTTTCGTGGGCCTCTGGCGGGCAGGGCCTCGCCTTCCGCATCGGGGGTTGCCTCGGATGGCGTCGCTTGGCGGTGGTGAGCATTGCTTCAGGACACGGTGCTGGAAAAGGGTAAAGCTGGGAAGAACTGGGAGGTTGGCCCGACGATGATCGCGCGCTGGCCTGTCGCTTAGGGAAGCTGGGAGGAGCCCCAGCTGTAGAAACCGATCCAACGGCGGCGTATCGCTGCCGCTGAAAGGGTGACCATCAAGATCACCGCCACCGACTCGACTGAACAGCTGTTGGCGGCTGGGCCACACCACCTTGCGCAGTTCCTCCAACAGCGATGGGGACGAAGCGCCGGACCGGGAGCGCTGGGGGAAGCGGCTCGGGGCGGTCAGGCGCTGTCTTTCAGGGTGGCAGCGAGCCGGCTGGGGGAAATTCCAAGGGATGCATGGCCTGCCGAGCTGCTGACAACAACCGGGCAAAGATTCACCCTACCGGATGTCCCTTCGTCTCGCGCAGAGGCCTTCGAACAGGCAGCGGTTGCGGACGCGGATTCCGGCGCCAGGCTGACCCTCACCCCCCCAAGCCCCGTGGGAAATGATCCTCGAGCAAGCTCGGTGCCAGGCGGGTCTCGATCTGGCGCGCAAACACCCGTCGCACGGCGGCCGCGCTCCGCTACCTCCATGTTCGTAGCCCTGGCGGCGAGCCGCGATCGGACCACGCTTCTTCCACTTGCAGCTCCAGCTGCTGTCGGCCAAAACAGCTGGCTTAGCTCAGGCCAGCTGCAGCCGCACCGATGCCGCTGTAGATCCGGCCGCCGAAAGCAGGCCGGAAGCGGATCAGCTCATCGATGCGATTGAGGGAATTCTGGGGCGGAACTGGCGGAGGAGTTGCCTGCTCCACGGCCTCATCAAGGGACGGCATCCCAGCGTTTGCTTCGCTGTCCTTGCTGGGTCCTGACGGGCGCGCTCCGAGGATGGCGCGGCTGGCCAGGTTGCTGGTCATCACACCACCGTTGTTTGCGGAAGTCCACGGTCGTCCCTGGGAATCGGTGAGGCGGCCGTCATCGAGCCACCCTGCAGCAACAGTTGAGAACACCTCGGGGTGGGCCTTCTCCACCTCATCGAGCAGCAACACGGCATAGGGGGCGGCGCCGGAATCGCCTCGGTGAGGCTGGCGCCTTTGCCTCGTAGGCCACGTAGCCCGGAGGGGCGCCAGAGCAGCCGGCAACGGCGTCGCGGCTCCATGAATTTCGCTCATATAAATAAAAAAAACACGAGGCGCCACCAGGGCCTTCCTCCTCATCGAAACAGCGCCGCGCCAGGGCCTTGGCGAGTTCGGTCTTGCGACGCCGGTGGGGCCGAGGAAGAGGAAGGAACCCGGCCGTCGCGGATCCTGCATGCCGGCCCGGGCGGCGGATCAATGCCGCCACCGCCCGGCCACCGCCTTCGGGCTGCCGATGACCCGCTCGCCAAACCGGTTTTCGAGCTCAAGCAATTTCTGGCGCTCGCCGCAGCAGGCCGCTGCCATCGGGATGCCCGTCCAGCGTTGGCCACCCCAACATCCGGCGAGTCCGGCCTTCCTCCCACCTTGCTCACGCAGCGGGCTTCGCCGGCCCTGCCTCGCAGGCGGCCTGAAGCTCGTTCTTCGATGGGCGTGGCCCGGCGTCTGCTGCACGCCATTGCAGCCTGGATCGTATATGCAGGCCAGGGCGGCCTCCTCCAGATCCCATTCCGCGCTCGGCTTTCGCTGATCGCGTGGCCGCAGGTCTTCGTCTTGCGGTGGAGCAGGTCGCGCAGCTCGGGCCAGCGCGCTTCCCGCTCGGCCTGCCAGCGCCTCCGCTTGCCAGCCCCTCCTGCAGCCGGCTACAGGGCAAGGCGGCGCTGCTCCTGGCGCTGCCACCCTGCTCGGTCATCGGTAGCGGCCTCCCCCGCCAGCAGGGCCAAGTTCGACCCAGAGCGGCAACCATCGGCTTCGGACCTCCTCCACCACCTGCGGGGTTCTGGAAAGTGACCTCGCATTTGCGCAGCTGCGGCGGCGGCCTCATCGATCAGGTCGATCGCCTTGTCGGGCCAGGCAGCGGGTCCGGCGAGGCACCTGTAGCCGCATCGGCCAAGCCCGGATCGCCCGCAACCACCAGAGCCCGGCGTGCATGGTGACGCCGTGGGCGCTCATTAGCGTCTTGAGGCCCCGCGCAGGATTACTCCGACGCTCACCTCCGGACTCGAGTTCGCGGATCACACCTGTCTGGAAGCGGGGTGAGGGCGGGTCCTCTCTCCCCGTGCGCGAAAGTCTTCCGGGGGGGTGGCCCCGATGCAGCGCAGTTCGCCCGCGGGCCAGCACCCGGGGCTTGCGGGATGCTGCCCCGGGAATCGGCGCTGCAAGCGAATTCGCTTGCCTCACCACGGTGTGCAGTTCATACGGCATGACAGAACCACGCCCGGCGCCGTTGCCGGGCCGCATCGCTTTCGATCACTTCGGTGAGCACGCTGCGGCAGCCGTTCCTCGAACTGACCGCGGAACTTTGGCCGCCGTGCGCATCAGGCGGCCCAGATCAAGACCGATAGGCGGATCCCCTTGAGTGAATCGCGGCACTTCGCCGGCCACGATCCGCTGGGCGAGCAATTCGGCGATGGCGGTTTTGCCACACCGGGCTCACCAATCAGCACCGGATTGTTTTTGCTGACGCCGCGAGAGCACCTGGATCAGGCGGCGGATTTCGGTTTGTCGCGGCCGATCACCGCGGTCAAGCAGCCCGGCCCCGGGCGGCGGCGGTGGAAGATCACGGCCGTAACATGCTCCAAGGCGGCCGGTTCGGCGTCACAGGCTCAGGTCACTGCACCCCACTGACCCTGCCCACTGTCGCCATCACTCGGGGCGGCTGGGGCGGAGGGACCGGGCGAAGTGGTGCGCAAGGGACGGTCGTCGATCGAGGGGAGGGTGATGTCGATGGGGGCGTCGATGGGGTTTGTCGATCCAGTCGTCACGGCGCTAGGCGCGGCTTGCGGCGCCGCCTGTTGGGCTGAGGGAGAGGGGCGGGCGTTAGGGGCCGGCGTGGAGGTGGGCCGCATGTCGCGCAACAGGGTCCTCACTGAGCCCCTGGCCCGCCAGCAGGTCCGCGCCGATCCTTGGGTCATCGCGCAGGGGCCCAGCAGCAGGGGGGGATGTTCGAGCAGACGCGAACCCCGGCTGGCGCGACGCCGTTCGGCGGCTTTCGGAGCAGGTCTTCCAGGGCTCACCGATGAACAGCTTCCCTCGCCGCTGGCTAGAGGTTGTTTCGGCCGCAGAAGCCCTCCAGCTGATCCCAGCAAGCAGATCGCCCGTCGATGGGCAGGGTGTTCCACCCAAGCTGGCGTAACGGGTGGATCCTGAACAGCACCTGCAGAGGTGTTCCACATCGAGCGGGCATGGCGCCAGCGGCGGGCTGTGTCCTGGCCGGAGAGCAGCAGGTCCAGGCCGCCTCGCTTGAAGCGATACGGGGGTCGCTGGTCAGGCTTGCCCTGGCGGTTTGGAGCGGCCCCCTGGCTTTACCGGGATCGAAGCGCATCAGGCGGCGCATCCTGCTCCGGTCTGCGCTGGATCAGTTTCCACCTGTAGCCATTCGGGGTCTCGATGAAGGCGATCACAGTGCTGCCGTGCTTCTCGGGCGGGTGGCCGCACCACTTTCCGCCATTTGGTGGCGTGGCGGCGGCAGGTTGCGGTTGATGTCTTCAACCGCCGAATGGCGATTGTGGCCATAGCCGTCACCGAGGGCGTAAAGCTGGGGCGTATCCAGTTGAAGTGAGCTCCAGAACGGAGTTCTCGGTCTCGGTCTCGTAAGCCCACTCGAAGGCCAGGGTGAAGCGAACCCCGGAAAGTCGCGGCGACGCAGCAAAGCGTCATGCCAGAACGCGGTGTAGAAGCCGAGGAGCGATCGAGATCGCCCACTCTGGCATGGTGTGGAGCAGTCGCATCGGGCGTCTTTACCGGATCATCCAGGCCATTTCTGACCGCCCCTGTGATCGGCCCGAGCTGTCAGGCCGTTGGCCAACAGGCACAGATGTCAGGCCTGGGGATGCCCCATAAGATCCGTCCCATTGAGCCCCTTGATGCTTCGTTGATCGACTCCTTGGACTTGGTTGATTGATGCGATCGTGGCCAGGGAAGTGCTCATTCCCTGCGGCATGCCACCGTCGAGCGGAGTTCGGCCTGAGAGGCGGCGCCACCGGCTGCGATCGTGCCCAGCGGTGCAAGCATCAAGGCGCCCATGAGGCCCATGAGTTGTGTGATGGCGGTAGCGCTACTTTCGGCAAAGGGGTTTACAGAAGCGTGGCGAACATTTGAGAGAAGATCGCCCCGGCCCCTGTGCGGTTACAAGGCGCCTGGGGCAGGTCAGGTGGATCGGCGGATTGGCCGAACCGATGCAGCGATAACAAATCGTCGCTGGGGGGCCAAATGCGATTTTGGCGGTGAGCATGGCCGTGGCCCGCGCCGGCCGCTGCCGCGTTGGCCTGCCGCTTGTATCGCTACCTGGGTGGCGATGGCCACCTGCTGCCAGGTGCCGCTGTGACGTGATCAATGGCGGTGCCATGCACGCCAACAAACCATGGCTTTCCAGGAATTTCATGCTGGTTGCCCACGGCGCTCCACGTTCGCGAGGCCTTGCGCATGGGCGCCGAAGTGTTCAGACCTCAAAGGCCTGACTGCCACAGCCGCGGCCTCTCACCCTCGGTGGGCGACGGAGGGCGGCTTCGCGCCGGATCTTGCACCCCGAGGCACGATGCGCCGCGCTGCGTTGCTGTGGAGGCGATCGAGCAGGCTGGCTATAAAAGCTGGCGAGCAGATTTCCCTGGCGCTGATTGTGGCCAGTTACGGAATTTTACAGACGATGACCGTTATGCCTTCTGGTGGCGGCGCTATACGGCCCGCTGAGATGGTCGACAGCCTTCGAAAGGCCCCTGGTGAAAGCCGTATCCGATCGTGTCGATCGGAAACGACGGCCTCGCGAGGGACGACTGGGAGGGTTTGGGCCCTGCTTAGCCAACGGCTGGGCAGGCCGGTGCAGGCTGGTGGGCGCGACCTGTTCAGTGACCAACCACCACCCGGCCTGGCAAACGCGGGACATCGAGGCAGGGAATCGCCCAATTCGATTCCTGAATCAAAGTGTGAACAGAATCGGCTCTTCTTACCGAAAACCCTGCAATGCGATCGACCTGCGCTGGGCAGGGCGAGCCCCTCACACACAGAGATCCTGGCGTGAACTCTACTCAAAAACCACCCCCGCAACACACAGAAAACCGAAGGGGACACCAAACAAGAATCTACCACCAGATCCGCGGCGTCGGCGCAGCCCCCCACGGGCGGGCCCAGATTCCAAGACGGGCTCCCTCAGCCCGCCGAAAGAACGCAAACGGGATGGCTGAAATCACAACCGCCGTCGACTGACGCACTATCGAAGAACGCGAGCTCGGCAGTCAAGGCGCTCTCAATACGGCCGGCGCTCGGAAAGACGAGCCCCACCGGGGGCAGCGAGCTGAGTAGCCGATCTCTATATGCGAAGATTTCGACCATATTCCTACTTTGAACTCGTGTCCGACAATTGAGTATCGATTCCCGGCTTACCAAAGCCGCCCTCTGACCTTCCCCAGGATCCCAAATCGCTCCAACCATTGGGCGCCATCGGCTACCTGGCCCTGGTGGCGGGTCTTTTGATGGCTTGGAGCCGATGAGATGGGCTGCTGGCCGCTCCCAGCAAGCGGGGCCGGGCAGAAACCGGTTGTTGCCGGCTCCACTGAGGTTGAAAAAAGCTCAAGTTGATTCGGTTTTCGCGCCCGAAAACACGCCGAAGTATGATTTTGGCGCTCGAACCTGCCAAACCGCTTTTAAAACAGCACGAAACACAGCCCGGGGACATCCAGCCGAGGTAAGATACGCCTTGGGCATGCAAACCGTGGAAGGCCTCTATGGGGTTTCATCCCCTGGGTCAGACAGCACCACCACCGGTTTGCGGGCTTTCCGAAGCCACCACAACATCCCTGGATTTTTCCCCCGGCCAGGTGGCTCAAAACCCAACCTTTTGCAAATTTCCACGTTCGGCGGCACGGGGCAGGCGTTTGAAGTACAAACGCTTTCGGGGGACTCCACCGATATCCTTCTTTACAGCCAAAAAGCTGGGAAGGGGCAAGCCGATTCCCCGCCACCCGGGCCCCGATGGTTTGCTCCCCCACCGGGCTTCCGGCTTTTTGGGGGTGGGGACCTTCCGATTTTTTTTTTTTTTTTTTTACCCGGGCATTTCTACCGGGGGACCCCCCCTGGGGGGCCCTTTTTGCCATCTTCTTCTTCTTTTTTA
>Ga0163217_1016284_pt1 | contig 11772 bp, 12 predicted proteins | sample SynspAceP_FD_185933 | JGI IMG/M metagenome (GOLD analysis project Ga0163217, IMG submission 185933) | Saline lake microbial communities from Ace Lake in Antarctica - Synechococcus sp. Ace-P (PacBio error correction) | ecosystem: Environmental > Aquatic > Non-marine Saline and Alkaline > Saline ... | reverse complement strand
CGCGCGTTCTTGCGGCGCGGGGCACGTCGCTGGGAGTTTTAATCGGCACAATGAGGTGAAGGATTATGATGATTTTTTCTGGGTCGTTGTGGCGATTTTCATGGGGTTACAGGCTTATACGTTCTGGCGTCTGCGCCGGCGGTCGCTGGGAACTTGATGCTGTCGACGGCACCGGGTGACTATCGTCATGAGGTGTGGTTTTATGGCAGTGCTGTGATCTGGACATGCGGGCTCTGCGTTCTTTGCAAATTTCGACACCGCATGTAGAGCTACCCCGCACGGAGGTGTGGAGACTGGCAGCGCTCAGGCGTGGTATGTTCACGCGTGGGGGTTTTGGGGGCTTTCCGATCTAACCAGTGCGGCGTCACGCGTCGAGGGCAACGGGACCCATTTTTTTTTTTTTTCCCCCCGGGGGAAGGGGGGGGCCGGGTTCGTTTCTGGGCGGTTGGCGGTTTGGCCGCTCAGTCTGGGTTGTGACCGTAGCGGTTGGCAAAAGGTCTGGCCCAGCGGGGTCTGATCGCAGGGGCCAGGACGGGGCAGATTTGCCAATGTCGGCCTCATCGGCACATTCAAACGGGATGCACTGCGCGGCAAATGGCGGCCGGTTTCACATCAAGGCAGATGGTTTGCCCCAGTTCGACCGTTGCCTTTCGCCGGGGGGGGGGTTTCCGTTGCAATAGCATTCAACGGTTGCGGGCAGGGGATGGGGTTCGCCGCAAGGGGGGGGCAAGGCAGTCAAGCCTGAATAACCAGTGAAATGCTGTTATTAGAGGCTCATAGCAAGGCTGCCTCTGACATAGCCCACTCTATCGGCGGGATCCAGCCAGTATAGTCCCCATGGACGCCTTGCCCATTCACCACGCTTCCGTTTCTGGGAGCATCGATGGTTGCTTGGCTTGACGGGGCGGATTTTGCCAAGCTCGCCAGGGATACGCCGATTTGCGGCGGTGTCGACAGATCGGGACGCCTATCGCCAAGCTTGCTTGCAAAGGACATGGACGAAGCCGCGCCAATGCTTCAAAGATCGAGATTGGCGGCTTGCCGAGAAGAGTTGCCCCGCCTGAAGCCGAACTGCCACGGCGGAGGCCCAATTTGCAACTGCACTGCTGCGCGCGACGAAGCGACAAAAAGCCGCATGCTTGATTCGCCCGGACACGGGGGCGACGAGGCGGCGTTTGTTTTGCGGCGGATTTGTTGCGATGTACAACGGTTGCGGAGGGCAGGGCTGGAAAGTCGAATTGATCGAACAGCAGTTTACCGAAAACTTGCGGCGCTCTATCGTGAAAAGAAGTCGTGGCCCATTCTGGGCGAAAAAGTCTTTGCGCGGCTCAGTACGAATCCGGCCGTGCTCGGGTTGCAGCGCAGGTTGCCACTTCGGACTGAGAGTGGCGGGCGCATTTCATTACCTCTGCGCGGACGTCGCTGTGCTGCAGAGGCCGAAGACGTCGATATCCATTCGGTGCCAGATGATGCGGATCGATACAATGCGGCAGCTTAGGCGCGGGCGGGCAGCACGTCACACGCCGATTCAGCCGTTTCGGAATTACCACTTGCCGACAGGCTTGGTGTCACGTTCCTCGAGAATCACAGCACGCCGCGCGAGATCGCGATGCAGGTGCTCAGGGCGTTTTATTGACATGGGCGTCAGCGGCTCGATGGTGAGCGTTCTGCCACCGTGTAACCGCGCAGTGGGCTTCGGGGGGATCGCTCGGAACGGATCGAACTTATTCCCCAGGCGCAGACTGATCACCGGATCCAACTGACGCTCTACCGCCTAGGGCCGTGATGGCAAGGTGATCTGACGAGATCATTCGGCGCTGACGGGCTGCGGCAAGCGCAGCTGCTGGCCGAGATAAGGGGCAGTGAGCGTCCCCCACTGCAGCGCACGCGATGGTGGGCGCACAGGCGTTTTGCGGGTGGGCGGGTGTGCTGATTCCGGCGCGGGATGCGCGCATTCTGTTGGCACACCCGCGGCTTCTGTCGATGCGGGCGCGTCACCCTGATCGCGCCGGAAGAGATCGCCCCGATATTGCAGGAGCGGTTCGAAAAACTGGTCGCCTTGCGGGCGGTGCGGGTGCGGTGTCCCATTGGGTCGGCAGCGGGGCGTTTTTACGGGCGCGACTTCAGGTTCAGCCGTGATGTGCTTGACCCGCTCCCCGAACGAATCCCTAATAGAAACTGGCGCTTGTTCCGAGCCTTTGAGGGGTGCTTGGATGCTGGTGCGGGTCGGGCTTGCATCCTGTGACGTTTGCTGGCTGAAAACCCGACGCGCACGGCGTGGGCTTGACCTGTCCGAAGCTGCCTGCTGCAACGCCAGTTGCCATATGCGGTTTGCTGCATGGGGTTTCAGGCGCGGACCGAAATCGGCAGTCGGATGGTGTTGCGCGGTCCGAAGGGCGGTTTGACTGATCGTGTCAATCCTCCTATCTGGCACAAGCGAAGATGAACGATGTCTCTCCTTGAGTGCGCCTTGCACGAGCCTGAGATCGGCGCTGACCGACGGGGCAGGACGGACCTGGCGTGACCGGATTATTGCCGCAACAGGCGCAGGGCTTTTGAACCGAGGGCCGGTTTTGGCAGAGTTTCGGCTGGCAGCAGGGCGCTGACGTCAAGGCAAATCTTTGAGCCGCCGGCTGGGGCCGGGTGGCGTATTCTTGCCTGATTGGGGCGGGACGTGACGGGTGTTTGGGCCGATACCACCAGCATAACCTTGCTAAAACTTGGCGTTTGGACTATGGTTTTTTTGGTTATTTCTTGCTTGCTCCAAACCATAGCCGTGCTTATTCAAGGGTGTTGCAGCGGTGGATGCTTTTTGGCGGTCCGCGCGGCGTTAAGCCCAACAGAGCGTTAAGCTTGCCTTAATCGGGACGGGTCTGCGTCGGCAGCTTATTCCGAAGCCAGCATAACAAGGGCTGACTGATTACATTTGAAATCTTCCAGATTCCACGGTCGGTCAAGATACTCGCAAAACCGTCGGCCGCAGGGGTGGCACGTCGTTACCGCTGTTTTCGAAGTTTTGGCCCGAGGCAAGGTACGCGCACGCCGGCAGCGATTACGAGAAATTTACAGCCAGTTTGGGCGTGACGCATCCTGGCAATGACCGTCGTGGCGGCGGAGAACTTTCAAACAGGCACGCCGAACACTACCTGCGGATGTTGTTCCGAGGGCACCGCGCGAGGTCGACCAGCGTGAGCGTTGACCAGCCAGAACGTGAAAACCGTGAACGTCAGGCTGAGCGTTGGACGCGAGCGGTAGACGTCGAGGACGCGAAGCGGAGGCCAGGCGGGCAGAATAACGCTGACCAACCGCTGCAGATGCGACCACAGGTTGATAGCCAGACAGCAACAGGAGGGCACACCGGTAACGCAGGATGGCAAGCGGCCGCCGCCCGTAGTTAACCGAACCAGACGACAACGCCAGTCGGACAGCGAGGCCAGCAACGATGGCGAGACGCACCGAAGACAACTTGTTCGAAGGACACCCGAGAACAAGCCCAACCACGGCCGTTGCGCCGCGCCGAAGCCAGCCCGAAGGCAGACGCTGACGAGTCCGCAAGGGACAACAACGGCGACCTGCGAAGCGGCAGAATAGGACACTTTGACATGTTAGCAAAGGCCGCGATTTGCGGGGCCTTTTGACGTTTTGAAGCTTAATGATTAGGGGTGCTAGGGTCTTTGGCCGATTCTCCGCGGGGGGCCAGTGCGCAGGAACCCTTCTAGCGCACCTGTTTACGCCCGTTCGGTCGGCTTTAGCACCGGGCCAGCAACGGTCTCGTATCCGGTGCGACCTTTCATGCGGAACGCGCATCTTGCGCGCTGGTTAACGCCGGCAGCTTACCATAGGTTCAACACGGCGGATGGCGGGGGAATCGCGGTTCGGGGCAGGGCCGTGAGATACACCGCAGAGGGATACTTTTGGGCGGGTGGGGTAAGGGCCTCGGGCGGCAGGTCAGCCGAATCCGTTGCATTCGGCCCGCCCTGTGCCAGCAGAGCCAGCACGGCCATTAGGGCTTTGGGAGCCGGTTTGGGCCACGATTCTACGTTCAGCTACTCCGCGCTGGAACTCAGGGGTAAGCTTTTCAGAACCCGGCGGCCATTCTGCGGGCAGTCACCACGGGACAACAGCTCGGTGGCCCACGTTGTTACGGCAGAGTTCGCTGGGCAATGCGGTCGGTGGCGTCAGATGGTGCTTACGGGTCAATTCTCGAATGCGCGTCGCTTCGATGCATCGCGATCGGGATAGGGCGTCCGAAATTTCGGGCGAGCCGCGGCAAGCAGCGTTTGTCCTTTTCGATCGCAAAGAAGCGGCGCGCCCTTCGGACAGCAACCACGCGTCACCGCCGGGACCTGGCCCGATTTTCAAAGCACATTTTCCATTCAGTCATTCGCCCGCTTGCCGCGCGATCTTGGCCGTAGGTTGAGGTCGAGCAAAAAGTTTGCCCCAGGATTTGCGTGCTTGAGGTCATGGGTTTTGTTAATTCCATTTCGCGCATTGGGCGGAAGGTTTGTCGATTGTGCCATCTGGGGACTGTGAAACGGGAAGACGGGGGGCGGACGCTCATGATTGCGCCATACGGTTACGCATTACAGCAGCGCTTCGACCATGCTGGTAGGATTGCAATACCTGACCCCGCGATGTCAACGCAGTGCCATGATCAGGCGAGGTTCGATTGACGGCAGGCCGGCGTAAACGTTTGGACGCCGCGGTCGAAATCCAGCGTCTTGATCGGGATCGCGCTTGATCGTGGTACATGGCATCGCCGCGTCATATCGTGCCCGCGCGGCAGCATGGAACATCGTTCGCAGGGTGCGGGTCCGCTGAGGTCAAGCTTCGTCCTGCATCTTGCGTACGGGCTGTTCATCCAGTCGGCTTCTGACGACCCATCTTTGCCGCCTTCGCCAGCGTGGGGGTTCAGGCCGCGATTATGCATCTGGGTGTTTTCGATCCCGAAATTGGGGACATCAGCCCAGCCGTGTTAATCTCTACTCACGCGGCGCAGAATGGGCAGGGGTCAGGGACATTTTGGAGCCTGATCCAATGCAATGTGGATTGGTCGCCGGCAACGACCCGCACGCTGATCCAGAGGCAGCAATCACTCACCAACCTCCACACACCGGCCAGCGCAGCAAGGTATTCCGTATGCCAGGGATAGGCGAGCGGCGCCGTCCTTTCAGCGCAATTTCTTGTGGATCGGGCGTGGTCAGGCACAGGCAACCGTCTGCGACACCAGTCAACGCGCGCCGATTACGTCGATCACGCTTGCGCAATTGCCGGAATCCGGGATGATCTTGCGACGGTCAACCGGCAAAGTCGTGGCCGCCACCGTGTAGGGCGGTGCTGTGCACTGCCTCTCAGCGCGTCGACGGGCTATCAATGATGCAAATGAGGGAGATATCCACGGACTGGGCAGGTGGCGCGGATCGCCCATCAGGCAGTGGCACTTCGCCTGCCAGCATCGGCCCAAGCCCGTGCGGCGACTCTGGCCCGATGCCAGAGGCGTTCAGCCGCAAGAGATCACAACCGGCTTGGTCGGACCAAGCGTTTTTGGCTTTGAGGTCATTTAGACGACGATGCGCGGTCGGCCCGCAGTTGTTCTGCAGCTGTTCGGCAAGCGGTTAAGCCGTTCCTGACGCAGCGCGCGTATATGTCACAATCTCCGCGCGGGCAGATGCGGTTGGCGCGCGGTACAGGCCAACATCATTCAGCAAGCATCACGCGTTTGACCATTGGCGGCGGTCAGCGTCAGCTTGAGACTTCGCCGGGGGAGTCACTTATGACAGCTCCAATCGCCCGTCTTTGCGGGATTTCGCGGGGGCTTGGGTGGCACGTTCAGCACTTCGGCGGGCTGGCCTTTGGCCAAATACCGTACAGCATCATCACATCTATCGATCCGGCAACGGAATGCTTGCGGACCTGTGCCGTGCTCGCCTCGGTCCGTCGCCGGGGGATGTAGTAAGGTCGCATATTCGATCGCGATAGGTCGGTGCAGTGACGTTCGTTTCCTCGATGTCCGCAGCTGAACAGCGCCACGGACGTTCGCGGATTGGTGAGGTCGGTGACTTCGCCGGCGCAAGGCTGAGGATCGCGGTTGCAGGCTGGGGCAGGTCAGTCATGTTCTCCACGGTAGATCCCGCCACACCCCGCGAAGCGGAGCGCAGAATAGCGGATCGGCACGTGTTCAGAAAATCATAGCCGCAGATTTGGACTGGCGAATCTGTTCGGCCAGATGGCATTTACCGTGCCGCTGTTCGAGCGTGGGGCGGGTATGATGATCTTCAGGACACAGAACAGCGCCACGCGCTGACCATCTGCTTTCACCAATGCGCGGTCGATTCCGCATCAGTTGATTTGCACCCGGGCTAGCATACGCGGGCACGCACCCAAGTTCACGCCACCGATGGAATATTCACGACGAATCGCGGGAACGTTGTCGGTGCGAGATAACGGACTTGACTTGGCTGGGTTAAATTCTTCGGATGCTTCAGGATCCGCGCGCGGACGAAAGTCGGACAGAGCTTCAGCGATTGCCTTGTGGGTCAGTTCGATCACGCCTCGGCACCGCTTCGGTTGCGCAGCGTTCCGTTCAATGAGTGAAGTCAGCGCCCCCACGCGGGTCGCACCAGGGGCGATTTCAACCTTCAGAAAGCGCCGGGGTTGCTGCCCTCCAAATTCAGTCACAAACGGATCATTCACCTTGGCCACGGGCGCACAGAGATTCTGCGCCGAAACGGGGGCGCTGCGTACCAGCCAAGCCAAGACGGCGATGATTACGTGTCGACGGTTCAGGTTCATTCTTTACTCTATTCACATGATCGCTCATATTTTTTGTCCGTTTCGGAGGCCCGAGAGCCCCGCAGGCCGACGTTAAACCCGATATCGGTAGAGGGCTACAACACTTGTTGAAGAGGATAATAGACGGCGGCGAACCGAAGGATCGACGCCATAACGCATTCCATCTATGCTGTAAGGTCAGGGCAAGCCCGCGTCGCTGCGGTACTGTTTGACGTCATAAGCGCACATCCGGCGTGGCTGACCATTGGCTGGTTGATGTCATAGCTGCCGTCCAGCGACACTTCTGAAATTGCCTCGGTCCCGGTCTTCACCTGGATTCAGCTTCGAAGCCGACAATAAGGTTCCCTTCGACGGTGAGTTTGACCAAAGTTCAGCCCCGCAGGCAGCTCCTGCTTTGAGATGTCCGAAGTCAGGCATTACCACCAGCGTTGCGCGCGGTCAGCGGAAAGCCCGGCGTTGTTCCTGATCTTGGCGGCAGCAAACATCTGGCGCGCGCCAGACAGACCGGATGTATCGGTAAACTCGGATCGATCACCGCTGCGAAACACAATGACCAAACAGCCCACATAGGTATTCCCAACCATATGGCGGTCAAAAGCGCGACCGTGACGCCACCGCTGCGTGGTGCCACGGTTTCCCGCCGGTCGTTGGGGCGCGGAAAGCGCCGACAAATGACAGGATATTTGCCCTGATCGAAAACTCGACGCGCGTGGCTTTCTATTCGTTCCGGAATGTCGGCCTGCCCCCATGTCGGCTTCCAAGCCCAGTTGCACCACAGGCGGGTCAGCACCTGCGAGGCGTGCGCCCCGCCTCGCGGGGGGCCATCGGATAGCTGACCCACAGCCCCAAAAGGAGCCACATCGCTGAGGTTCTTGCCAAAGCTAGCTATCTTGAGCGTGATGTACAAAAAACTTGAACGTTTTCCCGTCCCCGACCTGCGTCTCCGTCACAAGGCACCGAAGCGGTGGGTTTAAACGGCGCAGATATTTGAGCGACCCGTTGATCCGAGATACATCACGGCCGCTGATGTCCTCGTTTAACTGCGCCAAGTGGCTGTGTGCCTTCGGGCCGCAACCGCAGTTCTCCTCCCATAGCTTGGGGAAAAGCGCCGTTCGAATTCGCGTCAAAATTACGACGTCGGCAGAAGGTGCTATTTAGTTTCGCCAGGCGCGGCAGGGTCTTCAAAGTTTAAAGACTGTAGCGGCACAAAACTGTAGCGCGCGCACGAGACCCCCAAAAAAAACCAAAGGGGGATCAGATCACTGCGCAGACGATCACATCATCAGCCATAACGTTTTCGGTGAAATACGAACTGTCGCATCACGGCCTCTATGTGAAGCCTCAGTTGATTAGTCGCGCTCCAGATCAAACGTCCTTCGCCAACAGGGTAGCCACGCAGGTGTCGCGGCGTTCCTGAGTACATCACCGCGTGTAGGGCACCGTCAAACTGGATCTCGCATTGATGAACGCTTGGCATGATAAGCGAAATCGAGGGTGCGGGTCGACGACGATAGCAAATAAGGGAAGTCAAGTCAGGTCGCGGTTTCCCCCAAGCGTTAATTGAAATACAAGGCAGCTTCAGCCCACGTACCCTCAAAGCGACGTCGTGCGGACCGACGGCGCGAGGAAAGCCGTTCGCGCGTCTAGTGTCCGGATCGGGCAGGCGCAGGCGCGGCAGTTAACAAGGACTGGAACGGACCGGATGTGAAAGGTCGCATCGTCGAAATACCAATTGTATGCCCAGGTGTCATGCACCACGCGCGGGCGCGTATCTGCACACAGGGGCAAACTCGCCACGTTGCAGGTTTTTGCACGAGGTTCACGGCGGTTTATAACGTTGGCTATAGCGCCCTTCAAACACGGTCGATCTGCACAGACGGCCATATTGCACCTGCTGGTTCAACCACCATGCGCGCGCGCGCAAGAACCCCGTTTTTGCAGCCCGCTATTCCAGCTCAGCAGGACACTTCCGCAAGAATGACCGTACGTCCCCATCGTTTCAGCAACGATCGGCCCTTCGAATCACAACGCAACCGGTTTGGGTCATGTTATAGCGAAGGCGGAACGCTCGAATACGAGGTGGGTGCCTGAAACGGGCCTCTACGTTGCCTCGGGCGACCAGTCTCCTGTCCACGGGTTGATAAAAAAGTCTTCGGCTACCAGCATCAGCGGGACGAGCGCTGTCTTGACGCCAGGCTAACAGGCAATTCAAGACAGGCACAAGAAGGGTCAGGAGCAAACGCGCATGTCAGCCATCCCTCTGCGTGTAAAAGAGGACCAAGCGCCAAGAGGAAATTGACGCGACGCGGCGGGAGGCCCCATGCGGCAGAATAGACCGGGATCCTGCCGTTCTCGCCCAGATTTGTGCGCAAAGCTTGCGATAAAATACAAACCCGAACCCAACAGACAGAACCGGCAACACGGCACGCCGTGCCTCCGAACCTGTTTATGGCGCAATTGGTGAAAAGCGCTCGCCAACTAGAACCATCGACCACCAGAAAGAACGGAGCCGCGCCCAGTTCGGTTCTGTAGCCAGGACCTGTGGCGGCGCCGGCTGAATCCAGCGAGTCAAGCTGTTACGATTAATCGGCGGCAAATCATAGATCGACACCGCGCCGGGCGGTCGGTATGCTGTCAGGATGCGATCCAGTGTCAGGGTCGAAGGGGCAGGGTAAGGCGTCTCAAACGTCTCTGCCGGCCTTCGGCGTTTCACACCCACTAATCACAACGACCATGACTTTTGACATCCGCGCCAATATCCAGACTTCCGTCTTCAAGCGCGGCGCTTTGCCCCGCTTCGATCCGGCCGCTTCGGGCCACCATCCGGCGCGTAGGGTCAGGAAGTCACGTCATAAAGCACCCGAGGCATCTTTTGTTGATCGCAAGCACGGATCACGTTATGCCCATCGTCGCATGCCTTGCCGCAAAGCCACCAGGCCCTTCGGCGCTGGACCGACAAAACAGAGAGTCCGCCGCGCGAGATACTGGTCCGTCACTCTGGGCCGAATTTTTTTACGCGTTGGCCGACCAACGATCGAGATTCAAACATGCCACGGCCATTAACGCCGATAATGAGGCCACCCAAATCGGTGCCTGCACGCCGCTAAGAGACCGCCGACGGCGGCACGGGATCACAACCAGTTCAGACGACCGCAGCCAACGCAAAACACACACCGATGGCGAGGATCATGATCAAGGCAGGATCAGATTCATTCGATCCTCGGAGTGTGTTACAGGCAAAAGGTCATCCCGAAAAAGCCGAGGCAGCCGCATGTCATAGCTGACCTGAATTTCCGCGCCTGTTTTCAACCATAGTCGCGAGGAACCAGCAGGAAAACAGCACGGCAGAGATCAAGACACGCATAGAACAATGAATGAACGGCAAAGGAACGACATAGAAGATAGCGGACAGCGCATACACGACGAACGTCCCTTTGTATTACCCAACGTCAAATTAGGCTCAAGCCGGGGTAGCCGCACGTTTGCCAAGATCATCCCGATGACGATCACGGCAACCGATTCAAGCTGGGCACAAGGAACAACAATGGCCAGACGAATCATGCGTATCTCCCGCAACCGTTTCGGACAAAGAATGCACGCAAGCCGTCAAAATCGCGTCACACAGGGCCCAAAAGGCAGATCACCGATTCGCGCCTGACCCGAACCGGAAAAGCACCCCGAGCACAAGGTCGCATACGACCCATCATATTGCATGGCAGCCACTCAAATGACAAAAAGCGGCAGAGGGGCAAAAGCCGCAGCGGTCAACATCTTCTTGAAGATAACTCGCACCGATGATCGGAATTTCGTGGCGGTCTTCAAGCTGATCCCATACCGACAGACACAGGCTGTGCTGTGGTTCATCGCGTCGTATCGGACCGTTACGCACATTTCAGCGTTATATTGCTGCTGAACCAAAGCCGAAAAATATTCAAAATGAGACAAATCGCGGAACTTGGGCAGAGTCGGACAGAGACGCCGTAACGGCACCGCCATTTCAAGCCGCTGCAAGCCATATGCGTCAACCAAATGATCAAGGTCGTTGCTCCGTCGCCGTTGCGGATCAAAGACTAGGCACTCGAGATTGCGGATATAGATCACGACCACTACGTCAGGAGCGTTAGGCAGAGCGGATCGATAGAAACACATCACGCAAACCCAGTCGGACATTCCGATCAACTGGGGATGCTAGAAACGTCACCTTTGACGTGGGAGTGCAAGAAACTGTACACCTGTTCGAAGTAGAGCGCCGACAGCCACGATCAACATTCTGCGAAAACAATCATTCCGCTACACAGCGTTAACGGACAGAACTGAGAGCATTCGACAAGCGGGCAAAAAGCACATGGAAAAGTCAAACAACGAAACATTAACAATCAGCACAGACAACGCAACGCCCATTAGACCGAACACAGGCCGTAGCCAGAACGCAAACGGGCATGCGTGCCCGTTTGACCTGCATACCCCCCCGGTTTCAGCTCGGACTCGCTGGTTCATTTACGGGTTTGATCACTAAACGGGACCCCGCGAAGGTTCGCGATTGGCGCACCGTGGTGATCAGCTTGGGGCAGCCCAACACGGTGATTTTTCAAGACACCAGCGCGGTCTGGCGGTCGCGATCAGCGGTCCAACAGCACCACAGCGCGGTTGATCCAGAAAATCGCACCAGAAACCCAGCGCAAAAAAGCTGAAAAGGATCCAGGAACTGGGACAACCATACTAGCGGTCCGAACTTGGGGCCAATCTGCATCCCTTTAGTATTCAACGCGGGTTACTTTCGCCGGACGTTAAAAGGATTTTTCCGGGCCGCGAAACTTGCTTTATCTGGCCTTTTACGGGCGCACGGCAGGGATTTACGTCTAAAGCAAAATTTCAGACCAAAAAGGGGTTTCATGGATGACGGCCACTGGCGGCCACATTGGACATTCCACCCCCAAAAAAAAAAAACCCGATGAATTTTCTCCCTCCTTTTCCTTTTTT
>Ga0163217_1105682_pt1 | contig 11774 bp, 10 predicted proteins | sample SynspAceP_FD_185933 | JGI IMG/M metagenome (GOLD analysis project Ga0163217, IMG submission 185933) | Saline lake microbial communities from Ace Lake in Antarctica - Synechococcus sp. Ace-P (PacBio error correction) | ecosystem: Environmental > Aquatic > Non-marine Saline and Alkaline > Saline ... | reverse complement strand
AAAAAGCTAATGCTAGTAGAATCAATGCCAAACGGATGTCCAAATTGCATCCAATCAATTATTGACTTTCGGAAATTAAGCACGGCTACTCATGCTGAGACTTACCAGCATCAATTGAAACGTTCTAATGAGGGTTTCTGAGCATTGAAAAAAATCTGGCCAATTAGGAAAAAAAATATTCATAATCTCCTTTATCATGCAGACCAAGAGGAGTTTCTCTTGGATTCGACATGAAACCAAAATGGAGATTTGGTATAATCTATTTCCAATGCCTTAATACACCAAAGAGAGCGAGATAGCTTGTCAAAATAGAATAAACGGTAAAGATCTGATTCATTACTGTCACGGATTCAGGTCCATCGGGATGTCCAAACTGGAATTCGGAACGCATTTTTGACCGACTATCAGTTCCAAACTCGGAAACTCCCAATTGCTACGTATGGTTATTGATGGCTTTTTCCAAAAATATCGTAGAAGCCTGCATCAAGGTCAGATCAGTGTGCAAAAGTGTATGAAGGCGTAGGGACGAGGGTTCGTATTTTGTTACCAAATTAATAGTTAGATACTACATTCCGCTTCCCCATATGTTCAGGAGGACGTCATAGAACTGGCAGGTGGAGCTGACTTGGAGGATAGCAGTGTTAAAATTACTCTACTAAAAAAGAGTTTTTCCAATATGATTGCTGAACGATCAGTGAGGATATTAGGGGATACCTTGAAATCGCATTGAGGAATTGAATATGAGATTCTGTGAGGCGGTAAGATGGGCAAAAGGGCATTAGCAAATAATTCCAGAAAGAGCTTCTCAGATTTGTCATCAGGTGTGATGTGCCCAATATGGATCGGTCAGTCTGTTGTCAATGAATCAAAACCAAATCACTACCTCAACAGATCCCGGTAATCTTTGACTGCCAAAAACCTCCCTAAACCTATGAAATGGTGGGTTGAAGAGGGTGCGGAGATTACATCACCAAGCCGTTTAATCCATGGGATCGTGCAAGACCCTATCAGAATCTTCTGGCAACAGAAAAAATATCAGAGGAACATTTTCTAAATAAAGTTCGCTTCGAACCAGATAGCACTACTGTGGTAGGAGAGTTAAACCTTGACGCTCGTTTAATCGAAAAAAGCGATCTCCTAGTCAATGAAAATATTCAAATGAAAACTCGGATTGAAGTAATGATGATTCAGCGCTCAATATGAGTCATCTACCTTGTCCGAAGAAAAAGGCTTTGACAGACTTTCACTCACTGGTGTTATCCGATCGTGTGTAAGCTGAAAACATGCAGCCAAAGTTGATCTCAATCAGGACATTTAAAACTGAGTTCAGTCGCTTCGCAAGGTAGGCTTTAACGATTATAAATTATGTTCACCAATGCTCTTCAGCATCAGTTTGAATGTTTGCTCAAGAAGTACAGAAAAAATCTTCGAAAAGGGCGTAATAAGCGCTTAAATACAATCAAAAGCCATCCAGGCTGGCTGTCTTTTGCTTTTGCAACATTTCACCTCTTTGTTTAACTGATTACCCCCATGAGTAAACTAGTGAAAAAGCAATATTTACTTCGAGTACCAAAGAAAATTGAAAAACCCAAATTTAAACTTTGAAATTATCTTTTACTAAGTATGTATCATTAAAAGTGGGAAGGCCGCTCTTGCTCCGAGGAAAACTCCTGGTGATGCTTACTTCCTGACATTTCATGTTCCTTTAGTAAGTGGCCTTTCAAACTTCCAATCAAGTGTCCGGCGCTGGTACACAGCGCTGATGCTTACCAATTTCCGGGCGCTGGTGGTTCTTGCCAAAGGAAACATCTCAAGCGGTAGTCACTGATCTGCGATGGTTAAATATTCTATCAAGCAAATGGGACCAGAACAAGTGTGGCTTTTTAGTCTCATTGGATTTGAATTCGCAGGAAATGAGTATGTGGGCAATCAAACCGAATTGGATGTGAAGCATCTGAAGCAGAATCACTGCTCGATGAGGTAGTAGTAAGTGGCTATGGCGAGCAAAAGAAGCTCAACCTAACCGGAAGCAGTAGAAACTATAAAATTGGACCGATGCCGGTTTCAATCAACCTTGTTGACCAACCTCGGCCACAGCTGATGTATGGTAAGTTTTCGGGGGTTCAAACTGGACTCAGTCTACGGGACTTACCTGGAAATCTGACTGGAGTCTTCTAGTGTATCCATTCGTTGTATCGGTACCTTTTGGAGGAACAAATCCACTAGTATTATAGGATACCTACAGCATTGATGGCTGCTGAGGTAATAGACCTAGCGCCTCGGTATTGAAAGTATTTCTTGTGTTTGAAAAGATGCGCTCGGCAACGCTATTTACGGTGCAAGGCGAGCAAATGGATTCTAGTGGTCGACTGACCAAAAAAGGGAAAAAGTGGTAGCTTCACTGTTGATTACAAACAAACTAGTTGGTTCACAACAAGTGACGGGTCAATCCTGAATACTTGGTGCTGTAAATCTTATGCAACGCTTAGAAATGAAAGAAAGATTCTAAATGTCAATGGGCTAATTGCAGCGCTACGCTTGACTGAGGAAGCATAATCAATGCCAACAGAACGTTACGAATCCAGACCAATCTATGCCCCAATACTAATTGGTCACAAAGGTGCATTAAGAAATGGCTCTAGTCCAGAATCACTACTTCTAGTTTTCCGGAGGAACTGATAAAAACTACTTAAGACTTTCTCATGGGTTATTTGCAAGACGCAATTAGTAAAGGCAATTTAAATAGAGTAGTGTATAACCTCGGACTCAACCTCAGCATCAAGCCAATGAATGGGTTGTTACTAATGTTACCAATGCATTGTCCCAGATTTGTTGGCCCAAGTGGCGGCGCAGGAGCGATTACTGGTGAATCAGTAATTATCAATCAGTTCCAAAGGTCACTCCGTAACACCGGGTTATTATTCTAATGGAGATGCTTGGTATAGTGATGGCGCGTAGCAAAATGTGAATTTTTCTTTTCCTATAACAACGTCCTTGGCAGAGCTGGATCCTTTGGAGATATATAGCAATGACAACATCTGGAATATCAGCGAAAGAGTAGGCATAAGTGCCAAGATTGCCAAAAGGACTTGTCCTAGACCAGTGAAAGTGCAATTATCAATTTGCGACATATTTCCAACTTCAGGACCAACACTTATAGCTCTGGATTGGGAACGGAAATGTAGTGAATCAGAATGATTGGAATGACCTGAATACTCATTGAATTGTTCAACTACAGGTTGGATGAATGAGAAATTTCTTAATACAATTCTCTATTCAATGTAAGTCGGCATAATTTGGCGGTTATTGACGGGTTATCAGTGATTATACAAATCAGAATGGTGTTGCTTGGCATCTTCGCAGCTTCCCCGTCGGACGCCATTCAGAATTTCAATGGTGGAGTTGTTTGAATCCTTCGGTTAGTGGTGGGGTTCGGAAGAAAGCTTGGCAATCAGTGTCTTTGCCAGATGAATTATAACTTCCAAGAGACAATTACCTTTTTGAAGCCATGTGAGAAGAGACGGCTCATCCTAAATTTGCCCTGCAATCGCTATTGGAAACATTTCCTGTCTTTCATGCTTGGATGGAATATCGGCAGGAGAGGGATTTTGAAATACATCGAGACCTTGACGGACTTAAAATCCGAGCAAGTTGGGCATCAGTGAAATTGAAGAATCTGGTAAATTATATCTACGAGCCAAACTTACAATTACGGAACGTGATTACAGTTGTGCAAGATGTCATCGTTCCTGCGGATAGCATTAACCTCACTGTCAATCCTTTCAGCACTTGGGAACCATAGAGGCATAGATATAGGATTGACGCTTCGCTTCTTTTCCATAAATTGAGTGGACGCAAGATTACTTTAATCAACAAGTTCTGACATCTTTACACGAATTTTCCTTTCCCAATACTATTGTGCTAACCAACTAGCCAGGCTCAGAAATGCTGAGGAATGAAATAAGGATTAGATTAATCTCTGGGTATCGTGAAAAATATCGGCTAAGTTAAGTTTAATGTGTCTGCAAACGTGACCCGCATGGCAGACAACAAGGTGACTGACTTAGTCGGGTGGAAAGAGACCATCGTGGCAATACAATCATTCGATTGGTGTGCCATTCAAGTCCTACTTTGGATATCAGGTGCAGGAATATTCCAAACTCAGGAAGAAGTGGAATAATTGCTCCACAGCATATTGGATAATTTGACTGCTCCTGGAAGATATTCATCGAAAGACATTTCTGGTCCAGAGGGAGTCCTGACGAAGTAGTGAATGCGATGGACAGAACCGGTTAATCGGTAATCCATTTCCAAGATGGATCTAACGGCATTGAATGCAATATGCAATTCATGGCTTAGATCTAATGTAGTTCCAAGGAGTAGGTAATAGACCGCGCCTAAATTGAATGGCAACGGTCAGCTACCAATGGCTGATGAGAGAAACAAATTGCCTCAGTTTATGATTGAATCGCTGGACTCCTGAAAATCCATCGAAACCAATCAAGATTAGGAGGGGTGATAAATACCGTAACGGTCGGACTTTCTTTATCCAAGATTATGTTTACCTGACGTTTAGAAATGATAGAATTGGGATACACGCTTCTAAGGCATTATTCTCAAAGGTCTTACTCTCAAAAAAAGCTAGAGATTTCTCAGTGGACAAAACCTGCTCACGTTACGAAAGTGGAAAATTTTGGAGTACCTGAGCGCTCAAAGAGGAGGAAATACGGATCAATCCCGCTCCGCTGTATAAGGTTATTCTGCATGGTCAACATTAAATTTAATCATCATGAAAAGTTTAATCTATATACTTATTCCTTTGTCTGATTTCGCTGTTCTGAAGATTATTTAGAGCGTGCTCATTGACACCAATTAGCGGAAGGAAAACTTCTGCAAAATGAAAAAGATTGGCCTTATTAGGAATCAATAGGGATTTATGAAAAACTTACAGGTATAGAGTTCTCATATAGTGGTGACCTCCAATGGGAGCAGCTGGAGATTTTCCTTCAGCATGAGTAGTTTCGCAGACAATACCGTCAACAATTACAAGTCGAAGGACCAGGTAATTTGTAGAGGGAAGAGCTGATTCCACTTTTTGGGTTTTTTCAATTCCTTTGGTCATCCAACTACAGAGGAATTGCTAGAGCTAATATTGCCATCGCGTAATATCAGCAGAATACCAGAAAGTAATATTGATGTAGATACCCGCAGTGCATTAATTGCACAGGCGAGATTTCTAGAGCTTGTTCTAACATCAAATCTTGCATCTATTTTGAGGACGTCCTTTGATCCAGGGAGGTCTCAGCGTTGGAGGGAAGCTTATGTTCCTAAAAACAGTTACGATGAAATCAAAGTCGTTCAGCATCTTCCGACTCAACATGGCGATAGATGATCTTCGGCGCGCTAGCCCGTGAGCATCCAGTTTGGCCCTATGCTACCAAAGGTGCGCATTTCATTATTGGCAAGGTTTGAATCTGTACAATAAAAAATTTTCCTGAGGTAGTCCGTCTTACGACCAGAAAAATCTTAGGCTTAGGATACGGACCTTTATCGGACTAATAGTACGCTTTTTTACGGAAGCGAGCGAGCTTTCTAAAAGAAGTGGTCTTTCTCTGTTTACGTTTTATCCAGGATTCAATCTAATAATGGAGAAAACTTCTCTGCTTAGACCTACGGCGTATTCCTATAAGATGAAGTTCAGCCCATGCCGAATATGGTCAATGTATCTTTCGATAGATGGGGGCTTACTATTTCTTGGAATCGCCCTTTATAAAACCAATCAAAGAAATGAAAAAATTAGAGACCCAAAGACTTGGGGCATCGGTTTTATTTCGGAAGGAGACATATTCGTGAAGTACCTGAACAGGCGCCCTTTAGAGCAAGACAGCAACTAAATTCGGTTGGAAGATAATACGTGCGTGGACGTCAGTCAGCTGAACGAGAATCGGGCCAGGAGCACCAGGTGGGCAGGGATTTTTATGGATCCGCTATGCAGAAGTATTATTGATGCGAGCAGAAAGCAATTGGTTAGAGACTGGTGCAAATGCTTGAGTGTTACACACTCCTTTAGACCAGCTAAAGAACCAGAGCTTATGCCTACGTATCTGAAGTAACGGTTTACTGACTTGAGTCAGCAAGAATTGATGGATATGGTTGAGGTTGGAAAGAAGGTTGTGAACTCGCTTTTTGAGGACTTCGATTCTTGATGTGAAAAGATGGAGAGGTGAGAAGCCTAGTTGCAGAGCAAAGGCAGATCCTGTAGGGTCCTTACAATCCTGAGTACAGGAGGAAGAACAGTTGATTTTTTGCAGATCACCTCAATCGAAGATAGTGCCAAAATCCAGATTTGGTGCAAAACCAATCTGAATTAAGAAAGTAACCTTAGATTGGGTTAATTCATCGCTCCTGCCGCCAAAAGGTGGCGGCGTTGTTCTTATTTCTCTTTATTAATTTATAAGCATGAAGAAAATATTGCACTACTAGTTTTCCTTTCTTTCTTCCATAAATGCTTTGGCAAAAAAGAGCTGCTTTAAGAAAAACCCAATGTAATTATCATTCTGACAGATTGATCAGGGATATGGCAAGATGTGGTTTAACGGAAGTCTGAAATCCTACGCCGGAATTGACCGTATCGCAAACATAATGAGTTGTTTTCACCTTCGGGATATGTGTTCCTATGCTGTTGGCGGGCCAAGCAGAGCTTGGATGGTTGGACGAGGGTCCGATATCAAGATTAAGGTTTGGGTTTCCAAGATCCACTCTTGCACCAAAAGATCCATTGATGGGACTTCCTTTAAGTGAAAGAAACGATGGCTACTGTTTTGTGAAAAAGCCGGAATACAAACAGTGCTATCGGCAATGGCAATTTGGCGCAACATCCTAGTTTAAGACCCCATAGAGAGGGTTGATGGAATTTTATGGATTTCTATCAGGAGGACATAATTACTTCCCGGAGGAATGACATAGCTAAAATCGAAAGATTCTAGACTCAGTACGATGGGTACAGAACCAATTACTTCGAATGAACAGCCGTGAGGAAAACCGATATTTAACGGATTTGCATTTTTTCGTGAGCATGTTCCATTTTATTGGAAGATCATGTAAATCCCTTTTTCCCTGTACCTCGGTTCAAGCGCCTCATGCGCGCTTATGCAGGCAACAGAGAAATACCTAAGCAATTTCCCCAATATAAAAGACTAGCAAGCTAGAACTTATGCGCCATGTGAGTGCATGGAGATGGAGTGGGAGCAACTCTTAATAAGCTGGAGGATTACAGTGCAGAAAAACACGCTCGTTTTGTTTTGTCTGATAATGGAGGCCAACAAAGTGCAAAACGCTTCGGCATTAATACCCCTTGAGGGTTTTAAGAGAGAAGCAGAGGGAAATAGTTTTTTTTGAAGGAGGAGTACCGAGTCCTTTGCCTGCAGTGAAAGGAATTATTCTGCGTCAAATCGTAATGATCATCCCAGTTATTTCTCTCGACATCTTCTCTACAGCTGTTAGCTATTCGGGAGAGTTCCCCCAAAAAATCTAATTGGATGCGTAAATATTCGTTCTATTCTGACAGGTGAAAATTAAAGGAATTCCGCAATCAGGAATTGTATTTGGGAGAAATTATGCAGCCAACAGGTTTGCTATCAGAACCGCAGATATAAACAATACTAGAAACTGATAAGATTTCTTTCCTATTTGAGAATCAGAAGATATATCGGAAAAAAAGTAAAACCTGCTTGCTTAATCAACTATCGGTGTCGGGAATTGACCAAGTTGATAGAAAATTGGGGGAAAATGGTCTCTTTTGGATCCCGTTTGTTATGGGTCATGCTTGAGGTTAAGGAGTATTCAAAAATTACACCCGACAATTACAATAAACATAGTAAATGAAGGGCATATTAGATTCAGCAATAATTTCTTGGCCTTTTACTAACATCAATTCCACTTCTGGATGCTTTGTCTGCTTGGTAAACTTTTCAGAGTTTAGCTACTGACTATTATTTCATCCCAAAAGCTTCGGCAATGACCATCCAATGGAAACTCTGAAAAGAGGAATCATTTAGCCTTAGGTTAAATTGCTCTTGATTTGAAAGAGGAGACAGGTTTATTGGCAGCAGGAGAACGTCTTTGAGGACTTTTGGATTCTCTCGGCAAATCAGGAAGTCTGGAAAATGCTATAGTAGTGATACCCAGTTTTGATCACATTTTCTAATCAACAGTCCAAAAGTCATATTGATGCAAAAGGGTAGCAAATTGAGTCTTACTCCAGAATTCAAAGCTACATCGGCGAGCAAGAATTTGAGGATAACCGCTGCTGGTTTTGAGGAAGCTGATGACTCTATTACTTATGAGGATTGAGTGATGTGACAGTAAAAATAATGGAATTCCCGTGCCTCTCAATAGAAAACCTGGAATTAGAAAAATGTGTTTTTCGAGGGAATATAGGATTCCAAAGAGGAGCTGAGGAAGTAAGATCGGCCAATGGTACTCAGAAATTACGGCTGATTGGGGAAACGACTATGAATCAAACGGGTCAGGCAAATGATTTGAGGAATCAAAAGTCCTAATTGTGCCAGTTCCAACATCAGTCATACAGGTATAAGTTGACTGAAATTCTACCCTATATTCGAAATGTGACAATTCAGGTAATAAGCTTTACTAAGACCGGCTGGCCGGGAATCCAGATGTCGGGGAGTGCTGAAGTTCGTTAATGTTTCCGACCAAGAAGTGACCCTATTCAGCAGTGATGATGGATAGAGGAATGGGGCAGAGGTAGTGGGGTATGGCTTGGGGATCTTTCCATGGTCCTGCATCGAAAAAGAATAAGTTCATGGACGCCCAATGTCCTGGTGTTCTGCGGGTGCTCATATAGATTTCAATTGTGACACATCGTGCTTGCAGTTATAATCTTAGTGCCACAACGCAGGTCTAGTTTCTGCTGAGATTTGGGTAATTAATTATAATTTTTGCGCGTACAATACAACATTGTATTATGGACGATTTCGCGAAAAGGGTAAGATGGAGGCATTTCAGAAGGAAAAGTGTTTTGGCTGAGTGGCTAACCAGGGGAGTGAGAAGCCCGAAAAGCCCAGTTCAATTCATATTCTACAATAAACACTATTTATGTCAATGAGAAAAATGTTTCTAAAATCGCCATGACAATCGCTCAAGGAGGCGTATATTGGTAAGCCAATAATTATTTTCCCTTTAATGGGCGGATGCATCTTTAGTGGAGGGAGGATCAGTTACAAGCCAGATTGACCAAGAAAAATCCGCACCGTAAAATGATGTGATTTTGAGAATATCTATTTTACAAAATGGATTTGGCCTAAATCCTGCTGCTACTTTTCTGAAAAGGTCTGTGTTTGAAATGCTTCTTGTCGAAAACCCAGGCCGGGCTCTCAATAGAGACTACATTCCTTCTAACAAGAGCTGGTCATGAAGGATTACCATTCCATTTATCCAAATGCTGGACTTGGACTGAGGAAGGGACTAAATCTTACCCAAGATATGCTTGGAAATTAAAATCAAAGGAAAACCCCTCCATTGGGCCATACATTAAGTGATAATTAGAAGTTAATCTCTCCGTTTTGAATAATTTGTTTAAACCGATAGGAGAAATAATCCAGAATAGAATGATGAAAAATATGAATCTTTAAGAGACTGTGATGCTAGGATTTCGCCTCTTTTTATATGATTAGCTGCCAAGCTCCTACTTATTTGAGAGTACAGCAGAGTCAAAAAAATCCCAATTCTTCATTAGATATATGATTATTAGTATCGGGATATGAGTGCTTAGCGAGCCGGCACGCTGGCAAACACGCTAATTTCGAGATGCTCGCAATGGTGGAATGCGCTTCACCAATGCTTACGCATCCTCATCTACTTGTACTCCCAGGGCTAGGATATGCATCTTGACATGGTACATATCCATGGAGAAATGAAAATGGCGAAAAGTCCTGCCAGGCACTGCGCCACTTGTAATCGACACTGCTAAATGACAATTCCTAAATGCTAGGCAACAAGGTGGTATTCAACTGGTGGTAGTAGAAAATGGCAGTCTAGGCTTAGAACTGAGATGTAGACTGAATCAGAAATCAGTCCGGTTCCAAATCAGGTTGCTATTTGATTATTCCTTATATCTATGGCCGCTACACAGAGATCGAGTTCCTACGGTATATATCGAAAGATGGATATGTGGTCGGTTGGATCCTAATGATCCGATTGAGTGGAATTATGATCAGGAGTTTGAAGTGAACCAACAGCATGCCACGATCCTGAAATGCTACGATGAAATGCATCCATGGTCAGCAACAATAGCCATATAAATTGGATACAAGGATTTGGCTTTATGAAAGGTGGAGAAGCCAGCCAAATGGTCAGATTATTAGTTATGGCAGATCACTTTTGGAGAAAGCCATTGCTTATGTAAAAGAGGGGGTAAATCTGAAAAGCCTTTTTTCCTGTATTAGGCAATGCAGCAGCCACCACCGTACCGCGCATACTCCCACATCCTAGATTTGTGGCCACTTCCGGGGGAAGGGGACCTAGAGGAGATGCATTATCGAAGCAGGGGGCGACTGGATCGTTGAGGGAGTTTATCAAAGCAATTGGATTTCTCTAGGATTTATGGAAAATACTGTTGATCATATTTTCAAGTGATCAATGGGCCTGTCTCAGATGATGGGTATTACGACGAGCAGGTAGAGAAGATTGGAGATCACACTCCTGCAGAACCTTTTAGAGGGAGAAGTATAGCTTGGTTGAAGCCAGGTACAAGGCTTCCTTTTGTAGCTTATTGGAAAGGTAATGAATCCAGCCTGAGTTCTGATGCTATGATACCCAAATTGACTTATTAAATCTCTTGGTTGCTTTGGTTAGGAGTGAAGTACAAGACTTGGAGGATAGTAAAATTACCCCTCGACGTGTTTGATGGGAAAAAGTAATCAAGGAAGAGAGATTTTTGTCATTGAAAGCTACTTCCAGGACGGCGCTTGCGCAAGGAGAGAATTGGTTAATGATTCCAACCTATACAAAGGGCCTGCTATTGAGAAAAATGTAAATATGAAATGGGCAATTCGCAGCTGATTATTCAGTTGTACAATTGAAAAGAGATTCAAGGAGAAAAAAACTACATCTTAGCTGAGTCAAATCCTGGAAAAGCCTTGCTTTGAGAAATGATTCAGGGTTTTCGAACGCCAAAAAGGAGAACAAACACAGGACAGGATCAGCAATTGGAATGAAATATAAAAGAGTTGTAGCACCCAAAGAAAGGGCCCTGGTATTCCCAGGGCTTATTTCTGTTTTTCAAGGAAGTTTTTGTCTTGATTGAAATAACCCATGGAGAAAAATCTATTTTTTCCCAGAGGGAATGATTAGTTGGCCGTTCTCCCGAAACGATGGGTTTTTCGGGAGACATGCTATATGCCTTGAAAAATCAACTTTTATTTTTACAGTAGGTTAAAATCTTGCAGGGCCGAAAAGATCAACACAAAAATAGGCATGATAATCTTTTCCTCTCAAGATTTCATCGCCGATTTTATGGAACAGGTTAGTTCAGGCATTAAAAAATCAATTTATAATCTTTATGAATTGTATTTCCTAAATAAGGATTAAAACTTATTTTTAGGGGTTGGAATAACATTAATTTCATTCTGATTTATAGTTGGGTTGTTAATTCAGAATTCACATTTACGTTGCTTATGCATTCATACGAATCTTCTGTTGATTTTCTGAAGTTCCTACTAGCCACATGACATAAAAAAATGACTCCTCTCTTT
>Ga0163217_1047633_pt1 | contig 11774 bp, 11 predicted proteins | sample SynspAceP_FD_185933 | JGI IMG/M metagenome (GOLD analysis project Ga0163217, IMG submission 185933) | Saline lake microbial communities from Ace Lake in Antarctica - Synechococcus sp. Ace-P (PacBio error correction) | ecosystem: Environmental > Aquatic > Non-marine Saline and Alkaline > Saline ... | reverse complement strand
TGTTAATTGATTTGACTTCATGACGATGGAACTATTATAAAATTTCGTTTGAACTACCAAGTCAATGTTATATAAGAATTTAATTTGAATACTGGATCGGGCGTTTTTTGGAAGTCAAAAAATGTTCAGCTTAATTGGTCTAACTACGGTTTATTCAAGTTCTTTTCCTAACCTAAACGATAAACGGCTGCTGTATCAACTTAAGACCCGTCACCTTCTATCCTTCCCCCGAAGAAGAATTATCTAATTTTCAGATAATTTATTATCATGAACTCGCGATCTTCAATTTAAGCCCGTTCATCTTTATGTTCATCTCTCCTATGCTCGCAGGCCGAACAGGGGGTGGGACACTATGATCATTGTAAACGTAAAAAGAGAACGGAATCAATCGAAACAAGCGCTAAAGGTTTTTAGAAAGGAATTCGATAGACCCGGAGCGCGTCAGAGAGAAAACGAGATCGAGGACAAGCTTTATAAAAAACCTTCTATCGATAAGAAGAGCGCAAGTCATCAAGGCACAATAGCAGAATTCAAAATGAAGCAAAACGGTTAATTAGGTCTTGTGATTTTAAAATATCGAAAAGCAGCCACTCAAAAAGTGCTGCTTTTTTTGCAAAGTGGAAACTCCACTTTTCCTTCACTTAATATTCCACAAATTTGATACTCAATCCTGAACAATGATCGAATCATTCATCAACTATTGAATATGAGAAGAAAGCTAGTTCCCATACTGTGACAGCTTACAGGCCTATTAGTGGAACAATTTTCAGGATTTGCCTTACCTTTCTTTTGAGAAAGATATCTATTTCGGAAAGCTAGCATAACCGAGATCAGAGCTTGGGTATAGACTTGTCGATGAAGTCTCACAGTAGTTACCTACCGTCCAATCGGAAATAAATGGGCAAAACCGCTAGATCGTTCTAAAATTTTGCTATCGCTCAAGATTGTTCAAAAAAGGATTCCTACCTAAAGAAACTCTCTTAAAAACCCCCAAAAGACTTCCTGAATTTGTACAAGAATCGACCCATTAATTCCGTTTAAAAAGCTGTGATGATGCAAACTTATTGAAGGACAACGTGACAAAATGGATTTATGATTTTAACCAGACTTGGTCAGATTATCCAGAATTATAGGATTGAAATGGTCTGACATTAATCTCATCGAAGGATCATTCGAGGCTAGGAGAAGCGGAAAAAAAAGAACGAAATAATTCCCCTATTAACATCTTGCCCTTAAAACGGAATATCACTTTCGTAATCAAAAAAGTTGAGAAAGGGTTTCAAATGGTCGGCCAAAGTGGACTATTTATTGTGGGGCTAATCAAGGAAAGCAGTTACCCTATGCTGATTTATCGTTACCCCGTTAGCATTATTTTTAATCTTGTTGCGCAGGACTTGCTAAGCAGGAGTTCCGCACGTTATTTTAAGGACATACATTTGCCACCCATTTATTAAAACAAAAGGGGCAGACCGGAATGCCGTCAAAATGGCGGTCATGGCAAATTTTGGCAGCTACGCAAGGGCAACCCATTTGAATCCACTGGAAAAACGAAGGCGGGTGCGGAAACAGCACCAGCAAAGCATAATAAATGTAAGGGCAACAACTAAAGGCAAATCAATGAGGAACGGCACGTCATACGGGATGCACTCCCCCACATGCGATGCTATGGCGCAGGGCTGTCTACATTACCGGGGCTCCAAGCATACTGGACGTATCATGCGGACATGTGAAGAACTGGGAGGGTAGCGCCGCGAAAGATGGCAAAGGCGGATCGTACGATAAGATAGAAAAGCCAATGGCCATTCCGCAGAAACCCGACTAGATTATGGCAAAAAGTAGACAGTGTGACCGTCAAAACGGATTACATGCTGGACGGGCCGGTGCGCTGCACGGAATATAGTACCTTTCTTCTGTAAGTCACAAAACACACCTGAGATTATGAGGGTCGAACCGCAGGGGCGAGGAATGGGGATCTGTTATACGAAAGAGGATTTCCCTCGATCAGTGGCGACAGGCGTGCTATGCCAATTGCTCGAAGAGTGTAGAACTCATCCAAGAAGATAACGCGCGAGCGTATTATTCCATCCACCGTGCGTGGATGGGATGGTATAGTTTCAGTGTCCACACCTACAATTAGGGCCAGGGAATATATTGTGGTTGCGTTACTCTCGGAAAGTGCTCAGCGCAGGTTTCTTTATAGGACAGCTTTATTGACTTGGCTGATCAACGAGGTCGTTTTACGCAGGGAGTTCGTAATCGCTGGGTTTATAGCGGGTCTGTTATTTCTTATGGATTCCTTTTGGCTGCACATCACTCAACTCTCGCCATAGGTGCGTTGGCTCCATAGGACAGTTGCCTCTCTGCTGCGCTCTCTGATGCATGTGAATTATCTTGAGAGGCATTGGCTATTGCCCGCTTTGATTGTGGCACCGCTAATCTGGGTTTCTTTGCGCTCTCGTCATTCAGACGCACTATCGTTGGTTGATCGCGCCTGCTGTACCATCGTGGGACCACCTTTATGGGGCACTGACTTGCTGGACCTCTGGAGTTGGGCGTGGCTTCGATGCGAGGTTCCAGGAGTCTGCTTCCGGCAATTATTACGCGGCATTACCTCCGGATTGCCTATTCGAATAATCCCTTGCATGTAGCTTTTCCGGCGGGATCAGAAAGCCGTGAGAATTTGATGTTCCTTGGGCCCGGAAACTATCGCGCAAATGAGGTTCGTAATGTCGCGTCTGTTCTGGTGTGCTTTTGCACCTGGATTCGCCATCGAGGGAAGACAACGTTTTAGGGAAGGTGTTGCCTATCTAACGCCGCATATGCAACCGAAAATCCAAGACGCTCAGTGCGGACAGAACGTTTGCGTGGAATGGTCCGCTGATGGTGGGGCGATGAATGACAGTACGGCGTTTATGGTGTCGCAGAGGATATCTTGCTGGTGTCGTCTTGGCTCGCCGGCCGATGCTACTTCCTGTGAACCCTTGAGCGATTGGCGAACAGCTTTTATTTGTAGTTTTTATGCCGTCCGTGTGTGAATCCGGTGCGGGGCAGTTGGTGCTCTCATCATGAGGGGGGGCCATACGTCACGGGCTATTATGCTTTGCTATCATCCGAAGATTGACGGGGTGTTTACCCCCGAAGAGTCGGGGCGCGTCTTGTTATTTTCGTCATCGATGGGCAATTCGTCTTGTGTAAATGAATCCAAATCCTGAAAGGTGCTGTCGGGGAAGGACCGTTGCTAATGGCAATTGGACTGAAATAAACAAACAGGCCGAGAGACACGAGGCATGCCCCTCTGCACACAGATTCATCATTTGGGTATCGCTCTTTGGGTCCGGCGCTTGATCGTGCTGCCTTTTTTTCTGTCTACCGCGCGTGAGGTGGGCCGGCGCATTGAACAGTGGATGTGTGTGTTTCTGGCTCTTCTTTATGCGATAGGCCTTTACTCTTGTGCTGAGCTTTCGGCGGCAATAAGGGGGATGGTGTTCGGGTCGGGCTAGCCACGCGTATTTTTGGGCGGAGGCGGTGCAGCTTTAGTGTGGCGCGGCGTCATGCAGGACAATGGATCTGGGACATGACACCAGAGCTGGCGTTCTTGCGGTGCGGCGGGGCGGCGAGCGACGACTCATTGGGTTGTTGGTCATGCGGCCTCCCAACACGGTAACTGGGTCGGGATCGCGGGCGACAAGGCATCCATATTTTGCGATGGTAAACGCTGGGCCTTTGCACAATGGGTCTATTCTCACCGGCAGTTACAGTGCTCGACTTTACGGCGGGGATGACGATTCTCCGGCCTCGGAACGTTCACCGCGCGGGACCCTGATTCGGCCTCTTCTCAATTTGTCGCATCAAGTGTAGACGACTCTATTCTTGCGGTGTCTGTGCCGCAGGCCTTCTGGACGGTTGAGATTCTTGTTGTTGTACCGCATTGTGCATTCACCCTTTGGCCCAAGTGCTCAAGGCGATCCGCTTGAACACAAACGAAAAACCCCGGGCAATTTCGTTGGCATACAACCGATCTCAACCGCTGCTATCAAGCTTATCGTGAGGTCCTGGTTGTCACGATGTTGCGGGGTAGGGTTGCAGGGACACGAAAAAAAGAACTTTCACGCACCGGGCCACAAACGCGGGCGTATTCTTGTGTTTTTTTTCCCGTGGTGGCCGGTTTTTCCCTTGACGGATGGCTCGAACTCTGGTCCGGAATGTATACGTGTGGCGAGGGCGTTCTGAGGTGATTGCTTCCGGAGCAGGTGAAAAATGCAGGACACAATCTTTGTGTTGGCCCCGTTGTTTGGGCGCCGTAGGATTAGGTCGTCAGCTGCGAACTATCTGGCAACATTCGGCGCATGAGGGTCACGATATTCAACGTGGTCGCATTTTCGGTTCATCGGGTTGTGATTTACCGGCAAGTGCATCGTAGTCCGGATGTCTTGGCCCGTTTGAGTTTGAGGGCGGGCCCCTTTATCAAAATGGACGGTCAAGATTCTGACAGCTTAGATCCCTTGGTTCAACCATTCTCAGGGAGGATAACTCAAGAACAGCGGACGGCATATGCGCGGCGCGGCCCGTTAGCAAAAAAGGCATAGAATATGGCAGGGCATGCAGTGCGAGGGTTGTTTCAGATACGTTTCCTATATGCTAAAGCGCTGGGACGCGTTTTGCATGAAGCCTGCTGCTCTTGCGAGGCGGGCCTGTTTTTGGCGCGATGTTGTAGGCATGTATGCTAAGGGTGGCAAACTTCTGGAGGATTCTTCGGGAAGAGCGTGCGCTACTGACAAGGTGTCAATCCGGTCTCGGTCTTTCGCGATTTCTGTACTGGACCCGCCAGCTTTGGTGCGTCTATGTTGCTCAAAAGCAGGGCCGGCATCAGCGGCTGCGGTGGCCGAACATCCCTGCGCGAGGGGGGCTCAGCTGTGTAGTTTGGAGAGCGGACAGTTTTCCCGCCCCTTTCTGAACCTGCGAGCGGTATAGGGCGGCTGCGGCTGCAGCTGGGCTCAAAAGCGTGGTGACGAGCAGGGCTGTGTCTTATCCCAGAACGCAATGGGAATCGAACGCCGCAGACGTCCGGGTGGCGGTCCGTCTGCCATATTTGAGTCTCTGTGAAAGAGCGGGTCGACTATATGATGCATTGGGGAAATTATAGAAACAATCCGGAGAACGGGATTGGTGGGGGCCTGGGATGCTTCAATGGTCTCAAAAAAAAGCGCGTGTTTGTGGATGCAATTGTCGTTCGGAGGCAACCCGAGATTGGCCTATCCGACCGGGGCGCTTAAATGGCTACCGACTCGTTGATTGCCCTTTTGGCGTGCTGACACTGGTAGAACCAAGGCACAAGCACGGACAGGTTATTTACTGTCTGAACCAACAAGCCGACTTAGCCTGAGCCTACTCATCCGCAATCATGCGGCCTTCAGATGCCGCTCGCGCGATTTGTCCGACGTTATTGACCCCACCAACACTGCACAACCCGAAGTCTGATCGAGGATGCAACGTTCTATTCGAGCAGACTTTGCTGCCGTAGTGGGCGACACTGCTATTTGCCCTTGGGTTGCGGTTATGAAGGTCGGGATGTCTCGGGCGCTGGATGTGCACCGGCGGCTCAAAGTACGAATCGTTATTGTGCGCGACTGAAACGTGCGATTGCGTGTTTGAGGAATACTTGCGCCGCGTGCAGCAAGCGACGCAGGGGCGGGATCATCCATATGCACGGTTGAGGTGTAGGAGCGAGCACCGACAGGGGGTCGGACGTGTGTGGGCACTGTGTCCGCGATCTTATGGCATTACGGTCGTGGGCGGTTGGTGGGCCATTTGCCTTGGTGTGCTCAGCAATACGCCATTCCGCTCTGGAAACGACCATCGTCGCGCCTTGTGCAGTGCGTCTTTTGAGACTCGGTCCCCAATGCGAGTGTGTAGCCTGTCGACGCAGGGCGGCGGCGCAAGGGTGGGCGCCGTATTTGGCGCGCCTCGAGTTCGGTGCTGGAGGGGTATTGACCCGCCTCGATCAGGCTGGGCCACATACCCAGGAGGCCATAGATGCCCAGCCCGCAGGAGCCGAACCCTGTCATTAGCCGTTCGCCCTGACGATTCCGGCAACCGATCGGTGGGCTTTGCTGGCTGATGTGATAGGGCTGCCGTTGGGTTCGAACGGCGTCTTGGTGATCTCCGCTATGCGGTGACTAGAAGCTGTATTCAAGTGCAACGAAGCGGGTGCGGACCGAAACTGGGCGTCCTTGACGCTCCGCGCGTCGCTCCCAAGGGTAGCCGCCAACAGGAGTAGAGCTCACTGGGCTTGGGCCAGCGCCATGCGAGGCGACCCGCGGCGCGGATCCTGCCGCGGACGTAGTCGAACGCGGCGTCGGTGCGCGGGGGATGCAAGGGTTTGGTCTTTATTGAATGGTCCATGCGGGCCTAAGCAGGCCGTTGATCTGATGACCCCTTGCACCGCGATGGCAAACAGTACGGGACGATCATGCCAAGCGCAAACCCTGCGCGCACACTGATATTGAGCCTAGTGTCTCGCGTCTATTGGCGCACAGCGGGATCGAGTTAGTTAGGAACATCCGAGCGATTCTGCCTGGCGAGAGTCACATCTGCCGAGACGCAGGCTATTCGCATGGCGCCCTGCGGCGGCACAGCCCGCCACCAAAACGAGTTGGAAGGCCGAGGCAGGCATGCAGCCACGGGCCCGCTGTGCGCCTTTTCCCACCTGGCGCGACCCGGTCACACGGAATAACAGGGCCACAACGCCCCTCTCGGTTAACGGGCTGGCGCGCGCTGGGTAATGGCCTTGACCTGACTGTGGTGCGTGGCACCCGGGCCGAAAGGATCGGCGCCCGGAAATGGTTGGATGGACCGTACGAACCCGTGAGGGTTGCGCTTCGGGGTCTGCGCTGGACTACTGGGCTCGACACACGCCGGCAGTCCGCCGCTCTGTGGACTTTGTTGGGCTTACACGCGTCGCGTGAATCTGCCGCTGGTTGTGTGTGCAAGGAGACTTTCGTTTATGGGAGCTATGCGCAAGAGGATCTTGTCTCACTCTGAGTTCACCTTTTGCTAGACGGCGCTGTCCCAGCCGCGCGAGAAAAGAACTTGAATCCTGAGGCGCGCAAGCGGGAAACTGGGTGTTTAGAGCGCTATCCGCCATCACAGACCGCGCAACACGTGTGTTGGCGGCGGCAAGATGGTATCGGCGCTCTATATAGGCGCATTTCATATAATCACTAGCAAGCCGGAATTTGCTCCCTGCTGAGTACGATGCGGATCCGGTCGGAGCACGCAGGAAGTTGGGCTCTTCCGGTTAGCCAACCGGGGCACGGCCGAACGCAACATCACAGCTGCGATCCTTGCCGTTTGTGTGCGACGCCACCTTGTGCGGTGTCCGGAAAAGCTGATCGTACGGCCACAGGTTCTGGTAAAATGATTCGGGAGGATGTGACCCTGTCGAACTGCTGGCAATAGCCGCACTAGATCTGCCGGGGACATAACTCCAGAACGCTATGTCGCGGTTCTTGCTGACATGGGCAAGAAACGCAACCGCGCAAGGACCGGAGGCCAGTAAGTGTCCGTTGACCCTCGACAGATTTTCTACTGACACATGGGTATTGTCAGGGCGTACTTGATGTTTTGATCGCCGCGTCGCGCCCCTCTCTGACCTAATTCCACACATTGGTGCCCTTTTCTAAAAGGTGGCACGCCGCTATCCCAAGATCCGTATTTTTCTGGCGCAAACCCGCAAGATATGACGGGCTCTGATCAGCGGAAATGGTTCAAGACCTCATGTGCACACGCAGATGCGCGACTGCGTGCGGGTCTGACCGCGCGATGGCTCGGCGGTTCGGCACATAGCTGATGCACCCACAACTGCCAGCGCTCTCGAACAAGGCCAACTGGACAGATGTGCGATAGACCTGCCTTGCTGCCGCTGGAGGTGGCATCAACAACCCGTTCACTGCACTCGGATACACACGGCGCCGCGGCAGTGGGGACGACGTCTGAAACGGCTGTGAAATATGCACGTCTATATCGTCATGACCCCTCTGCACTGCGGCCGCACATCTAGAATTTGCGACACGCTGCAGCTTGAATCCTATCCGATTTCTGAAATTGGATCTACCCCGACAAAGGGCAGATAGGGGACTCACGCCCACAGAGCGACGGCGAGGCTGATGATCTACGCATCTGGCCCGTGCGGCACGGCTGTCAGAACGAGCGCTATCCTGATGGACGCTTCGGATTCGCGTCTTATAGCCTCATGCATGTTGACAAGGAACTGCACGGTGTCTTGATGACGCAGTTTCGACGATATGCGCGTGACTTTTTTAAACTGTGACGAACGGACACTGTCGCGCCGAGGCACGCCGACACGCGGATATTCTATGTCAGGGTCTGCCGGGTCTGAGCGTGGCCCACTTTTCATCAATCTGACTATCTTTCTGGGCATTTACCGGACGGTTCAGCCCCGATATGATTGGCACATGGTCTCTTCGACGCGGATTTATCTCGATCGTCACTACGCGGCGAGGGGCCTAGCCTTGATAGGTCGGATGTCGACTTTTGAACCACGAGACGCCACCGAAGAAATCATCCAAGTGGAATTTTAAGAAGCTAACGGACGTCAACCGCGCAGGGGGCTTTTTGCGGCGACGTTTATCCCATTTACCGAGATCTTCTACGAGGCAGGGCCCGATCCGCGAAAGGTTGATAATGTGGGGCCCTCAAAGGTACATGAGGAGCTAGTCCCAAAGAGGTAGTAAGTACCGTCAGGCGTGTCGTGGCCCCATAAGAATTGTCGGAAGGTGGAATTTCGAATGATGGGAGGTTCCGTATCCCCGGAACACCAGACAGGGGACTCAATGGAGACCTGCGAAGAATTGCGGGCGTCTGGATAACCCTCGAGGTAGATCAGACCGAGCAGTCGACAAAAACACGCGGGCGGAAGACTAAACTGATCGGGTCGTACTCATTGCGAGTTCCCCGACATTGGTATCGCAGGCGTGGGCAGGGCTTGTTTATCTTCATCACCCAAGAGGTGCAGTTGGACGTATGACTTGTGCCCATGCGAAAATGCAAAGCCAAGGCGCAGAGATGGAGCGGCGCGCACCTGTTGTATCGAATAAGAGACAAGTGGGCAATTTAGTATCGACGCAGATGTGAGAGTACCCCGGGTCCGGGGCTCAGGTTCAAAAAAATCGGGATGTTCTGAGCCTCCGCGGTTGTCTGTACCGTATATTCACGCAAGGTCCTTTTGTATATGTTGGAATAGTCACGAATGGATAAAAGGCAGGTCTCTTGACGCTCGGCAACCTGAATTCCCCAAGGGGAATAAAAACCCACACTACGACTGCTGACCCGTGCCGATGCGGTGGGAAGGTATTTCAGTCGAAAGACCGCGCACCAGATGAATTTCTTTGCCGCGGGCTGAAGGCCCTGCCCGAATTTTATGAGTTCTGGCGTCGAAATCGAAAGATTGGCCTCTAGTATGCGCCGGGACCTCGTCAGGCTCTCCAAGGAGGGAAACATGGCCAAACCATATCTGGGGCCAGGCGACCTTAAGCCCGCGCCAAAGGGAAGGTCTTAGAGGACGCTGAGCCGAACGGCCTTTGGTATATCCCGGCACTCGGAAGAGCGTCGCGCGCAAGAGAGCCATGTGGCGTTCCGCCATGTTCCAGGAAGGCACAAACGCGATGGGCAAATCGTCCGTGGGGCGCCGAGTGGGCTAACAACTCCAGAGAGAGGGGAGCTAGTGACGGTCATTGCGTACGGATCGGGGTTGGCCTCTTTTTTCGTTCGGGACGCACCGGGGGGAAGAGGGCTTATTCTATCACAAAGACCACCGCGACCGTTTCGTTCAAGGGATGATGCGCAACGATAACAAGTCAGGACATTGCCGAAGATGTTTTGTCTTCTGAGATCGCAGGACAATTTTGCTTCGATTATGGGCTTGGAAACCCGAAAGCCATGACGGTGCGGTTCTATTTTGTCGAGGCTCAACCTATGCGTGATCGTCATGGTTTTGAAATGCCACCATCCCCGACCACGATCGTTTTTGCATGTTTTGCGCGCTTTTTCTTGACTCCCACAGCCAAATGCGGGTTTTACGCCCTCGTCCTGTCCTTGATGCGTACGCGATTAGGGCCCAGGCGGCAAGGATTGCAACTGCGCGCCCGTACTTGCGTGAACCAATGTAGCGCATGAGAAACTGCGCTAGGCGTCGGGGCGCAGGGGTAGCGGGCGGGGCTTTCCGCCGCTAGCGGCCCGCCGAGATGTTCCGTCAGCATCGAAGGGCTGTTCGCGAAGATTGATGTTGGGCTTTGAGTGGCGGTCGAGCAGCTGCGCGTGGAGAGGCAATGATCGGATATACACCAAGATCCCCGAGCCCTATGGCTGCGCGTTGCCGGGGGCAGTGTTTTCCTCCCGGGCCCGCGGAGTCTGGAACTTGTCATAGGCCGAGCGGCAGCGCCTGTACGTGTGGTAATCAAGGGAGTTACGACGGCGCGCGCGATGGGCGCTATGGGGCACGTAATGCCGCTGGCCATCTCTTTGCGTCGCGGCGTCCCTCTGCCGTTATGTTGCAAAAGTTCACCTTAGATGGCGAAGGCCGGCTGGAGAGAACCCGGTGGTGCGCTTTGCCAGAAATGCACCTGGGGAAAGAGGTTTGTGCCAAGATGTGTAAACGGGTACGCTTTGCGGACAGTGTACCCTGCGATGCACATCGATGCGAGCTTTACGCCCCCACAATTCTCGGGCCTGGAATACCCCGCAGGGATGATCACCTCCCCTTATGTGACCAGCTTTCTCGAATGATGCTGTAGGCAGAGCACGTTATTATCACGCGCCAACGCCCTGCACAGCCAGTCGTGGCGTGTAGTATTTATCTTAGACGCATAGAGGATAGAGAAACTAAGTTTGATAAATAATGTCAGGTGGAATATGGACGCAAGGTTTTAGTCAACCCCAGTGTTCGGCCGCAGATCTCAATGGGCGCCGCGCTTTTGCGGGTGACGGTGCCGGCCTGGCAGACGCCAAGAGGAGTTCGTCGATAGAGACAGGGCATGCATCAGCCGAAAAAATTAGAGATTTGTCGGGACGCATTGAGCGATCTTGCAGGACACCCAATGGACGGCGCAGTCGGGATCACGCCAACCCCAAGCAGGACGATTGCGCCCCGACCCGCCCCGCTTATCCCCCTCGCCCGTCAGCACTCGCCAGCCGCAACGGCCAGCCAAACAGCTGATTTCCAAGTCGCAGGTTTTCCACTGACAGCGCGCCCTTGCGTGGAGACCTGGCGGAGGCATCGGCCTCGCCACATTGACAAAGGGGGCAACCGCTGTAGACGTTAGGTTAGATAAGGCTCGAAGGCACCTCACTGGCCATAGGTTTTACTCAGCACCAAAAGAGTCACAATTGAGAGTCAGCCGTCGTTAAAGTGCGCCCTATTTCACAAACCCGACCACACAAAAGGCAATGTGCAGAGGTATTGGGTCTGGTGGATGAATTACTTCAGGGGTAATACATGGTGGTCCTTCATCTCGGAACTAAAATTCCCCTTTCTTATTGGGAACAGTTCTCAGCGCGCTAAATAAGGGGAAAGCTCGAGGGATCGACCAACAAATAATGAAGCAGTTTCCAGGGTAAGCGGAGCTATTTGTGATTGATGGACTTCGACAAAGGATGAATATGACTGATACGACGTCGCGGCCTTCCACGGTTCAGGTATGTTCTGTTTGAGCATGAAAGAGGCGGAAAGTACTTATTTAGAACCACCAGATGGGAAT
>Ga0163217_1065359_pt1 | contig 11775 bp, 18 predicted proteins | sample SynspAceP_FD_185933 | JGI IMG/M metagenome (GOLD analysis project Ga0163217, IMG submission 185933) | Saline lake microbial communities from Ace Lake in Antarctica - Synechococcus sp. Ace-P (PacBio error correction) | ecosystem: Environmental > Aquatic > Non-marine Saline and Alkaline > Saline ... | reverse complement strand
GAATCTTCTTTGAGTTTGCGAAAGAGGGAAGGGAAGGAAGACGAAATTGAGGTCCTCGCCTCGATCAAAATATAGCGCAAGGTTAAATCTCGACGCGTTTGACGAAGAATTTTCGTTTAATTGTCAGTGCATGACAGGTGACTGCAGACAGGTTGACTCAGATGGTCATCACATTTTCTATTGTGGCTCACCATTCCAGAATCAAAAACTTTGAAATATGGGGCCCTTCGTCTACCTCTATTATATGGTCTGCCCCCTTATGGGTATATTTGCGAGGCATGGGGGGCCACCCGTCGGTTGGGCCCCGTGTTTGGCGCGCGGACCTGACTTGTGTCCGGGCCGTCTTCGATGGCCGCTCCGGAAGGTCCACTTGGCCATTTCGACCCCCCACTTCCAAAAATCTTCGATATTTAGCTAAGCAGGGTGAGCGTCACCCTGCCCTCAAAATGAGCGAGTGGCCGTTCGAGCATATCGAGAATACTCGAAACCTATTCGAAAGCACATTCTCCCCGCGCTCGGTTACAGCCTTGCTGCGGCCCCGCATGGGCGGTAAGGGCCAGCTTCCTCTATCCGAATTGGCTGACACGGTTCTGGGAACCGGGGACTGACGGAAGCGGATGTGCCTTACGTGACACCCCATTCCGCCCGACATTCGTTTGTCTTCAAAACCTGCAAGCCCAAGGTGTTGAAAGTTGGGCTACTCACCAAAATCGTTGGTCATTACCAATTGCACAGTTACGCTGGGTCACGACACCCAAGCGTGCGTGGTAGGGACACATGCGCGTCGCGAAGCTAGATGATGCCTATCGATTGGAAGACCGAAAAAACCCTACAGATTTTAGCCCGGCACGGCGACGAGAGACACACCGAATACGAACAATCAAAAAACGTGACAGAAGAAAGTCGAGATGCCTTCGCTCATCTCAAAAAGCATACTTTCGCCGGGCGTCGCCCTCAGGATTCGCGAGCCAACTGGCGCGCACAGACAGTTCCTTCTCGCTACAACGTTTCAAAAAACTTACGAAAATTAGCCCGGCCCGGACTCGCAAATATCAGTCCGAGCACAGGAACCACCTAAACCAATGAAACAAGATGCGTTGGCGCGTAACCCGCCGCAAAATATAATAATTCCAAAAGCCTCAGCCACATAGATATCGATTACACTGAGGTTTTTCAACAAGTTTTGCCCAAATAAGCGACTCAGGTCTTGTGCCTTCATCAGTTCTTGAAATGACAGTCTGGTGCAAAGGCGTGAAACCAAATTCCAAAAGTTCACCAACACCGTCCATCTGGCGGTTAACAGTCATGGCAATCGACATATATGTTCGGGATACATTATTAGAAAAGCGATGCCGCCTTGTTTACGCCGCACATGATGGGAATCATAACCTCACGCGTCGTCTTTAAAATGTCAGTTGATAAATGCCTCGCCAAACAAAAGCATAGCTTTGCTCGTTCACCTCTCCGTTCGTCAGTTTTTTGTGCGAATAAAACAAAGAGTCGCGCGTCGCAGGGTCTACGTAATTCTGGATTATAATTGCCTGGTCAATCACACTAAAATCTATCGGTGTTGGAAAGAAGCCGCCACCAGCCGCTTGTTAGAGCTAATCCACTGATAAGCCTTTTTATATTGCCCGTCCTTTTTATGACATAGGGCACTGCAAATCACATCAGCCAAAGCCTTCACCCTCATTGTGTTTTCATCCCCAAAGGCGTTCGTCAGCTTCTTTTATTAAGCTATTTCAAAGATTGACCCGCTTCGCGCCTCCCATCGCGCAGATGCTTAAGGGGACGCCTATGAGCATAAGAAAAATCTGTTTCCGGCTCAAATAGAAGCGCCGATTTTGAGAAACGCCCAATAGCACTCTCGACGCTGTCATGATGCTTTATTGTATATTCGTCAAAAGGAAAACAGAGGCACGGCCCGTATGGCGAATGCCCGCGGTGTTGCGTCAGAAGCTGACGAGTGGTGATTCGAAAGGTTTTGGGTAGTAGGGCACCAAGTCTTTGATCGAAGCATCTATGTCAAGACCCCTTCATCGAAAGCCGGGCTGCTGCGCGCCATTTACAAGCCTTTGAAACCGCTGCCAATCCTAATTTAGTCTCAAGTGTGGACAGGCACTTCATTCTCGAGTCGCGGAACCCCTGCGCGCGTGCCCAAATTAAAAACCAAACTCTCCGATCTGTACCGAGGAGCGATGGAAACTGCTTGGAAAATTGTTTCGTCGTGATGCTTCGTCTAAGCGCTTATGTGCCTCCAAAATATATCAGCATAACCTTCGGGTATGGCCGTTTGCTCAACCAATACTCGATCTTTATTAGAAAGAGTTTGCCAGCCAGCTATCCAAACAAATACCGGTTCAAATAACCTAAAAATAAAATAGGCTAGAAATACGAATACAGATAGAATGATTGCGAAGAGTTTTAGGCCTACATCTGCTTCTGGGTGGTTGTGCTTTGTCATTAATTTTATCGTCAAACAGGGAATATTTGAATTTTGCTTCTTCAGGTTTTCCAGAAGAAAAGATCCGTCAACACCACAATCAAAAACACATGCCAGCTTTCATAGCAAGTTCAAGGAGAAGGCGTTGTAACGGAGGTCGAGTGCAACAATAAGTTTGCCGTGTGACGCAACAATTCTTCGCAAGTTGGGCTTGGAGTTATCTTCCCCATTTAGAAATCTAAGCTTGTAAATGGTGCCAATTGAGGTCAGTCATTTCAAGCCTCATCGATAATGGCGGCATTCAGTATCTTGGGCATTACCCAATCAGTTGGATTGTGTACTTGACCGTAATGAAAGCAGGAATGATCGCGACCAGAATATTTGGAGTTGTAAAAATAATCTTAGCTCGTCTAGAATTGCGTTTGGTAAAAACCCCAGAGAACAACAGTAAAATAAGCATTGCCTATTAAGGGATATATAACCACTTTGGTCCTCTTGCAGTATTGAATCATCTCTTTCATCTCGCTATAATTTCATCCTGACGGAAACAAAAAAACCGCGATTAGCAAGCGGCAACATTAGTCCATGAGTCTTGTCGCCTAGACTGTTTCCTTGGCCAACGTGAAGATCCAGTGGGGATGAGCTTAGTGTTGCAAGGCAAATGCCCAGTAGAGTGCTGTACCAACTCCCGTAACCGTTAAGACTTGTTCAGGACCGCTGGGTTCAAGACCTGTTTTGACGTTATTGAGCGCGTGCCCATGTTTTACGTGACCGCACGGCCCATTAAGAATAGAGCAGTCCGCCTATTCAATCCTGTTGGAACATGTAAGTCGACGGATTAAAGATAGCCAGAACCGCGCAGCCGTCGCTGCCACAAGTAACAAAAAATTAAGCTTTTTCAGCACGATGAGACCCTCATGTTATACATGTCGGTTAACCAGAATTGGTGTATACTGGACAACATCAAGAGAAGTATTGAGTTTCGCTTATTTGTTAAGGGTTTTGTTGGCCTCATTTTCGATGCTCAAAACTATTTTAAAATGAGTGTCTTAAAATCGCCCAAAGTATGCGCTGGGTCTTGGAGGTCCGCTATGGGACAAGTGGTCTTTAATCGCTTATACTATTTGACTTTTTATTTTCGAAATCCAGAATTTGTAGTTGCTTCGCTAAAGTGAGAAGAGTGTTTTTGTTTAGTTTTTCATGTTCTCATATTTATCGGGCTTGTATATTCGCATGCCGAGTGGCGCCTACAGGGTTATAAAACCGTCGATATATTGAACCGATTTCCGATTACGCTTGTGCTCTGGAGTGGTGGAATGTCATTCGCCAGACGACTCTGATTGCAGTGTTTAAAGAACGTCTCCACGACAGGCATTATCGTTAGTAATTACCTGCCTGACATGGATGCAACAGCCCGCGATTTCAGCCCTGCGGTCCCGGTACTCATAAGCGCAGTATTGCGAACCACATCTAGAATGGTGCATCAATCCCGGCTTGTGGTCTACGCAGGGCGATCGCGCGGTTCAGGGCCTCCAAAGGCAACGCGTCTTCATCCGGTGGGCCCTGCAAAACCATCCCACGATGCGCCTTGAGTACAGATCCATAACAATCGCTAAGTAGAGCCAGCCTTCCTTGCGTCCAGATATAGCTCATATCGACCCGCCCAGCTTGTGTTCGGTTTACAATTCCTATGAGAACGCACGGGCGAGATGGTTATGGACGGACAACAGCGGCGGACCGACATCGAAGCCTGCTCACGAACTCATGAACCGATGCGCCAGGCTCCATAGGTCCTCGTTTGGACTGTTTAAAGGCGGCACGGATATAGCCAATAAGTCGCATCTGTCTGCGCGACGGCTTATTAGGGGCGCTCCAGAGCAGATAGTAGGACACTTGGACTTGACGCCCATGAGTCACATGCACGCTCGACGGATTAGCTTGGCCTTCTCACGCTTGCAATGAATCGAACCTCATCGCCTTGTCTCCGCAGCGAAGAAGGCGGTTGCTTTTTTAACAAGGTTCGCGCTCCTGTCCCAAAATCTCATTCTCGCGTCTGAAGCTGGATTGAGTTCCTTTGTGGATCATTCGTGAGGCACCGCCGTTCGCGATCCGCGTCGACCGCCGCCAACTTTAGAAAGGTGGATATGCAACCCCTTAAAATCCTCAGCAATCTGACGGACCGTTCGCCGCTCTCGGCGGCTCAACGAAACGGCTTCACGCCGAAACTCCTTTGTGAACTTCGTCTCTGACCTTCATGGGTGGGTCTCCTAAATTTACAGAAACACTCTCACTTTAGGAAGCAACTCCAGCCCGGACAAACGGACAAGGTTTCAATTACAGGTTGGCAGCTAGGAAAGCGGTGCAAGCCAAACCCTCATTATTAACAACGAAGTCTGAATTTTCTTGTCGTTAACAACAAGCATAGGGCAATTCAAGTCGGTCGAGAAGCAAGAATTTAAACTCGATTCTGATCCATTTGGAAATTACACAACGCGACGCCCTTAGCGAGGTTTCGCACAGCGATTTATAGATAGATTACGTTGCCAATTAAGTCCGACCAAAATATTATTCATGTAACCGAGCTCGGTGATCCGCCTTAGAGGGCACTCTCCGAACCCGGCCAAAAACATTCGAATTCCCTGCAAAGGCCCGCGTCGTAACGTCGATTTTGGCCGTGTTTGGAAAAAGTGGGGGAGCGGGCGATGGATTCGAACCCACGACATTCAGCTTGGAACTTGAACGCTCTACCCCTGAGCTTACGCCCGTCCGCGAAGGATCGCTTTGTAGGTCCGGATTATCATTGCGAGACGGAAGCAAGATCGGTGGCATCGACAGAGCTCGCTTCGTTTCATCTAGTCTCTGAGCAATAATTAGCGGGAAATTGGGATGGCCACACTGTTTCAAGACAACTCGTCGCATTCGGACTATCTGCAACCGCTCTGGCCGCGCCCGTGCAGCCGCCCAAGTTGAATTGCGATTATGGGAGAGCCTGCCGCCGAACATTGCCGGAAGGCTTCTCCCAGTTCGACTTCATGATGGGGACTTCGTCGTCATGGCCCGACGGATGACGGCGGATGGCTGGAGCCCTTCATATTTCCCAACTTGCAAAGCGTGGACACCGGGCGCTATGGCCTTAATGGCCAAAGCCGTGAATGGATTAGGTGGCACACGCGGCGAAGATTACCGGGAATTAACATCCGTCTGTATGACCAGAGTTCAGATCTCTGAGAAAAACGGCTGGACCATTACGGTCGATCTACAAACGAAAGAACTTCATCAAAAAATTGGATCCCGAGCAGGCCGATGAGTTTGTGGCAAGTCTATCCTGAAGGCGAACCACGCGGCAAATCTACTTCGAAACCTGATTGAAAATGGGGGTTGGCCGGATCGATAACCGCAAAAGATGAAGAGGAACTGTGAGATGGCGCGGTAGCATCAAGCTCGAAGCCGTCCCACGGCTGCATTGCCGGACAGTCGCGATAGATGATGCCAGAGCCCGAAGCCCCCGCAAAACCAGCTGAGTGAGCCCTTCTATTCGATACTGGACGGCCTGCAATCCACATCCTGTATGAAATCGATTAGCGCTGGAAAATAATTGTCGTATACGTCCCATTGGGCCAAAATGCCCGCCATGGGCATTTCAAACGTAACGCGCTTGCTGCATGCGCTTTGACATCAATGCGTTTAAAGGGCAGGCTTCCATGTGTTCTGACTGGCCGCCATTAACAAGTGTAGGCACGGCAGATCTCTTCCAAATCGCTCACGTAATATCCCAATCAAACCAGCAGGCCTGGGACGCACCCAGCTCGCTTGCGTCCCTGGCATTGGATGTAAACCTCAGATTAAGATGCGGAAAGGCTCTTACCACGGCTCCGGCATGGTCGGCCGGGGCTGCGCAGAATGTGATCCAATAATGAGCTCCATCTAGAGACCCATATAGGCAGCGGTGTCATAATCTTCCCGCCGCTTCCAGCTCTTTCCAGCGGGCGAGGCCGCCGGGTTTCAATCGGCCATCAGAAACGTTGTGGGCGTAGCATTATAGCTGAATCGAGCTCACCATTCGACACGATTCAGCCCTTTGAGCTTGTCCTGATGCGCCCAGCGCATATTCCATGCGAGAATGCCGCCCCCAGCTCTTGGCCATAGAGATAAAAATTATCGATTGAGCCAGCGCCTGCGACTTGTTCGACCTCATCGACAACGGTCGATGGTCAAAGACCGTCATATTGGGTTGATCAGAAAAATAACTGCCAAGCTGATTCTAATAAATAAACTCATCCAGCGTTCCGAAGCATCGGCAGCAGAAATTTTCGAAGAAGAATTCATGTGTACCGCCCGGTCCGCCATGAAGCAGCAGAACCTTTCATCGTTCGGGCTGTCGCCACTTTCTTTGTGAAGGACCCTTAAATGTGCTTTATCCGTCGTGATCGGAATCAATCTGTCCCTCACCCCACAAACTGGCACTGGACGGCCTCGACAACTGCCTGTGTTTCCGCAGGCGCGGTCGGCATTGTTGTGCGACACGCCCCAATTAACCAGCGTCGCACTTAGAACAAAACTTCGTCAATCAAAATTTCGCATAAAATTTCCCCCTCCACATTCGTGTGGCCACCGAAAACAGCGTGATTCAATGACTTCAAGCTCAAGTCGATTGACAAAGTGTGCGGAAGCGCGCGAAAAGAAGGCCCAAGGGAGAGTGGTATCATGAGCGAGACATTCAAGTATACCCCAGTGCGGCATCCGCTCGTGGAGATGTCCACCATGGATCACGGCGAGCTTTGCCGCCATGATTCTGGTGGCTAACATTCATACCATAAATCACTCCAAGCTATGTGGTGATCCCATTGCGCTTTCATCGGCTCACAGGAAGCCGGGGCTCTCTGCGCTGTTTCACAATTTGCTAATCCGGGCAAGCGATCCATTTGCCGCTGGATTTTGAAAAATCGGACGATTCGTTCCAGTCGCGCGTAGCTGTGGCGGAAACGCGCCGATGTGGTTATCTCAAATGTATTAACCGGCCAGGTGTCATTGGCGCGGCTGGGCTGTCTTACGACGCGTTGCAAAGCGGTTTCATCCGAAGGCTCGTGTTTCGCGCGCATTACGCCTTCGGCCCACGACGGGCCAGCACAGCCGCCCTCCCGGCCTATGATTCATGTGATGCAGGCCACAGCTCGGTATGACAACCGGCGCAGGGCGAAGCGCAAGCGCCGCCAAACCGGTTCACGATCCAACACCGCGATTTGCGACAAAGCGACCGCGCTCATAGCGCGCAGGGCCGTGTCTTCCGCCCTGTTCCGCACCGTTGACGACCCGGACCCAATCAGGGCCAAGGGTCTCGTATCGATTGTCCATGATTTGACGCGGGGATGCATTTCTTCTCCCCGACGGGCTGATGCAACACCACGACTGCTTGCGGGATGACGCCATTCCACCTTGATCCGCTTGACGGCGACCTATTGCGGTCGATGGCGGCACAGGACGGCATACTTCGTCATCGCTGGGATAGGCGACGCTCAAGCAAAAGCGGTTTTCGACCTGGATCGGTCAGCCACAGCGTTGACGTAGCGCGCTTGCCACACCACGGGCTAGGCTCATGAATATTGGCGCCTTGTCGCGGAAAGACGCGCCCAAACCGATCAACAAACCGATTGCAGAGCGGGTCGCCTATATGGAGACGCATGATGTTCCGTGCCTTGCGAATTGCTTGGGCCCCGGAACAGGGCCATGGACTCCACCCTCAAATCAAGCCAAACCGCACAGTCGCGACCGTTAATCACCCTTATCTCGGTGAAATTTGTCGGGCGTCCGGCCGCACATTCAATTAGTAAAAGAATGTATCAGGCACGCAACCCGTCGGCCGGCAGTTAGAACGAAGATGGTGCCGAAAATTTTCGCAAAAGAGTTGGAGTCATAATGAACATATAGTGTCTCACCCATTCTTCTCAGCCGCCTGCCTGGCCTTGTCGGCTAACACGGCCATTGCCCAAAACGCGAGACACAGCCGCGGAAAACCACAGCCGTCGAAGCTCCAGTTCCGAAAAGAACCTGCCTGTGTAGGATCGCCTTATCGCGATTTTGATTTCTGGATCGGAACGTGGGAGGCCGTCCCGGATGATGGGACGCTCGCGCGACCAACCGGATCCACGCCAGAGGAAGCGGATGCCTTCTGCGTCGAACTTGGGACGAGCGCCAACGGCGGCACCGCAAAAGCTATAATTTTCGGTCGACGCGATACGGAGGACTGCGACAAGGCTGGGTCTCCACGGGGGCAACGATCAATTATTCTGGCGGGCTGGGATGCGGACGTGCCATGAAACTGGAAGCCGGATTCGGTTATCTGCCGGGGTCAGACAAAACGGCGAATTTCGCGGCAAAATGGACCTTGGCGAAGACGGCACAGTCGAAGCAGGGTTTTCCAACCCATATTCGAAGGACACCGAAGAATGGAAACCCTGGTTCACAGGCATCTACACAAAGATAGATGAGGCGAATAGACACCACTATCAACCCAATCGTGGGGCTAGAGCCGGGATAACGTGATAGAGATAGGGTCGGTTTGCGTAGGGCCGAACGGAATATCTTGATGCAGGCTTTTGTATGAGCCTAAAGGCATAGGTCTTCAATGGAGACTTCATGTCCCAGGTAAATGGGGAGCAAAAGTCCTCCCCGCATTGCAAATTCAACGATTGAGATATTACTTGCCAAGGACTTGGCGGGCCTGTTGATTTGCAATTTTCGAACGACACTGATCCTATATGTCCGAGTTTTGCTCGTGACGAAGGGGACATGAAAGTTGACCCGCTATGACACGGGGACTATTTCCAAAAATCTTCCGCGTGACATAGGACCGCGGACATTCAGACCAAAACGATTTCCACCCCTCAAACGGCTTGGGTGGCAATCCATTTCGCGCAACAGAGCAGCGTTGACGAGTTGGCTGACACGCGCTCTGTTCCGCATTGTCGAAGCCCACCGGCAATGCACTGCATGTTATCGGCGATGATATGATGAAACTGATCCCACCGCTATCCGATGCCACGGTGCGATTGGGTCCTGCTAATCGCGAGCAACCCCAGACGAGCCGGCGTTCTTCGAGCGGAAGAGCATTATCCAACGCCGCGCGCCCCGGATCGGATCGACAGATCCAACTGATTGCCGGCGATATCGAACGGCCTTTTATCGTCCGTCCTTCAACCAAGATTTCAATGTGGCTCGGCTCGAACGCTACATTCGCCTTGCGTTTTGACGCGGATATTACCCCCGTCATCGTTTTTAACGAAGGCCGACCTGACCGACACGCCACAAGATTATCTGGGATCAGGCACCCGCGCAATCTCAGACCTCATATCCGTTTCGCCCTAGATGCGCGCGGCGATTTGAGCCAAAGAGAAGCAAGCTGCAGATGGTTTGCAACCGGCCAGACCGTCGCCGTTTTGGGCTCATCCGGAGGTTTGGCAAGTCGACCTTGACCAACGCTTTGATTCGGCAATCAGTTGATTGAGACGCAAGGCATTCCGCGAAGGACGATGGCCAAAGGTCGTTCACACGACGTCCACAACGACAATTACACTCTGCTGCAAGCGGATTGCCTGTCTTGGACACGCCGGGCATGCGGGAGCTACAAACTCACGGATTGCCACGTCGGGATCGGGAATCTGATTCTCAATATTCGCGATTTTGGCCAACCAATTGCCGGTCAGAGCTTGTCAAGCATGAAACAGGCCCGGCTGCGCAGGTCTGAGTGCGTTAGAGCGCGGCGACATCGACTCGGCGCGCTTGAAACGATGGCGCAAGCTGCTCGCCGAAGAAGCATTTCAACTCTGCCAACCTCGCCCAGTCAGAAAAAGGACAAAGGAATTCGCAAAAGTGATCCGGCCTCAACAAGACGAAAAAGCCTGGTAAAAAGTTAGGCTGCCAGCGCTTCAGACTTTAAGGTCCGCGGGCCGGCGTGACGAGGGCCGCCAGGGGCCCGCGACATATTTTATCTGGGGCCACCACCGTGTGCCCCAGATTATTATGCGACCGTCCGCGAATTGGTTCATCGTATTATGGCTCACCCGCCGCTTTCAGGCGCGCGGTCACCGCCGGTCATCACCTTGAAGCTGTCGCCAATTGTCGGAAGCCGACTTCGTGTTGGTGACGCACAGCGGAGACACCCGCCGCGAATTTCCTCACGCTGACGTTTTTGACATAGGCCCAGCATTTTTTCGTCGCCGTATAGCCTTCGCTCAGGACGTCCATACCAAGCGCGTCCATATGGAAGGTCGGCAGAGTGATGAGGTTGTGGAAACACACCCGCTTCACGCGCAAATATCCGTCTGGAACGCCTGCAAGCGACGGTCGCTTTCGATACCGGAGTGCGGTCTTTCATTCAAACGCTGCAGACATTTGAGACGAGGGCTTCGTCATATCGCCCCGCTTGGATGCGGCCCTCATTGATTCAATTCTTCGCCGCAACTGTTTGCGGCAGATTGAGGGTCCAGTTGTAAGGATGGCGAAATTATTGTAGGTCAGCTTCGCCTGTGGAGCCGCCTCGCGGATACGGGTTCACCATACCCGCAATTTTGCCCACATCGCGGTCGCCGTTCGATCCAGAGTAGATCTGCGCCGCCATCTGTTCAACCGCCGCGATACATCTTCGACCACGCGCTCTTCACCTCGTGTCGGCGTTTTGAACTTGTAGAGACCGTTGGGCAGGTCGTGTGGTTTAAACAAGCTGACGTTTCAACCGGATCGCCACATCGACCATCGTCCAGATCGGACAGGTCTTCGACGGTGTCGCCTCAAGCCACTTGGTATATCTGAAGCCAGATCGCGCTTCACGGACACAGGGATTTTCTGGCGTCAGGCCCTGCGCCGAGACTGTCGGTCCGCGCCACGATCACACCATCATCTACGCCAAGTTTTTCAAACGCCATACGCACAGCGCGCAGTTTTCGATGAAATCTTCACGCGGGACCGTGACCTTGCCGTTTGGTGACCGCATTGTTGTCGCGTCACACTTGGTTTTCGATCTGGATGCAGCATGGCGCCGCCTTGATTAGCTCTTTGGCCAGGAAAGATCTCAGTTCGCATGGGCATTGGCGAAGCCCGCCATCGATGTCGGCGCATGAATCGGCCGGACTATAGCTTTCAAACCCGTCAAGTTTCGATATGACGGCTGGCGGTCACCTCGTCCTCGGCGGCTTATCAGTTCGCCGAACAAAATCATTCAATCCGACTTTTCATCGGCTTGGCGCCAGTTGACCGTATAAATCTGTTTTGATAAAGATCCGTCACGGCAGTTTTTTCTTCGATGCAATCGAACTGAATCAGGCAAGCGTAGGCACGCA
>Ga0163217_1056091_pt1 | contig 11775 bp, 18 predicted proteins | sample SynspAceP_FD_185933 | JGI IMG/M metagenome (GOLD analysis project Ga0163217, IMG submission 185933) | Saline lake microbial communities from Ace Lake in Antarctica - Synechococcus sp. Ace-P (PacBio error correction) | ecosystem: Environmental > Aquatic > Non-marine Saline and Alkaline > Saline ... | reverse complement strand
CGCTCGTACCATTCACGCAGGGGGCAAGCATTGATCCTGGCAACGTAAGAGCGACTGGAGGCAATGACCCGATCTCGCTCGAATGCGGCGGCACCCTAGCCTGCCCTAAAGACTTTGTTGAGCAAGGGCATTCCATTGTCCAGCCGCTCTTCCAGTTCACCTCCCTGTGTTTGGGTGTGAACGTTTGTTTGCTGACCACCTTTATTTCGATACCGATGCGGCTTTACTACGACCGACGCCTCGCGAACGGCACCGCCGACCATCGCGCTGAGCACGCAAACGCCCCTTCAGAAACGCAATGAATCCATAGCTTGTCCTTAATGGCGATGTCGATTCGGCGTCGTCGGCGGGCCAGTTCGTCGCTGGGTGCTGCGGTGAAGCAAGGCCAGCGTGGTGTGACACCAAGGATCGACGACGCTTCTCCACTGTGCTTCATCGTCTTCTCGGCGTCATGCGGAAGGTGCAAGTCTGGATTCAGGACGATGTTGCTCGACCAGGCTGTATTCGCGCAGAACACCAGTCGGGCGTTTCTCTTTGCGGAATGTCCGTTGCGTACATGCATTCGACGTCCGCTGCGCCGCCGGATGCCCCGGACCGCCCCAATCCTAGGGAAGTGCAACAACATGTTCTGAGCGCGCGCATGACCAAGGACCCAGGGTTGCCCAGTCAGGTGGAGATGTGGGAGGCATTCGGCTGCCGTGCGCTGGATGAGTGTGGGAGTTACTCACGACTGGCAACTGTGATCGCCTGGCTCCACCGAGCAAGCACGGCCCACCTGGAGCGATCGGCACCGATGCGCTGACCGCGATTGCCGTGCCCTGAGGTGGGGGCGCGCACGGTGTGTTGTGGTGAACACCCCAAACCTTCCGGCATGCGGCAGCACCACTCGGTTTGCCGGACGATTCGCCTTCAGCCCACACGCTGCTCGCGGTGGCTCATTGAGTGGTCTCTCCCTGGCCAGCATGGCTTGGAGACGTCGGATCTTTGATAAGGCCCGGCGCAACTCGGCACCTGCGGGCGGCGTTCGACTGAGGCCTCGCACGGCCGCGGCCGGGGTTGGCCGCCGCTCCAGGGTTGCCGCTGCAGCTGGCTAATGGTGGTCTGGCGGACGGTGATGCTGCGGCCAGGGAGTGATGGCCTATGGGGGCCACGCCCCCGGTGAAATTGCCCCTACCTCATGACGGCTGGTCGCAAGCAGCCCGGGCCGTGCCGAGAGCTGCTGCGGCCGGGCAATCCATGGGCGGAGATTTCCGCGGCGCCTCACCGTGAGCTGGCTCTGACCCTATGCCCGCGCGCCGCGTGTTCTTGGGGCCCGGCCGGCCAAGGATTCCCGAGCTTCTGAGCCGAAGACATCGCTCGGGTAGGGCGCGACCCGGTTGTGCTGGCCCGCCTCGCGCCCTGACGCTGGTAGATTTCGGGAGATCCGGCCCGATGGGCAGGATCAAGCGGATGAGTGCGCAAGGTGGCTTGTGTTGCCGGGTGGACTCGCGAGCCCATACCACCTTACCCAGCCCAGCTGGAGCGATCCTCGGACTAGTGGGGAATTCGAGCGGTGACACACCGGGTTTCCACCCCCCGGGTGGAAGTGGTCGTGACCGCCGCGATCAGGAGACCAAACCCGTGAGCGTAGAGAGTCCTGGAGCTGGCCACAGAGGCAAGGAGGAATTTCATCGTGTTCGATCATGGTCGAAACGATCAGCGAACGGGCGCGGCGTAAGGCCCTGCGATGAGAGGTTGAGCACGTGCAGCCTCGGTTCTGCCGTGGGATCCCAATGCCATTGCGCAGCCGACTCCGGCCGCTTTTGGTGCGTTCCCGAAGATGTTCGTAAAGAAATTAATTCCCAATGTGGCGCGTTTCAACCATGCCAGACGCGGTGAGCCTGGCTTCCAGTATTGTTTGTTGCGGAAGGCCGTTGTTATGAACGGGAATCGGGCCAGAGATGGTGACGAGATGTTAGTTCGCTTGTCAGCCCGATTCATCAAGGTGTAGCGCGCCGTGTGTGAGGCTTTTGCAGGAATGGACCGGTGGGGGAGTTAATCAAAGAACAGGCAGTGACCATGGGTGGAGAACACGTTTGAGATGAAGCCGAAAATCGTGCTTCGGCCGACGCATCGATTCGCGAAAGCCCTGGAGAATCCAGAGTCCCGCGTCGCCGGCCGATGGCGAAAAGGAAACTCGTGATCGAAGACCGGGGTGCGATCAGCCAGAAGCGGCTCCGAGGTGGAACCCAGGTTGGGTCGGGGATCGGCTTCGAGATCCCGTTGTGGCATGGGTGCCGATGGACCGGGTGAAACAGAAAGCTGAAAGCCCGCAGGATGGAGCGCCGTGCCATAGCGCATTATAGACAGCGGCTGGGTGGCCCGGCGTTTGGCAGGCGTCAGATACGTGCCTGAGTGCAGGGCCAGGAAGCAGGGGCCGCATTCGGCCAGGGGCGCCACGAACCAGCCCCAGATCCGTAACGGCCCGAGTCATAGCGGCAAAAAAAGGGCACCGTTGGGTTTCCAAGCCGCCGGTGCAGGAATTCGCGCGGTCCCGGGCGGCAGTCCGGGCGGGTGTGGGGCGACTGAACCGGGCGGTCAAGGGGGGTTGTGTCATCGTGGTGTGGTCCCGATCGTTCACAGTTACAGTGGAAACGGGGTGAGAAACCGCGTTGGGATGCAGCAGAGGTGAGCCTTAACGCTGCTAAAACCGAATGCAGCAATCTGCCTAGGTAGGGCCGATGTAACGTGTCCCAATCAGCCTTGACAAGCAGCGCCGGGCCTCTTCAGTCGCTTGCCTTGCTGGGTGCCGATTAGTGCTGGCCCATCGGCCCGCCAGCTTCCCTCCATTTCGTGGAGCCGGCGCGTTTCCGAGGCCCGGCGTACCACGTGGTTGCGTTTCGGCAAGGCACCCGGCATCAGGTCAGTTTCGTCCGGTGGTCGGGGCGAGTCCGCGATTCATCGGCCGTCGATTTCCCGTGCGCCAACGGACGAGCACTCAGGGCGAGATTTCCTCTGGCGCCCCGTGACGGGGCTTTGAGTTCCCGTGTGGGCCGGCACCGTCCATCCGTCACAACGTGCCGAATTCAAGCTCCGGCAGGCAGCTCGCCGTATTTTGGGCAGATCACACTGGTGGCGGGCTGCCAGCAGCCGTTACCGTTGCCCGTCGATGGCTCGGACACTATGCTTCCACAATTCTGAGTGTTTCTCCGGAGGGGAAGAGTGGGGGGGCCAGGCGTGGATGGCCGTCGGTTTGGGCCAGGCAGTGAGTGGGGCTGATCCAAGACCCGGTTCCGATCCGGCTTCGTAACCAGGCTTCTGCGTGGGGATCTGCGGCCAGGCGTTGGGAAGAGGCGTTCGTGCTGGCCATGCCGAGAGACGGGCGGCGGGTTCACGGCCGTTCACCGTTGGGCACTCCGGTTGAAGAATTGAATTCCTCCGGGCCGAAGTTCCCCCCCGATTTCAGCCTTACTGATCTGGCCTCGAGAGGAGGCGGAGAGCCAAGCCCCGATCCCGGTGGCCGCCTTTTGGTCGTGCAGAGCACAGGCAGATGGGCGGCCGGAGTGGGTACGTGCCTCAAGGGCGACGTGTGGGGGGCAGGGCCGAGGTGCAAGATCAAGAACTGATCTGGCCAGCAGGAGGCGGTGCTGCGCCAGCAGCAGCCCAGCCGCTTCCGCGTGGAGCACCAGGGCTGGGCTGTCGCGCGCTCCAGCCTGGCACGCGTCGTACTGAGCGGCCCGCCGGAGCCGCTTCTCACGGCAGCCATGGGGCCTCAGAGCACCACGTCGCGCCGTATTAGGCATCCCGCCTGTAACAGCCAGACCGACGATTCAACTTTGTATCATCTCTGATCCAATCTTTGATTCCCCGGAACTTTATTGGCCCGGGTAGGTGCGGATTTTTTGGGCTGGCGTGGCTTCGTCGCAGTGTGTGCGGTGCCAAATGGGAGAGTGCCTTTAGTGGGGAATCAGCCCCCATCGGGGCGTGCGGCCCCGCGCGGCCGCAGGCGGAGAGGTTTTGCAGCGTATTATGCTGCTCAACTTTTTTTTTTGGCTCGGTGCCTGGGCTTCATACTCATCGCCATGGCCGGTGGCTCCCTCCAGGTCGTTGGTCCGCAGGGTGGCCGCGGTGGCGTTTGCGAGCTGTTCCTGCACTTGGGGCCGCGATAGTCGGGCGCGAGGTCTCGGCAACTCAGTTCCTCGCGCCGGGCCGGCAGGGCACCGTGCTGTGGCTGGGGCTGGCGTTGGTGAAGGAGTTTCGTTTGCGCCCTCCCCCGTGTTAGCGCAGCCGAAGTCACGTTCCGGACGGTCCTGATGGGGGAAGGGTGTGTGCCGGGAACCAGCCTGTCGCGCCGCGCAAGAGTGTCGATGCCGCTGAGAAAGGTGCGTTGAGGGCGTCCGCCGTGGGGGAGTTTTTGCAGGCATGCTCTTGCCCGAAGCCCAGACGCAAGCGGCGCGTGGTGCAGCCGTCCACGGGGGAAGCACCCAAGGGCGCAGGCAGCGGCCTCCGTGGAGGGCATGGGCGGGGCTTCCTGTGGAAGGGTTTGGCGGTTCCGCCGAATCCGAGTTTCGTGTATCGGCGCTGCTGGGTGCGAGGGAAGCCGCTCCAGCGCACGGCTGAGGGGTTGAGAGCGCACCAGGCGTTCAGCCGCGCGCCGATATCGCCGGAATCCAGCAGCAAGCCAAATATCGCAGCCGGAGGTCTTGCCGCAGCATCAGGTGGGTGCGAATCCTTATGCGTTCTGGGCAAGTGATTTTTTACCCCCGGGCACAGTACCCGGCCATCCGGAGTCGGTCAGCACCTGGTTCTCGGGCACTCGGAGGCTGCGGGCCCTCTTTGGGGGAGTTGATCGTTTGCTCGGTAATGCCAGTTGCCGCCCTTGGGTATATAAGCGGAAAGTCAACGGCAGGCTGAGAACCCGTTGGGGGCCAGCTGAACCGGCGAAACCCCAGCGTTCCAGCGCATCCCGATCGGCCCCTGCTCCAGCATTGCAAACAGCGCCCCAGAGCCTTGGCGGCTTAAGCAGCGCTAACTGTTTGCCAGCAGGACCAAATCGGGCAGGCTGCGGGCAAAACCGCCAGCGGCACCGGGCGGGCCCAGCCCCGGGGAGACGCAGAACGCAGTGGCGCTGCGCAGGGAGAAGCCGAGGGGTGAGTTCAGCGGAGAAACGAACAGATTCGGTCAGGGCCGTCAGAGGGAATTAGGCCTTGGCGCTTGGGCAGCGGTGGCAGCGCTTTTACTGAGCCACTCAGGTGGCACGGGCAGCCTCAGGTTGCACGGTGGCGGGATGACCGTCCCCGGCTAACGGATCGGCGTGGTAGGTCGGGCGTATCCACCACCCGAAGCCCGGAACCAAGACGGCTACACTGGCCATAAAGCGGACCGGTCGGACGTGCCAGCATGGCCACGCAACGCACCAGCCGCACTGACCCAACGGGATAATTCGGCTCCAGCTGGCGCAAGCCCGAAAAAGGCCTGGGCCTCGCGGCGATAGTCGCCCCGCGGTGCACGGTGCATCGCCCAATTGGCAATGAGCGATCGGAGGGAGGGATAAGTCCTGGAAGTGAAGCGCTGAGCGTCCGTTTCGGACAAGCACCAGAGATTGGTCCCAGAACTCCGGTCCGGTCCTTGAGGCAGTCGCGGGTCTCAACCAATCCGAGTGACGGTGGGCGAGAGGGATACATCCACGAGCTCCTGGAGTATGATGGCGGCGCGCTGAGGAGGCGAGATGAATGGGGCGGTGCATGCCCGCTGCGCCAGTTGGACGGGGCCCGCATGGTGCCCCGCAGGCAACGTGACGATCCGCGGGGGGCAGGCGCAGGCCAGGGTCAGGTGGCCACCTTGAATGGCCGGCGGCCTGGCGGCTTTCCGCTTTCTGTGGGTTGCTGAAATTAGTGTGGCCTTGTTGTGTGGAATCGGGTGCCAGGACCCACCATCACCAAGACCCCAGCAGAGTTGAAGCTGGGACCAATTGTCTGTTATGGATCGAGCAGTGGATGCACCCAATGGAAGCCCAACCAAGCCGGGCTGCCCGCACAGGCAGGGAGTTACGGCCCTGCATTGCAGAGGGTCGGCGTAGTTCGGGCTGGTGGGATTCCGATGGTTGGATTGGATCTGCGTTTTGCGACTCGCCAGGGTGTTTCGTGGAATCCGCTCGGCAAGGTCGTGCAGGCCATGCCGGGTGAGGGGCCCATTTCCCAGGCGATGATCGTGGGGCGCGTTTTTGGCTTAAGCAACGGGTTCGTGGCATGGGCGGTTTTTCGTCAGTCTGGGCAGGCTATTTAGTTGAGGCCATGACTGATCCGGCTGCCTGGTTGGTGTGCGCTGGCTGTGCTTGGATAAGCGGGCTGGTGAAGCGGTTTAGCCGCGTGACCGTCGGATCTCGCGGCGGATTTTGCGGCTTCGACAGTTATGCGTTTCAAGGGCGCCAACTTCTTGCAGCTCGCTGCGTGGGCCTGCCTTTATGCGCGATTCAGGCAGACAACTGGCGCGGCGGCCTGCGGGGCGCGCCTGCGTGATTGCCAGTCAGCGGATGCGGCTTTTTTTTTGTCTGACCCAGGCCGACTCGACGGTGCCTTGCTCAGAGGGTGGGACCAGGGGGACCGCCAACCAGAACAAGCGTTTAGGGATGAGCCCTGCGGTCCCGGAAACTAGGACAGCCAAGCAGGTGCTCCAGGGCCCCACCAAAAGAGCCGGAGCCCACCGAGGAGCCTGTAGCCGACGCATGAACACGGCCGAGAGAAGTGCAGGCGGCAGCCGATTGGCCAGTAATAGAAGCACGTTTGGGGTCCCCCCCCGATTCCCCCGGCCTTCGGCTATCCAACTGTAGCTGTGTGATCGAGATTTCATGGCCGAGCCGTGAAAGGATGCCAGGCAACCATCAGATCACACGCGTGGGTCGGACCCGCGCCGGCGCCAGGCGATCAGGGCTGGACGCGTAGCGGCGTCCGAAATTGACCCCTTGCTGCGGGGCCGGCGGGCCGCCGCCCCCCCCCCCGCCAGGCCCGTGCAGGGTTGAGCGGCTGTGAACGATATCCGTACCGAACCAGGCGATGAAGCGCCACTCCCAGAAGCCAGCAGGGTGCGTCGAGGACCCGCAACGCACAGAACCAGACACGCCGGGCCCCCCAAGAGAACGGCCCAGCCGACAACTGTTGTGGCGGGTCGTGGAGAGAGTCCAAGAGCCGGTTCTGTTATGCGGCGATCTCGGGGGGCGCAACAGGGTGACGAGCAAGCGTGAGCAGCAGCCGCCACCAAGGCGCCCCACCCGCGGCGGGAGAAGCCGTGTGTGGAGCAGCAGCCGCGAGAAGACCGAGCCTTGAGGCATTCTTTGGAGCCGGTGGTCCACCCCAGCGAACGTTTGATTGCTGCCGCCAGGTCCCGGGGTTTTCGCACCAGTTTGATGGTCCTTGGCCTTCATTTTTGACTTGGCGTGCCGCTGATCGGCCTGGGCGGCCATCACTACCAGCGAAAACCGGGCCAGCTGGCTGACCGCACCAGTAACGCGCCACGATCTGCCCAGCACCCAGCGCCAGAGGTGAGTCGGCGGGAAAGGCCGAGCCAGGCGCGTGAGGTTGTGACGATGTCCGAGAATTTCTGAACAGAAACATGGTAAGCCCGTTTCCAAGAGAGGAGGTAATCCAGTTGTGGAAGTGGACACACCAAATCGGCAGGGGCCCGTCGTGGGTGGAAAGCCCCAGTACTACGCGGTGATCCGGTATCCCGATCGGCGAAGATGGCGCGAAAGGCCCTTGGGGCGGGGCTGGAAATCGGAGGCCATGGTTCCATCGCCCATCACCCCGGCACATGAGCAGATGACATGCGGGCAGTGTAGGTCCACTGTGTCGTCCAGGCGTGGACCTTGATGTGGTCCCGGTCCGGGTGGGGCGTGCGATGACTGCGGGGTCATTGACGTTAGTCGAGACCCAGGGCTGGGTTTGTCCAGATTCCTGCAGGGGCGTTGGCCCCGGCGCCTCAAAGCGGATTCACACTGCCCAGCTCACTGCTGCTCAGCCTCCAGCGACAATCGTGATTTGAGGCGCGTTGAGCAGCACCCGCACGGCATGGCCGCGAGTGCCCCGGCCCAGATCGGGAATCAGGCGATGCCCGGGCCCACCGTCACGTGGTGGTGGGTTGATCAGGTCTGCAGCGGAGCGTGGCGGCGCAGGTCCCGCTGGCGAAAGCCATCGCCATCGTGTTGCCGTGAGTCGTGAAGGTGTGATGAGCCCGTGGCGGATCCGAAGCTCATGAACCCTTAGAGGGTGGCCAGGCGTTGGGGGCAAGAGGCCGCGTGGGCAGGCGGTGCCGTCTGGGTCGTAGAGGCCCCCGGTGTTGATGCCGGAACCACGTTAGGCTTCTCCCCGTCAATAGTCAACGGAGGCACGATCACCCGTTGCGCCGGGGCTGAGTAGTGGTCCGCGCGTGGTCTTGTATTGGCCTAACCCGGCACCACGTCACCCGCTCCTCCATGCGGCGTGGGATCGGATTCCCTCCCGTGAAAACCGGTTCCGGCTGATTCCCGGGCCGGTCAGGGAGCCGGTGTCACGGCGCTGATGCGGCTGGGACCCAGGCCATGAAACGTAGTCGAAGCTAGCAGATGGCTGCTGACGTGTGCTTGGGGTCATTGAGTGGCCACCCGAGAGACGGGGCCCCAGGCCCCGTTAAACCAGGCCGACCGATAGCCGAACCATGATTCCCCGGTTTCATGGAGGGTCCGCCGGGTGACGACAGGGCGGACGCTCCAGCCAGCTCGCATCCCATCAAATTGATTGGATTATGCTCCCGGTTAGGTGCAATTATCCCCTCTGCTTCCCATCCCTGAGCCGGCCCCAGTCAACGCAATGCAGGTATGCACGACTCCGTGAACGCCAGCCGCAGTTGCTCAAGGCCTCGGCCGATCCCGCTGCGGGCCTGCAGGTGATCCAGGCGCTGGGAGGAGGGCTGGTCTGCGATCTCCACACCGACTGGACTTCCCAGTACTGGTTTGTTTCCACTCAGGTGTAAGGGCGGCTGCTAGCGACCGCCGGGGCGCTGGTTGTACAGCTCAATGGGGCTGACAGGCTGCGAGCTGGTTGCCCAGTGCAGGACGTGCTCGCTGCGCCGACCCCTGCCCCCTAAATTTCTTGGCAGCAACCCCGCCAGATACGCCCACCGCCGGGTGTTGCGCCATCTGTTCTTGCATCTTCTCAGGTGGGCGTCCGGATGCGTCTCATGTCTCGGCGGCGATGCAGCAGAGGACGTCGAATGGCTCTGTAGCAAGGCTCGATCACTCTCGCAAAGAAATATGCCATGTGACGGGGTGGTTCTTGCGGCGCGTAACGGTCAAAACATGCGTATCACAGAGCGTCTGTCGTCAGCTAGGCAGCCGCAACCGTGTTGGAAGCGGAAGGGACTTGGTTCAGATCTGTCGGTCATCTCCAGTACCCGACAGCTTGAGAGTACGCACCCAAGCAAAGCGCTACCATCCGAGCCAAACGTGTCTCGGGACTGTAGCGCACAAGCGTTGCTCCAACAGTGGCCCAATCAGATTGAGCAGGCCTGTTGTGCTATAGGGGGTCAGACACTGCACTGCGCCCCGCAAGCTAGCGCTGAAGTGGCTCATGATCAACGCGCACAGCCGAACAAAGGAAAGCTTGACTCCTCGATCCGCCGCGCTGCATCTTTGCCGGCAGGAATACGAAGCAGGTTGCCCAGTGAGGCGACGCAGCTATGGAGTTCAGTTGGGTTTTCTCGAGGGATCGTGGCCGCAGTTCGCTCGTGTCTACATCATTTCGGCGCGATGGCTCAGTGGGCGGTTGCCACCGAGTGTAACCGCGCCAGTAGCGCGTCGTAGCGTCGCGCTCATCACGGTAGTACAGCGCCTACGGTATGTGTCTCGACGGATAGGAAGATAAGAGAAGCGTCAGCGATCAGCAGACACCCAAGAGCTCTCGCAGCGCGTTGCATGTTCCCGTGCCCAGCGAGCGATACCACGTCTCGGCGTACGGATACTGAAGCTGGAAATTGAGTCTCGCGTCCCTGACATGGGACGTGGAAGGCGCGTCTACGAGGACATAGTGTCTCTCTGAAGGGGCCAGGCGCAACTAGAGTCGCACGCACTGCATGTCGGAGCGGGGAGAATCGGCTCAGGTACTGCCCGGCCAGTCGCTCTTACGTTGTCTTGAGTTTCTCGTGGGCCAACATCGCTCAGCCAGCCGGGCAAGGCTGTTGGTCAGCTGCGGGATTCCATGGGATCGGCCGTGCTGGTTCAAGCAACAGGCACAGTCATCCCTCCCGGCAGCAAGGTGACTCGATCGGGGTCCTCGCCAGACCATCCCGCCGCTCGGCAAGCTGTGGCCGCAGCCTTCTAATGCACGGCCTCCTCCAGAATCGCTTGATATGAACAGACTCACGGAAAGGGCTGCCAGCACCAGCTGGCGTTGGCATGTTCAGAGCGCTCGCATTGGCATTGATCGAATGAACTGGGAGGTCGTCATAGAGCTCCAACAGCACCCAACGGGCCGCGTACTCCACCAGCTGCAGTTGCGTCGCAGCAATCAGGTCCAGTAGATTGGTAGTCCAGGTCGGGCGACGGCACGGCCGTGCCGCCCCCGGTGCGAAGGGCGCATTCCGAAAAGGCAAGGCACCAGGCAGCAGGGGAGCCAGCCGGCCAGCTATCACGAGGCTGTTCATGGCAGGGATCTTTCACCGAGTTGTTAGCCGAGCCTCGCACGGTGGAGATGTGAGCGGAAGCGGTTTTAGGATGTGGCCTTCAAGCTTTTCCGTAACAGCGGGTATGAATCCACCGTTTGGATGTTCACAGACGTAATTCCGTTCCCAGACTGATCTATCCGATCTGACGTTGCGGTTCCAGACCCGGCCAGGGTATACTGGATTGAAGATTTCTAGCAGCGATTACTCCTTTTCTGGGTGGAGGACACAGTTGTGACCGTTTCGCTGTGAGCGAACTCATCGTGGATAGAGCGTCAGCTCCGCCTGTGTGTCTGGGGGCAGCAACGGCGTCCCAGCGGAAAAATTTTCAGCATCTTGTGTCTGGAACGGCGCACTAGGTGTCACCTGCCTCTAACGGGTCATCTAGATACTCCGAGGCATAATGATTTGAGTCAGATTAGTCTTGTCGGCACCAAGGTTCAAGGCAGAGAAACCTTCTGTTCGTCTTTCTCGGTTGTCACGATCCACTCACCATTCAGAATTCACATGTCACGACGGTTAGGTTGTCAAGGAATCAGAGGCGGCGCAAATCCGACTGGGATCAGGGAATGTCCAATCCGCCCAGGCCCGAAACGCATCAGATGCACAGAGCCTCGAACGAGCAGTATTGACGATACTCTCTCTGCTTCCGCAATTTGCGCGGCGACCTAGGTGGTCGAGCGCTAAACTTTTGATGCAATCGGCTTGACGTTCCTCCACGGCATGCTCCAGTCGCGTCAACTTATCAAGCTTCACTCGGTCGACTAGTCTACGGTCTGCTAGAACGTGTGGGGACACCCCGAAGTGTTGTGTCGGCATGCCATCCCCTTTCTGGATACAACAACCCCATAGAGCAGGCCGCTCATGTACTTGTCTCGCCGAATTCTCCGTAGGTCCCTCTCAGAGCTACTAGCGACACCACCGCTACGACGGCAACGGCAGGCTGCTCTCCACTCGTGCACCGCTCTTGAGCCACCCAACTGCTGCCTTCAGAATAGACGCAATACTGATTCATTTATTGCTCATAGCCATTAATGCGCAACTGCTGCGGATTCCGTGACTGTTCATTGCTGAGTGGTCTAGGTCATCGTCGACTCTGGATGATAA
>Ga0163217_1039650_pt1 | contig 11775 bp, 15 predicted proteins | sample SynspAceP_FD_185933 | JGI IMG/M metagenome (GOLD analysis project Ga0163217, IMG submission 185933) | Saline lake microbial communities from Ace Lake in Antarctica - Synechococcus sp. Ace-P (PacBio error correction) | ecosystem: Environmental > Aquatic > Non-marine Saline and Alkaline > Saline ... | reverse complement strand
CGGATCCGGCGGACTGGCCCCCCCTCTGGCGATAATTTAACCTGGAAATTCGTCCCCCGCGCTTTCCAGCCGTCGTCGTGACGTGGATGGACTGGGACTGGCGAAGCGCCGGATGTGTGGGAGCCAGCACGGTGGCGTGCAACACAATGCTTGAAGAAACCGGCGCGCCCCGGAACGAGATAATCGACCCCGATTCTCGCGGATGATTCTTTCGTTTCCTTTGCGTATGTTGGAATCGGCAAGCAGTGTAGTCGGAGTCCGGGATAGCGTCCTCGCAGTATAGAGTTTACAGCAAGAGTTGCGAGCGGGTTTCTGACAGGAGTCGTCTGCATGAACTCGTAACGGGCTGGTCGGCTACTTTGCCTCCGTTTTTATGTGTGGATGTTATCCGTTTGGAGCGCCCGTTCGATCGGGTTGCCTGAGCCGAATTGCAGGCGATGATTGACGCATCGACGCTTTAGAGGGTTGAGCACACCAGATTTCCACTTGGCATAATTCCCAATCGCGAAGCATAGGAACATTGCAATACATCGAAAAGGAGGATTTTCGTCTTGAGCCTCCGTTGGGTTCACGACGAATCGTTCACGAAGCTTCGACGAGAATTGCTGGGCCCGTTCGAACAAGGGGCACGGGGTTTGCTCCGCCCCCTGGTTTCTGAATTGCGGCTAAGTGGGGAAGGTCCACGTAAATGACTATTGTCGAAATGCGGTGGCCGCGGTCTTGTGGCCAGGTCGGCGAGAGAGCAGAAGCAGCGTTGTACTTTGCAAAGAGGAGTTGATGCCGGATGGCTGCATCATGGGACGATTCCCGTTGCAACCGCCGTGCATTGACGGCACTACAGACTTATTCCCCAGACTTAAGCGTTGCCCGTTCCCCCGTGCCGTGATCGTTAGGCGCTGTCTTATGTCGGTGCCTCCCGTTCCAAGAGTTCTAGTTCGCCTGCTCGATTAATTTTCGGTCGCAGAATCTGTTCAACCCCGAAGGGCCGCCATCGGACCAACGTCTCGACCTTCGAGGACGCGGCCGCGGTGTCCGTGCGGTGTTCGATGGTAGTGGCGCTGTGATCGATGACGTTTCGGCGGGGCTCTCCGCCCTTGCCGGTGGATTTACTTGGATGGATCGTGGTTTCTGTGGAACGCCTTCCAAAACGGAGGACCCCGATGTTCTCTGGGTATGCATTTATTCCCCATCGGTTTGCAATGTTGGTCATGTGCAACTTCAAGCGGGTGGACCGGATTCTCGTATCGAAAAGTAATTTGGAAAAAGTGGACTGTTTCACGGACGATCGGCCGACGCAACCAATTCATGAGCTCGACCTGGGAACCGCCAACCGAGTGATGCTATTTGCGATCCTGAATCAGGCTCTCAGAGTCGCGAGAAACTAATGCAAACACATTGAAAATGTGCGATCTGCCCTCTCGGATTCACTCAGATGCCGCTTTTTGTCGAGTCGGAACCGCTGGACGAGTCCGCCGTTGCGATTTACCATCCCCACCCCGGCGATTCGATAATCCGATCCCCCGAAAAGTTGCCGCTCGGTGACTGATCGCAGGCCCCGAGCGAGATCGCTACGTGAGAGCGATCGCTTTCGAGTGACAGGCGAAAGACGCGGTCTTCCCCCCCCGTTCCGAAAGGGCGCGCCAGTGGGGCGCTCCGGACGTTGCTCCGCCCGTTATCAACCTGGAAAAGTCAGTCTGCATCGGATGAATTAACCTGACAGACCGATCGGGAACCGGTCGACCGCGACCGAACCAATCGTTATTAGTTGACCAAATTCAACAGCAGCCTATCGGGCACGCCGATGAGATCGTGCTGCTATCAGAACCAGTCGACTACGAAGCCGAAGTTGTAGGATCGACGCACGGACGGACGTGGAGAAATCGAGGCACCGATGATCAGTTTTCGGGTTTCACCGCCGGCCACCGAGTTCCGGGCGGGATTGGCAGAAAGGGAAGCCGGAGCGGCAATGGTAGCTCACCCGGCAGACGTTGATTCGTGCGCGCCACGCGCGGCCTCGGACGAAAGAGGACCGTTCGGAATCCTCTGCGAGTAGCGTTCGATGGATCTACCGGTGAAGACAGGTTTCAATCGAGCACAACCAGTCAATTGATTTTTGACATTCCCACGTCATCTCGACATGAGCTGCGATATACGTGAGTCCCGCGATTAAATTTCCGGCACCGCCGGGTGGTGCCCGCTCGCACTCGCCTCATATTCTGAAAAACGGCGATCTGCACCGTCCGAGTCCCCGGCATTGGCAACTACCAAGTCTGCGCGACGAGTAGAGCAATCGATGCGTAAGCTATGCGATTTACTGCTTAACTGTAGCAGCGACGTCGAATGTGTAGCTATATCTGAGCACGCCGGCATGGCACTGGATGCGTTTATGGCGCCTCCAAGGTCTGTTTCCTATGTTTTTTCAAGAATACTTTTTCTTCGAAATTAGGCATCAGGAGTGTGGAGAGCACTCTTTTGAGTGGTTTACTGAAGGGGAGATGGGCAACCGGTCAACGACCGACGACAATCATGACCTAATTAGGAGTGTCGGATACAAGGTTCCTTCGGCTTGCGGAACGGGATTGCTACATGATTATAGAAAATTAATCCGTTCAAACGGTTGTCGATCGCTAAACATTTTTTCGAAAAGCTGATGCTATCATTTGAAAAACGCCTTCTGATCCCCCGCACGCCTTTACGTGGTCGAATTCTTTGTGTATCGCCTTATCCCGGCGTTCTGGTCGACTGTTATTGCCAGCCGGTTCAGCCGCGCGCCGAAGCGGCCGACGATGCAGTTGTTTCCGAATAAATGAAACAGTTGGGGACTGGCATTGCCAACTACCACAGTGCCTACAAACAATTTCCGGTTGCGTTTCGTTCTGAGGTTTCCAGTTGGGCGGGAACTTTCATGTGGCACGCGATGTTTCTGTTGCTTCATCGAGAGAGAGCCTGATACCGAGGGTTTTGCCAAGAGCGGAGATGCCGCACGGGATCAGACGATATGGAAACAAGCCGACGTTGCCGAAACGCGGGCGCAATCAGTGTTATTTGTCCTTCCCGCAGCCAGGCGGGAGTGCCCGGCCTTCACCCCCCGGCTCTCAAAAGTTTGTACGTTTTTTCGTTGGTTGAATGAACTTTGGCCAACGGTCGGTGTGATTCCCAAGGGGATCGGCGTGCCCGTGCGAGTGCGTGCTATGTTTGCCGGCCCCTTGAGAACACTGGGGCAGTGAAGCGTTCGTTCAGACATTCTTCGATTGGAACGTCAACACGATTGCGATGAGGCGAAGGCGCTGTACCCTCGCGAGCTTGGGACAAACACCGCCCCGGTGATGTGGCCTTCAATGGAATCTATAAAGGATCACGCTCGTCCAGGCCCTTGAATCAATGTTCTTCGGACCCGCGATATCCGTGAATATTCTCAGCGTGCGTTTGGCGAGTTGATTCTCGGGGCGTATGGCCGGACCGCGAAAATAAAATTACACCCGCTGCCACCGAATCGGCCGTTGGGTGTGCCTTCCGGCCCGGCGGCAATGATAGTTGGCCAGGTACTACGTCCGGTCGAGCGAAAAAACCAGGCGGCGTTCAACCTGATGTTCGACGGTTCCCCCGGTTCGCTTCATTCGAAGTCGATCGATGACGGCCCAAGAACGCAGTCTCAGTGGAACGGTTGAAAGCCCCCTACGGATTTAGGAGCGGTCGGACACTCAGGAAGTGAACCTGTTCGCTTGAGTAAAGCATTGCACCTCAGCCCCCGAGTCCTTCCGCGCATGATATTTGCTTGCGATTCTTTGAAAACTTCACTTATACCCCAGCCATCATGAACCAACGATTCGTTACGATTGACCCTGATAGCAAGCCCTGAGCTTTCGTTACCTTCGCCGGTGCTGGGATCGACCCAAACGGAAAGGGATGCCGATTCAGCCGCTCACATTGCTTAACCAGGGTGCTTCGCTCGAAGAGCGAAGGTCCAAATCATCGCAAAGGACAAGAGCGAATAGTCGTTTGGTCGGTTGCGGATGATTGTGACGGATGCCACGGGCATCAGTCCTGAAAAACATCGGGAGTACTGGGGTGTCGTTCCCGGATTTACAAATCCTTTCTACAAGAAGGCCTTTGGGGGGGTGGGGGGGACCGAGGGAAAGCTCTCGGGATCGGGACGATGCCCACCTCAACAGAACACTGGCCAGAGTTTACTAGGTAATGGATCCCGAAATACCAGCGATGGCCACCACCCGGTCGAGGATCGAGTCAGTCAGGTCGACACGCTACGGATCGACGTGGGTGACGTCAAGGTGGAGCAGAAATCGATGTTAGGACGTCGCGTCTGACAACATTTCGAGAAAGAAACGAAAAACTCGTCACTGGAGAGTCACCGAAGGATCATTTCTCTAGTTAACGGTTTTTTTTTGATGCGGTTACATTTTCTCTTGCATGAGTGCATTGATTGATGATCGGGGGCGGTGCTCGAAATGCTATGGTCAGATTGTTCGAGGCGCCTGCCGATGCAGATTGTTTTACGAACTTGAGCAACTGATTATCCGAACGGGCATTCCGGCGAACCATCGCTTGAATTACAACGCCACTCGCGAAGGCCCCGGGAATCCAGTCTGGCAGTCAGAACGGACAAAGTCCGGTCAAATTAGTGGCTTTGAATTGATCGGGCAGTCAGGGAACGTTTCTTAAAAGGACCAATTCGCTCGATACGATCGACGACATCAACCGCGGCCAGGCAAGATCGGGTGTCAGTTTATATTCACACGGGCACCCCATCTGTATTCGAGGGCAACGATTTTGATTTCGAATCCGGTGGTTCACGGACCGTTAGGACGCCAATTGCAGGTCGGCACGCATCGCAGAAGAGATCGCGATGAAGAACTCGACGCAAAGGAGCTCCGCCGGAAACCGTTCCGGCGGATATGTTGCGTTCGGGATACTCGACGGTGTTCGGGTTCCGGCGCCCTGTGATGGTCGGGCGTGCGGCGGTTGGCAACCGGCGGAGAGTCGTTTCAATTTAAATTCCTTCCGTCGAAGTGGTTTTGACGAACTGCAAGATCGTCGGCGCGCGGCAAGAGGTTGCGAGTTTTTCGGTCGACGATGAAACAATTGGAGCGACACCTAGCAGTTTTCATCAATTACGCACCACTGCCGATGGAAAAACTCGTCTCGATGTCGATTTGCGAGGCCTTGCAAACACGCACTGCCGTCAGCACCGAAAAAATTAGTCAATGGCGCGGCTGTTGCTCGACACACAGCGGATGGAAGAAGGTACATTCTGGGACCGTCAGGGAATCGATGCGCGTGTGTGCCCGATTGCACGCCGAAGCGCGTGAAGAAGAGGTGCCACTTCATCACTCGACGAAATCGTAATCAAACACTCAGCGATTCAAATGGCAACAACGCGCACGGGCGTTCGACGACCACTGTTGCCGACTATCGCCCCGAATAGCCGGAAGAAAGTTCGAACTCGTCCCAGAAAGGGAAATTGATTGTCGTCGACGATTCCAGCGGATTTTCGGACCGAGGGAAACGAATCGAGAACGCCGCCGAGTGGCGGATGCCTATGACGATGACGAGGACCCGGTGCACGTGCTAGCGAAATGGAAAGGATCAACGGGCAAGTTTCGATCCCCAGTGCGAACGATGGATCGCAAGACCGCGAGCACGTTTCTTGACGAGCCGACGGAAGGTGGTTAGTTCGATCGCCGAAACTTAGTGAGCGGATAAGTCTATCTCAACGACATCGGGCCGTTGGATTTCGCAAACACTCAACGGGTGTTCCCACGGTTTGTCTGAAGCCTCAGGCGTTGCCTTCTGTGCCATCCTACCGGACAATCGATTCCTGTTGATGGTCGCTCGGAGCTTCGCGTGTTGATCGATGCAGAGTGGAGAGTCTGAATGAACACCCGGCGGCATGAGTCATCTCGGGCGATGTCGGAGTTTGTGGTTACTCCCGACGCGAAAATATTCTGCTCGGTGGCGATGCGGGTCGTGGGAAACTACTGATTGATGTTCAGTGGAAAATCACGTTGCGACTCGTCGCCGTGCATTCTCGGGGATTGAACCAAGGACATGGCGATCTGCGGACAGTCAATGTTGTGGCATGACGGACAGGCGCCGATTAAAGTGAGCCAAGTATTGGGAATTGCAAACCGGACAGGAGATCAAAACATTCTCGGATGTTCGATGGAAAAATTCAAAGCACGTTCATCTCGCGCGTCAGGAAACAGTTGATGGCGAACGGACGGCCAAGACACTGACAAATCTCGACTCGATGAAAGTGAGACGGGTCCATGCATTTTCAGGTCGGCAAATTCCACGGTCAGGTCATCGGGCCAGCGTTCGCACCCAACGGTTTGTTATTGGCGGTCAACATACGTATGTTTTCGTTTGTGGGATCTCGGAAACCCGAACGGAGCTGCCACCCGGAAGGCCGGGGCGGGAGTGGTCCCCGCCATTTTCGCCCCGAGCAGTCGGCACTGTTCGGTGGCAATGCGTATTTCAGATTTGTGGGATGCAAAACACCCAATCGCGAGTTCATCGTTCCCCGTCACCGAAGTTTCTATATCCAGGATTGAGGGAGTAACTCGGATGGTCGCTCATGTTCTGCCGCCGGGAACGAAATATCGAGATCTACCAAGGTCGGTTAGCGATTGCGATCAAAAATTTCGTCTCGGAGTATGGTTGTTGTTGAGGGTCGTGTTTTCATTTTCTGTTCGTGCTCGCGTGCGTGCTCTCGGATCTTCGGAGCACTTCACATCAGAATTCCTACACGTATCGGCCGAGTATTTACGAAGTTCAAACTTCAACAGTTGGCGTGTCGCCATTTTCATCCACGCCTCGGCGCCGCGACCATCGGATGTGACGCCTCGGTGGTGGAATGGGCGATCGTGATCCCGCATCTTTTTGATTCCGCGGTTTATTGATTCGCTGCGACATAGGTATCTCGATCGGGTGTGCGAGTGTTCTTGGTCGTGAATCCTGACGGCGATCCTGTTCGGCGCAACTTGCAGGATGGGCGATCGCGTCGGCATGATCATTCATCACAAACGGTATGTGAAACGAAATGTACGGATTTCGAGGCTCGGTTCATCTCTGTACTCTTGGCCTTCGAAGCGCCGGGGCGATGCACAACTCAAGTTATCTCGGAGGGTGATCGGATTTCCGCCGGTTAACGAGTCTGTCCGCAGCTTTTCTCGCCGAAGAATGCAAGGCTCGATCACAGCGCTCGATAATGACTGATATGCATTACGAATGGCACATTGGTCGAACTGTGGAACTCACATTCCCAGGTGAAAAAGGCCGTTTTGATTTATTAAAAAGAAACGGTTATCCGGCGGAAGCGTGCGCGTGAGGTCTTTCAGGCGAGACCTCCCGATCCAACGAGGATTAGGTATCCTATGGATTGTGGTAAGACTAAATAAGCCCGGAAGCAAAGAAGTCGAGCTCTGGCAGAGGTTGCCATCGACAAGGTGGATCTCGGTGCCCAGGTCTTCCTGCAAAAGCCCCGGTGCGCAAGCGGTGCCGACGTCATCGGCGGATTTCGTTCTGGCGAGGACGATTTTATCATCAATCATGGGAAATGCAGCAATGCTTGAAAACTCGATCCGGGTCCGGGGCGCACGCTTCGTTCGGATGACCCAACCACTTTGCACAAGTTAGTTGTTTAATGCGCTGTGTTTGCGAAGTTACCGAAGCACCATTTCAGTTCTATCTTTTGCCGCACGCTCAGGCACTTGCTGTTTCCGATTCTATGGCACATCTAGCTCTTCAATCTGTTGGACATTGCTTCGTCAGTCATCTTGCTTCTCCTTCGTTTTCATATTTACTTTCAGGAGTGTATCGTAGCGTAACGTTGCGCATTTTTCATTTTTCAATAATCATCCCTGTTCGAACTGCCATTGCGGTGGTTCTGTTGGCGGATAATTTTTTGCCGGACAATGTCGCAATACGAGAACAGGCATCGGAGGTTGCTTCTTGACGTGACGAGTCGGGAATGCTGCATGTGCCGGCTTTGTTCTTTTGGGGGCGGGTTATTTTTTTTTTCTAGCTTCCCACTGGCCGAGCGAGAGTGTTGCGTTGATCCGCACGGCATAGTTAACGGCTTGATAAGCGGCGGGATAGCTCGGACGACACTGCGCCGGATTCCGCTCGGCGCCGAGAGACCGATCAAACCGACGTCTCGACGAGAAATCAACGCACTGTCCGGCGACAGATTTGCCGAGATGGAACGCAACGAAAAAAAGAATGCGAGGCGTAGCATTGGGCTCGCCAACGAGGTCCATTCGTTCTTCTGGGGTTTGAACAAACCCGTTTGCCTCAAGAATGCATTCCCATACAGCAAACCTCTAACCAAACGATGGTGCTGATGAATACCCGGGCGATGGAGTTTAGATAGGACGTGTTTTGAAGAACTGCAGGGGTGGCAGGATCAATCGGGATGCAGGTTCGCCGGGCAACGGATGGTTTGTCCCTCGGAGATTTGTCGTTGAGCGCTCGACGGACATTGCCGCGTCGGGAAGGAGAACTGATATCACCTCGCCGCCGGTGAAGAACGGGGTTCACTAACTATGCCAGCTTCGGAATTCATTTCATCTACCATTCGCCAACTCATTTCGGCGAAGCGATCGTCGTGATTTTCGCCGTGCTGCGCGAACACGAAGAGATGCGTCGGACCCGGTTTCGCGGATCAGTTAGGAGTTGCTCGCGGGGCGGAGTGCAGTCGTTTTAATTTCTAAAAGCCGTTGCAGTCAATCGCCGAACTCCCATTCCTTCGCCGTCGCGATCATCGCTTGACACATTGTTGTATTCCGTCATCGGCCAGTTCGGATCAGTTTTTACGGGCGTGTAGGCATGAACTCGCGTATTGTTCAAACATCAATCGCTAGGTCCGAGACGCTTGCTTCGCATACCGCTGCGTCGTTGTTGGAGGTTTCGCGATTTGGGGTGTATTGCGATTTATCGACAATCGAGCAAGTTCGGTTTGTATACCGACTTCTGGCACCGTAGCAAAAAGAATCGATCTGATCGCTACGAAGCACTGGGCGACATCTGCTCGAGATGAACCGGGGAGTTGAGCAATTCGTTCACTGAAGAAGTAAGAGTTTAGTGTTTGATCGGCGAGCTTTTCATTCGGAACCCACTGAGTTTTTTCCGAGCTTGGGTCGCGGTAAAACGTGTAGCACGCTGCATGATCGCGTTGGGACGTTGATGGTAAACATCCAGTTCGGATAGGAGACAGAGAAACAGGTTATTCGTGTCGCCGTGCTGCGGGAGTGACTTGAGTGTCTACAATCGGATTCGTATTGGTTTAGGGTCTGGCCGACCTGGTTTCGCCACGCTTTTCGAATTTCGTGCTTGAGTTGAGTTTCACGCCGTGTCGGCGACCCGCCAAGTCGAAATCGGATCGTTCGCATAAAACTGTCGCCAGGAGTCGATTCTCTGGCGACGTTTTTTTTCGCCGATCGAGAGTGACCGCTCGTCGGTCGGACGTCCGTATCGGTCTTGTCGGAGTGGAATGGTTAGCAGGGATCGCGGCGAGATGAGCGTGGCCACAACCGCCGATGAATCCAGATTCGCCCGGCCGCGACGGACCGTGTACATGATCGATTTAACTGCGAAACAATCACCACGGCGAGGAGTTGTCAGAGCGATCGCGATCGACGTCCATGCTTGCGATCGGTTTCGAATTTGACGCAAGCCATGCTCGGCGGAGTTTTCTGATCGGTTTCGCCGAGTCGGATTCCGCACATGGGACTTCGACTGATTTTTGTAATAAATAATGGTGTGAGAAAGATGATCGAGGCTCCATTCGATGCGGTTGCGATGTCGATCGGGCGAGCCCGCCGGGCATCAACAGATCGCAGGTTCGACGAATGCTAGCGGTGAAGTTTAATCCGCATTCCCACGGGTGGATTGCAGATCTTTTTGATTTGCTGAAACAAGTTCTCAGCGTCCGAACCTCGCCACGCCGTCCGCGAGGCAATTCGGGCTGATTTTTCGACAAGACAAGAAAATTCGCGGGTGCGTTGCCGTCCGTAGTTTCCCCGATCGCAGCGGTGCCCGAGTCCTGAGGGATCATGAGAAGTCGAAGTTTTGTCCGCTAATCGGCGTCCAAGAGTCGGCACGGTGACTCGGGGTGGCAGTTCGTATCGAGTTCGCCATGATATAGGAGCAGGGTCACGTTGAGATTCGCGGCGTTGTCGATGTTGCTTCGATTCGCACGTAGGATCGCCGACATGATAGCCATCATTGTTTCGTTCCTGAGATTTGTCCAGTGCGGGTTATACTGACAACGCACAGACGCCTTCGCTGCTTTGTAAAATCCACCGTTGAAGAGGCACCTGCACCGCAGGCGTTATGGCCGCCGGGCGGAAGGTGCCGTAGATGGCAGCGACGATACCGTGACAGAGTCCATGCGGGATATTCTTCCCGGCGCTCGCTTCAGGGCGATCCAGTCGGGGAAACCAGCGTCCATTCAAATTGTGCCAAACAAACGTCATGGAACGCTTTGGATCGTTTCGCCAAGTTCCCATCCCGTCAAATGCGACGACGATTGAACCCGAGCGAAGTCAGGTCGGCGTTGAGGGCACTGCCGGATAGTCGTTTCGGACGTGGGAATCTGAGGCCCGGAGTAAAATCGAATTTCGATCACGGGTAGGTTTTGTCTGCGCCGGATGTAGTCGGGCGTGGAAACTGATCAGGCCCAATGTCGGTTTTGCCACGCTCACGCCTTTGGCGGGAAGCAGCTCGGCAACGAAGCAGTTCGTCTGCCTGTCGACCGTTCGGGCGGGTATGCGAGTTGAAATCAGTTCGCGTCGAGGCGCGGCCGCAGCCTTCATTTGCCGGCGGCGAAGTCGACACGGCTGTCGGTGACGAGCACGTAGTTCGATCCGGGGAAATAACTGGGCGTGGATCGCAAGTCGGACGCGTCATCGTGAGGTCTCGCGTTGAATCGACGCGAAACTCAATGCTAGGTGATAAGATTCTGCCAGAATGGAAACACCGGACAAACGATGTCGAGTGTCCGCTCGTTGGAATTGATGTTGATCGATTACCGAACAACCATTCGCCCTTGGTAATCGATTGCATTCGCGTCGGCGCCGGGATCGGCACTTGAGATCCGCGTCGAGATTCACCAAATACAGATGCCGCCATCCCTCCTTCTCCTGGGATAGTCACTTCGGATCGTGTGTGAGGTACTCACCGGCAGATTTTGGCGTGGGTGTCCAAAATGAACGTGTCCGAAGTGATTCATCGATCGGTGTTCCGACGGGTTTTCTGCAACGGATCGATCGCGAACATCGAACGTTGTTTGGCACCGGTGGACTTTTTTCGCAATTCAACCATTTCGTTGGGCTCCGTCGCCACCGGAATGCCCGTTGGGTAAACGAAATCGATAACGGCAGGTTCGATCGAGAGCAGGGTTTGTGGTTTTCGTCTCGAAAGCGACTAAAGCGGTAAATTGGTTCTCGCGGTCGGGCCGCGGCAGCGGAGATAAGGGAGCGGGTTGTTTGCAGTTTGGCCCCCGGCCCGTGCGCTTTCGTGGGACGGATTTTCGTATGATTTTAAAAAAAACTTCGGCCGCGATGGCCGGGGCGTTTTTATGGGGACCCCCCCCCCCATTGCGGGACCCGCCCCCCCACGGCGTCCGTTTTGATATTTTGGGAAAAAAAAGGGTTTTTATTTGGGGTTGAGGGGGGGGAGGGGGGGGGGGGAAAACCCCCCGAAAAAAGGGGGGCCGGAAATCCCGGGGGGATTCAAACCGAAGTTGATTATTGG